>Ga0209347_1002927_pt1 | contig 21172 bp, 23 predicted proteins | sample AutmiccommuBRH23_FD_187382 | JGI IMG/M metagenome (GOLD analysis project Ga0209347, IMG submission 187382) | Deep subsurface microbial communities from Mt. Terri, Switzerland - Autotrophic microbial communities BRH/23 (SPAdes) (version 2) | ecosystem: Environmental > Aquatic > Deep subsurface >...
GAGCCACGACGGCCTGATCCGGGTCAACGGTGCCAAGCTGTGGACGCTGCCCGCCACCATGCCCGATCTGGTCGGCCCCGCCGTCACCCCGGGCACCGCCGCGCGGCACGCCGCATGGGCGGACGCGCTCATCACCGTCAACCAGCCCGCCGAGCCGTTGCAGAAGGTGATGGACGCCTACCGCAACGCCGGCGGCCGCGGCCCCGCCCGCCTGCAGATCCACCTGAGCTGGGCACCGACGGAGGGTGAGGCGCTGGCCATCGCCCACAACCAGTGGCGCAACAACATCTTCACCCCCCCGGTGCCCTGGGACCTCGAGACCGTCGAAGCCTTCGACGTCGTCGGGCAGTCGGTCACCCCCGAGCAGGTCGCGAAATCCGTGCGAGTGTCCAGCGACCTCGGTCGTCACGCCGCCTGGCTCAACGAATACATCGAGCAGGGCTGGGACGAGTTGTACCTGCACTTCGTCGGTCAACGGCAAGCCGCGTTCATCGACGCGTTCGGTCAACACGTGCTACCGCAGTTGTCGCCCACGGCCCCGGCGGTGACCGCATGAGGAAGATCGAGAGCGGCGACATGTGGTGGAAGAACGCGGTCCTCTACTGCGTCGACATCGAGACGTTCTACGACTGGAACGGCGACGGCACTGGCGACATGCGCGGAATGACCGAACGCATCGAATACCTTTCCGACCTCGGCATCACCTGCCTGTGGCTGATGCCGTTCTACCCCACCGCCCGCAAGGACGACGGCTACGACATCACCGACTTCTTCGGCGTGGACCCGCGACTGGGTAATCTCGGCGATTTCGTCGAACTGGTCCGGACCGCCCGATCCAACGGGATGCGGGTGATCGTCGACTTCGTGATGAACCACACCTCCGATGCGCACCCGTGGTTCAAGTCGGCCCGCCGCAGCAAGGACGACTCCTACCGCGATTACTACGTGTGGAGTCCCACCGAACCCAAAGGCACCGGCAAGGACGTCGTGTTCCCCGATGAGGAGGACAGCCTCTGGGAGCTCGAGCCCACGACCGGCGAGTACTACCTGCACCACTTCTACAAGCACCAGCCCGACCTGAACATCGCCAATCCCAAAGTGCAGGAAGAGATCTCACGTACCCTCGGATTCTGGCTACAGCTCGGAGTGTCGGGGTTCCGCGTCGACGCGGTGCCGTTCCTGTTCGCCGACGACGGCGCCCCCGGCGATCCCGGGGTGTTCGACCCCTACGAATACCTCGGCGACGTCCGCAACTTCGTCACGCGCCGCCTCGGTGATGCGGTGTTGCTCGGTGAGGTCAACGTGCCCTACAAGGACCAGAAGAAGTTCTTCGGTGGACCCGACGGTGACGGCCTGAACATGCAGTTCGACTTCATCGGAATGCAGAACATGTACCTGTCGCTGGCCCGCGGCGACGCCCGGCCTCTGGCGAAGGCGCTGCGGCAGCGGCCCTCGCTCGACATCACCAGCCAGTGGGCCAATTTCGTGCGCAACCACGACGAACTGACGTTGGACAAGCTGGGTGATGCCGAGCGTCAGGAGGTCTTCGACGCCTTCGGGCCCGACCCCGACATGCAGTTGTACGGCCGCGGGTTGCGCCGGCGGTTGCCGTCGATGCTCGGCGGCGACGAGCGCCGCATGCGGATGGTCTACTCGCTGGCCTTCTCGCTGCCGGGCACGCCGGTGTTGTTCTACGGAGAGGAGATCGGTATGGCCGAAAACCTCGATGTTCCAGGGAGATTCGCCGTGCGCACACCGATGCAGTGGACGGGTGACACCAACGGTGGCTTCTCCACGGCCGCAAAGCGGCGACTCCCCCGGCCGCTGCCCGATGGACTGTTCGGCCCCGACCGCGTCAATGCTGCCGGTCAGCGCCGCGACCATGGCTCGTTCTGGTGGTTCATCCGCGACCTCATCTACACCTACCGTCAGCAACCGGAGCTCGGCTGGTCGGTGGTCGAGATCCTCAAGCAGCCCAACCCGGCGGTGTTGGCGCACGTGTGCCGCGAGCAATCGGGATGGGCGATGGTCGGCCTCCACAATTTCGGCGCAGACAGCTGCATCGTGTCCATCCAGCTCGACGGAGCGCCTCCCGGGTCGGTCCTGGTCGATCTCCTCGGAGACCTGTCGCACCATGAGCTCGACGACGACGGCCGGATCGAGTTGCATCTCGCGGCCTACGGCTATCGCTGGCTGCGCCTGCTGCGCCCCGGGGACACTCCGACCATCTGATGGATTCCCCGCACATTTGGGTACTCGGTGTCGTCCACCCGTCACCGGCGTCGAGGATCCGATGTGAGTAAGACCAGTCAGCGCCAACTCGGCGAGTCCGACAGCCCGATCGAAGACGAGCTCGAGGAGACGTTCCGAAGGACCATCAGCGAGGGCACTCAACGCCTCCACCGCAGCTGGCACGAGATTCTGGTCACCGGGTTCTTCGGTGGTACGGAAGTCGCGATGGGAGTGCTCGCCTACCTGTCGGTGCTGCACGCCACCGGCAATCAACTCCTGGCGGGACTGGCATTCTCGATCGGCTTCCTCGCCCTTCTGCTGGGCCGAAGCGAGTTGTTCACCGAGGGATTTCTGGTGCCGGTCACGACCGTCGCCGCCAAGCGGGCCAGCCTCGGGCAGCTCTTCAAGCTCTGGGGTGGGACGCTTGCCGCCAATCTCGTTGGCGGCTGGCTGATCATGTGGCTGATCATGGCGGGCTTTCCCAAGCTGCACGCCCAGACCGTGGAATCGGCAGCTCACTTCGCGACTGCCCCGCCGTCGGTGGAGACGATTTCGCTGGGGCTACTCGGCGGGATGGTGATCACGCTGATGACTCGCATGCAGCACGGCACCGACTCGGTTCCCGGGAAGATCGCCGCGGCCGTGGCCGGAGCATTCCTGCTGGCGGGACTGCAGATGTTTCACTCCATCCTCGACTCGCTGCTGATCTTCGGTGCATTCTTCACCGGTGACGCACCGTTCGGATATCTCGATTGGCTCGGCTGGTTCGGCTACACCGTGGTCGCCAACATCGCGGGCGGATTGATCCTGGTCACTCTGTTGCGCCTGCTGCGCAGCAAGGACCGCCTGCAGGAAGAACGCACTGACGCAGACGCAGAATGACCCGCGTCGCGCTGCCACCGCGCGGCCATTGTGAACGGTGTTGTGGTGCAACGAAAGAAGGGTTCAAGCGATGGCTACGCTGAATCGATGGTAGCCCCACCTGGTTCGGTCGATTCTGCAGTCGATTCCGTTCATCCACTCGTCCGCAAAGCCGCGGCGTGGTCGTGGCGACTGCTTGTCATAGGTGCCGCCGTGCTGGCGGTGCTCTGGCTCGCCACGCAGGTTCAGATGATCACGGTGTCCCTGGCCATCGCCGTCATCGTGACGGCGTTGCTGCTGCCGCCGGTCGACTGGCTGGACCGGCGCGGTCTGCCGCGCGGTGTCGGGGTGGCCATGGTCCTCCTGGGCGGCACGGCGGTACTCGGCGGTGTCCTTGCCTTCGTCGTCAGCCAGTTCATCTCCGGTCTGCCCGCACTGGGCGGCGAGGTCACCAGGAGCATCGACTCCGCCCGCGACTGGCTCGTCGACGGGCCGTTGGGTGTGAGTCGCGAACAGATCGACAACTTCGGCAACTCCGCCGTCGAGGCCGTCCGCGACAATCAAGAACGGTTGACCAGCGGTGCACTGTCCACCGCGACGACGGTGACCGAGATCATCACCGGCGCGTTCCTCGTCTTGTTCGCGGTGATCTTTCTGTTGCACGGTGGCCGCAACATCTGGGCGTACATGACCAGGATCGTTCCTAGCGATTCCCGCGACCGCGTGCGGGAAGCGGGCAAGTCCGGCTTCAGCTCGTTGACGGGCTTCGTCCGGGCGACCTTCTTCGTCGCGATGGTCGATGCGGTCGGCATCGGTGTGGGCCTCGCCGTCTTGGGTGTGCCGCTCGCGCTGCCGCTCGCCTCGCTCGTCTTTCTCGGCGCCTTCATCCCGGTGATCGGCGCGGTGCTCACCGGATTGCTCGCCGTGGTCGTGGCGCTGCTGTCCAAGGGGTTCCTCGTCGCCGTGCTGGTGCTGGCCTTGGTTCTGGCCGTACAGCAGATCGAGGGAAACGTGCTGCAGCCGTTGGTGATGGGGCGGGCGGTGCAGATCCATCCGCTGGCGGTCCTGCTGGCCATCACCGCCGGTGCGGTGCTCGCGGGCATCGTCGGTGCGCTGTTGGCGGTGCCGTTGTTGGCGTTCCTCAACAGCGCCACCCAGCGATTGCTCACCGATGACGCCACCGACGAACCGGGCTCCCATGGGGTTGACGAGGAACCCGATGAACAGGGGCCCGTCGCTGCGCAGCCGGACGGCGACGACGCCGGCTCGTGAGTCGGCGGACCGTCACTTCCCTCGCCGGGTCAAGCCACGAGCCACAACCCCAGGGCGATGACGAATGCGGTGAGGCCGAGCGTCGTCTCCATGACGGTCCAGGTTTTGAGGGTCGTCTTGACGTCCATGCCGAAGAACCGGCTGACCAGCCAGAAACCCGAATCGTTGACATGGGACAGCACGGTCGCGCCTGCGGCGATGGCGATCACCAGCAAGCTGAGCTGGAAATTGCTCAGATCGGCGTCGATGGCGGCCGCACTGATCAGGCCGGCGGTCGTGGTCAAGGCGACGGTAGCCGAACCCTGTGCGACCCGAAGGACGGTCGAGATGAGGAAGGCCTGCACGATCAGCGACATCCCGAGCCCCGACAGCGAACCGCTCAGCGCGCCACCGATCCCGCTCAGTCGCAGTACACCGCCGAACATGCCGCCTGCGCCGGTGATCAGGATGATCGAGCAGACCGGACCGAGGGCCTTGTCGAAGATGGTGCTCACGTCGGCCATCGAATGTTCCCGCAGCCCGAGCACGATCGTGGCCACGATCACGGTGATGAGCAGTGCCACGCTGGTGTTGCCGAGCAACATCAGATAGCGCGCCCAGGTGGCGTCCTCGGCGACCACCCCGGCGCTCATCAGGGTGCCGAGCACAGTGTTGAACGAGATCAACACGAACGGCAGCAGCAGAATGCCCAGCACGGTCGCGAATGCCGGCGCGGTCCGGGTCAGCGTGCTTGCGGTGCCCGACGCGCCGGCACCGGTGCCGTCGGGATCCGGAGTCTCGTCGCGGCCGCCGTTGATCTCGCCGAACAGCGCCACCGGAACGTCGATGTGCACTCGTCGCCCGATCGCCTGGGAAACGAGATACGCGCCGACATACCACGCCAGTACGGCAATGGGAGCGCCGACGAGCAGGGTGAGGCCGATGTTCGCGCCGAAAGCTTCAGCGGCTGCAACGGGTCCGGGATGCGGCGGCACCATCGCGTGCATGGCCGCGAACGCGCCGGCGGCCGGGAAGGCGTACAGCAGAAGCGATCCGCCGAACCGCCGCGCGACCGTCATGATGATCGGCAGGAACACCACCAGGCCCGCGTCGAAGAAGATCGGAAAGCCGAAGAGCAGCGCGGCCACACCGAGGGCGAACGGCGCCCGTTTCTCGCCGAACCTGTTGATCAGAGTGTCGGCAAGCACTTGGGCACCGCCGGTGAGCTCGAGCAGCCGACCGATCATGACGCCGAAGCCGACCAGTAGTGCGACCGAGCCGAGAGTGTTGGAGAAACCGAAGGAGATGGCGTCGGGCACATCTGCCACCGGAATGCCGGCAGCCAGTGCGGTCAGCACGCTCACGAGCACGAGCGCCACGAACGCATGCATCTTCACCTTGATGATGAGGAACAGCAGCACCGCGACGGCCGCCGCGGCGATCAGTAGCAGAGTGGTGGTGCCGAATGCCGGGTCAATTGCTTCCACGGTGCCTCCGAACAGTCAGTGCCCGGTCAGTTCCGGACGTTTCACGACGTGCAAGTGTGTGCTTGGGCCAGCGCGCCCGATCGGTCATCGGTCCTGCTCATCGACCGTGGGCGCATCGGTTGCGGCGACGTAGCTTTCGATGATCGAGTCGATGTTCTGATCGACGTCGATGCTGATGCCGCGTTCGTCGGAGGCAAGGGGCTCGAGCGTGTCGAACTGCGATGCCAGCAGCGATGCGGGCATGAAGTGCCCGGGCCGGCTGGCCTGCCGCTTGCCGATGACCTCGGGCGTTCCGGAGAGGTGCAGGAATTCGACGTCGGCGCAGTGGCGGCGGAGCTGGTCGCGGTACTTGCGCTTGAGCGCAGAGCAACTCATCACCCCGCCGTCGGGGTGCCCTGCCAGCCACTGTCCGATCGCTTCGAGCCAGGGATAGCGGTCGTCGTCGTCGAGGGCTTCGCCGGACGTCATCTTGGCGAGGTTGGCCGGCGGATGGAAGTCATCGGCGTCGGCGAAGGGCACCCTGAGTCGCTGCGCCAGTGCGGCGCCCACGGTCGACTTGCCCGACCCCGAGACGCCCATGACGACGATGGGTGATGCCATCCTCTTCACCTACCTCATTGTGCTTGGTATCACACATAATTCCTCAAAAGTCATACGAATACAAGGCGGTGCGAGGAAAAGCAGGCTTTAAGTGATGAACTTCGAGGTAAGACAGGATGTATCTCAGTCAGCCGAACTGCTGAATCTGGATCAGGTTGCCGCAGGTGTCGTCGAGCACCGCGGTCGTCACCGGTCCCATGGCCGTCGGCTCCTGGGTGAAGTGCACCCCGAGTTCGCGGAGCCGCTCGTACTCCTTCCGGGCGTCGGCGACGGCGAACGCGGTGAAGGGGATGCCGTCGGCGACCAGGGCCTCCTTGAACGGCTTGGCTGCGGGATGTTCGTCGGGCTCGAGGACGAGTTCGGTGCCGTCGGGGTCCTCCGGTGAGACCACGGTGATCCACCGGTGCTCCCCCATCGGGACATCGTGTTTCGGTCGAAAACCGAGGACATCGGTATAGAACCGCAGGGCCTTGTCCTGGTCGTCGACGAGGACGCTGGTCAGATTAATTCTCACGGTGACCCCTCCTGGGTTCCTTGAGCCACCGCTGGATGATCGGCTCCAGCGGCGTGGTGTCGATGTAGTGGAATTTGTATCGGCCCTCGCGACGGGTCTCGATCAGGCCGGCGGCCTCGAGCACGTCGAGGTGTTGCGAGACGGCCTGCCGCGATGAGCCGAGCCCGTGCTTGGTTGCCAATCGCGCGCAGATCTCAAAAAGCGTCTGTCCGTTGCGATCTGTCAGCTCGTCGAGGATGGTGCGGCGTGTGGGGTCGGCCAAGGCCTTGAAGACGTCACCCACGGGAAGACGTTATGCAAGTGAATGCTTGCCTGTCAAGGTGTGTCGGCGAGGGCGAGGTTGCCGGTGGCAGCCCGTCGGCAGGCGATGATGAAGGTATGGACTCGACCCGCGTGGATCGGTGGCTGTGGGCGGTACGGCTGACGAAGACCCGGCCGGACGCCGCTGCCGCGTGCCGCGGCGGGCATGTGCGGGTCAACGATCGTCCGGCGAAGCCATCGACGATGGTCTCGCCCGGCGACGAGGTCCGTGCCCGGGTGGGTGACACGACACGGATCGTCCAGGTGATGCGGGTGATCCACAAGCGCGTCGGTGCCGCCGATGCCGTCACCTGCTATCTCGACAGGACTCCCCCGCCGCCTCCGACGGTGATCGTTCCGGTGGCGGCCCGGGATCGCGGCGCCGGAAGGCCGACCAAACGGGACCGCCGGATTCTGGACAGGTGGCGCGCGGCCCAGCGGTGAACCGTCCGCTCGGCGAGCGTCGGAGACGCCGAAATCTGACGACGATGTGACCTGGACGCCGATTCGTGTAACGGCGAATCGTCACATGACGAAGTACCCGATGCGGTGTCGCCTTTCGGCGATGGCCGCCTGCGAATGCGGCGGATGCGAAGCAGCGGCATCCGAACCGGCGGATCTCGACGCCGGGCCGTACATATCCCGGGGAAGCACGCCCCCGTGGCGTGCCTGAAGAGGACGGCAACAAACGAATGAAACTCTTACACAATGTGCGTCTACACAATGTGCGTCGCCGACTGGTGGCAGGAGCGCTCGCGGCCTTCCTGCTGTCAGCCCTGATGACGGTCGCCGGTGGACCGGCAACCGCCGGTGCGTACTCGCGTCCGGGTCTTCCGGTCGAGACGCTGATGGTTCCGTCGGCGGCGATGGGCCGCGACATCCCGGTCAGGTTCCAGGGCGGCGGACCCAAGGCGGTGTATCTGCTCGACGGGCTGCGCGCCCGCGACGACAACAGCGGCTGGGACATCGAGACGGCGGCTTTCGAGACCTACTTCGAGTCCGGCCTCTCGGTCGTCATGCCCGTCGGCGGCATGTCGAGCTTCTACACCAACTGGCAGGGTCCCGCCGTCGGGAACGGCGCCACGTACAACTACCAGTGGGAGACCTTCCTGACCTCCGAGCTTCCCGCGTACCTGGCGGCCAACAAGGGCATCTCGCCGACCGGCAACGCCGTGGTGGGCCTGTCGATGTCGGGCAGTTCGGCGCTGATCCTGGCCGCCTACCAGCCCGGTCAGTTCAGCTACGCGGGATCGCTGTCGGGTTACCTCAACCTCTCCGAGGGTGTCTGGCCGGCGTTGGTCGGCTTCGCGATGCGCGACGCCGGAGGCTTCAGTGCGAGGTCGATGTGGGGTCCCGGTGGCGGTCCGGCATGGCAGCGCAACGATCCGACCGTCAATGCCGGGAGGTTGGCCGCCAACGGAACCCGGATCTGGGTGTACTGCGGCACCGGCCGACCCGGAGAGCTCGGTGGTGGCGGTGACATTCCCGGGCAGCTGCTGGAGGCGATCACGCTCGACAGCAACCGGAACTTCCAGCGGCAGTACCAGGCTGCCGGCGGCAGCAACGGGGTCTTCAACTTCCCCGCCAACGGCACTCACGGCTGGGGTTACTGGGGCTCGCAGTTGACCGCCATGAAGCCCGACATCCAGCGCTCGCTGGGCGTCTGAGTCAGGGCGACGCGAGGGCCGGAGCGGGTTCGTCGCGCTCCGGCCCTCGTCGTCGGTCAGTACGTCGGGATGAATACGCCGTTCATCCAGACGCCCCAGTGCTGCCAGCCTTCGTCCCAGACCTGCGGATTGCCCTGGGCCCACAGCGGCGGCACCGGTTGCGGCGGCGCCCATGCCGGCGCCTGGCCGGTGTTCGGTCCTGCCGGCGGAACCGGCGGCGGCGTCCAACCAGGCTGGGCATCGGCGGTCGCGCCGAAACCCAGTGCGCCCGCGGTGAGCCCGCCGACGACAGCTGCGCTAGCGAGGAGGCCGGTCGACTTCATGAGGTGACAACTCCAATCCCGGGTCGGTCGCGACCCGCAGTCGGTGAGTACAGCTAAGAACTAGCCACATCGCCGCGCCGATAAACACGTGCCTCACGTTCCGATCGCTCGGATCCGCTCGACCCTGACGTCGCCATCGTCTTGACTGAGCGTGTGGGTCAGCAGCCACCGCACACCGAGTTGCTCCGCATCGTCGAGCGCGCCGGCACCGGCGTCGACGACGCGCGTGTCGCCCTGGGTGACGGTCCGATCGAGGTGCGCCTCGGTGCGGCGATTCGTGCCCTGGCGGCGCATCGCGGCCCGCAGAGCAGCACCTGCCCGTCGGATGCGGCGCGGGCCGTCGGCGGGGTGAACTGGCGCGAATTGATGGACGATGCAAGGGACCTCGCACGGGAACTGGCGCTCTGCGGTGACGTGGAGATCACGCAGGGCGGCAGCGTGCTCGATCCCCGGAGCGACTGGAGTGGCCCCATCCGAATCCGGACTGCCGGTCACTGATTCTCGGTGGGCGCCTGTCCGCGTGGCAGGGTCGCCTCGTCCTCGCACTCGGCCCAGGTGTAGTGCTGCTGATTGATGGCCTGGCTGTCGCCGAGCATGAACGCGCGGTGGTAGCGACTGGCACGGGCGATCGTCGCCAGCCATGTGGTCACGGTGCTGACGCGGTTGCGTACTCCGGTGAGGGCGGCGATGTGGATGACCCCCCAGCCCACCCAGCCGGCGAGACCCGCGAGCTTGACGGGGCCGACCTGAAGCAGCGCGTTTCCGCGGCTGATGTAGGCCGCGGAGCCGAGATCCCGGTAACGGTACGGGCGGCGGGGTTTGCCGTCGAGTTCGCGGCGGATGCAGGCGGCGACGTGCAATCCGCCCTGCATCGCGTTCTCGGCGACGCCCGGCAGTTTGTCGCGACCGGCGAGGTCGCCGATGACGAAGACCTCGGGATGTCCTGTCACGGACAGGTCGGGTTCGACCTCGATGCGGCCCGACCGGTCGCTGGTGGCGCCGAGCACCTCGGCCACGTGTCTGGCGAACGGGACGGCCTCGACGCCTGCCGTCCACAACACCGTCCGTGCCGCGTACTCCTCGTCGGGCCCGCCGGCTTTCGGCGAGATCGTCACTCCCTCCCGTCGGACGTCGGTGACGTGGACACCCAGTCGCAGCTCCACGCCGAGACGCTGCAGTGTGCTGGTGGCCTTGCTCGACAGGTCCGGCGCGAAGCTCTTCAGCACGCGATCCCCGCCGTCGAACAGCAGCACCCGGGCGTCTTCGGGTTCGATGCTGTGGAACTCGTTGGCCAGGGTCCGCGTCGCCATCTCCCGGATCTGCCCGGCCAGTTCCACCCCCGTCGGCCCGCCACCGGCCACCGCGAAGGTCAGCCAGCCGTCCCGCTCCGGCCCGGCCGGTAACGTCTCGGCGATCTCGAACGCGGTGAACAGGCGTTGGCGAATGCCCAAGGCGTCGTCGAGGGTCTTCATCCCCGGGGCCCACTGCGCGAAATGTTCCTTGCCGAAGTAGGACTGCTGCATTCCGGCCGCGATCACGAGGACGTCGTAGTCGACGGTGAACGTGGTGTCGTCGGGGCGGCGGGAGGTGACCCGGCGCGACCGCGGGTCGAGGTCGATCGCTTCGCCGAGCAGCGTCGTGACATTGCGGTGGCGGGCGAACTCCTCGCGCAGCGGACGGCTGATGTGTCCGATGCTGAGAGTGCCGGTGGCGCACTGGTAGAGCAGCGGCTGGAACAGGTGGCCCGCCGAGCGGTCCAGCACCGTCACGTCGACATCGGCGGTGCCCAGCCGGCGCGCGCAGAATAGCCCGCCGAAGCCGCCCCCGACGATCAGCACTCTCAATCGGCGGTCGCTCATGACACTGACGCTAGTCGCCGCGGGGCGACCTGCGAGCGCGATCCGGACCGCTGACATCCCCACGGAGCGGGAAAACCGCTCGACGCGTCCTCCGCGGCCGCCGATACTGGCGACGGTGCTGACCCCCGACCAGATCGCCCGACGAACGGCGCGCGCCGTGGACGCCGCCGCGGCCGCCGGCCGCGATCTCGGGCTACCTGTGGACGATCCACGGGTGCTCTACGACGTGTTCTCCGTCATCGTTCACCTCGCCCCGGCGTCCGTGGTCGTCCGCGTACCCACCGTGTTTCCCCGCTCCGCCTCTCTCGAACGGCAGACCGCTCGGCAGCGGTCCGAGATCTCGGTCGCGGGTTGGCTCGCCGACCGCGGCCATCCCGTGGTGGCGCCCAGCCCACTGGTCCCGCGTGAACCCGTTCAGCGCGAGGGGTTTTCGATGACCTTCTGGCAGTACGTCGAGGAGGTCCCGGACGAACCGGACGTCGGGAGGCGCTTCGAGATGGTCGCTCGCCTACACAGCGCGCTGCGCGAGTACGACGGCAGCGGCCTCGGCTTCTGGGCGCCGTTCAACGACTACATTCCCGGCGGACTGGCCGAACTCGAGGAGCGGCCCGATCTACTGAGTCCTACCGACCATCAACGGGCGCAACGGGAATGGTCGCTGATCGCCCCGTTGCTGGCCTCCGGGGATGCCTTCGAGGCGGCTTTCCCCGGAGCCGACGTGCAGACGATCCACGGCGACGCGCCGTTTCACAACCTGATCTTCACGGCCGCGGGAGCGATGTGGTCCGACTTCGAACTCGTCACGACGGGTCCGGTCGAGTCCGATCTCGTGATGGCGGGCGCCGACGGCGTCGCTGCGTACAGCGAGGCGGCGGCCCGCCTCGGGCTACGCCCCGTCGACGAGCGGGCGCTGCGGGTCACCGAGGCAGCGGGCCTGCTGGCGGCGGTCGCGTGCCTGTCGATGGCGCCTCGACTGCCGATGCTGGTGGACGCGGTGAAGCCCGTCCTCGACCAATGGCGTGCCGCACCGTCGATCGCGGAGGTGATCTCGCCGCCAGGCGGGCGCCGGGCCCGGTAGGTCATCCCGTCGCGAGCAAGCGGGTGGTTCCCGGTCCTTCGAAGACGCCGTCATCGACCGGACGGCCGGATGCGGCGACCAACAGGTCGACGGCACGGCCCCTGACCTCGACGCCGTCGCCAATCGCGGCGCCGGTGTCCGTGGCGACCAGACGCAAGCCTGCAACCCGTTCCCGTCCGCCGTGCCAGGTGGTGGACGTCTTCGCCTGGTGAGCGAGGGCCGCGAAGACGGCGTCCGGAGGATAGCCGGCCGCGATCCCAAGAGGTCTGCGGATGTCCTCGCCGTGGACGAACGCCTCAACCAGACGTGTCGCGCGTGCCGCGGGCGGGGTCAGCGTCAACTCGATTGCGGCGTGCATGGCGTCGAGCGTGGCCTCGGGATCGTCGCGCTGCTCGCGGGCGATGCCCTTGGCGTTGTCGCCATCGAAGTCGAAGCGAGACAAGATCATTCGGCGGATGAAGGTCCTTCTGGAGGTCTTCGCCGTGTCGAGCAGGTGAGCGAGTACGTCGTGGACCGTCCACCCGGCGCACAGCGAGGGCGTCGACCATGCGTCGCGCGGCAGGCCCCGCAGGTCGGAGACCAGTCGTGCGCGTTCTGCGTGCACGACGGGCCAGATGCTCGAGGCATCGAAATTCACTGGTACTCCCCTGGTCTGTGGACATGTCGACGTACAGACCCCGCATTCGCTCCGGATTCATCGCGGCCGCCGGCTACGGCCGCCGAACGGCCTCCGAAACGCGGACCGACAACAGGTCCGACAGTTCCTCGGCGTAGGCAAGATGCCTGCGTAGCCGGGCGGCGCTGTCCGTCGCTTTCGACCGGCACTGTTCGAGGTGTGCCGCCGCGGTCTTGCGCTGCCGGTCCGACGATGTGTCGGCGGCAAGAATCGCAAGCGAGTCCAGGAGCTTCTTCATCTCGGCGAGGGTGAAGTCAAGTGGTTTCATCCGCCGGATGACCAACAGCCGTTCGATGTCGGCCTCGGTGTAGAGACGAAAACCCCCGGCCGAGCGGGCAGATGGAGTGACCAGTCCGACCTCGTCGTAGTGACGCACGGTGGCAATGGACAGTTCGGTCCGGGCAGCTACCTGTCCGATCTGCATCCGGGTGTCGTCACGCATCTTCTGTGTCCCCCAAAGGTACAACCGGCCGAAAGGCGGTCTTTCGCTCAGTGTTCGGTGCCGAGCTTGCCCGACAGCCTCTCGTGCCGATCAGCCGAATCGGAGTCGAGTCCGATGATCTCGACGTGCTTGCCCCTCGACCGGTACTTCGTGGTCACCGCATCCAGGGCGGCGACGGTGGAGGCGTCCCAGATATGCGAGGCGGACATGTCGATCACGATGTTGCGAGGGTCGTCGGTGTAGTTGAACTGATAGACGAGGTCGTTGCTCGACGCGAAGAACAACTCGCCGGTGCGATGACCAGGGCGATCGCGCCGGTCGCCTCCGGGATCAACGCCAGCGCCACCACGAGCCCGGCGAGCACCTCGGTCTTCAGGCGCCTCGGCGATCGCAGTGCGGCCACCACCGAGGTACTCGGATCGCCTGCCTCGCGCACATTGGGCGCAGGCGAAATCTGTTGAGAAGACACGAAGTTCCATTCGATTGAGAGCGCGTCAGTGCAAGTTCCTGCCCGCGGAACCCTACTCTCACCTGAGGCGAGGGTATGAATTTCGTGGCCAAGCTCCCCGCACGTCGGTGGCGGGTCGTTGCCTCATACGATTCGCGCGAGCGCCTTAACCTGAACTCGTGTCCGACCACGACCGCGCGCGCTGGGATCGGCGATACACCGAGCGCGAGGCGGTGTCCGACGACGAGGTCGGCCTACCGGCGGTGTTCCAACCGTTCGCCGACACCTTCCCCAGCGCCGGGCGCGCGCTGGATCTCGCGTGTGGTCGCGGCGGGGCCGCGGTGTGGCTGGCGCGTCGCGGCCTGCAGGTCCGGGGATACGACGTGTCCCCGGTGGCGATCGCGCAGGCCCGCGCACTCGCCGACCGAGTCGATGTGTCGGCCCGCTGCCAGTTCGACGTCGCCGACCTCGACGCCGGCTTGCCTGCGGGCCCACCGGTGGACATGGTGCTCTGCAACAGGTTTCGCGATGCACGCCTCGACCGGCCGATCATCGAGCGTCTGTCTCCTGGTGGGCTCCTCGCGATCAGCGTGCTCAGCGAAGTCGGTGCCTCCCCTGGCCCGTTTCGTGTCGGGCGTGGCGAGTTGGGGCAGGCGTTCGGCGGCCTGGACGTGATCGCCGAACACGAGGCGGACGGCGAAGCGTGGCTGGTGGCTCGCCGCCCGCGTCAATGACTCAGCCGGCCGCCCACGTCTTCGCCTGATCCAACTCGTCCAGGCCGAACACCGCCAGTTCGCCGGGAACCATCCACGCGAACGCGTGCATGGCGTGGCCGACCCACTCCTTGTCGGAGACCACCGCGACCCGCCGGAACGCCGAATGATGCCGGAGCATCGTGCCGAAACCCATCTTCAAGTCCTCGAGCAGTCCGCCGGGGCCGAATCCCTCATAGTCGTCGGCCACCACCTCGACGATCCTGATCTCCTCAGAAGCGAGCAACCCGTCCATCGTCGACCTGAAGTCACGCAGATCCTCGCCGCTCACCCGGCCGGAGACCCGAAAGCCGCTGACGCCCGCCGGCATGTCTTCCAGTACCTCGATCATGGTTTCATCTTGGCATGCACGGTGGCGGGAGAAACCGGAATGGCCCGCAGCGCGGCGACCGGGTCGGAAGCTCGCCGGCGGCATTGGGAAGATCGGACGGTGGACAACACCGCGCACCATCCCTGCGCTTCTCGCGAAAAGCGTTCGAGAGTTCGGTGAGCGCACCTACCTGGTGACCCCGACCGAACGGCTCACGTACGCGGACGCGCAGCGGCACTCGGGTGAGCGTGCGCGTTGGCTGCTTGCGCAGGGCATCGGCAAGGGCGCCCGTGTCGGATTGTTCTTCGCCAACGGCACGGACTGGGTGACCTGGTGGCTCGCGGTGTCGCGGATCGGCGCGATCGCCGTTCCCCTGAGCACGTTGTACCGGCCGGCCGAGATCGCCAAGGTGATCCGGCTGGCCGACGTCGGCCTGCTGATCGCCCCCGGTCGGGTGCTGAACATCGACGTCGCCGACCGGCTCGAAGCTGCCTTTCCGGAGCTGTCGGGTCAGCGCGCGGGCCGCCTGGTGCTGAGCAACGCGCCGTTCCTCCGCCGGATCGTGCTCACCGGCGACAGCGGCCCGTCGAGTGGTCGAGCAGCCTCGGGGACGACGAGGCCGACCGGCTGCCCGTCGAACTCCTGCGGGCGGCCGAAGCCGAGGTGTCGCCGGCCGATCTCGCGATCATGGTGCACACCTCGGGATCCACCGCCGATCCCAAGGGGGTCCTGCACACCCACGGCACGCTGGTCCGGCAGACCTCGACATGGCCGGCGGCGATCCGGGCGATCACCGGTGCCGCGGGCGCGCCGGTCATCCTGTGCGCCATGCCGTTCTTCTGGATCGGCGGGGTGTTGGCGGCCACGGGCGCGCTGCACGATCCCGTCACACTGCTCGTCATGCCCAGACTCGATGCCGGGATCGCGCTGGACCTCGCAGAATCCGAGCGGGCCACCGGCATCGTGGGATGGCCCGCGTTCACCCAGCAGCTGCGTGAGCATCCCAGCTTCGCCGACCGGGACCTGTCGAGCGCGCCGATGTTGCGTGACGGCCCGCTGGACATCGCGATGACCGATGTCCCCGACGGCTTCCCGATTCACCGCACCATGTCCGAGACCGCGGGCGGGTTCGCCTACACCGAGATGACGATCGTGGACGACAGCGGCGCGCCGGTCGAGACCGGAACGGTCGGCGAGCTTCTCGTCCGCGGCATCGGCGTGATGGCGGGATACAACAAACGGGAACGCAGCGAGACTTTCGATGCCGACGGGCGGTACCACAGCGGCGACCGGGTCTATCGCAGAGACGGCGATCCCCGGCTGTTCTACGTCGGCCGAAGCAGCGAACTGATCAAGTCGTCGGGAGCCAACGTCTCGCCACTCGAGGTGGAGGCCGTGATCGGGGGCTTCGAGGACGTGGCGCAGTGCGTCGTGGTCGGTGTCGAGCACGCCGAGCGCGGCGAGGAGGTGTGCGCCGTGCTGGTGCCCGCCGTCGCCGGCATCGACCTGGAATCGGTGGCCCGCCGCGCTCGTGAGCAGCTGTCCTCCTACAAGGTCCCGACCCGGTGGATCACGGTCTCCAGTGAGCAGATCCCCACGCTGGCCAGCGGCAAATTGAATCGAAAGGCGTTGCGCACCTGGGTGATCGAAGGTACCGACCGTCCGGCGCCGTCGCACTCGGTCTGATTCCCGCCGCGGCCTCAATTCTGGCGCGGCAGCAGCTCTTTGGTGAAGCGGTCGATGAAACCCGCACTGGCGGTGGCACCGGCCGGCCTGATCACGAACTTCGTCAGCCCGGCGGCGACGTAGTCATCGAGCTGGCGATGCAACTGCTCCCAATCCGCCGCCACCAGCAGTGCGGGATCGAGATCGGGTCGTCGTCTGCGGATTCCGCGGATGACCGGCTCGGGCAACCTGCCCTCACCAACGGCCAGGTTGATCCCGTAGTGGTCCTCTGGGATGTGACGGCCTAGCGACTCGGCGGCCGCGCCGATGTCGAGGCGGGCCTGTCGCGCCTCGGACGGCGTCAGGAAGCTGCCCAGCCAGCCGTCCCCGTACGCGCCGACGCGCCGAAACCCGGCGAGCGTCGCACCGCCGAGCCAGATATCCAGCGGTGCGGCGGGTTTGGGGAGAACGTCGGCGTCCCGGACGGCGAAGTACTCACCTGCGAACGTGACATCGCTGTCCCGCAGAACCGTGCGCAGCAACTTCAGCGATTCGTCGAACACCGCTGCGCGTCGTCCGTCGGGGACCACGAAAGCGTCGCGTTCGGCGGGCATCGCCGACCGCAGCCCGAAGACCGGCAGCACCCGCTTCGGCGCCAGCGCCGCCAGCGAGGCGAGTTGCTTGGCGACCAGGACCGGGTGGCGGCCCGGGAGCACCGCCACCGAGGTCCCCACCTTCAACCGGGTTGTCCGTGCCAGCGCGAACGTCATACCGACGAACGGGTCCACTGCCCGCGAGTAGAGGAGTTCGGAGAACCAGAGCGAATCGATCCCAGCGCCCTCCAGCCGATCGACGATGCCGGGCAACTCGTCGGGGACGACGTCTGCTCCGAGGCCGACTCCGAATCGGATCTTCACACCGTCTCCCTCGCTTCGACCGGACTATCCGCACTGCAACGTGCGTAGGGTGCCTTTTGTGCCGGGTCGGGCGATCAGCGGCACCGGATTGTCCGGTGGCGCGCCGGTCCGCGATGACAGGATGAAGCCTGTGGCGGAGCGCATCACCTTCCCGAGCAGCAGCGGACCCGAGCTGGCAGGTCTCATCGACCTCCCCGAGGGCGACGTCCGGGGGTGGGGCGTGTTCGCGCACGGGTTCACCCTCGGCAAGGACAGCCCGGCGGCGAGCCGCATCTGCAAGCAGCTCGCCGCAGAGGGCATCGGCATGCTGCGATTCGACAACCTCGGCCTCGGCGGCTCCGACGGTGATTGGGGAGATGGTTCGTTCTCGCACAAGGTCGCCGACACCGCTCGAGCCGTCGAGTTCATGAACGACGCCGGTCGAGAGGTGCGCCTGCTGGTGGGACACTCTTTCGGCGGTGCCGCGGTGATCGCGGCGGCACACGAGTGCCCGACGGTCGCGGCGGTGGTCAGCATCGGTGCGCCGTTCCAGCCCGCCCACGTCGAGCGCATCTACGACGCCCTGGTCAACCGCATCGAGGCCGAAGGCGAAGCGTCGTTGCTGATCGGCGGGAAGGCACTCACGCTGCGGCGACACTTCATCGAAGACGTCCGCGCCGCCGATCTGCGCGAGCGGATCAAGACGCTGCGCCGCGCGTTGCTCGTCATGCATTCACCCACCGACAACACGGTCGGAATCGCGAACGCCAGCGACATCTTCCGTGCGGCGCGGCACCCTCGCAGCTTCGTCTCGCTCGAGGGTGCCGACCACCTGCTCACCGGCAAGAATCAGGCGGCACGGGCGGCCCGGATCATCAGTGCCTGGGCCGACCCGTACCTGTGAGCCTGAGACCTACGCGGCGTCGCTGCTGGAATCCGAGCCCGAGTCGCTATCCGAGCCCGAGTCGCTCTTCTTCGTATCCGAGTCGGAGTCGTCGCTCTTGGTCGTCGACGTCGAGTCGGAGTCCGACTCGGCCGAGTCGCCGGACTTGGAGGTGGGCTTCTTGAAGCCGCTGGTGAGCTTCGAGATGCTCGAGTTGATGCTGTCCTGCACCTGCTTCACCGTCTCGCCGACTGCGCTGGGCTTGCGGTGCTTGGGGCCCGTCGTGACGGGTGCAGGAGCCTCTTCGGTCTCCGGCTCGGCGGTCACCGCCGGAGCGCTGGGCGCCTCGGTCTGGGGCTCGGCGGTCACTGCCGGAGCGCTGAGCGCCTCGGTCGCGTCCTCGGATTCGGTCACCTGGACCTCTTCCACCGCTGCTGCTTCGGGTGCGGTGTCGGTGGTGTCGGGATCCTCGAAGATCGGGCCGGGCACCGGCTCGTTGTCCGGGTTGGGAACAAACGGTGCGCAGATGGCGCACTGAGTGCCGAGCACGAACGGGTTGAACGCGGTGTTCAGCCCCCGACCCAGGCTGCTCAGGCTCGTCACCACCAGTTCGGGCGTCACCGGCTTGATCGAGGAGAAGTCCGGCGTCGCGGTCAAGCTGTCGTAGAAGCTGGTGAACGGAGTCGTGGGATCCAGTTTCACGTTCTGTTCGGACCACGGGAGTTCGGCGCCGTCCTCGTCCTTGACGTAGCACTGGCCGTCCTCGCTGCACGAGATCCCTTCCTTCACGGTCGGGAAGGTGTATCCGTCTGGGGAAAACAGGGCGCCGATGTGACGAAGATCAAACATTTTGCTGAGGATCGCATTGGGGTCATCGCAGGCGCCCGGCCCGGTTCCGGTGCAGCCGGAGCTCATCGGTAGCTGTGACGCGGCGATGGTGGCGACCATGTTTCCCAGCGGCACCGAGAGGGCCGGGAACGGGATGAGGACGTTGGTCAGTGCCTGGTACCTCGGGACGTCGGCGGTGTCGGTTCCGAGGATGTTCGTGGGGCTGTACACCCACCAGCTTCCGCCGTAGTGGAGGTCGGCGCCCAAGCCCACGACGTTGCCCGCGGGCTGCGTCAAGGTGATGCCTTCGTAGGTCGGCTGGAAGTTCGGGCCACCGTCGGGCTCCGATCCCAGCTGCACGTTGCCCTCGCCCAGTGCCGTGAACAGGTTGTACGGCGTATTCGCCAGGGCGATAAACAAGTTGGCGGGGATGTTGAACATGTTGGTGCTGTCGGCGGTCGGGGTGAACGGCGTCGCCGTCGGCAGTCCGAGAGGTCCGCCGCACAGGGCGCTCAGGTCGCCCTCCGCGCAGGTCTGAGTGGCGGCGACGAGGCCGACATCCCAGCTTGCCGTGCGCGACTCGGGCTGGGGTGTGGTGATCGGAACCGCGGATATGACGCTGGCCCCGACCAGAGCGACGCCGGCGGTCACATAGGAACGAGCGATTGTGGGCATGACGGCCCCCTCCATGTTGCTGTGCGTGACCCCGACCGCAGGAAACGTATCCAGAATGTGACCGTATGTCTACCTAACTCGGCCGAATTCTCATAAACGGCTAATTTGCTGACATATACGTCAGTTAATGGCGGGAATCGCGAATAGCAAACCGAATCGCGGCTGACGACGAATTTCGCGCCGATTTGACCGGTGCGCATATCCAATCCGGATCCCGGGGCCCGATCGGCCCTGCACCCCTACAGTCACGGCGTGGCGCGTGTGAGTCCGGCGGGAGACAAGATCCAGCTCGCGGCCGGACACGTCGGAGCCACCGTCACCCAGCTGGAACGGCGGATTCACGCCCGTTTCGGTGAGCGGGGTCTGACGAAGGCCGCTCGCGATCTCGGGCAGCTCGTGGCACTCGTCGAGACCGAGGCCGGACAGTCCCGCGTCCGCCTGCGGCGCACGACGCTGGGCGCCACACCGCGGACTGGGTCCCGTTGGTCGAGAGCGTGGTCAACGACCTCGTCTTTGCGGCCATCGCGATGGTTTTCCTGTGGGCGTTCCCCGAGCGGCTGGAGCGGCGTGCGCTGTTGCGGCTGCTGCACCGGCTGCGCTTGTTCGCGCATGTCGTCGACATGCATCAGCTGTCGAAGGACCCTGAACAGGTGAGTCCGGCGTATTCGGCGACGGCGGAGAGCGTTCTGCATGGCCTCGACGCCGAACAGCTGCGCCACCACCTCGGCTACTGCTCGGAGATGCTCAGCCTGACGGCCAAGACCGCGGCGTTGTGCGCCGAGCACAGCACCGACGGGGTGGTGCTCGAAACCGTCTCCTACATCGAGACTCTCACCACCGAGCTGTCCAACAAGATCTGGCAGAAGATCTCGCCGCTCCCCCGCACTGCCGGGCCGAGACAGGCCGGAAGGCCGTGACGATCGCGGCCGTCCACGTCCGCCAGGGGGTTTCGCGGTCGGTGACCGCTCAGCTGCCGCCCTCCTCCGCCGGCAGAGGCGGAGGTAGCGGCGTGGTGGGCGTCGGCGCCTCCGCGGGTTCGTCGGACGCACCCGGTCGGTGGAAATCCACCATCGGTTCGTCACGGATCACCCGCTCCCCCACGCTTATGACGAGGGCGCTCGACGTCACCATGTACTCGACGTCGTCGTTGACGACGGTGAACGCACCGTCGGAGGAACGCGACGCGGCGGCGATGAGCCTCGCGCCGTCCCGCACCCGCACACCTCGGTACTCGTAGCCGCCGTCAGGGCTGCTGCAGATCGCCACCCGCGAGCCGGCGGTGCTGCCGAAGACCACGACCGTGTCGGGGGCGGTGCATCGCGCGGTCGAATCGACGTAGCCCTGGCTGTCGAACGCGGGCGCCGCGACCGCCGCGGGCGCGGCGGCGACGAGCAGGGCCGCGCA
>Ga0209347_1002928_pt1 | contig 21161 bp, 21 predicted proteins | sample AutmiccommuBRH23_FD_187382 | JGI IMG/M metagenome (GOLD analysis project Ga0209347, IMG submission 187382) | Deep subsurface microbial communities from Mt. Terri, Switzerland - Autotrophic microbial communities BRH/23 (SPAdes) (version 2) | ecosystem: Environmental > Aquatic > Deep subsurface >...
AGCGCCTGCTCGTCCGGCCCCGCCGCAATGACGGTGCCCGCGCCCTCATTGCCCGCGGGAAGCGACTGGCCGATCCGGGCCCGCATCGCCGGCATCGCGCGCTCGGGGATGCGCGCGGTCAGCGCGGCGCCATCCTTCGCCAGCGTCGCCATATCGGCCGGACCGAACATCAACCCCAGATCCGAAGGGTTGATCGGCGCCGCCTCGACGCGCACCAGAAGCTGCCCCGGCCCGGGTACGGGCAGGGTGACCGGCTCCAGATGCAGGCGCAGGGTGCCATCTTCGGTGACGGTCGATCTCAGTTCCAGGCTGTCCATGGGGCTCTCCAATCCGGGTTGGGGCGATCCTCCCCCAGCGGCGGGCCGGGCGCAACAGTCGTCCCTCACACCCGCCGTTTGCCGCCGATCCACACCCCGGCGATGGCGCGGTCGTCGCCCATCATGGTCGTGGGGAACAGCGCCTCCCACAGGTCCGCGGCGCGCCCGGACCGCTGCGCGATGGCGGGGGTGGAGCAAAGGTCGATGGCCACCAGGTCCGCCTCCATCCCCACCGCAAGGTTGCCGACCTTGTCTTCGATCCGCAGCGCGCGGGCCGATCCGACCGTCGCCAGCCACCACAGCTGCGAGGGGTGCAGCGCCGTGCCGCGCAGCTGCGCCAGCTCGTAGGCCGCGGCCATGGTCCGCAGCATCGAGAACGACGACCCGCCCCCGGTGTCGGTGGCAAGCCCGATCCGCAGCCCCGATGCTACCAGCCCGGCCATGTCGAAGATGCCAGAGCCGATGAAGGTGTTGGAGGTCGGGCAATGCACCAGGCTCGCCCCCGCCTCGCGCAGCCGGTCGCGCTCGCGCTGCGTCAGGTGGATGGCGTGGCCATAGACCGCGCCTTCGCCCAGCAGGCCCTGCGCCTCGTAGGTGTCGAGGTAGTCGCGGGCCTGCGGGAAGAGGCTTTTCACCCACTCGATCTCATCGGTCTGCTCGCTCAGATGGGTCTGCATCAGGCAATCCGGGTGCTCGCGCCAGAGCTGGCCGAGGACCATCAGCTGCTCGGGCGTCGAGGTCGGCGAGAAGCGAGGGGTGATGACGTAGGCGAGGCGGTCGACCCCGTGCCATTTGTCCAGCAAGCGGCGGCTGTCGTCATAGGCCGATTGCGGGGTGTCGCGCAGCCCGTCCGGGGCATTGCGGTCCATGCAGGTCTTGCCGGCCAGCGCCCGCATCCCGCGCGATTGCGCGGCGGCGAAGAAGGCATCGACGCTGGCGGGGTGGATGGTGGCGTAGCTGCACATCGAGGTGGTGCCATGCGCCAGCGCCAGATCGAAGTAACGCTCGGCGATCTCGACGGCGTAGGCGGGATCGGCAAACCGCATCTCCTCGGGGAAGGTGTAGCTGTTCAGCCAGTCGATCAGCCGCTTGCCCCAGCTGGCGATGATCCCGGTCTGCGGATAATGCACATGCGCGTCGATGAAGCCGGCCGAGAGGAGGGCGTTGCCCATGTCGGTGACGGCGGCCAGCGGGTGGGCGGCGCGCAGGGCATCGGCCTCGCCCATGTCCGCAATGCGGCCATCGCGGATCAGCACGGCGCCGCGGGTGGAGTGGCGGGCGGCATTGGGCCCTTCGACGAACGGGTCGCCGGCAAAGGCAAGCGTCTGTCCGATCACCAGCTGATCCATCTTGGCCTCCATCTGCCGGGGTTTGTTGACTTCCAGCAGATCGGGCGGGCGCAGGCAACAGGGGATGCGTGGGGATTGCCTACTCGTTGCTACACTTGGGCCGCCATGTTCGGGCGGACACAGGCGAGGCACTGCCTCGCCCCGCCCGTGCGGGTCGCATGCAGCCAGAGCCGCCGGCAATCCAAGACCGTGTGAGGCCAGCGCCCGCTAGGTCGGGGCGGGCGCTGGCCGGGCCCTTTGGGGGCCCGTCCGGATAGGATGAGAAGGCGGCGCGTGGCGAAGGCGATGGCCTTCGCCAAGGAAGCCGGGACGCCGCACCCCCGCTGGCCCTTACCCACCGGCTCGGCTAAGCTGCGCGCAAATCAGGCGGGGGCGGCATGGCGGACAACACGGTCGAGGACATCGAACGCGAGGAAGAGGACTATGGCCTCGACGCGGCCCTGGTCGGCCAGATCCTCGACGCGGTCGAGGCGCGGGACACGGCGCGCCTCGAGACACTCACGGACCCGTTGCACGCCGCCGACATCGCCGACCTTCTGGAGCAGATCGGCCCGGCCGAGCGGCGCGACCTTTTACGGCTTTGGCCGCGCGGCATCGACGGCGAGGTGCTGTCCGAGATCGACGAGTCGATCCGCGAGGAGGTGATCGAATACCTGCCGCGCGAGATGCTGGCGGAAGCCGTGCGCGAGCTCGACTCGGATGACGTCGTCGACCTCATCGAAGACCTGGAACTGGCGCAGCAGCAGATCATCCTCGGTGCGCTCGACAAGTCGGACCGGGCCGCCATCGAACAGTCGATGGCCTATCCGGAATATTCCGCCGGCCGCCTGATGCAGCGCGAGGTGGTGACGGCCCCCGAGCATTGGACGGTGGGCGAGGCCATCGACTTCCTGCGCGCCGAAGAGTGGCTGCCCGACCAGTTCTACCATGTGGTGCTGGTCGATCCGCGCCAGCACCCGGTCGGATACGTGACGCTTGGCAAGCTGCTGTCGTCCCACCGCGACGTCGCCCTGCGCGGGCTGGTCGAAGACAGCTTCCGCACCTTCAGCGTGTTTCAGGAAGAGGGCGAGGTCGCCTATGCCTTCAACCAGTACCACCTGATCTCGGCCCCGGTGGTGGACGAAGATGACCGGCTGGTCGGCGTCATCACCATCGACGACGCGATGAACGTGCTGGACGAGGAACACGAGGAAGACGTGCTGCGCCTTGCCGGGGTGGGCGAGGAAAGCTCCATCTCGGACGGTGTGCTGGAAACGGTGAAGCAGCGCACCCCGTGGCTGCTGGTGAACCTGCTGACGGCGAACCTGGCCGCGCTGGTGATCTCGCAATTCTCGGGCACGATCGAGGCCATCGTGGCACTGGCGGCGCTGATGCCGATCGTGGCCTCGATGGGCGGCAATGCCGGTACCCAGTCGCTGGCAGTGGCGGTGCGGGCGCTGGCGACCAAGAACCTCACCAGCTCCAACGCCGGCCGGGTGGTGCGGCGCGAGGCGATGGTGGGGGCGATCAACGGCGTGCTGTTCGCGGTGATCATGGCGGGGGTCGGCTATTTCTTCTTCGGCTCGCTGCTGCTGGGGGCGGTGATCGGCATGTCGATGGTCATCAACCTGATCGTGGCGGCGCTGGCGGGCGTGCTGGTGCCGCTGGCGCTCGACCGCTACGATCTGGACCCGGCGCTGGCTTCGGGCACCTTCGTCACCACGATGACCGATGTGGTGGGGTTCTTCAGCTTCCTCGGCCTGGCCACGGTGATTTTGCTATGAATGCTTTGATGGAGCAGAAGGCCGCGGCGCGGGCAGAGGCGCTTGCGGATCGCAAGACGGCTTTCGCCGGGGGGCAAGGCAGCGCGGCGGCGCGGCTGGCAGCCGTGCTGGCGCCCTGCCGCGGGCAGGTGCTGGCGGGCTACATGCCGATGCGGACCGAGATCGATCCGCTGGCGGCGATGGCCGCGCATCTGGCGGCGGGGGAGGGTGGCCGGGTCTGCGTGCCGGTGATCGAGGGGCCGGGCCTTCCGCTGCGGTTTCGCGAATGGACACCGGATGCGGCGATGGAACCGGGGGAGTTTGGCGCCCTGGTGCCGGCGACGGGCGACTGGCTGGTTCCTTCGGTGCTGATCGTGCCGCTGCTGGCCTTCGACTGGCGCGGCTACCGTCTTGGCTATGGCGGCGGTTTCTATGACCGGACGCTGGAGGCGCTACGGGCAAGCGGCCCGGTGATCGCCGTAGGCTTCGGCTTTGCCGCGCAGGAGGTGGAGGAGGTTCCGGTGGAGCCGACCGACCAGAAGCTGGACCTGATCGTCACCGAATGCGGGGTGATCCGGCCGGGGGTGTAGGGAACTCTGGCCGCCCGGCCGGGTTCGGCTGGGACTGGAGGGGCGATGAAGGCGACAGCGATCCTCGAGACGGTGATCTACGCCGCCGATCCGCAGGCGGCGGCCGCGTTCTATACGGGTGTGTTCGGGCTGGAGCCTGTGCAATCCGTGCCCAGCCGCTTCGCCTTCCTGCGCTGCGGCGGGCAGATGCTGCTGATCTTCAACCCCGAGGCGACGCGCGACCCCACCCACCAGAACGGCATTCCCGCGCATGGCGCGAACGGGCCGGGGCATCTGTGCTTCCGTGCCGAGACGGCCGAAGAGCTGGAGGCTTGGCGAGGCCGTCTTGCGGACCTTGGCATCCCCATCGAGCATGACCACGTCTGGAAGAGCGGCGCCCGGTCGCTCTACCTGCGCGATCCGGCCGGGAATTCGGTCGAGATCGCCGAGGCGGCGATCTGGGGGCTGTGAGCGGCTGGCCGTCCTGCCCCGGGCTGGCGGCGGGGGGCCGTCTGCCCCCCGCACCCCCCGAGGATACTTGAAAAAGGCAAAGGGACGGTCAGTCCCCGATCTGCACCGTCTGGCGCAGGGTGCCGGTGGGGGTGTCGAAGATCAGGATCTCCTCTTGCTCGGTGACCACCGCATACCAGCCGGGGCCGAAGGTGATGGCGCGGGCGGTGGTGCCGGCGGGCAGGGTGATCTCGGCGGGCAGCACCGGGCCGGCGGGATCTTGCGAGAAGCGGATGACAAGGATCGCAAGGATCGCTAGAAGCCCGACGATCATCACCCCGGCCAGCGCCGTCACCAGTGCCTTCAGGAAACGCAGTTCCGGCAGCGCCGGGGCCGCCTCGCCCCCGTTCGGAGTATCTTCCTTGTCAGGCATCGCCCCCCGCCTTCTGCATGTCGTCATCGGGCCGGACCCACCCGAGCGCCTTGATAAGGCGCTGGCGCGCGAGGTTCCAGAGGAATGGGCGCTGTCCCGATCGAGGCTCACCAGGATGATCGCCGAGGGCGCCGTCAGCCGCGGCGGCGTGGTGCTGACCGACCAGAAGGCGCGGGTGGCCGAGGGCGACCGTATCGAGCTGGCGCTCGGCGCGCCCGAGCCGGTGGAAACCGAGGCCGAGGATATTCCGCTGTCGGTGGTCTGGGAGGATGACGAGCTGATCGTCATCGACAAGCCCGCCGGTCTGGTGGTGCATCCGGCGCCGGGCACGCCCTCGGGCACGCTGGTCAATGCGCTGCTGCATCATTGCGGCGAGAGCCTGCACGGCATCGGCGGCGAGCGGCGGCCGGGCATCGTGCACCGGATCGACAAGGATACCAGCGGGCTGCTGGTCGCGGCCAAGACCGACCGGGCGCATCACGGGCTGGCGGCGCAGTTCGAGGCGCATACCGTGGCGCGGCATTATCTGGCGCTGGTGCATGGGGTGCCCGACAAGGCCGACCCGCGGCTGCGCGGGATCAGGGGCGTCAGCTTCGAGGCGGGCGGGATCTTGCGGGTGGCCACGCAGCTGGCGCGGCACAAGACCGACCGCCAGCGGCAGGCGGTGGTGGAACATGGCGGCCGCCACGCGGTGACGCGGGCGCGGCTGGACCGGGTCTTCGGTACGCCGCCCTCGCTGACGCTGCTGGACTGCTGGCTGGAGACCGGGCGCACCCATCAGATCCGGGTGCATATGGCCCATGTCGGGCATGGGCTGGTGGGCGATCCCACCTATGGCGGGCGGCGCAAGCCCTCGGCGAAAAGTCTGGGCGAGGCGGCGGCCGAGGCGGTGGCCGCCTTCCCGCGGCAGGCGCTGCACGCGGCGACGCTGGGGTTCGAGCATCCGGTGACCGGCGAGGCGCTGTCGTTCTCGGCTCCGCTGCCTGCCGATATGGCCGCCCTGCTGGCGCTGCTGCCCGAGGCGTGAGGCGATATAGGTATCCCGCCCTCTTTGATCACCCCTGCGTTCGCGCACAGCCACATAAGCGTGATAGCGCTGACATGGGGCTGGCGCGGCGACGGGAGGAACTGCATCCTGCGTTGAACCGTTCGGTACACTAAGGCGGCCTCTTGAAAGCGGGGCGCGCCCTTCCCAACTTCACCGGTCCCGATCCGCCCCTGGCGGGAGGGGAACAGGGGATCAGACAGATGAGCACCTATACCAACCTGCCCGCACCCAGCCCCGAACAGGGGATGAACCGCTACCTTCAGGAGATCCGCAAGTTTCCGCTGCTGGAGCCTGAAGAGGAATACATGCTGGCCAAGCGCTGGGTGGATCATGAGGACAGCTCGGCCGCGCACCGGCTGGTCACCTCGCACCTGCGGCTCGCGGCCAAGATCGCCATGGGCTATCGTGGCTATGGCCTGCCGCAGGCGGAAGTGATTTCCGAGGCGAATGTCGGCCTGATGCAGGCGGTCAAGCGCTTCGACCCCGAGCGCGGCTTCCGGCTGGCCACCTATGCGATGTGGTGGATCCGCGCCAGTATCCAGGAATACATCCTGCGGTCCTGGAGCCTGGTGAAGCTGGGCACGACCTCTGCGCAGAAGAAGCTGTTCTTCAACCTGCGCAAGGCCAAGTCCAAGATCGGCGCGCTGGAAGAGGGCGACCTGCGCCCCGAGAATGTCGCGCAGATCGCCAAGGACCTGAACGTGACCGAGACCGAGGTCATCTCGATGAACCGGCGGCTGTCGGGCGGCGATGCGTCGCTGAACGCGATGGTCGGGTCCGATGGCGACAGCGCGACGCAGTGGCAGGACTGGCTGGAAGACGAGGATGCCGACCAGGCCGGTGACTACGAGGCGCGCGACGAGCTGGAGGCGCGCCGCGCCCTGCTGGTGCAGGCGATGGATGTGCTGAACGACCGCGAGAAGGACATCTTGATGCAGCGCCGGCTGGAAGACAGCCCGGCAACGCTGGAAGACCTGTCCTCGCAATACGAGGTCAGCCGCGAGCGGATCCGCCAGATCGAGGTGCGGGCCTTCGAAAAGCTCCAAAAACGCATGCAGGAGCTCGCGCGCGAGCGCGGGATGCTGGTCCCGGCTTGAATTTTTGGTGGGCGCCCGGGCTTCGGGCGGCCCACCGCACGTCTGCGCGATGGTCGGCCGCTTTCGCCACGTCCCGGTTGCGCTTTGCTGCGGTGCAGCTAAGTTGCGCCGGGGATGAAGCCGCCGGCCCCGTGCGTCGGCTCTGGCAGGAAATGCACTATGAACGCGAACGCAATCCGGCAACGCCTGATCGGGGCGCTTTTGTGCATGGCCCTGTTGGCGCTGCTCGCAGGTACTGTGCCGGTGACGCTGGGGCTTTTGTCGCCTCTGGGGACAATTGCGCGGGTGCTGGACAGTGTTGCGCCGCAGATGCTGGGGGCCGCGCTGGTGATCGCGCTGCTGGCGGCGCTGCTGGGGGCCTGGCGAGCGGGGGGCGTCGTGGCTGTCCTGACATTGGCATTCGCCGGCTGGTTCGGCCTGCAGCATGCGCAACGGTCCTTGCCGCTGGCCGCAGACATGCAGCCGGAGGTGCGGATTCTGTTCTTCAACGTGCTGGGTGAAAACACTGCAAATGCCGAGCGGATCGCGCAGGCGGCACGCGAGTCGGGTGCCGATGTACTGGCCTTTGCCGAAGCCGGTGCGCTTGGGGCTGTGCTGCCGCAACTGCGCGCGGATTATCCTTTCACCGCTGTCTGCAAGCCCCATTGCGACACGCTGGTAATGTCGAAGCTGCCGCTGGCGCCGCGCGACCCTGAAGCTGGCTCGACGAGTTGGGGCGGGCGGTTGGCCAATGTAGTGGTCACGCCGCTTGGAGGGGCGCCGTTCACGCTGATCGTGGCGCACAAGCTGAAGCCATGGTTCGCGGGCCAGGTCGAGCCGCAGGACGCGCAACTCAAGTCCCGCGTCAATGACATCGCGGGGCCGCTGGTCGTGGTCGGCGATTTCAACACCGCCCCGTGGAGCGCGCCCTCGCGCGCGCTGATGGACGCCACCGGCCTGCGCGCCCCGCGCTTTCCGGTGCCGACCTGGCCGGTCGAGGCCGGGCGCTTCGGCGTGCCAATCGACAACGTCTTCGTGCGCGGCGGAGCGAGGCTGACGAACCTGCAGCCCTTCGGCGACGATCTTGGCTCCAACCATCGCGGCCTGCTGGCCGAGGTGGCGATCGGCGGCTAAGCCGCCGATCGCCCGGAGAACTTCAGTCCTCCATCGCCTCCAGCTCGTCGATCATGCCCGCGATCATGCCAAGTCCCTTGTCCCAGAAGGCCGGGTCGCTGGCATCTAGGCCGAAGGGCGCCAGCAGCTCCTTGTGGTGCTTGGACCCGCCGGCGCGGAGCATGTCGAAATACTTCTCCTCGAACCCCGGCAGCCCTTCCTCGTAGGCGGCATAAAGCGCGTTCACGAGGCCATCGCCGAAGGCATAGGCATAGACGTAGAAGGGCGAGTGCACGAAGTGGGGGATGTAGGACCAGAAGGTCTCATACCCCTCCATGAAGTCGAAGACCGGGCCCAGGCTTTCGGCCTGGATGCTCATCCACAGCGCGTTGATGTCTTCGGGCGTCAGCTCGCCCTCGCGCCGGGCGGCGTGCAGCTTGCACTCGAAATCGTAGAAGGCGATCTGCCGCACGACGGTGTTGATCATGTCCTCGACCTTGCCGGCCAGCAGGATCTTGCGCTCGGCCGGTGTCTTGGCGGCCTCCAGCAGCTTGCGGAAGGTCAGCATCTCGCCGAACACGCTGGCGGTTTCCGCCAGCGTCAGCGGGGTGGAGGCAAGCATCTCGCCCTGGCCCGCCGCCAGCACCTGATGCACGCCGTGGCCCAGCTCATGCGCCAGCGTCATCACGTCGCGCGGTTTGCCAAGGTAGTTCAGCATTACATAGGGATGCACCTCGGTGACAGTGGGGTGGGCAAAGGCACCGGGCGCCTTGCCGGGCTTCACACCCGCATCGATCCAGCCCTTCTCGAAGAACGGCTCGGCCAGCGTCGCCATTTCCGGCGAGAACGCGGCATAGGCATCCATCACCATGGCGCGGGCGGTGGGCCAGTCGACGACCTTGACATCCTCGGTCGGCAGCGGCGCATTGCGGTCCCAGACCTGCAGCCGGTCCAGTCCCATCCATTTCGCCTTCAGCGCATAATAGCGGTGGCTCAGCCGCGGATAGGCCGCGACCACGGCATCGCGCAGCGCCTGCACCACCTCGGGCTCGACATGGTTTGAAAGGTGCCGGCCATATTGCGGGGTTGGCATCTTGCGCCAGCGGTCCTCGATGTCCTTTTCCTTGGCCAGCGTGTTGTGGACGCGGGCGAACAGCTTGACGTTCCGCGCGAAGACCACCGCCAGCGCCCGCGCGCCCGCCTCGCGCCTGGCGCGCACGGGGTCGGACAGCAGGTTCAGCGTCGCCTCGAGGTTGAGCGGCTCCGCCTCGCCCTCCACGTCGAACATCAGCCCGGCCATGGTCTCGTCGAAGAGGCGGTTCCAGGCGGCGGCGCCGACGGTGGACTGGTCGTGCAGGAACTTCTCCATCTCGTCCGACAGCTGGTGCGGACGCATCGCGCGCATCCGGTCGAAGACGGGGGTATAGCGGGCAAGGTCGGCATTCTCGGCCAGCCGCGCCTCCAGATGCTCATCGGGCAGGCGGTTGAACTCCAGGCTGAAGAAGACCAGCGGCGTGGTGACATCGGTCACCTTGTCCTGCGCATCGGCCATGAACTTGGCGCGGCCAGCATCGAGCGTGTTCTGGTAATAGCGCAAGCCCGCATAGGACATGATCCGCCCCGCCACCGTCTCGATCCGCTCATAGCGATGCACGCAGGCGAGCATGGCATCGGCGTCGAGATCGGCCAGCCGCCCCTCAAAATCATCGGCGAAATCGCGGCAGGCCTGTTCCAGCCAGGCCATGTCATTGGCGAATTCGGGCGCATCGGGCGCGGGGTAAAGGTCGGTCAGGTCCCATTCGGGCAGATCGCCGAACCCGCCGCCAGCGGCCGGGTTCGCATCATAGAGCGGGCGGGGAAGGCGGATCGGCATCGGGAAACCTCATCTTTGTGCAGCCCCAGACATAGGGGCGCAGGGGCGCGGGGTGCAAGGGTGGCTAGCGCCGCGCGGTTAGCAGATCGCGGGCGGTTTCCAGCGTATCCGCCTCGGCGGCAGGCTTGTCGCGCCGCCAGCGCAGCATCCGCGGAAAGCGCAAGGCGATGCCCGACTTGTGGCGCGGGCTTTCCTGAATGCCCTCGAAGGCGATCTCGAACACCAGCGCCGGCGTCACCCGCCGCACCGGGCCAAACCGCTCCAGCGTGTTCTTGCGCACCCAGGCGGTAATTTCGCCGAACTCTGCATCGGTCAGGCCACTATAGGCCTTGGTCACCGGCACCAGCTCATCGCCCTGCCACAGCGCGAAGGTGAAGTCGGTGTAAAGGTTGGCGCGCCGGCCATGCCCGGCCTGCGCATAGACCATCACCGCGTCGAAGGTCATCGGGTCGAGCTTCCACTTCCACCAATCCCCGCGCTTGCGCCCGGTATGATAGGGCGAGGCGAGGCGCTTGATCATCACCCCCTCCGCGCCCGCGGTGGCCGCATCCGCCCGCAAGGCGGCCAGCGTTGGCCAATCCGCGAAGGGCAGGGGCGGCGACAGCCGGAATGGCGCACTGGCGGGCACGTTCTCCGCCAGCCGTCGCAAGGCCGCTTGCCGCATGGCCAGCGGCTCCGCCCGAATGTCGCGCCCCTCGTCCTCCAAGAGGTCATAGGCCATCAGGATCACCGGCGTGTCGGCCAGCAGCTTCTTCGACACCGTCTTGCGGCCGATCCGCTTTTGCAGGGTGGCAAAGGGCAGCGGCGCACCACCGCCCTCTGCCGAAAACGCCAGGATTTCGCCGTCGATCACCGTGCCATCGGGCAGCCGGTCCGCCAGCTCCCCCAGCTCCGGGAAGCGGTCCGTCACCAGCTCCTCGCCCCGCGACCACAAGGTAAACCGCCCACCGCGCAGCACCGCCTGCCCGCGGATGCCGTCCCATTTCCAATCCGCCGCCCAGTCCGAAGGCTCCCCGAGCCCCTCCGGCTCCTGCTCCAGCGCATGGGCAAGGCAGAACGGGTAGGGCCGCGCCAGATTGGCGCCCGGATCATTGGTCAGCACCAGCGCCCCGAAGGTCGTGCTGTCCGGCGTCCAGTCCCCCATCAGCCGCAGCGCGATGTCCGGCTCGGCAATCCCCGTCGCCTGCGCCAGCGCCCGTGTCATCAGCCCCTGCGCAACGCCCATCCGAAACCCGCCGGTGATCAGCTTGTTGAACAAGAACCGCTCGGTCCCCTCCAGCGCCGCCCAGACCCCCAGCACCGCCTCGCGCCGCTCCGACTCGGGCAGGGCGGCAAGGCTGCGAATGCGCAACATCCAGTCGGTCAGCGTCGCCGCCTCGGGCGCGACGGGCGGCGGCAGGATCAAGGCGATGGTCTCGGCCAGATCGCCGGTCACCGCATAGCTCTCCTCGAACAGCCAGCCCGGCAGCCCCGCCACCTCTGCCGCCCACTCGGCCAGCCGCGTGGTATTCACCGCCCGCTTCGGCCGCCGCCCCGACAGCAGCGCTATGGTCCACAACCGGTCCTGATCCGGCGCCTCGCGGAAATAGGCCGCCAGCGCCGCCGTCTTCTCCGACGTGCGCGTGGTCGTATCCAGCGCAGCAAACAACGCGGCAAACCGCTTCATCGCGCCGCCTCCAGGCCAACCACCCCTTGCCCTTCTTGCTGGCAAAAATATCCCGGGGGGAGTCTCCGCAGGAGACGGGGGGCAGCGCCCCCCTCTTTCTTGCCTTTGTGGGCAGCACTCCCCTCTGCCGCCAGCCAAGCGCTCATTCGGTTACCTCCGAAGCCGCCTCGGCCTCGTCCCCCTGCCAGTCGGTCGCCACGATCCCCGCGTCATATCCCTGATCCGCCAGCCAGCGCCGGAACACCGTCGTATAGCCATGCGTCACGAACACCCGCCCCGCCCCGGTCTCCCGGATCGCGGTGTTGAGCCCGTCCCAGTCGGCATGGTCCGAAATCACGAAGCCCCGGTCCACCGACCGCCGCCGCCGGATCCCGCGCAGGCGCATCCAGCCCGAGGCGAAGCCTTCGGAGGCTGGCCCGAACCTCCGCGCCCAAGGCGTGCCAAGCGTGGCAGGGGGTGCCAGCACCAGCGCGCCGGGATGCGATTTGGCATCCACCCCCGGCACCACGCGGATGGTGTCTGGCAGCACCAGCCCCTGCAATCGCAGGATCGCCGTCATCTCCTCCACCGCGCCATGGGTCAGGATCGGGCCGATGCCGGGATCGAGCCCCGCCAGCAGCCGCTGCGCCTTGCCAAGACTGTAGGCCCCCAGCACCGAGGCGCGGCCCTCGGCGGCGTTCCCGGCCCACCAGCGGTTCACCTCGGCGCGGATTTCGGCCTCGGGGCGCCAGCGGAACACCGGCAGCCCGAAGGTGCATTCGCTGATGAAGGCGTCACAGCGCACCGGCTCGAAGGGTTCCGACAGGCCGTCGGGCTGGATCTTGTAATCCCCCGATACCACCCAGACCTCGCCCGCCACCTCGACCCGCACCTGCGCCGAGCCGGGGACGTGGCCGGCGGGGTGCAGGCTGACCGTGGCGCCCCCAATCCGCAGCGGCACCCCGAACTCCAGCGCCTGCGCGGTGATCGGGCCGAGGCGATGGCGCATCGCGGCAAGGCTGCGGGGGGTGGCGAGGTAATGGCCCATGCCGGACCGGGCATGGTCGGAATGGGCATGGGTCACGATCGCCCGGTCCACCGGGCGCCAGGGGTCGATGTAGAAATCCCCCGCCGGGCAGTGGATGCCCCGGTCGGTGAAGGTAAGAACCGGTTCGCGTGCCATTCCCTCAACGTAGGGTGCGCGCGGGCAAAGGGAAGCCGTTCAGGCGGCCAGCCGCCGCGGCCTGCGCAGCCGCAGGCCGGCGCGCATGTTCATCCCCAGCAGTGCAAGGTTGACCAGCCCTGCCAGCATCTCCAGCCGCTGCAGCCAGAAGAAGCGCGCGTCGACCATGCCCATGCTCGCCAGCCACCACAGCCCGATTGCCAGGGGCAGCAGCACCAGCAGGCCATTCGCCGCGATGATCCGCATCCGCCGGGTCTTGGCGGCGATCTCTGGCCGCTTCCAGCCGCGCCCCAGCACGGCGCCGCTGATCCCGGCTGCGGCCATCGCCGGGACCAACACCAGCGCCACGCCCCAGAGGATCGTCACCCGTGCGGCCAGAATGGCATCGGGGAAGCCGCTCGCCTCGACCCGCCACAGCACGGCTTGGAATGCGACGATGGTCAGCATGGCGATACCGCCAGCGGCGGCGTGAAGTCTGGCTTTGAGGGGAAAGGACAGCATGGCGAGTCGCTCCAATTAAATAGCATGCTATCCACATAGATCTTGCATAGCGTGCTATGCAAGTGACAGAAGGCCGCATGGATTTCGAAAAGACCCGCTCCGCCGGCTACCTCGCCAACCATCTTGCGCGGCTCTTCGCGCAGCATCTGGCCGCCGGGATCGCCCCGCTTGGCCTCGCCCCCGCGCAGTTCATGGCCCTGCTGGAGCTGTGGCGCGAAGATGGGCTGACCCAGGCCGAGCTTTGCGCAAGACTGGACGTGGAGCAGGCGACGATGGCCGGCACCCTTGGCCGCATGGCCCGCGACGGGCTGATCGAGCGGCGGGCGCATCCGGTGGATCGCCGTGCGCAGACAGTGCACCTGACGGGCCGCGCCCGCGCGCTGGAGGCGCCCGCGACCGCCGCGGCGCAGGCGGTGAACGCACTGGCGCTGAGCGCGCTGCCCGAGGCGGAGCGGCAGCCGTTTGTGGCCTCGCTTCACCGGATCGTTGCAGAAATGCGGCGCCGCAAGCCGTAATCATGCTCAAAATTGCACAAATATCGGGCATCTGCCTGAATTATGGCAACACTTTGGCGGGCTTCGGCGTTAACAACGTGCAGCGCCTTCCCCTGTCCGACGCTGCTGCCTAACACTTGGGGAAACGCCCCTGAATCGTCGGGGGACAACAGGGCGGGACATCGGCACGAGTGATGGCGACCGAGTATTTCAACGAAATGTATGAGGGGGGCGCCGTGCGGGCGCCCTATGCGCGGCTTGAGGACTGGATGAGCTCCATGCCTGCCGAGTTGCGCCAGATGAAACAGGCCGAGGCGGAGGATCTGTTCCGCCGCATCGGCATCACCTTCGCGGTCTATGGCGAGGGCGGTGATCCGGACCGGCTGATCCCCTTCGACATGTTCCCGCGGGTCTTTGCGCAGGACGAATGGCGCAAGCTGGAACGCGGCATCAAGCAGCGGGCGCGGGCGCTGAACGCCTTCCTCGTCGATGTCTATGGCCGGGGCGAGATCATCAAGGCCGGCAAGATCCCTTCGCGGCTCGTCTATCGCAACGAGGCCTACGAGAAGGCGGTGACAGGGTTCGTGCCGCCGCGCGGCGTGTTCAGCCATATCGTGGGTATCGACCTCGTGCGCACCGGGCCGGGGGACTTCTTCGTGCTGGAAGACAATTGCCGCACACCAAGCGGCGTCAGCTACATGCTGGAAAACCGCGAGATCATGATGCGGATGTTCCCGGCGCTGTTCCAGAACAACCGGATCGAGCCGGTGGACAATTACTCCGACCTCTTGCGCCGCACGCTGGCCAGTGTCGCCCCGGCGAAATGCGACCGCGATCCGACCATCGTGATCCTGACCCCGGGCCATTTCAACAGCGCCTATTACGAGCACAGCTTCCTGGCCGACCTGATGGGCGTGGAACTGGTCGAGGGCGCGGACCTGTTCGTGGAAAACGGCTTCGTCTGGATGCGCACCACCGAGGGGCCCAAGAAGGTCGACGTGATCTATCGGCGCATCGACGACAGCTATCTTGACCCGCTCTGCTTCCGCCCGGATTCGATGCTGGGCGTGCCGGGGCTGATGGACGTCTATCGCTCGGGCGGCGTCACCATCTGTTCGGCGCCGGGGGCAGGGGTTGCCGATGACAAGGCGGTCTATACCTTCGTGCCCGAGATGGTGCGCTTCTATCTGGGCGAGGAGCCGATCCTGAAGAACGTTCCCACCTGGCAATGTGGCAAGGCCGAGGATCTGAAATACGTGCAGGCGAACCTCAAGGAACTGGTGGTCAAGGAGGTTCACGGATCGGGCGGCTATGGGATGCTGGTCGGGCCGAAATCCACCCCCGAGCAGATCGAGTATTTCGCCGGCCGCATCGCCGCCGACCCCGACAATTACATCGCCCAGCCGACGCTGGCGCTGTCCACGGTGCCGACCTTCGTGGAAGAGGGCGTCGCGCCCCGCCATGTCGACCTGCGGCCCTATTGCCTTGTGGGCGAGCGGATAGAACTGGTGCCGGGCGGCCTGACACGGGTCGCGCTCAAGGATGGCAGTCTGGTCGTGAACTCGTCGCAGGGCGGCGGGGTCAAGGACACCTGGGTACTGGCGGAGTAGAAATCATGCTGAGCCGCACCGCCGACAACCTCTTTTGGATCGCGCGCTACATGGAGCGCGCCGAAACCATGGCCCGCCTGCTGGAAGTGGGGGCGCGCATCGCGCTGCTGCCCTCGGCCGGGCACGGATACCGCAGCGAATGGGACAGCCTGCTGCAAGCCTCGGGCACCGCCGCGGGCTTCGCCAAGAAATATGGCGACCCTGTGCAGCGCAACATCGAAAGCTATCTATTCTTCGACCTCGACAACTCGTCTTCGGTGGCCACCTGCATCAGCCGGGCGCGCGAGAATGCCCGCATCGTGCGCACCGCCCTGACCACGCAGGTCTGGGATGCGCTCAACACCGCCTTTCAGGAAATGCGCCAGCTGGAGCGCACGCCGCGCTCGCAACTGGAGCTGTCGCGGCTGACAGAGTGGACGATGCGCCATGCCGCGATGGTGCGCGGCGCCATCGACGCCACCCTGCTGCGCAACGATGGCTGGGATTTCCTTGGTCTGGGCTACAAGCTGGAGCGGGCCGACAACACCTCGCGGCTGATGGACGTGAAATACTACGTGCTGCTGCCGCGCGCCGATTACGTGGGTTCCGGCCTCGACAATTACCAATGGACGACGCTGCTGCGGGCGATGTCCTCGCACCGGGCGTTCCACTGGGCCTATGGCGGCGAGATCACCGCGGGCAAGATCGCGCATTTCCTGATCCTGAACCCGCAATGCCCGCGCTCCCTCATCACCTCGATCGAGGGCGCGACCGGGCATCTCGACCGGCTGGCCAAGGCCTATCACACCACCACCGAGGCACAGAGCCGCTCGCGCGCGCTGCTGGGGGAGTTGTCGGAGATGACGGTGGACGACATCTTCGAGGAGGGCCTGCACGAATATCTCAGCCGGTTCATCGGCGATGTCGGCGAGGTCTCGCAGCTTGTCGGCGACATTTACCTCAGCGGGATAGCACGATGATCCTCACGGTCTCTCACACCAGCATCTACAGCTATGACGCCCCCGTGCGCGGCGCGGTGCAAAGTCTGCGGATGACGCCCTCGGTCTGCGACGGGCAACGGGCGATCCGCTGGAATATCGAGGTTCTGGGCGGCGCCCGCGGCGCCAGCTTCCGCGATGGCGCGGGGGATTGGGTCGAGGGGTGGTCGCTGCGCGGCCCGGTCACCGAAATCACGGTGAAGGTGACCGGCGAGGTCGCCACCACCGACATGGCCGGTGTGCTGCGCGGCCACCGCGAGAGCGTTCCGCCCGAGGCCTATCTGCGCGAGACGGGGCCGACGCGGGCCGATTCCGCGCTGATGACCCTGGCACAAGAGGCGGTCGCCGGCGGCACCGACGCGCTCGACCGGGCGCACCGCATCGCCGCCGCCATCACCGAGGCCATCGCCTACCGCCCCGGATCGACCGACGCCCATGGCACCGCCGCCGAGGCGCTGGCCCTGGGTGAGGGCGTTTGCCAGGACCACACCCACGCGATCATTGCCTGCGCCCGCTTCCTCGACATGCCGGCGCGCTATGTCTCGGGCTACCTGCATGCGGGGGCCGAGGGCACGCCCAACGAGGCCTCGCACGCCTGGGCCGAGGTGTGGATCGACCGGCTGGGCTGGGTCGGCTTCGATGCCTCCAACGCCACCTGCCCCGATGCGCGCTACATCCGCCTCGGTTCCGGCTTCGACGCGGGCGACGCCGCCCCGATCCGGGGTGTGGCGCATGGCCGCGTCGCCGAATCGCTGGATGTCACGGTTGCGGTCGAGGCCGTGCAGCAATAGGGTCAGCCGACGGCGGGGCAGACCGGGATATTCCCGGAGACGGATTTTCGAGGCATTGAGATGACCTATTGCGTGGGCCTTCTGTTGAACGAAGGCATGGTGCTGCTGTCCGACACCCGGACCAATGCCGGGCTCGACAACATCGCGACCTACCGGAAGATGTTCATCTTCGAGGAACCCGGCGAACGGGTGATCGCGATCCTGACCGCCGGCAGCCTGTCCGTGACCCAGACCACCATCGCCCGCCTGCGCGAGGCGATCGACGAGCCCGATGCCGATGCTGGCAGTTCAATCATGCTGGCGCCGACGATGCTGAAGGTGGCCGAGATCATCGGCAATACCCTCGCCTCGGTCCGGCAGGACATCGACGAGAAGATGACGGCGGCCAAGGTCAGTACCTCGGCCAGCATGATCGTCGCCGGGCAGCGGGCGGGCGGGGCCATGCGGATGTTCCTGATCTACCCGGAAGGCAATTTCATCGAGGCGACCGATGACACGCCCTTCCTGCAGATCGGCGAGCACAAGTATGGCAAGCCGATCCTCGACCGGGTGGTGAAGCCCGCCACCTCGATCACCGAGGCGCAGAAGGCGGTGCTGCTGTCGATGGATTCGACCTTGCGGTCGAACCTGTCGGTCGGGATGCCGCTGGACCTTGCGGTGATCGAAAAGGATGCCTGCCGCGTCACCTCGCGCCGCCGGATCGAGGCGGGCGACCCGCAGTTCAAGGAAATGAGCGAGGCCTGGTCGGTGGCGCTGCGCGAGAGCTTCACCCAGATCACGATCTGACGGCTAGGCGTGCCGGTCGAACAGTTCGGCCGCGCTGTCGTAGAAGCGGCGGCGCGTGGCCGGCGCCTCCATCATCACCTCATGCTCGGCGCCGGGGATCACCTCCAGCCTCCCGCCGGGCCAGCGCGCCATGATGCTGCGGATGCGGCCGGTATCGACCACCCGCTCATTGCCGCCCATGAAGCACAGGCAGGGCAGGGCGGGAGGCGTCATCGCCGCCAGCGCCCGCGTCTCGCGCAGCGCCTCCAGCAGCCAGTGCACCGTCGGCCCGCCAAGCGCCAGGTCCGGATGCGCGCTGAGCTGGCGCTGCATGAAGGCATACATTGCGGGATCGGTGGTCAGCACATTGCCGGGGGCCTCTGACGCAAGCACATAGGTCACCGGGCCGGTCGTCGGCGCATAAAGATGCCCGCGCCCCGCCATCCTTGCGCCAGAGCCGACGGCCCAGGCCAGCGGCCGCGCCGCCGGATGGATCTTGATCCCCCACATCGGCGCCGAGAACACGGCGGACCGCACCGGCAGCCCTTCATGCAAGGCGCGCAGGCCGATGCTGCCGCCCATCGAATGCGCGATCAGGTGGAAGGGTTCGGGCAGGCCCGCCCCGCGCGCGGCCGCCACCAGTTCAGCCACATCCAGCTGATACTCGGCAAACTGCCCGACATGCCCGCGCGCGGGGTCCGGCAGCGGCCGGTCGGCCAGCCCTTGCCCGCGCCAGTCGATGCAGGCCATGGCATAGCCGCGCGCGGCCAGCTCGCCCGCCGCGGGCCCGTATTTCTCGATATATTCCGTGCGGCCGGGGAACAGCAGCACCGTGCCCTTCGCGCCCTCGCAAGGCCAGAGAGCCACCCGCACCCGTACCCCATCGCTGCAGGTCCGCCACAACGCGATGCCCCCGGCGGGGGCATCGGCAATGTCGTCGTAAAAGGGGGCAGGGCCCGCCTCCATCAGGACAGCAGCGCGCCCAGTTGCATCGCCATGCCCATGTTGCCATCCACGGCCAGCTTGCCGGTCATGAAGGCCGCGGTAGGGTTGGTGTCGCCGGACAGGATGCCCTGGAAGGTCTCGCTCGACGCGGTCAGCGTCACATCGGCATCGTCGTCGCCGGCGCGCGCGCCATTGCCGTCGATGATGATCGAGCCTTCGCCCTCTATCACGAACTTGGCAATCCCGGCAAAGCCGTCAGACAGCCGGTCATTCAGCGCTGCCACGGCCGCGGTGATGGTCTCGCTCATCGGTATCCTCCAAAAGTGATGGCCGGGCTCTCGCATTCCCCGGCGCATGCGTTACACTTGATCATGTTATGCGTATTTTGACAGCCTTACACAAATATGCCGTGACGGCAGGACTGGCCCTGCTTCTGGCGGGTCCTGTGGCTGCGCAAGACGTGGGCACCGACCAGCTGCTGCGCGAGCTGGCCGATCCCGCGACCGAGGATTGGCAGCGCGTCGAAGCCGACCTGCTGCGCGAATGGTCGAAATCCGGCTCTGCATCCATGGATCTGCTGCTGCAACGTGGGCAAGAGGCGCTGGAGGCGGGCGATCCGCTGGCCGCGCTGGAGCATCTGACGGCGCTGACCGACCATGCGCCGGAGTTCGCCGAGGGCTGGAACCTGCGCGCGACGGCCTTCTTCGTCGCCGGCCAGTTCGGTCCGGCGCTGGAGGATATCCGGCAAACCCTCGCCCTCAACCCGCAGCACTATGGCGCGCTGGCGGGGCTTGGCATGATTCTCGAACAACTCGAACGCGAGGAGGACGCAGCCGCGGCCTATCGCGCGGCCCTTGCGATCAACCCGCACCAGCCCGAACTCAACGAGGCACTGACCCGGCTTGACCAGGCCACCGGGGGCACGGAACTCTAGGAGCCTTCGGATCATGGCGAGCGAGACGAGGATCACGGCGGTCCTCGGGCCGACAAATACTGGCAAGACCCATTATGCCATCGAGCGGATGCTGGCGCACCGCACGGGGGTCATCGGCCTGCCTTTGCGCCTGCTGGCACGCGAGGTCTATGACCGCGTGGTGGAAAAGCGCGGCCCCTCGGTGGTGGCGCTGATCACCGGCGAAGAGCGGATCGTGCCCGAGCGGACCCAATATTGGGTCTGCACGGTGGAGGCGATGCCCGAGGGGATCGGCGCCGATTTCGTGGCGATCGACGAGATCCAGCTCTGCGCGGACCCGGAGAGGGGGCATGTCTTCACCGACCGGCTTCTGCGGTCTCGCGGGCTGCTGGAGACGATGTTCCTCGGCAGCCACACCATGCGCGGTGCGATTGCCGCACTGGTGCCGCGGGTGCAGTTCGTCGGGCGCGAGCGGTTTTCGACGCTGACCTATACAGGTTCGAAAAAGATAAGCCGGATGCCTCCGCGCAGCGCCATCGTCGGCTTTTCGGTTGAAAATGTCTATGCCATCGCGGAGCTGATCCGCCGCCAGAAGGGCGGCTGCGCGGTGGTGATGGGCGCGCTCAGTCCCCGCACCCGCAACGCGCAGGTGGCGCTTTACCAGAATGGCGACGTGGATTTCCTCGTCGCCACCGATGCCATCGGCATGGGGCTCAACCTCGACATCGGCCATGTCGCCTTCTCCGCCACCGCCAAGTTCGACGGCCGCCGGATGCGGCACCTGTTCCCGCATGAACTTGGCCAGATCGCCGGCCGCGCCGGCCGCCACACGCAGGCCGGCACCTTCGGGGTGACGGGCGAGGCTTCCCCCTTCGACGAAGACCTTGTCGATGCCCTCGAAAACCACCGCTTCGCCCCGATCAAGCGCCTCAGCTGGCGCAACTCGGCGCTGGAGTTCGGCACCGTCGAAAAGCTGATCGCCTCGCTCGAGGCGCCCACCTCTGACGAATGGCTGACCCGCGCCCGCGAATCCGATGACGTGCTGGCGCTGAAAAGCCTGATCGAGGCCGGAGAGGTCCGGGGCCGAGTCACCGGCCCCAAGGACGTGAAACTGCTCTGGGACGTCTGCCGAATCCCCGACTTCCGCGGCATCTCGGGCGCCGAACATGCCACGCTGCTGACCCGGATCTTCGGCTTCCTGCGCGACGATGGCCATGTCTCCAACGACTGGCTCGCCACCCAGATCAAGCGCATCGACCGGACCGAGGGCGATATCGACGCTTTGTCCAAACGATTGGCGTTTATCCGCACCTGGACCTACATCGCGCAGCGCAAAGGCTGGGTTTCCGACGAAAGCCATTGGCGCG
>Ga0209347_1002929_pt1 | contig 21158 bp, 21 predicted proteins | sample AutmiccommuBRH23_FD_187382 | JGI IMG/M metagenome (GOLD analysis project Ga0209347, IMG submission 187382) | Deep subsurface microbial communities from Mt. Terri, Switzerland - Autotrophic microbial communities BRH/23 (SPAdes) (version 2) | ecosystem: Environmental > Aquatic > Deep subsurface >...
CAATTACTACCTTTTCAAAAAGGATAATTTTTTTAGAAATTAATCTATGCTTAATTTTCAAGACTCTTTTTTTTACGTAATATATTATTATTCAATAAGGGAGGTTTAGAAAATGAGAACTAAATTCGATTTTTTACTTAAAGCAATTGACGAAGTTGAAGAAACTATTAGGTTTTTAGATACAAAAGCTGGAGTCCTTGTAATTTTTTTATCTTCAATATTTATCTTTACAATTTCTGAATTCCTAGATGGATCCTTTATTAATAATGTGATTTTATTTAGAGAAAACATAAGTCCTGATTATTTTATTTCCACCACAATATTATTTTTCCTATATATTATTGGTTTATTAATTTCCATAGTATTAATATTTAATATAATTTTTCCTAATTCTTCCGCAGAAAAATTCGTAGATTTGTCTGTTTATAAACCAAAGCATCTTTTTTATCTTAATGAAATTGATACAAGAAAAAGAATCGTACCATCGGTAGTTGAATACTCAAGAATTTTGAGGGAAATGAATGAGGAAGATATTATTAAGGAACTAATTTTCGAATTAGAGAAATTATCGTTTATTCGGCGCAAAAAACACAAATTATTAAATAAAGTAATTACCTTGTTGGGAATAATTTTATTTTTTTTATTATTAGTTATTCTATTGTTTTTCTTTGGATATTTTTAATAAAAAGGAGTACATTTCAATGACAAATAATTATATTTTTTACAACCATTCAAATTCAATAGAGAGATTACAAGAATTATTGTCAGAAAATGACAATAATTATGAAGAATTAAATTATATTCCAATTGTGGAAAAACTTTCATTCACAAATGGCTTTTATGTATATTGTTCAGTTATTTCAATTGACATTATCAACTCATCTAATTTATCTGATACACATAAACGTCCAAAATTGGCAAAATTATACAGGTCCTATATCTCAGAAACAATCGCTGTTATGAGAGGCAATACAAGCTGTTCAGAGGTTTATATTGAAGGGGATGGTGTGATTGGGATATTTAATACTCCGTTAAAAGATGACATAGATTTGGTGTTCGATACTACTGCTCAGCTTTCTTCGATAATTAATACAATTAATTATTTTTTTAAAAAAAATGGAATTCAAACGATTTCTGTTGGTATTGGAGTATCTTACGGCAGAACTTTAATGATTAAAGCAGGGTACAAAGGAAGTGGGATAAATGATATTGTATGGGTAGGGGATGTTGTAAATGAAGCTTCAAATTTTAGTAAGTCTGCTAACCGAAATGGTTTTTACAATAAGATAGTGGTTTCTTCAGTTTTTTATAGTAATCTATCAGAAGAAAATAAGAAATTACTTACAAGGCACCCAATAAAGTATTGTTATCACGGAAGTTTTATAAATGTTGCGATGAATAAATGGCTTCTTGAAAATTCTAATTAAATTCTAGAATTTTTTCAAATTTCAACTATGTAAATGTTAATTATCTAAAAAATCAATTCTAATATTCTAAATTATGATTATTTAAATAATAGAATCTTTATTCTATTTATTGTATAATACTAACATGTCCACTTACCCCACCAAACTCCAACTCGCCTACCTCAAAAACCTTTACTACTGGACCCACGGATCCAAAGTTCTCGAAGAACCCTTCACCTTCACCTGGAAACACAAAATCGCATCGTTTTCCCCAATGGTAAAAGGATACCCCATTGCAACGTATTGGACAAACATCCACGAAGACTTCGCTGCGCTCGTCTTTGGTGGGTACATGATCGAGACCGAAAATGACGGTATCAAATATTACCAGCTTACCGAAACAGGAGTCGAAACTGGTAGGTGGAAATCATCCCTTATCCAAAACCGGGCGATTAAGCCGGCAAACTCCGCGGACGCGCTCCGCTTCTCTCCGCCCGTCCGCTCCCCCTTAAGCAACTAGGTCTTGCTAGACAGTCTTCCGAGTATACTCGGGAGACTGTCCAGCGCTTAATTTAATACACCTGTCACCCCTTCGTTCGGGGCTGGAAGTGCATCCAGCACCTCCCATCAGAACTAAATTTACAATTTGCCTAAAAAATTCATTGCTATAATTTAAATAAATCCTTTCCTAACATTTCACTACCATGAAAAAAATAATAAAATCGATCTTATTTTTCATTGCAGGAATATCAATACCCATTTTGCTAAGCACAGAACTTCAAAATGTGGTTGCAGATATTATTGAATACCGCATTTATTTGCCTATGGTAACCAAATCAGAAGTAGTTCCTACGCCTTCACCAACCCAGACTCCACTCCCAACCCAACCTCCCATTGTCATTTCCGGCAACATCCAGATCACAACCATTTTTTTCAATGGAGTCGTTAGTTCTTACGAGCCCGATGAATACGTCGAGATCAAAAACTTCGACACACGTTCCATCCAGATCGAAGGTTGGACCCTGAGAGACATCGCCGAACATGTTTACACCTTTCCAAACTTCGTCATAGCACCTAACCAGATCTGCCGCATCTATACCAACCAGAACCACCCCGAATTTTGCAGCTTCAACTACGAAAGTGGACAAGCAATCTGGAACAACACTGGTGATATAGCTTATTTGAGAGATTCAATTGGTAATTTGATCTATACTTATTCTTATTAATCATAATATTCTTATTAATCTTGGGGTAAATTACATGGCACAACAAAGTAAACAACTTTCTTGGTTTGGAGTTGATCCAGATGAAATAAAAATATTTAATGTATTTCATGACGAAAGTGGTACTTTTTCTGTAACTGGAGAAGACCGTTGGTTACTTCATGGAGTCTTATTTGTGCCAAAAACAAAACAAGAAGAGATTGTTCTAAATCTTAAGAATCTTAGGAAAAAAAATGGTTATTTTCATGAAGTCCATTACAAAAATTTAAGAAATTCAAAACTTGGTCCTAAATTCAATTGTGCAAAGGATTGGTTGAATAGTTATATTTTCGAAATGTCGAAATATTGTTTTTATTATTGCTTAGCAATAGACACGGATTCTAAAGGATTTAAAAAAGAAATTTATTACAACTCATCTCACTTATATAATAATTTTGCAAAAATTACACTTATTTCTTGTATCGCTTGGTCGTTACAAAATGAAAAAAATGTTGCTTTGAAAATTTATTCAGATAATAAAGTTCGTGAGGACGGGGACAAATTCGTAACTGATGTACCAAAAACCGTTTTGAAAAAAATAAATGAAAAACGAATTATTAAAGAATCAAAATATCCAAAACTTCAAATATTGAATGATCATATTGTCTTGGTGGATTCAAATCCTTCTATTGTTGAGGAGAAATTAAGGGAAGAATGCGAGTTGATTCAACTTGTAGATTTAATGACATCAAGTATCAATCAAGCAATAACTAAGCGTTCTTCCCAATCATCAAAAATAGCTGTTTCAGAATTGATTTCTAATTGGATCATTGACACTCGAAAACCTCCTTGGCACCAAAGTAAAAATTTGTTTCACAGGTTTAAAGTTTCTTTTTTCCCAGATGAACAAGGAGATTTTTATGAACCATCTTTAGAGATTGAAAATCTTAATCAACCAAGATTATTCACTTAATTTAGATTTTTTAATCAAAATACCTTGGGAGGTAAATCATGTCATTTACGAATGAAGCAAATCAAATTGATGTAACTAATAGTTCGCCGGAGTCTAATTACAGAAAATTATTAATTTTAATCACGATATTATTAATAATTTTAATTTTGTTTCAAGCTTATCAAGTCTTTACAACTACTCAACAAAACAAACTGGCTGAAGAGAGAGCATTGGCATATCAAACTAGGGTGGATGAAGCACAAGAACTCGTTTCTAAGCAACAAACATTAATTCTAAATATGTATGATGATTATGAGGAAATTGCATATGGTATCAATGTAGATAGAATAGTTGAACAACAATTAATTGCGACAGAATTTACCCTTCAAGCTCTCCAAGTTTTAGCAATACAGAATAGCCAAATAATTGAACTTTTAGCTACAGCACCGTAATAAAATTCATTATCATTATCTTACTAAGTATATCTGTTCTTCCGGCTCGGTTCCTGACCTGATTCCTAGCGATCTGTTCCATGCAGCAAGATGCAAATCGTGTTTTACTCATAAAAATGTAAACACCATTTGCCCCACCGTAACTCCGGCCGCAGAGACAACGCGAAAACAACAGCAGTTTGGCTCAACACCTCCCTTCGCTCGGGGTTTCGCTCTCCTGCAGGTTGTTTTCGCGCTTTTAAAGAATCAAACTATACATTCTCGTGTTTTTCATTCGGTGGTCGTCCGTGGACTACCTTTCCCCTGTTCCATTTTTTTAGTTTTCCCGTAATTAGTTCATTTTTGTTATTTCCCGCTTGGCTCTCGGGGGAAAGGTAGTCCACATCGAGTTATTAATTGATTTATGACTTGTGGTTTACCTGCAGTGTTTTCTTTCCTTTCTGTGTTGGGTGCTGGAAAGTCTTCTCGATGGACTCCGAGAAGACTTTCCAGAACTTAATTAATTGATCTAGTTATTTTGCAGTGGACTCTTTCCCTTCCGTGTCAGGTGTTGGAGAGCCGTCCCATGCACTAGTGTCGACTCTCCAACACTTAATCCATAATCTAATAAAAGACCTGGCATCCTTCTCCCGGATCGATCTCCTTGTCCCCGGCACAGCCATTGAAGTGAATGCCTTGCATTAAGGTCGACCTGGTAACCACACTGCTCCGGCAGACTCGCGTCCGTTGTTTCCGCAGGACCCCCTGGCGCGTGCCTTACCCCCTTTCAAAAGCGCGCTTCGGTTTTAAAACCTTTCGACAAACCTTTCGCGCATTATAGGGATTTCAATCTCATAAAAAGAATATTTTTTAAAACTGATCTTGTATAATAATAAATGATTATTTAAGCTCAATTATTTAAATCCATAAGGTGGGAATCAATGTCGGATAATTTCACTTATGAAGCCCCAAACAAAGATAAATATCTTCAAGTATTGTTAAAATTATTAATAGTAAAAGGTGAAAAAGAACTTTATGAGTTATTAAAGAATTCAACCTGCGCTTTTGACGCAAGTAGTAGTTTCTCAAGAATACGTTGGAATGCACTTTATACAACTGTCTATTTTTATATCCCACTCGAGAATTTTGATCTTATTGACATTGATGAAAATAATCAATCAAGATTAATTGGATATTGTGACAGAATCATGCCTAAAAATATTGGCTTTGATATTATGCATGTTGAATTGTCACCAAGCCTGGATAATGAGTTGACTGATGGACATTCTCTTGAAAGTGATTTAGAAGAATTTAGCAATACTGTTGGAGAATCTGAAAATTTTCAAATTCCCGAAGATGTTTTACTCAAAGGCAAAGAGATGATGAGGGTTTATTTGTATCTCTATGCAATTGAAAACTATCTTCGACTCTTTATTGAGCAAATATGTATTAGTGGTTATGGACAGGAATATTTTTCACAATTAACTCTAACAAAAACAATAAAAGAAACAATTAATGGTAGAAAAAGAAATGAAGAGAAAAATCACTGGATTAGTGTTCGTGGGAGCTCTGATTTGTTCTACCTTGACTTCATTGAGTTAAGTGCTCTTATCCAAAATAATTGGGATTTATTCAAAGGATATTTTCCCGATCAAGCTTGGATAAGTTCGAAACTTAATGAGCTATATGGAATTCGAAATCTTGTTGCTCACAACAGCTATGTAGGTGACCACGAACGAGCTATTCTTCAAGTAACCTTTAGAAGCATTTATAAACAATTAATCATTAGCTAATAAATTGTACCTGGTTCATGGGGATCAACCTCATGATTAACTTTAATGACCTCAATTTTTTTCTACTTTTTACAAAATCTACATCTAAATTTATAGTGAAAATCTCAACCAAATCCATTTATTCTCATTCTCAGACTTCGCCGGCAGCTCGTGCCCGTTGTTTCCCCCCCGGCGCGTGCCATCCCCCCCTTTCAATGCGCGTTACGGGTGACTACTCCGCTACCTCTGCACGAACAATAATTATTTTCCATTTTATGTGAAATTATTTTCGGATATGTTGGTTTTTAATATTAACGGGTTCTCAATCGCAAACCTGATCATGTCTGTGGTTTTTCCGATTCCAAGTTTTTGTTTAATATGTGATATATGGGTATAAACTGTATAAATACTAACCACTAATTCTTCACTAATATCTTTAACTGTCATACCATTGGCTAATTTTTCAAAAACATCTTTTTCTCTCTGTGTAAGAGGATCATATGGTTGTGCTATTTTATCCTGTATATTGAAATCGAAAGAACAGAGGATTTTATCACTTAAGTAATTCTTCCCATCCATAATCACTTCAATAGCTACCTTAAGTTCATCTACCAGAGATTCTTTCAATAAATATCCTCTAGCTCCAGCTTCAAGGGTTTGTTGGACGAATGTAGGATTATTATACATTGACAGAATTAGTACATTAATATTTGGTCTTTCTGAAGTTATTTTTTTAGTTGCTTGTATACCATTCATACCTGGTAATGATATATCCATAATTACAATATCGGGATCTTCTAATTCCTTTAATTTCCCTAAAGCTTCTTCTCCGCTAGCTGCTTCACCAACAATTTCTGCTCCTAGTTCAATGGTCAAAAGTGATGCAAGACCGTGTCTCATAATGTGATGATCTTCAATTAAAAAAATCCTTATAGTTTTAGATTTATTACTTGTCATGTTAATTCTTCTAATGGTAATTGAATAGAAACATTTAATTCTGTGCCTTGACCTGGATGACTGTTGATCTTTAATGATCCATTTATTGGAGACAGTCTTTCACGAATTCCCAGCAAACCAAAACCTCTTTTATCGCGTATACTCATGTTTGAAAAACCAATTCCATTATCTTTCACTATTAGTTTTAGTAATTGATTATTCAAACTTAGTCTAATCTCAACTTGATCTGCTTGGGAGTGTTTGACCAAATTTGTTAATGCTTCTTGAATTATTCGATAACATACAATTTCTATTTCATCAGGTAACCTGATAACTTCATCTTGGTTTACAATAAAATTAGCTTTTATATTCATTCTTCGCTCAAAATCTTTGATATATTGATCCAATGCGGATACCAATCCTAAAGCGGTTAAAGTTGTTGGGCGTAAATCATAAGCTAGTTGAGTAAGATCCTTGCTAAGCTCTAAGGCAATTTGATCTAAATAATCAATTTGTTGTGCAGTTTTTTCAGGATGATTAACAAATAAGTGCTGTAATACACGAAGTTCAGCCCTTAAGGCTAAGAGGGCTTGACCAGTATGATCATGTAACTCCATAGCTATTTTTTGACGTTCCTTTTCTTGGGCGGCTATGATCTTTGCTGATAACCCTCTTAATTGTTCATGAGCTCCTTGAAGTTGTGTAAATAACAAGGAATTGTCTAATGCTAATGCAGTATGCTTTGCAAGAACAGAAGCCAATTGAGCATGTTTCTCTGTAAAGAAATTTGGAGTGTTTTTATCTATAGAAAATAGTCCAAGAATATTTCCTTTTACTTTTAGTGGTACTCCCATCCAGGAGCGTACATATGTTCCACATGGTGCCCAATACCACTCCGGGCTGTTCTTAGCATCGGCGAGAATGATTGGTTGTGTGCCATTTAATACTTCATCCATTAAATAAGTAGATTTCGGATCAAATGTTATATGGCCAGAATCCATTAATCCAGTAAAATGTTCAAATCCTCTAGAGGCATGCATAGATAAAAGACCATCTTCTAATAACATGACCGTCGCACTATCATATGGTACAAGTGTTTCAAGTTGGTCTAAAAAAAGTGATAATAGCTCTTCTCGATTTAATGTGGAAGTTAAAATTTTTGATATTTGATTAATAGATTCAGCTAATTGTCTTTGTGAATGTTCTAAACGAATGTTACGAATATATGCTAAAGAGGTATCGATTAACGTAGCTATAAGAGTAAGCAGCGTTGAAATATTTTTTTGATTTTCTGTAAAATAAAAACTTAATTTACTATTCAATCCTGATTTTTTAAGTGGAAATGTAAATATTTCATTTTTTTTATAACAATTGGATTCAGTATTTATCCAAGCAAATTCCTGCATATCATTTGTTCCCCCAAATGTTAAAGTTACTTTGCATGCATTCAAATATTTACCAATTAATCCCAAAATAAAGGTTAGACTTTCGTCTTGATCTTCTCTTTCATAAAGATTTTGGATCAATTCAATGATGAATTCTAATGATCCATAATGGGTATTTTCTAAATCCAAAATACCTAATTGCAAATTATTCTCCAATTTTCTGTCCTTTATAAATAATGTTCAAATTCTTGTATTTTTTCTTTCAACTGATGCTTGATTATGTCATCTCTGAGAAAACTTTGATCAATTGAAGATAATTGTATCTTTAAAAGGTCATTATTTGAAAATCCAAAAGTATTTTGAATTAAAGTTAATTCATTCGATACTCTCGTTCGGGATGTAATGGGATCATCATCACCAATAGATATTTCAATTCCAAAATCAAAAAATTCTTTTACAGGATGTGATTCTATGCTTTCTACTGTTCCTGTATGAATATTGCTGGTAGGGCATATTTCCAAAAGTATCTTCTTTTCCTTTAACAATTCCATAGTACTTTTTGATTCAAAACTCTTCACACCATGCCCGATACGGCTAGCATTTATATTATTAATCGCATATTGCACATTTTCATATCCTGCTGCTTCTCCAGCATGAACTGTAATACCAAGATCTGAGTCCCGTATGATCTTAAATGCTTCTTGATGTAATTCTGCAGAATACCCAGCTTCATCCCCTGCTAAATCAAAACCAACAACACCTTTGTCTTGATATTTTTTTGCAATTTTTGCTAATAATATATTTTTATTGGTTTCATGGTTTCTAAGTCCCGATAGGATTAATCCGGTAATAATACCAAATTTTGTTTGTGCTTCCTCTAGTCCCTCTAACATCGCTTCAATACAAGCTTCAATTGGAAGATCATCATGTGAATGCGTTAATGGTCCGGCACGTAATTCTATATATATTACGCCATCTTTATGAGCATCTTCAGCTGCTTCATAAGCCACCTGTTTCAAAGCATGATAATCTTTCAAAACTTGATAATTGATCATAATTTTATTTAGATAATCCACTAATGTTTTTTCATCACCAGAAACCTGTAAATAATCCAATATTTGGTTCTTTAAAAATGGTAATTTTATTTTTTGTCTATCAGCAAGTAATAAAAAAGTCTCTGGGTGTACCGATCCTTCCAGATGAGTATGCAGATTACATTTTGGCATGTCTTTAAGAATCTTTTTTGGATTAGGCGGAATAAACGCTGTATTTATCATCATTACTCCTTATGTAACAATTTTTTCACGAGTAAGACCTGCCATATAATAACCAAGCGTGGTTTTATCCGCTTCTGATGAGTTCATTTCAGAAACAATTTTTCCATTAAACATCACACCAATTCGGTCAGATAATGAAAGTATTTCATCTAGTTCAGCAGAAACCAATAACACAGCAACTCCTTTGTCTCGAGCATCGACAATCTGTCGATGAATAAACTCAATTGATCCTACGTCAAGACCTCGAGTCGGCTGATTCACAACTAATAAATGGATTGGTCGGTTTAACTCTCTGGCAATAATTACTTTTTGCTGATTACCTCCCGAAAGGTTCATTACTGGTGTATTAATAGAGGGGGTTCTTATATCAAATTTTTTAACCAATTGGGTAGCATTTTCCTGAATTGAATCCAGGTTTATAAAACCAAACTTAGAAAATGGACTTTGAAAATAAGTCTGTAAAATCAAATTTAAATCAATTGAAAAACCCATAACCAATCCATGTTTTTGGCGATCTTCTGGAACATGTGCAATACCCGTCAATGTTAGTGATCGAGCATTATCATTTGTTACGTCATCTCCTAAAAGTTTCACATGGCCTCGTATAGATTTTCGAAGGCCCGTCAATGTTTCCACTAATTCTTTCTGTCCATTCCCCTGAACTCCAGCTATCCCATAAATTTCTCCAGCTCTGATAAAAAATGAGACGCCATTGACAACATTTAATTTTCTATTATCCATTACAAATAAATCACTAACTTCTAAAACCTTTTCTTTTGGATCAGGTTGTCCTTTTTCTATATTTAACAAAACTTCTCTTCCAACCATCATCTCAGCAAGCTCGTGCATATTTGTTTCATTAGGTGTTGTAGTTCCAACGGTTTTTCCATTCCGTAATACGGTAATTCTATCGGCTATTGTTAAGACTTCTTTTAGTTTATGTGTGATAAAAATAATGGATTTTCCCTGTTTGACTAACATTCTCAATATGTTAAAAAACTCATCTGTTTCCTGGGGAGTTAATACCGCAGTGGGTTCATCAAGTATTAATATCTCTGCACCTTTGTAAAGAACTTTTAAGATTTCTACACGTTGTTCCTCTCCAACGGATAAATCTTCAATGTAAGCATTTGGGTTCAAACTTAATCCATATTTTGTTGCTAATTCTCGTAATTCCTTACTTACTGTTGATCGATCTAATTTTGATAGTTGTCCTAATCGTAGACCAGTGGTTTTCTCCTGCCCCAACATAAGATTTTCAGTAACTGTCATAACAGGTATCAACATAAAGTGTTGATGTACCATTCCAATTCCCAATCCAAGGGCATCATTTGGATTCTTAATATCTACTTCTTCACCTTTAACATATATTTTTCCTTCATCTTGTGTGTACAATCCATAAATGATATTCATTAGGGTGGATTTCCCAGCACCATTTTCACCAAGTAAACAATGAATTTCTTGAGGATATAATTCGAAGCAAATTCTATCGTTTGCTAATACACCAGGGAATTTTTTTGTGATATTTTCAATTTTTAGTATTGGTTCAATATTATTGTTTTTCATAAGGAATTCCAGCGGCAGCAGGGCCTTTTGCTCTTCGAACAAACCCTGCAAGAACAAAAATTGTTAATAAATAAGGCAACAAACCTAAAAACTCAATGGGTATCGAAAATGTAGGGAATTTTACATAATTTGATCCAATCATTATTATGGACCCGAGAACTATCAAAATGGATATGGAAATAAACTTTTTTATACTGATTTCTTTTTCAATAATTTTCTTTATTAATAAAAATATACCTAAACCAAGTATGACTAAACCACTCACGATTACAATGACCTTAACATGATTCAAATCCCCAAATTGAAGTCTGACCCCTAAAGCTTCTGAAAATCCAAAAAGCAAAGCAGATCCTAATGCTCCTGTTGATGTCCATCCTCCAAATATTAAAGCTGCTAAGGCAATAAATCCTCGTCCTGAAGTCATTAATTTTTGAAATCTCCCAACACTTTCTAGTACCATTATTGCCCCCCCCAATCCCGCAAATACTCCACCAAGGATTACATTAACATATCGTGTTTTATTAACATCAATGCCTACTGTATCAGCTGATCGAGGGTGCTCTCCTACAGATCTCATTCTCAATCCCATAGGAGTGTGAAACACTAAATATTGCATAAAAATTACCATAATAAACATTAAATAAATCATTGGTTGATGCGAAAATAAAATTGGTCCAATTATAGGTATATCTGAAAGTATGGGTATTGGTATCGTTGGAAAAACACCCACTCCAGATAGATGGGTTGGATCAATATAAACATTTGCAATGTAATTTGTTAAACCTACCGCAAGCAGGTTAATTACTGTTCCGCTTATTACTTGATCAATTTTATAGTGGATTGATAATACAGCATGAAGAGCTGCTATTAATGCCCCACTGGTAATACCACAAAACAGCCCAACTAATAGCGAAAGATTAGTTGGAAAAATACCCCCAGTCCATTGATTAAATAGAGCGGACCCTAAAAATGTTGTGAAAGCGCTAATGAGCATCATCCCTTCAATACCAATATTGATGACTCCTGAGCGTTCACCTAACAAACCACATAATGCACCAAACACAAGGGGAGCAGCCTTAATTATCGCCAAAGTGGATAAACCAATAATCAAATTTATCTCCATATTATTTTGAACCTCCTCCCCACCCTTGGCTCAAATTAACTTTATCAGCTTTTTTGTCTTGAATTTGAATCCGATAAATTCCTCTAATAATTTGATTGGCAGCAACAAACATTAGAATTAAACCTTGAAGAATTGTGATCATATCTACTGGAACTTTTGCCCGTAGTTGCATAAGTCGTGCTCCTGAATCCATTGCGCCAAATAGAAAAGCTGAAAAAACTACTCCTATTGGATTTATGTTTCCTAAGACTGCAACTGCTAAACTATCAAATCCATATCCGACATTAAAACCAGCAGTGAAATTATAGGGTGGTAAACCCATAACTTGAATTGCTCCAGCTAATCCAGCCAATCCACCACTTATAGCCATTGTCAAAACAATATTTCGATTAACTTTTATACCGCAATACTTTGCTGCAGTAATATTTAATCCTACCGTTCGAATTTCAATCCCCAAAGTAGTTCGAAATAATAAAATATAAACAACGATTGCAAGAATTAATGCGATAACAATTCCAATGTGTAACCTTGTATCAGAAATCATGATTGGGAGTCGTGCAGTTTCAAGTAATGAATTTGTTTCAGGAACGAAACTTGTGGTTTTTCGTAATGGGCCATTCATACCAATCGACCATGTGATAATTCGGGTAGCAATATAATTAGTCATTATTGTTGTTATCACTTCATGTGCACCGAATTTTGCCTTTAAGTATCCAGGTATTGCCGCCCAAACAGCTCCGGCGATAACTCCAGCTAATAATGTTAATGGAATGTGGATAATTGCAGGTGCTTTAAGAGTAGTTCCTATTATTACAGATGCAATTGAACCAACAAAAATTTGACCTTCCACCCCGATATTAAATAAACCGCCTCTAAATGCCAGAGCTACACCTAATCCACCTATAATCAAGGGTGTAGTTTTAAGTATTGTTTCAATCCAATTGTTCAAATTACCAAACGCTCCTTCAGCTAAAGCTAAATAAGCTAAAAGTGGATTTGAACCAGACAAAATAATTACAACACTTGATAAAATAAGCGCGGTAAATATAGCCAAAATCGGAACAATAACACTAATATAAATATTTTTTATTGGGTTTAATTTATTAAGTAGATTGTCCAAATTGTAATTTATGCTTTCTCTTCGTTAGAATTTATTAGTTCGAGTGGAGCTAATAAAAGTAGCACCACTCGAATTATAGGAATTTTTAGACTTACATGTTACTTTATGGGCACACAAAATGTATTTGGATTCGACCCCTCAAATGGTGTACAGGGGTTAATTTCACCAGAATATAATTTTTCTGCGATTTCTTCTAATAATACTTTTGCATCTTCTGGTATGGCACTATCTAAATTATGAAAAGGTGCTAATGATGAAGGTGCATAAACATCTCCACCCCCAAAAGAGCCATCTGCTATCGATCCGATTACACCTACAACACCTTCTTGAATGTCTTTTAATGCACTCGATAGAATACAATCTTTTACTTCAGGTAAAGTAACGAATTGATCCATATCAGTTCCGAGCACATAAGCTCCTTGGTTACATGCTGTAATTAATGCTCCATTAGCTGTTAGCCCTCCAGCTCCATATAAAACATCAGCACCTTCACTAACCAAGGCTTTCGCAGTCTCTGAACCAAAAGTTGCATCAGAAAAACATACATCAATAGAACCAGGATGATAAACATTAATCACTTTTGCATCGGGATTCACAAACTTAACTCCATTGTAGTAACCAACTTCATAGCGTGCAACGGGTGGTATAAATTGGCAACCAAAAACACCGCCAACCACATTTGTTTCAGTCATCAAACCTGCAAGTGCACCAACAAGAAATCCTCCGAAATCTTCTCGGAAGTTTAATCCTACTGCATTGGGATATGGATCTGGTTCAAAATTTTCATTTACTTGTTCTTGCCCAACACCAATAAAAAACAATTCTGGATTTTCTTTGGCTATTTGTCTGGTAATAGCACCCATTGCAAAACCAGATGTAACAATGATATTGTAACCTTCATCGACAAACGATCTAATATTTATTTCATAATCTGCACTATCTGTAGTTTCGATGAAGCTATAACATTCCTTTCCTAATCCAAGTAATTTTGCTGCTTCTTCTACACCTGTCCAACTTGCTTGGTTAAAACTTTGATCATTTATTTTTCCTACATCACTTACATATCCGATCTTATAGGAACATTCCTCTTTCTCTTCAACTTTTGTTGTGCTGGTTTCATTTTGAACTGGTTGTTCAGTTTCAGACACCTTTGGTTGACAAGCTGTTAACAAAATGGACAAAATGGCCAATAGAACCATCAATTTTGTCAAATTTCTTTTCATTTTTCATCTCCTAATTTTTTTAATTGTTATTTTTAATTGTCTAAATATTTGTTTTCACACGAAGAGCCGCCTTTTTGATTAATTAGAATTTGGGATGGTACCTCCTTGAATAATTAAATTCTGGATAATATTGTTTACTTAAGTTGTCATAATCTTCTGTTTCATATTGATATATAGAATCAAGTGCAATTTGAATAGCATATTCCCATCCTTGAATTAGACCAGTATTTTCTCGATCATAAATCACATCATTTGTTAGTAAATTGCCAGAAACTGCGCACACCATTCCGGATTTCAATCCTCGCATATGAGCAATTGTAAAAATTGCTGAACTTTCCATTTCGACATTAAGAACCCGATGGTCAGCAAGCATTTGAAGTAATTCAGGAGTCTCTGCATAAAAAGCATCCGAAGACGCACTTAAACCAAGAAATACATCAAAATTGCTGTTTACTTTATGTTTTACTGATGTATCAATCAATGCTTTAGTTAAAAAGTAGTCAGGTACAGCAGGAAAACTTTTATGAGCATAATAATTTGATGTTCCATCCAGGCGCAATGATCCCAGACTAACAACGATATCCCCAATTTTCATATTTTTTTGAAGGGCTCCTGTACTTCCTACTCGAATAAAATGAGTTGCACCAATATTTGCTAACTCCTCAACCGCAATCGCTGCTGATGGACAACCCATTCCTGTTGAAGTGGCACTTACAGTTATTCCTTTATATTTTCCAGTCCAAGTTCTATGTTCTCGATGAAAAGCTATTTCTTTTGCATCATCTAAATATTTTGCTATTCGTAAAACCCGATCTGGATCCCCAGGTAATAAAACGTATTTTCCCACTTCCCCCGGACGTACTTTGATATGATATTGAGGCATTCCTAAAGTTTTTTCTGATTTATCAATATTAATTGTATCTGTCATAAAACCGCCTTCAATTTAAGAAATTTAGTTAATTTTGATTTTGATTATATTTGTTTGCTTTTTGGAGAAGAAATTCTTATTTGTATAGTACATTTCATATCTGTATTGTTCAATCACAATAATTGTGATTTTTTTGAATAACGTTTTTCAGATCAATACATGGTTTCAGAAAAACCACCTAATAATAACCGCCTTGCATCTTTACTACCGCAAACCACATCAGTAATGTTTGTGTGTTGCTTCATCAGATCTTTCTCAGTATCTTTCATCAAAACTTCATATTACACCGGCATATCTCCTAACTTGAACCCCACCGCTCTGATCCCTCCCATGAGTGCAAATCGTGTTTTCCAGTCATAGAGACCTGGAAAAACACCATTTGCGCCAGTTGTACGCCGGCTGTCAAGCAAGCGCGCCAAAGATGCAAAAGATCGTTTTCAGGTATTAAGCCACCTGAAAATCGACTTTAGGCATCTTTCGCGCGCGAACACAGTCTAGACTTTCCCTCCCAAGGATCTGAACGCATTCTGGTTAAACCGCATTCTATTTTTTCCCTTTCAGCTTAATCGCATTCTGTTTTAAACCGCAGTCTAAACTTTCCCTCCCATGCCCTGGAGCGCTCTCCCAAAGTGCGTGGGAGAGCGCTCCAGTTTCTGAGCGCATTCTGGTTAAACCGCAATCTATTTTTTCCATTCCGGCTTGGGCTGGGGAAGGTCGTCATAGTGCGTCGACGACCTTCCCCAGCTTAATCGCAAACTGTTTTAAACCGCAGTCTAAACTTTCCCTCCCATGCCCTGGAGAGCTCTCCCAAAGTGCGTGGGAGAGCTCTCCAGTTTCTGAACGCATTCTGGTTAAACCGCAATCTATTTTTTCCCTTCCGGCTTGGGCTGGTGAAGGTCGTCATAGTGCATCGACGACCTTCACCAGCTTAATCGCAGTCTTTTTAAGTACGCAGTCTAAACTTTCCCTCCCATGAGCGCAAATCGTGTTTTCCAGTCATAGAGACCTGGAAAAACACCATTTGCGCCAGTTGTACGCCGGCTGTCAAGCAAGCGCGCCAAAGATGCAAAAGATCGTTTTCAGGTATTAAGCCACCTGAAAATCGACTTTAGGCATCTTTCGCGCGCGAACACAGTCTAGACTTTCCCTCCCAAGGATCTGAACGCATTCTGGTTAAACCGCAGTCTATTTTTTCCCTTCCGGCTTGGGCTGGAGAAGGTCGGCAGTACTCATTGCCGACCTTCTCCAGCTTAATCGCATTCTGTTTTAAACCGCAGTCTAAACTTTCCCTCCCATGCCCTGGAGAGCTCTTCCAAGTGCGTGGAAGAGCTCTCCAGTTTCTGAACGCATTCTAGTTAAACCGCAGTCTATTCTTTCCCTTCCGGCTTGGGCTGGCGAAGGTCGTCATAGTGCATCGACGACCTTCGCCAGCTTAATCGCATTCTGTTTTAAACCGCAGTCTAAACTTTCCCTCCCATGTGCCTGGAAGATCTCTCCCAAGTGCATGGGAGAGATCTTCCAGTTTTTGAACGCATTCTGGTTAAACCACAATCTATTTTTTCCCTTCCGGCTTGTGCTGGAGAAGGTCGTCGCAGTGCATCGACGACCTTCTCCAGCTTAACCGCAATCTAGTTATTTATCCACAACTTATCCACAGATTATCCACAGCCTTTCCACACCCGCCAGCACCCTTCTCCCGAATCTACACCAATTCAACCAGGTTCGATTTTTACCAGGATACCTGGCATTAGGATCGATCTCATTCACGAACTACGCCGGCAGGCTCGTGGCCGTTGTTTTCCCCCCCGGCGCGTGCCATCCCCCCCTTTCAATGCGCGTTACGGGCGAGCCCCCCACACCTACCCTTCGCCCTTCACGCGCAGCAAGGTAAATCTAAACGCTCTTAGGGGGGAAAACATTTCTGCTGCGTATTTCGCCTTTCAGGCGCGCAGCCGGCCGCGGCTGACCGTGCTCTTGGTATTAATTTCTATTCATTGATTGAATCTAAATTTTGACCAATCTATCCTTCCACTTCCACATCATTTCCGCATTTGATCCGCGCCATCTCAGATCCGACTTTTCTTATCCCGACCGCTCCGCACCTCCCCCATTCCGTCCCTTGCGGACGGCTTAGCCCTTAAAAAATTCCATCGCGGAAAAAGACCCGCCCTGTCGCTTCTTATCAATTTGCTACTGCGGAAAAGCACCCGCAGTCAGCCAGTGCACAGCCAACACCAAAGACAACTGCATCTCTTTGCCGATTGCCTGAGCCCTGGCAACGCAAATTGGAAGCTAATTTTTTTGGTCTGGCCGCCGCTGCACTCCTCCCTTTTTCGGGTTCGCCTCGTCACTTCTACACAGCAAAAATAAGATCTTCCAACACCGACACCAAACCACGCCACACCACGCCAGCCATGTAATACCCGAGCATAGCGAGTGGTACCAGCTCTCAGCCACACCAGCACCCAGGATTTATCCAATACGTGGATTTGGTTCATGACCAGCCGGATGGGCAGACCTCCCCCGCCGTTCCGGACGACGTCGCCCTGCCCACCGGCTTTCTACAATTGTCAACGTGCGCAGAGAACCGCAGCCACAGCCCACCCCAAAAGGATCTCGATTGCAAACCTTCTATGTGGTTGAACCCGCTCGCCCGGCCGGACGCTTCTCCCGCCGTTCCGGCATACTTCGCGCCGGCCGACCTCCCTTCGCCGTGAGCAAACAATCGCCGTGATGCACCAGCTCCATTCCTGCCATCTCCCAACCGCAGCCAGCCCACATCCTCCACCACAACTGCACCAGCACACACACACTCGCCCGCATCCTGCACCAAAGCCACATCCCAGCCACACCAGCTCCCTGTATCTATCCAAGACGCGGATTTGGCCAAACACCAGCCGGACGAGGAGACGTCCCCCGCCGTTCCGGACGACGTCCCCCTCCTCGCCGGCTTTCTACATTTGCAAACATGAACAAAGACACCCGCCAAACCACCTTCCCACTCCCAACCTACACCCCACCCGAACCACAGAGCAGCCGCCGACACACCTTGTCCTTCCCGATCTACACCTCGCATGATCCGTAGAGACGCTCGCGAACACTTTACCAATGCCGATGTATCCCATTCCCTACCGACTCCCCGGTAATTAAAGTATTTAAAGTATTTAAAGTATTTAAAACAAACAGTTCAGACAAATCGCCTTAATCCACGCCAGCTCTCAACCGCACTTGATGTTTAAACAGCTCAGTGGATTACCACTCAGCTTCCCCAAATGCTCCACAGGCGCACATCACGCGGGACGTATCGCGTCATGTGCCCTGTTCCGCCCGCCGGTCGCGAACGCTCCTTAAGACGGCTGTAGGAAGATTTAAAGTTAAGTACCCCCTTGGTTTTCCTTGTTTTTTTCCCTTCAAATTTTTTCAATTCCCGAGCCGTAGAGCACGCGGACAAGTGTTACACCTTGCCGCGCTTTTCCCCGCCGGCGCGCCAAGAGCGCGTTAAGACGGCTGTAGGAAGATTTTTAAGTTAAGTACCTCCTTGGTTTTTCTTGTTTTTTTCCATTCGAATTTTTTCATTTCCCGAGCATTCGAACCTTTTCTAGTTGGTCAATTGATCGCCGCTTGCTTTCGGCCGATGGCCGAGAACTCTAAAAAAATAAATAAATGAGTACATTGATTTATTTTTTCAGAGGTTTACCGTTTGTGGTCGTCACACATCCAATATCCCCAGGGATAAATTTTCGAAGTCAGGTTCATCTTCCGTTTTCACTAAAGGGGTGGGTCGCATATCCGAATTTTGTTTATTGTTTGGGATGGTTGGGATCTTGTCGCCTTGTCTGGCCGGTTCGCACCTGGTGGTGGGGATCTTGTCGCCTGGTGGTTCGCAATGGTCTGGCCGGTTCGCACCTGGTGGTGGGGATCTTGTCGCCTGGTGGTCGCTTAGTCTGGCACAGCTCCCCAGTCCATGCGCTCCAATGGGTTTGGCTTCTCTAGGTTTTAGCATCTTGTTTTTTTCCTATTTTAATGCTTGACTAATTATATATAACGTTATATAATATTATATAACATATAACGTTATATATAAATAATAAAAGGAGTTTCAATCATGATAAAAATTCATTTTGGCGGTTCAAGGTCTTTATCAGCTTCTTATTTTCCATTAGTTGCTGAGGTCGTTTCTGTTCCAATGCAGCTTGGTTGTTATGTTAATGTCGGTTGTGCTGTTGGGGCAGATGAGGCAGTTATTGAAGCCGCTTTGGGATGTGATCCTTCCCGGTTGTCTGTTTTTGCTCAGTTCTCAGAATCTGGGGAAGGTTCATTTTCCGGATCCGCTTATGTCCCTGTTGTTGCTGCGAAAAAGGAAGGAGCTCAGGTTTCTTTTTTGTCTGGTGGTCCTTTAAGCCTTCCCCTCAAAGCGCGTTTAATGCGCCGATCGAAAGTTGCTCTGTCAGGTTGCGCCGGTTCGGTATTTTTTCTTTCAAAGCCCTTCAGTCCCGGTTCGCTTAAGGTTGCTGCCGAAGCAGTCAAAAAAAATCAAATCGTTTATGTCATCCCGTGTGGTTTTTCTGGCGCTCCTGCTCCCCTTCGTTCAGTTTCCGGTTTCTGGCAAGCGTCTCATTTTTTTGGTTTCCCTGGCTTCCAGTGGTTCACAGGTCTGCCATTATTTTAATTTTTTAGTCATAAATCAAAAATAGAAAGGAATCCGAAAATGTCCAAAGAAGTCCCCCAAATCTTAATCAAGTTTAGAAACAGAAGTAAAAAAAATCACGAGATTTCAAATCAAATTAACGTAGTTCTCCAAAAAGCCCTTTGTGATTTTCAATCTGCCTTGCCTGAGTTTTGTGACCCGGATATTGATCCGTATTTGTCCATGTGTTTGGATGAAGCTTGGGAAAAACTATCAAGTATCTGCGATCTGTTCGATGAAGCAGCAGATAACCGCAAATCCGATTATTTAGGTTTTGATCAATGGATTAAAGCATATCCAGAAAAATAATTATCAAAAAAGCCGGATGGATCCCAGCCCATCCGGCATAAAAAAAGAAAGGATTTCAAATGAACTTATCAGAATCAATCGCAATTAAAAAAGCTTCTTTAGAAGTAAAAAAAGCAGAAGCTACATACGATACACTGCGCTGCGTATCCAATAATTATTGGACACTTTATGGCGTATTAGCGGATTATGATCCCCGGGAAGTAGATCCCAATTCTACTGATCATGAAGTCGATAATTTCAGAGACATGCTCCAGGAATACCGATCTTTAGCAGTAATTAAAGACATGGAAAAATCTTCAGCATTGGCTATGCTCGACAAAGCAAAAAACTATTTATTATCCCTTTACGAGGATCAATCGCGATGAAACTTAATAATATGTTCCCCCGCAAATACGCCACCGGCGCAGACTTAAACGGAAATACCGTAAACGTGACGATCGAATCCATGGCAGTTGAAAAACTCAGCCCGCATGCTGGCCAGCCACCTATGGACCGCTTTGTCCTTTATTTCAAGGAAACCCAAAAGGGAGTGATTTTATCCCGTACGCTTGCCGAGCAGGTCGCCAGTATTCTGCAATCAGATGATACCGATCAGTGGATAGGGAGAAAGATCTCGCTTTATCCGCAGCAAATGAATGTAGCAGGTAAAAGCCGCATCGCGATCAGAGCCAAAAAAGCCGCTCAGGTATAACCATCAATTGCCAGCTGGTGCCTCCAGCTCACCAGCTGGCAACATCACAAAAAATAGGAATCCAGACAATGAAAAACACAGTAGAAAAACAATCCAATCCAAACAGCCCGGCAGAGCTTAACAAAAAATTGACCTCGTTTATTAAAGACC
>Ga0209347_1002930_pt1 | contig 21155 bp, 20 predicted proteins | sample AutmiccommuBRH23_FD_187382 | JGI IMG/M metagenome (GOLD analysis project Ga0209347, IMG submission 187382) | Deep subsurface microbial communities from Mt. Terri, Switzerland - Autotrophic microbial communities BRH/23 (SPAdes) (version 2) | ecosystem: Environmental > Aquatic > Deep subsurface >...
TGAGGAAGAAAATCCCGACCATCACCCGGCCCGATCCCGCCTATGCCGCCGCGCTGCGTCCAGAGGTGGAGGAAGACCCGGGAAGGGAAGAGGTTCATCCGGCTGAGGCAACCCCGATGCCTGTGAGCGTCAAGGCTGTGGCGACGGAAGATGACCTTGCTATAGGGCGCGGCGCACCATTCGTGCCAAAGCCCCAGCCCAAGCAGGAAACCACCGCAGGGAGCGCGCCACCCGCCACGACATCGTCGCCCCGGACCAGACGTATTGCGGCATCGCGCAAGATCGACATCCGCGTGAACGCGCTGGAACGGCAGGAGGAGGCCCTGATCGACTGCGGCGTCGATCCCGCCCATGTCATCCGCGCCGCCCTGCGCCGCGCGGTAAAGAACTGGCAGCTCGAGCCTGACTTCGTCGCCCCATCGGAAGAGCAGCGGACGCGGATCACCGAATGGCGGGTGCGCACGTCGCTGGCCGTAGATGCCGACGCTCTGGCAGCCCTGTTGCGCGCTCACGATCCCCTCGACGTTCTGAGCAAGTGGACCCTGATCCGCGGCCAAGTCGAACCCAGTGTCTGGGCCGAAATCGATGCACTGCTGGCGGAACTGGCAGCTGACAATGAACCCGAGATCCCCGCCGCTGAAGGCGAATAGAGGCGCCCTGCCGCCCTGTCAGAATGTCGGATCGGTCAGGATCAGACCCCGCTTCGCGGCAATCGCCACCGCATGCACGCCGTTGCGCGCCCCAAGCACAACCCGGGCCCGTTCCAGCCGCTTCTTGACCGTCGCCGGGCTGATCCTCCTCGCATCTGCGATCTCGTTATGCGTCATCCCGAGCGCAAGATCGCGCAGGATCTCGAGTTCGGGTTCCGAAAGCCCGGCATGTCGCCCGACAGCGGCTGAGATCTGTTCGAGGATTTCGGCGAGGCTCGCAAGCTCATCGTCGGTCAGTTCGCGATCCTCGCGTGCAACGCAGAGGACACTTTTGACCCTGGCCTCGGCGCCGTTGCGGATCGCGGTCGCACCGCCGAACTTCAGCCCATAGCTTTCTGCCTGCTGCATGACGAGATTGCCAGGGCCACGCAATGCGCCGAACTCGATCTCGCTCCACCGGGTCGTGCCTTCGTTGAAGCGGCACCAGAACGTCACCGGATCGAACAGGGCGTAGCGGCGCGAGGTATAGATTTCGACCCACTGCGGCGGATAGGTCGCCAGGTAGAACTCCGGCGTGAAATAGCGGATATTGAGCGCGAGCATGTAGCCCTTGGGGCCGATGGACATGAGCCGCGCATCCATCCCTTCCATGTCGTCGATGATGTTTTGCAGCATAGTCACTCCTGCGCGGTTACTACCGGGACGGGAGGCCGAGATGAAGACTTTTACCAGAAGTGGTAAGGCGGTGGAACAACCCGGGCGTGTGTGCAAAACCTGTCTTGCATGAGATGGCAACGGCCCGGTCGTCACCGATGTCTCTGCTAAAACAATAAGTTAGCGCCTTTAGGCGCCCTGCAGCCTCAGGTTACGGGACTTGAAGACGCATGACACGATGACGGAGCACACCGATGTATGGAACCAGATTCCGCTCAACCGAAACGCTGCCTCGGCAACTCACCGCCGATCCGGCACAGCTTGCCGCCTTCATCGACGCCTGGGAAACGGCAAGAGCCTCCTATGGCGAGGTGCTCAGGGCCGGTGTTGACCGGTCTGATATCGAGTTGGCGCACGATCTTGCCTATCGCCGCCTTCTGGAAGCGGGCCTGCAGATCCATCGCCTCGGAGGCGATGATGCCGTTCAGGTTGTTTCCGAATGCCTTGAGCGGATGAACCAGACCGATGCATCGCACTTCAAGCGCCTCTGGGGCGGCCTTGTCCCCGGAAGGGGGCATTGACAATGCAGCGGAAAGTGACTGCGGCGGGGCCGGTAGAACGCGCTCCCGGCGAGGCTCGGCATGCCGAGGCAGCAGAAGATGCCAAGTCCGCGGAAGGGCGGCGGCCGGAAGCACCCTCCACACTGCAACCAAAGCTGTTCGGGGCACCTGTGTTCCGCATCCTGTCGCGCGCGGGCGGAGAGACGGTGGGATATCTTTACGAATGGGACAATGGCGAGCGGCAGCCGCTCTGGCTATCTGATCCGGTTGGTTCGACCACATACGCGCCGCTGCGGCCAACCACAAAGCCTGAAGTCGACGAGGCATCACAGACGTGAATCGTCGCGCCCCGATGGATTCAGAATAGGAATTGGACAGGGGCACCTACCTCGGGTCATCCTCGGAAGAGGAGGTGCCGTCATGTCTGACGTATATCTGCGCAAGGTCGATGCCACCAGAAACATGGCTCGCTTCTACCATGTCGATCTGGCGCCGAACCTCTTCGGAGAGATCTCGGTCGTTCGCAGCTGGGGGCGGATCGGCACTCAAGGGAAGATGATGATCGAGACCTGCAGCTCTGCGCAAGCCGCGCAGGTCAATGCGGCACGGTTAGTGCGGGCCAAGCTGCGCCGCGGATATGCCGTCAACTGACTTGGAACTGCCCGAGCCAGCTCGGCACTCGCTGGCATGAAATCAGCTCCCGTCAATGAAAATCCCGGCTGGGAAACAGCGTTTTCGCCTGCTCCCTCGGATGCCGGGCGCTGGAACGGATGCTGCCGCCCACCGGCCGCTTCACCTCATCCGCGCGCCCGTCATTGCTGTCGATGATCACCGGCCGGCCAAGGGTGGCCAGCAGCGGTGAGACATCCTCGACATGCTCGGCGATCAGGTGGATGACCGGGCCGTCGCGTTCGATCCGGCCCCGCACGCGCACGAGGCGGCCGGCAATCACCGCCTTGCGGAAGGTTTCATAGACCTTTTTCCAGACCACCACATTGGCGGTGCCCGTCTCATCCTCCAGCGTCAGGAAGATCACGCCCGAGGCCGTGCCGGGCCGCTGCCGGGTGATGACGAGGCCGGTGACGGTGACCCGGCCCTTCGCCTCGCCCAGCCTCTCATGCGGCAGGCTTTCGGGCAGGCGCGGCCGCAACAGTTCCATCGGATGCGCCCGCAGCGACAGGCGCAGCGACAGGTAATCCTCGATCACCTCCTGCCCCAGGGTCATCTGCGGCAGGGTCACGCCCGGCTCCACCCCGCCCTCGCCATCGGTGCCGAACAGCGGCAGCGGCGCCGGGGCGCGCAGCGCGCGGGCAGCCCAGAGCGCATCGCGGCGGGTCAGGCCAAGCGCGGCAAAGGCATCGCCCTCGGCCAGCCGTTCCAGCGCCGCCGGATGCACCCCCGCCCGCCGCCACAGGCTTTCCACATCGGGGTAGCCATTGCCCCGCGCCGCCACGATCCAGGTGGCATCCTCCTCGCGCATGCCCTTGATCTGCCGGAACCCCAGCCGCAGCGCCAGCCGCCCATCGGCCCGCGGCTCCAGCGTGCAATCCCATTGCGAGTGGTTGACGGAGACGGGCCGCACCTCGACCCCATGCTCGCGCGCATCGCGCACCAGCTGCGCGGGCGCATAGAACCCCATCGGCTGCGCGTTCAGCAGCGCGCAGGTGAACACCGCCGGATGGTGGCATTTCAGCCAGGCCGAGATATAGACCAGCCGGGCAAAGCTGGCGGCATGGCTTTCGGGGAAGCCGTAGGAGCCGAAGCCCTCGATCTGCGCGAAGCAGCGGTTGGCAAAATCGGCGTCATAGCCCCGCTCCAACATGCCGCCGACAAAGCGGTCGCGGAAACCGCCGATGGTGCCCATGCGCTTGAAGGTAGCGAGTGACCTGCGCAGCCGGTCGGCCTCGGAGGGCGTAAACCCTGCCGCCACAACGGCAATCTGCATCGCCTGCTCCTGGAACAGCGGCACGCCATAGGTGCGGCCCAGAACCTCCATCATCGCGGGGCCAAGGTCTTCGACCGGTTCCAGCCCCATGCGGCGGCGGATGAACGGGTTCACCATGCCGCCCTGGATCGGGCCGGGTCGCACGATGGCGACCTCGCAGACCAGATCATAGGACTGGCGCGGTCGCATCTTGGGCAGGAAGTTCATCTGCGCCCGGCTTTCGACCTGAAACACCCCGATGGCATCGGCGCGGCACAGCATGTCATAGACCTGCTCGCGCTGGACGCTTTCCGGGCTGTTGCGGGCCTCGGCCCCCGGATCGGGCTTCAGGGTCGCCAGATCCATGCGGATGCCGCGATGCTCTGCCAGTAGGCCAAAGGACTTGCGGATCGCGGTCAACATGCCAAGGCCAAGGATATCGACCTTCAGCAGGCCAAGCGCGTCGATATCGTCCTTGTCCCATTCGATGACGGTGCGGTCGTCCATCGCCGCATTCTCGATGGGGCAGAGCTCATCGAGCCGGCCATGGGTGATGACGAAGCCGCCGACATGCTGGGAAAGATGCCGCGGAAAGCCGATGATCTCAGCGATCAGCTGGGTGGTCAGCATCATCCGCCGATCGGTGGGGTCGAGCCCCGCATCGCGCATCCGGTCCTGCCCGGGCGCGGTGGAGGACCAGCCCCAGATCTGCCCCGACAGCCGCGCCAGCACGTCCTGCGACAGGCCCATGACCTTGCCGACCTCGCGGATGGCGGCGCGGGAGCGAAAGTGGATCACGGTGGCGGTCAGCCCCGCCCGCTCGCGGCCATAGCGTTCATAGATCCACTGGATCACCTCCTCGCGCCGCTCATGCTCGAAATCGACGTCGATATCCGGTGGCTCGCCGCGTTCCTTGCTGATGAAGCGCTCGAAGATCAGGGTGATGGTTTCGGGCGGCACCTCGGTGATGCCAAGCAGGTAGCAGACCACGGAATTGGCCGCCGATCCGCGGCCCTGGCACAAGATGCCCTTGGACCGGGCGAAGGCCACGATGTCATGCACCGTCAGGAAATAGGGCGCATAGTCCACGTCGCGGATCAGCGCGAGTTCCTTGTCCACCCGGGCGATGATCTTGGGCGAGGCGCCGCCGGGATAGCGCCATTGCAGGCCCCTGCGCGCCAGCCGCTCCAGCCGGTCCTGCGCGGGTTCGCCGTTCTGCGCCTCGTCGGGATACTGGTAGCGCAGGTCATCAAGCCGAAAGGCGCAGCGGTCGGCGATCTCCAGCGTGCGGCGCAGGGCGGCGGGGTGGCGGTGGAACAGCCGCGCCATCTCGGGCCCGGATTTCAGCCGCCGCTCGCCATTGGGCAGGCGGCGCTGGCCGATCCCGTCGATGGTGCAGCCCGTCCGCAGGCAGGTCAGCACATCGGCAAGCGGCCGGCGGGCCGATCGGTGCATCAGCACATCCCCCACCGCGACCATCGGCAGGTTGGTGTCCTGCGCCAGCGCCGCCAGCCGGTCGAGCCGCAGCTGGTCGCGCCCGTCATAGCGCGGGGCGGCGCCGAGGAAGCACTGGCCGGGGAAGCCGCGCGCCACCTGCAGCAGATCGCCCCGCGCCGCGCCAGCCGCCACCGAATTGGCCTCCATCGGATCAGGCGGCAGCGCGATCAGGATCATGCCCGTGCCCCAGCTCCTCAGGTCGGCGCGGGTCAGGTGGCACTCGCCCTTCGGGGCGCGGCGCTTGCCCAAGGACAAAAGCCGCGTCAGCCGTGACCAGGCCGCCAGATCGGTCGGCAGCGCCAGCCACTCCACGGCAGAGTCGGTCAGCACCAGCCGCGCCCCCGCGATCAGCCGCGGCAGCGGTGTCGCTGGCAGCACCGGCGCCGCAGTCTCACCGGTGAAATGCGGCACGGTCTGGCGGCTGGAATGATCCGTCACCCTTTGCGAGCGGATAGCGGGGCCCTCCTGCGCGGCTTCGGCCTGCGCGACCTGCGCGTGGACCTCGGTCCGCATCCGCTCCAGCTCTTTCAGCGCCGAGAAGGCCCGCACCACGCCTGCCACCGAATTGCGGTCGGTGATGGCGATGGCGGCAAGGCCAAGCTCGGCAGCCCGCGTCACCAGCTCCTCGGGATGCGAGGCGCCGGTCAGGAAGGTGAAGTTGGAGGTGACGCAGAGCTCGGCATAGGGCAGCGCGCCCTGGCGCTCTTCCGGCCGGGTCATGCGAACTCCCCCTGCACGCACCAGCCGGGGTTTTGCGGCGTGTGGAACAGCCACAGGCGCGGGCCCTGCTGCGTCTCGATCCGCCAATAGTCGCGCAACCCGCTGCGCCAGGCGGGGTCGTCGAACCACCATTCGGGGGCGATGCGTTCGGGGCCGGTGGCGCGCAGCGTGGAGAACCGCATCCGCCGCCATCGGAAGGTGGCGGGCGGATGGCCCGAGGCATGACTGACGGGCTCGGGCGGGAACAGGGTCACGGGGCGCGGCGGGCCGCTGCGGGGGGGCGGCGCGGAGGGGGCGCTATAGGCGGCGGGGGCCAGCAGGAAGCTGCGTTCCGGGATCAGGCTTTCGGCGGGCAGCAGCCGCAGCACCCGGTCAAAGCCGATGCGGTTGCCGACCGAGGAGAGGAGGTCCGCCAGCGCATCCTCGTGCCGGATGGTGGCCCCGCCGGTCTGTTCCGGCGCCATCGGTTCCGTCACCGGCGCGGTCAGGCGCAGCGCGTCGATGCCAAAGCCCGCGTCGATCTCGTCCACCCCCCTTGCGAACAGGGCGGCGATGCGGGCGGCATCGCGCATCGGGCGGGCGAGGCCGATCTCCACCTCGGCCGTGCCGCTGTCCACCCGCCGCAGCTCCAGCCGCAGCCGGCGGGCGCCGCGGTGGTGCAGCGCCAGCTTGGCACAGAGCCGGTCCAAGAGCCGCGCCAGCCCCGCCATCACATCGGCCTGAAGGCCAATCGGCTCTGGCAGCGTCATCCGCACCCCGAAATGCGGCGGCTCCGGCTCGGCCGCCACCGGCTCGGCCTGCGCGCCAAGCGCCTGGTCCAGCCGCAGCACCAGCCCCGGGCCAAAGCGGCGGGCCAGGGGCGCGCGGGGCAGCCCGGCAAGGTCGGCGATGCGGGCAAGGCCGACGCGGGCCAGCGCCTCGGCAGTGGCATGGTCGATGCGCAGCGCTGCGACCGGCAGGCGCCCGATGCCCTGCACCAGCGCGCCATCGGGCACGATCCCGCCGCCGTGGCGGGCGAGGGCCGAGGCCGCGCCGCGGGTGCCGGCAATGGCGCTGACGGCGGCCAGCCCTGCCCGGTCCAGCCGCGCCTGCAGGTCGGCGCGCAGGTCCTCCTCGCCGCCAAAGAGATGCGCCACGCCCGAGATGTCGGCGATCAGCCCGTCCGCGCCATCGGTTGCCACCATCGGCGCATAACGCCCCGCCCACCGTCGCAGGGTGGCCAGCGCCGCCGCCTCGCGCGGCAGATCGGCGGGGCGGGTGGCAAGGTCCGGGCAGATCGCACGGGCATCGGCCAGCGGCATCCCGCGGTGCAGGCCACGGGCAGCGGCGGAAAGGTTCAGGCAATGCAGATGCTCGGAATTGCCCGACCGATGGGTCAGGGCAAACGGCCCCTCAACGGGGCGGCTCCGCAGGCTGCTGTCGCTCGCCAGCCTCGGGAACCAGATGGAAAGCAGCCGTCGCGCCATGCCAGTTCACAATCCAGCTTCCGCATGTTCCTGATTTGTTCTTGATACGGGGCCAGCGATGCAGAGTCGAGTCCGGGTCCGGAGAGGCCTGCGGCTCGCACAGCCAGCGCGTCTGGGTGGCGTTGCTGCCCGCGTCTTCCCGGATCAGCATCAGCCCCGCCGTGCGCCCTGCCTCGGCCGCCAGTTGCAGCCGCCGGCCGGCGGTCAGCGACAGCGGCTTTTCCGGCTCGGCGATCACGAGGCCGACCGGGGCGGCGCGCAACGCCTCCTCCACGCACCACAAAAGGTCGGTTTCCCCCGCCGGGCGCAGCAGGTGCAGCCGTTCGCCGAGCCCCCGCGGCAGGCCAGCCAGCATCGGCATCTCGGGCGCATGGGCGGGCAGGATCCAGATCAGCGGGCCCGGATGCCGCGCCGCCTGGAACAGCGCAAAGGCGCGGCGGCCGCGCCCCATCGCCTCATGCACGCGGGCGGGGGCGAGGGTGAGGGCGTCTGCATTGGCCGGATCAAACCGCATCTTCACGCACGCCCTCCGCCACGATCTGAAGCATCCCATCCGGTAGCGGCCGTTGCAACCGCAGCGCCTCGGGCGCCGGTGCAGTCAGCCACAGCCGCCAGTCCTCGGGACGGGTCAGGATAACCGGTATCGCCTTGGGATGCACGGGCGCCACTTCCGCGTTGGGTGCGCAGGTCAGGAACCCGAACAGATCCGCCGTCACCTCGCCCTCCTTCAGCTTGCGCACTGATGTCCATTGGGTGCGAATGCCGGCGAAGAAGGCCAGCGGTCGGTCCATCCCAAGCGCGAACCAGACCGGGTGGTTGCGCGGCGCGTCGGGGCGGGCGTCGAGTTCGGAGAAGCTGGTGAAGGGCACGAGGCATCGGTTCTGCACCCCGAGCCAGCGCCGCCAGTGAGGCGAGGTGACATTGCGGATATTGGTCACACCAGGATCGGTGCGCTTGCCCGCCAGGAACTGCGGCGGCGTCGGCATACCCCAGCGGGCAGTGGTGAGTTGCCAGCCGTGTGCGGCTCGCCGAACGATCGGTGCGGCGTAGTCAGGATAGATGCCAGGCATCGGCGGCAGGTTGCCCGCGTTGTCCTCGAACGGCTCATCTGCCTCGACCACGGCGTCGAAGACGTTCCGCATCGCATCCTGGCTCTTGGTATGGGAATAGAGGTTGCACATTGGTGGATCTGCCTCAGTTAGGACAGAACATAGCCGGGCAGGTTGCAGTGGCAACCGTTGAGCTGCTCGCATTTGTCGCAACCCAGTTTAGAATGTTCCCCGCTACATCGGCTTGGCCCGTAATCAGGGTTATGTACCCTTCATGATCGGATCCTGAGCTCCTTGCGATTTCCAAGTGCGGAGCATCAGTCCAAATTCCGACTAGCGGTGCGTCACTTGCATGCATACTATGGCGAAAAATCGGCAGAAGGCACCCATGACGATCGAGAAAGGCATACGTTGGACAAACACGTCAGTGAAAGCGCTGGCGAAAGGCGCCGATCCGGTCATTGCCGTTCAGGTTGCCGTTAGAAGGCTCGTACTAAAGGCAAAGGAACAAGGTTGGCCGGGTCCCCCTTTCAACCCGCTCTTTATTGCCGAGATGATGAACGTCAGAATTGAAGCCAACGCAAGCGTACCAGACGCAAGGCTTATGCAAGGTGAGCGCGGACCAACGATAGAATTCAACCCAAAACAACCGCGCGAAAGAATGCGTTTTTCCATTGCCCACGAGCTCGCACACCTACTTTTTCCGGATTGGGCAGACGAAGTGCGTAACCGAGGAGGTGAAAAAAGCGCGCAAGACAACTGGCAACTCGAAATGCTATGTAATATTGCCGCATCAGAGATCGTCCTTCCCATTGGAAGTCTGGAAGATTTTCACAGGATTCCATCAATTGAAGACCTGATGAGAGCAAGGCGCGAATTCGACGTTTCAGTTGAGGCGTTCCTCATCCGCCTAGCCAAGGTTTCGACACTACCGATTGGAGTTTTCGTCGCCTCGCCTCGAATTCAGGCTGGCAACAAACGTGAGTATCTTGTTGATTACTACATCGGTTCGCCCACCGCCCCGGAAGTTGATATTGCTGGAACCCCAGTTCCTGAGTCCAGCGTCGTCAATCAGTGTACCGCCATAGGTCATACCGACCTTGCGCTGGAAACTTGGATTACAAGGTCCACGACTCACGTGGAGTGCGTTGGGATCCCCGGGTTTCCAGGTGCAAGCTACCCCCGCGTCGCAGGACTAGTTCGATTTGATCAGCCTGAGCCTGATCGAAGGATAATTCGATATGTGCATGGAAGTGTACTCGAACCAAGAAACGGCGGCTCCAAAATTCTTTGCCAACTGGTAAACGACAGGGCCTTGAAGTGGGGTGGTGGAGTAGCGCGCAAGGTAGCTACAAAGTTTCCAGAGGCGGAAGCATCCTTCAGCCGTTCCTTTCAAGAAATTCCTCCTTCGGAGCGCCTTGGAGCCGTGGTTTTTTCTCCTATCGAGGATGGCATTTGCGTAGCAAGTATCGTTGCGCAGGAAGGTTATGGACCGTCGCTGCTTCCCCGAATTCGCTACACTGCTCTACAACATGGTCTAGCTGTTGTTGCTCAACGCGCAATTGAGTTGAGTGCTACCGTCCATATGCCTAGGATAGGGACCGGCGCTGCAGGCGGCGAGTGGCCTACAATCCAAGAGATGATTGATGATTTGATGGTGCGAGCTGGGATCAGAGTTACAGTTTATGACCCTCCTCCAAGGAGACAACAGTTAGAGCTATTCGATTGAGTAATAAGCGCGCATCACTTCGGATCGTACTAGTGTCGGGGCAAATCTGCTCCGGGAAATCGGCGTTGGTGGAGCAACTTCGTGACAGGCACGGCGCCCGCGTTGTCAAGACGAAGGAGCTAATACTAAAAAAGTCACCAAAAATCAAAGATGAGCGTCGAGCACTTCAATTGGCGGGCCAACGCCTAGACCAAGAGGATGGTGGGAGCTGGGTGGCAGAGGCTCTCCAGCGCGTTGTAGACGATAGCAGCAAGTCAGATGTCCCGAAGGGGTTGTTCGTCGTCGACTCCGTCCGAATCCTCGGTCAAGTAAATGCGATTAGGAAAGCGTACGGCGCAGATGTCCATCATATCCACCTCACTGCTCCAGATGAGGTGCTGCGAGAACGTTACCACCGCCGTTCGCGTAGCGACGACCAAGGTGTCAGCTATGCGCAGCTGAAGGGCAACAGGACCGAGAAGGGCGTAGAGAGACTTGCGGATGTCGCTGACGTGGTGGTCTCGACGGACAAGTGTAGCAAAGAAGCTGTCTTGGTGCGCGCAACCGCACTCCTGAATCTCTACCCTAGGTCAAACGATCAGTTGGTCGACGTCTTGATCGGTGGGCAGTATGGAAGCGAGGGAAAGGGCAATATTGTTGGGCATATAGCAGCGGAGTATGACTTACTTGTTCGCGTTGGGGGGCCCAATGCCGGCCACCAGGTATATTCAGAACCTCAACCTGAGAAGTATTTTCACTTGCCTTCCGGAACTCGACGCGCCCCGAATGCAAAGTTACTGCTTGGGCCGGGTGCGGTCATCTATCCACCTAAATTGCTGGACGAAATCGCGGCTCACGGAGTGAGCAAAGATCGCCTGAGTATTGACCCGCAAGCGATGATAATTTCCGACGCGGATCGCGAGGAGGAAGCACGGCTCTATGGCAACATTAGCTCAACCGCTCAGGGCGTTGGCGTCGCCTCTGCAAGAAAGATGACCGGAAGATCAGACTATAAGGATGGGAAACAGAAGTTCCTAGCGTGTGATTGCCCAGAGCTTTCGCCGTACATCCGCAGTTCACGAAAGATAATAGCGGATTCGATTGTCCAAGGTCAGCGAATTCTACTTGAAGGGACGCAAGGTACATCATTGAGTCTCCACCACGGCCAATATCCGCACGTCACCACTCGCGACACGACCGTGGCTGGGTGCCTAGCCGATGCTGGAATAGCACCTTCCAATGTCAGAAGGGTAATAATGGTCTGCAGGACCTTTCCTATTCGTGTTGGGGGACCCTCAGGACCTATGGACTACGAAGTCGAAATGGAAGCAATTCATCAGCGTAGTGGAATACCCCTTGATGATCTCAAACGCACCGAAACCACGACGACTACAAAGCGAGCGCGACGGATTGCAGAGTTTGATTGGGTTCAATTCAGAGATTCTGTTCAGCTCAACGGGCCGACCGATATCGCTCTCACGTTTGTGGACTATTTCGGAGTTGAAAATAGAGGCGCCTATCGATTTGAGCAACTAACCGACGAAACGATTAGCTTCGTTGAGGAGGTTGAACGAGTGTCGGGTCGACCGGTTTCTCTTCTCTCAACTGACTTCAACTGGCGAAACGTAATAGACCGGAGAGCTTGGTGACCGAAGAAGAACTTGAAGAGTTGATCCGTGACTGCCCTACGCTTTTCCATATGGCGCAGCGAGGTTCGTGGCTAGCAATCCAGGAGCGGGGCCTTCTTAGTACATCGGCGTTGCTTGATCTGTATGGTGTCGTCGGAGAACGTCGAGTGCAAATTGAGGCACGACATCGCCCCGAGAGCGTCGAGCTTCACGCACCTGATTTGCCGATTGCGGTCGTAAGGGATCAGATTCCCATGAGCGATGCGGGTCTTAGACGCGCGTTGCCTGCACGCCTCCAACCATCTGATTGGTACAAGATACTTAATGGCCGGGTCTTCTTCTGGTTAACTGAAGACAGACTGCATCGGCTGTTGACTGCAGGCGCATACCGCGACCAAGAGCACGACGTGTTGGAGATCGACGCCAGGTCTCTGATCGACGCACATCGTCCAAATGTTTCTCTTTGTCCTTACAATAGTGGGAGCACCGTCATGAATCCGGTCGCGCGGGATGAAGGCACATTTTCGCGGCTGGAGAATTATCCCTACCAAGATTGGCGTCAGAAGCGAAAGCGAGGAGAACGAGTCGTTGAGCTTACAGTAGACTACTCGGTCCCTGACTTGCGGGACCATGTGCGCCGAGTGCTGGTAAAGAAAAATGCCGAGGTGGTTGATATTGTTTATGAGTAGATGGCTGCGCTTGATTTCGCCTGCGTCATCCCTCCTCATCCATGACAAAATCCGGCATGCGTCCAGCATGATCGTTAGCCATCCCAAAGCCATGGCAGTAGGGCCTTGACCTTGGAGATTCGTAATTGGGGATACGGGCAGGGGTCTCGGCGACGCTAGCGAGGGAATAGACGTTGCTCGGCTTGGCAGGTTTGATCTGGATGCAACCGTAAGGGTCGGCCTTGCTGTGCGCCTCGGAGCTCACGAAGTGGTAGTTCTTCAAGGCTATGGCGATGGCCGCTGTCCTTGCACCAGTCGATCCTCCCCTGCCGGATCCAGAAGTGACATCGGCACTCATTCGTTTGCCGGACCGAAGGAGAGATTGTCGGGCGCTTCAGCCAGTCTGACATGGCCGTCCACCTGGGTCTCTGGTTCATGCTGAGGGACAGCTTGATCGTCTCGCCGCACCCGCCGGGGCAGTGGAAGCAGGCCCATTTATCGACGCCGTCGCGCACGATGGTCATTTCCCCCGTCACGATCTGATCCGGCGTAGGGTGTGTGGGCGTTACCCTGGCGACGAGTTCACTCCGCGGAATAAGACGAAAGAGCTCGAGGCTCTTCCGTAGAATGTTGATCATCATGCCACTCATCCTACACGATCCAGGAAGGGATCGACGTCGCCGAGGCCCCAGTATTCCTCGCTGCCGCAGACCGGACAGTCCGGTCGGGGCTGCGCCGCCTGCTGCCGCTCGAAGCCCCTGTCGAGCTTGCGATAGCGCTGCCATGCCCATCCACCGGTGCCGCGGAAATCGACGAGACCCGCGAGGAGCTCGTTCACGGCCATGGTGGCCGCCTCGGAGGTAAAGGTCACGACAGCGGGCGCCGGGTTGCCTGCACCACGGACGTAGGCCTCTGTCTTCTGCCGTTCATATTCCGCGGTGTCCGATCGCTGGAGGTCCTCCTCGCGGGCACGGACACGATCGACCGTGCCGCGGCAGCCGTGGCATGCCGAGGTGGGGAAGAGGACGCTGACCCTCGCGGCCATTTCGAGGAGGCCGGGCTTACCATCGTCACGAGGCATCAGGACCAGCCCGACGTCGATGACCGGGATCAGGTAGAAATGTGCAATGCGGTTCAGGTAGAGGCGGCCGGCGTGATCGTCCGTGCATCCGAAGATGACGTCGCAGGATTTCAGCGCGTCACGGATATGCGGCGCATCCACCCAACCGTTCATCGAGCGGATTTCGACGTCGAGACCCATCCTCGTCACCTCGCGCGCCATGACGTCGACCTTGGGCGCCGCGTTGTCGGCATCCTTCCGGGTCGCGCCGTGCAGGCGGTTCAGGTTGGAATGCTCGACCACGTCCTCGTCGATGACAACGATACGCCCCACGCCGAGGCGGGCGAGGAGCTGGATCACCGGACTGCCGGTGCCTCCGCACCCGACCACGGCAACGGAGAGCTGCTTGAGGAGGCTGTTGACCTCGGGCCCGAAGGCCAGTGCCTGCCGGGCCAGGGCTTCCGACGGGATCGGCACGTCGGTCGACTGGATCTCGATCCGGGTGCCGATGACGGTCACGCGACGACAGGGCGGGGGAGCCACTTCGTCTTCCCAGACCCGCGCCCGGTAGAGGCGGTCGCCGACTTGCACGATGCTTATCAGGCGCGTCCCTTCGCCGTTCCGGTTCCGGGCCATGATGAAGAGGCCGCGCTCGTTGCGATCGTCCTGGGCCGAGAAACCGTCGAAGCCGCCCGGGTGACTGTGAACGATCGCCGGCACCAGGTCTTCTTCCTTCGCTCGGCGGCAGAGCTGGGCGAAGGAGTTGGTGTTCCAGGTGACATGCTTGTCGCTAGCGTCCACGCGGTCTGCTCGCGGGATCTCGATGACCTCGTAGGAGGTGTAGCGGGTCCGCGGCGCAAGGTCCCAGGGGTCCTGAGCGATCTCGCTCTTGCCGAGCAGCATGTAGACGGCGCCTTCGTGCCCCCGTGGGTGTGCGAGCAGCGCCTGCAGCTTGTCGCGATGACGGGCGTGGAGGGTGATGTCGCTGCGCTTCATGCCGCCACCTCCAAGGCCTCTTCAACCCGCTTCACCATGGTCCAGATGCCATCTGTGCCGGGGCGCCACTGGTTGTTGTGGCGCGACCAACGCTGCCAGTTTTGGCCATCGAAAGCTTGGCGTGCCTGCGTGCAACGGGGCTCACGCTGACCGGCGACGAGCTTGAGATGGGGCGCGGCGTAGAACATGTCGGGCGCGACCTCGGGATACGAGGGCGGCAGCAGGATCAGGATATCCGCCTGGGCGACCTGATACTTGCCTTCCGGCAGCGTGATCCCGGTGAGGATCACGCCCTTTTTTGCGCCTTCGACGACCTCGCGAACGGTGATGCCGCGCCCCTCAAGGTAGCGGCGATCCTGGCGGGGGAGGACGCTCATGCCGCACCTCCTTCCGTGGTCTGAGGCACACCGGTGAAGAAGTGCTCCAGGCCTGCATCCGCGAGGCAGATGAGGTCGGTGTCGCCGACGAGGATGTCATCTTTGCCGGGGATCACCTGCCAGACGACGAACTTGGCGGGATCGACCCCGGCCAACTTCTTGAGCACGCGCCCGCTGATGACCTTGTGGCCCCACTCGAGGCGCTTGCCATCGATGTCGAAGCGGAAGGATTCCGCGCTCGGGAAGACCAGGAAGCGCTCAACCTGGCCGGGGCGCAGATCCGTGGTTTCCTCGAGGCGCAGTTCCTCGAGTTCACCGTTGCGCAGCACCTGGAACACCAGGTGCACCTCGGCCTTGCGGAAGCCGGCCCCCTCGATAATCTGGCGGCCGGAGGGCGTCGGATCGTCGATGACGGCGTCGGTGAACTTCAAGTCATGGTCGCCGACTTCGACCTTGTAGGGTCCGTGGTCGCGGGGCCTGCGGCCGGCCTTCAGGGCGGCCAGTAGATCTTCGATTTCGATCGGTTCGGTAGACATGGCAGCGTATCCTTTTCTCGTCTGCTCGACGCCCGCAGCAGGCGCCTTCAGCCTCCGTATGCTCTCGAGAAGCGGCCCATCGGACGCTGCCGCCAAAATACTCGCAAAAAGTTCTGCGACGCCCGATGCCGATCCTATGGCGGCAAGTCGAGGTCGGCGCTTCTACCAGATATTGTCGATGATCTTTCACGCAGACCTTGGTATGGTTTGCTATCCGTCGGCACTCCCGAAAGATGAAGTCCCCGGAAAAAATTCCGAAGAAGGTGTCCGACCGGCGTCGTCTCGGGAGCATATACGAGTGACAGGCAATCGAGCGGCTCATGAAAGACGACAAAGACGTAGATAAGTTCTACACCCCCGAAGACGCCACCGAGGCAATCCGAAACCTGTCAGCCGAGCAGAAGCGAAGGCTTGAGGCGGTGGCCAGAAGGCGTGCCTGGTTCTCGGACGACCATAAAGGCCTACTGCATGAGGCCATCGCAAGCACAGCAGAGGGGAAGAGACGATGGAACCGATCCGTCGATATTGTGCGCCATCTGGACAAGGCGATGCAGAGCATCACGTCCAATGCCGCGAAACGCAGAAAGGTCGCCGCCGACAATCGCGAAGAGCTATCGGCACGAAACGAGTGGCGAGATGAAGAGCCATCGACCGAGGCCGCCCTCGAGGCCCGCGAGTTCCGTGAGGAGCAACACGCGAAGGCCATCGAACTGTGCAGTGACGATTGGGAAGTGCAACTGCTCGTAGAAGGTCTGCTCAACAACAGCACGCCGGAAGAACTGGTTGAGCTCTTCGGAAGCAAGACCTCATATGAAACGGTCCGGAGAAGAATGAATCGAAAAATCGAGAACTACCGGGCCCAGGGTGATAACCGATGACGAAAAAGAAGGACCCCGGAGTGACCCGTCTCGAAGACGAGATGGTGGAGGATGTCTTTGCCATGAGCGACGCTGAGATCGAGGCGGAGCTGCGGGAAGAGGGCGTAGATATCGACGCTTTCGACAAGGAAATGGACGAACTTTTCTCATCTGCCCTCGGAGAGGGCGGGCAACGGCGCCTGCAGGACGCCCGCAAGGCGGTCGACCTGCATCATGAACGCCAGAAGCGAAAAGAGCAGCAAAAGTCCCAGGACGAGCTTCGCGCGCAGATTGCCGCGATCGTGGCCGGCAACCCGGACCTGACGATGGCCGCGCGCAATTTCGAGAAGGAACATGACGGCGATTTGGAGGGGGTCCTCGAGGACCTGCAGGAGATAACGGGTGACGATTGGGATGACGATGAGTGATGCGCACCATCCGTGATCCAGAGGAGTTGCTAAGGGAATTCGGTGTCTCGCGCCCCGAACAGATCGACTTGGAGGCCATCGCGTGGACGCAGAACGCGCGTGTCCAATATCGTCATCTGCACGGGTGCGAGGCCCGGATCATTGGCGCGGGAAACCGTGCGAAGATCTCCCTGAAACCGGGTGGGAATCCGCGTCGGAGGCGCTTCTCGCTCGCACATGAGATCGGCCATTGGCAGTGCCACCGGGGTCAGACCCTGATGTGCCAGGCGGGCGATATCGAGACGGGCAGCACGATCGGGAAACTTCCAGAGCGCGCGGCCGACCGCTTCGCCGCGCAGCTCTTGATGCCTGAGTTTCTGGTTCGTGAGAGCCTCCGTGGCTACAACAATCGCTTCGACATGGGGACCATCAAGGCCATGGCAGGAGACTTCGACATAAGCCTGACGGCTGCTGCGATCAGGTTGGTCGAGCGCAATACGCAGCCGAGCTTCTTAGTCTGTCACACTTCGAAGGGGCGAAAGTGGTTCACTCGATCCCCGAAGGTCGACCAACGATGGTTTCCAATGGATCACTTAGACAAGGACAGCCTTGCGTTCGACGTCTTGTTCGGTGGTGAGCCCGACGACAGAATGCTGCGCACGAGCGGGGCGGATGCCTGGTTTGATAAGCCTTGGGCAGACGAGATTCCGATCAAGGAGCAGACAGTGCGCATCTACGATGATGAGGTGCTGACCCTGTTGGTGGTGCAAGATGAGCGCATGCTGGCGAAGTAGCAACCGCAGCGGTCGGCCTAGTAGTCGACAGTTTGCGTTTCCTGTGTAGCCTGCAAGCTTCCAGATCACGATCACTCCAGATCACGATCACTATCGTTACGGTCGGCCTAAGTTACTAGAAATTCAGGTGGGCCACCCGGCTGACATGGAGCCCAATCTACAGGCCAAATGATAGTAGCGGCGGGTCGAAACCAGTTACACTGTAAGCACAGAAGGTATCTGTTTTGACGCTCTTGCAGACGCAACTCTTGAAGGAAAGCCCACGATGTCTTTAGGCGATACGATCACCTTCGCCGGAGGCTCGTACGAAATTCGTGGAATGGTCGACGGCCGATACGTCGTTCGCATCCGCGACGGCGAGAGGAACATCGAGACCTATAAGGTTTGGACTGAGACAGAAATGGAACAGTTCGACCGAGCACAGGACGCCCGAAATGAAAGAAAAGACAGAAACTGTCAGATCTATGAGCGGCGCCTGTCAGGAGAGACGCTTGCAGCTTTGGGTCGAGATTTTGACCTAAGCCCCACGAGCATCAGCCAGATCTGCGCCAAGCAGGCACGGAAGGAGAAGCGCTCTAAAAAATGAATACACAGGGTTAGGAGGGAAGTGGGGCGCTTACGCCCCCTTCTCGAACTTCATGACCGGGATGCCCAGCTTCCTGGCCTTGTCGGCGAGATTCTCCTGGATGCCATTGCCCGGGAAAACGAGAACGCCCACCGGCAGCACCTCAAGCATCGCATCATTGCGCTTGAATGGAGCGGCCTTGGCGTGCCTCGTCCAGTCCGGCTTGAAAGCGACCTGTGTCACGCCCCGGGCTTCGGCCCATTTGGCGGCAATGAGTTCGGTGCCCTTGGGGCTGCCACCGTGCAGAAGGACCATGTCGGCATGTTTGGCGCGGACCTGGTCGAGCTTGCCCCAGATCAGGCGGTGATCGTTGAAGTCGGTCCCGCCGGTGAGGGCAACCTTGGGGCCTGCGGGCAGCATCACCTCGGTCTCTGCGCGGCGCTTGGCGGCAAGGAAGTCGCGACTGTCGATCAGCGAGGCGGTCATGTGCTGGCGGTTCACCATCGAGCCGGTGCGGGGGCGCCAGGCCGAGCCGGTATGATGGGCAAACTCTGTGGCGGCGTGATCGCGCATCATGTCCATACAGTTCCGGCGTTCGATCAGAGTCAGGCCTTCGGCCGTCAGGCGCTCGAGCTCGGTGGATTTCACCTCGGAACCGTCCTGCTCTCGCTGGAGGCGGCGCTGCGCCTGTTCGTTCTCATCGAGCGACCGCTCGATCCGGGCCGTGGCGCGGTGGAAGAGATTGACCTGGCCCCAGAGCACCTCTTCGAGGTCGGGTTCCATGCGGGTGTCTTCAAGGGTCGCGACGAGGGCGTCGAAGATGTCGGCGACGGCGACCGCAAGGCGCTGCCCATCGGGCATCGGGCGCGGATCGGGCTCGTCAAAGGGGCGGTAGCCATAGAGCTGCAGCTCGTCGAGCGCATGGGCGGTCTGGGAGGCGGCGTGGGCGGGTTCATAGGCATGGTCGTGGGTGTGGATCGTCATCGGTTTCTTGCCTCCGGGCCTGTCTCGTCCGCGCGTCATCCCGCGCGGCCTTCATGGGCTGCGAAAGCCGTCACGAGGGACGTACCTTCACCCCGCCTTCGGGGCCGGAACGCATGTGGAGGAGGACGGGGGGCGGCTGATTTGCTTCGCGATGCAAAGGCGGCTCTGCCGCCGGCGGAAATCAGTAGCCCCCCCGTCCTTGAAGGGGCGGCGCCTTTGACGGCCGCCTGCCATCTCTTGAAGGCCGCTCGGGGGACGGGTGGATGAGATTTACCCGGAAGAAGGCAAAGGTGATGATCCGCAGCCACGACAGGACTGCAGGACCCCTGCCCCGCAGTCCCGGACCGCCCCTTGCGCGGCGTGGCTCAGGCCAAAAGCCTCTGCCGATGCTCGGCCTCGATCTGCCCTGCCAGATGCTGGCGCAGCGCCTCTGCACCGTTCGCCCGAAGATCATCGTTGAAATCCCCCATCCGCGGTTCCAGCACCCGCACGGGCACCCCGACCTCAGTAGCTCGGGCGCTCAACCTCTCTGCCGCGCGTTGCCCGGCCGGATCGCGGTCAATGGCGATGTAGAGGCGCTGCACCCCCTCCGGCAGCAGGACCGCCCCGAGATGCGAAGCCGAGAGCGCCGCCCAGACGGGTAGGCCGGGCACCGCCTCGACCAGGGTCAGCATGGTCTCAATGCCCTCGCCGACCACGAGGATGTCGTCATGCGGGGTCAGCCTGACGGCATTGCCGAGGAGGTGACCCATGGCCCGCCGCTGCGTCTCGACGGTCGCCTTTCCCTTGCCGTGTGGCGCCAACCAGGTGCGATGAACGCCCCGTAAGGCCCCTGCCCCATCGGTAACCGCCGCGATCAGCGCCGGTCTGGGGATGCTCCGGGTCTGACCATCATCACGATGCCAGCACTTCGGGTGGAAGCGAAGGGCGCGGCTCACCCCGCCCTGGGTGAGGCCCCGGGCGCGGAGGTAGATGTCGGCAAGCGTGCCGGCGATCGGCATGGAGGCTGCGAAGAGCCGCGCCGCCGCTGCTGGTTTGCCACCGGGGGCCTTGGCCTTCTTCGGCGCTGGCGCATCCGGGAAGACCGGCTGCGGGCGACCCAGATGCGCCCGGGCCTCCGCCAGAAGATCGGGAAAGCGGGAGATCCCGGTCCTCTCGCGGATGATGTCGAGAAGATCGCCATGCTCGCCCGTGGCGCCATCCGTGAACTTGCCTGCAGCGCCCGGACCCGAAGCAGGTCCGGTCAGCCGCACGAAGAGCGACCGGCCGGGGTTGTTCTGCAAATCGCCTACGATCCAATAGGACCCTTCCCGCCGTCCCGCGGGAAGGTAGGCGCGACAGACGCCTTCGGCATTTTCCGCCAGCGCGCGGACCACAGCATCAATTTCGGAATACATGGCTCATCAACTCCCGCGCGCATGTAGTCCTGAAACAGAACAACGTGCCAGAAGACGTTCCAGCACTGCGATCCCGCTCCGGTCCGCCGGGCAGAACAGGCGCAGCTTCCAGCTGATGATCTCCGAGAAGAAGCCGTCGGCCTTGAGCCGGTCCTTGGCTGCTTCCGTGAAACCCGAGAGTTCGATCCGGTTCACCCCCATGACGCGGGAGCGGTGCAACTCCATCCCTTCGGCCAGCCGAACCACGGTCTTGCCCTTGATAACGAGGGCATGGACCTGAGCCGCCGTGAGCTTCGGCGCGTCGCCCGCCAGCGTGGTCGCGACCCAGGCGGGCGAGACGCGGCGGCCGATGATGCGTTGACCATCATCGGTCTGGAGCCGGTAGACGCGGGTTTCGTCCTGAGGGAGTTGTTTCCAGATCGGCAGCAAGAGGCCAGCGACGATGTGCAGGGTGGCTTCCGTGAAGTCTGGCACCTCGGCCAACTCGGTCGTCCAAGCGGCGGCAAAGGCCGCGCGGTCGGCTTCGAGCCAGTGGGTGTCTTCCATGATCCTGGCCGGAACCGTGCTGGCCTCGGTGGGGCGGATCAGCCTCAGGCGCGGCTCGATGGTGCCGTCGTCCAGCATCAGGCTGGTGGCGGGTACCTGCACTGCGGCCCGG
>Ga0209347_1002931_pt1 | contig 21155 bp, 23 predicted proteins | sample AutmiccommuBRH23_FD_187382 | JGI IMG/M metagenome (GOLD analysis project Ga0209347, IMG submission 187382) | Deep subsurface microbial communities from Mt. Terri, Switzerland - Autotrophic microbial communities BRH/23 (SPAdes) (version 2) | ecosystem: Environmental > Aquatic > Deep subsurface >...
GATTGAACTAGGGGTTTTTAATTCTAACCTGTATACCATGATGCGTGAAAAACAAAATATGATATCCCTTACTCACTTAAATTTCAAAGGCAATAAACTTCACATTTTAGTAACTCCGGTGTTGGACAGCAGTCAAGAGATTTCAAAATGGGTGATAAATGTACGGGATGTAAGCAAATTACTGGACCTTCAGGAACGACTGGAAAAGCTGCAGCAATTATCCAATAGTTATGCAAAAGAACTATCTCTTCTTCGTAGTAAGGTAAATACCAAATTTTTTCAATCCCAGGATACAAACATGAAGCAAGTTCTGGAATTAGCTTTAAGAGTAGCTCAAGTAGATTCCACCGTGCTAATTCATAGTCAACTTGGTGTGGACAATGGACTAATAGCTAGGGCCATACATGATAAAAGTGGCTTCAGTAACGGAGCCTTTATATATATAAACTGCTCAGAAGTTCCCCAAGAGTTATTGGAAGTGGAACTTTTCGGTTTGGATGTTAGTGATGATTCGGATGAGGATTTTTCTAAGAAATCTGGTTTATTAGCATTGGCTCATAATGGAACCATGTTTATCAATGATATTGAATGGTTACCTTTAGAATTGCAGGTCAAGTTATTAAAAGTGATACAGGATGGGGGATTAACAAGGGTCGGCGGTACCCGTAGGCAAAGAGTGAACGCCAGGATTATAGCCGCAACCAACAGTGATCTTCGAGACAAAATTAAGGCGGGAAAATTTAGGCATGACCTATACTACCGATTAAATGTAATTCCGATATTTATTCCGCCGTTTCGGGAAAAGAAAGAAGATATCCTGAAAATGGTTGAGGCATTCCAGAAGAAGTTATATTACAAAATGGGAGTGACTAAAAAGTTTAGTACTTCTGCTGTGGAGAGTTTATTACAAAGGGATTGGCATGGCGACGCATTGCAACTAGAGCGAGTTATAGAAAATATTTATCGACATTGTCCTAGTGAGATAATAGCGGAAGGTGATGTGGAGAAATTTTTATAGTGCGTTTGTTGAGGGGCTCAAAGGCAGAGAACTTAGATAGGGCATATGAAGCTATTTGAAAACCTAAATAAACATAATGGATGAACAAAGGGAAAAAGATGTATGTATAAAATACCTGGATGGTATTCAGAAAAAGCCATATATTTCAAATAAATTTATTAGTGCACTGACAGGCAAACTAACTGTATCCGTTGCATATCCTGTTTTAGGGGAAAAAGGCAGCGTATTAGGCGTATTATGCTGCGGTATTGAAGTCAACTAATGCTTAAGCCTTGAAAAGATGGCTTTTGTTATGTAAAGGTTGACTTAGCAGTAAACAGGATTTACAATGATAATAAGGGAATAATATGTTCATACTATAGTTTGCGAAGGAGGGATGTTTCTGATGTCTGGAGTTAACATTAGCGAAAAGGCAAAGAACTACATTTTACAGAAAGGGGGAGACGTGGTAATTGATGTGATGCATTTTACCAGTTGATGCGGTACCGAAAGTAGGCCTGCCGTGTCTGTAGGCTCTCCCAAGAATCAGATTCATTATAAAAAGCTCGATTGTGACGGTCTTAATGTTTTTTTAGATAAGAAAGCTAAAATACAAGGCACAGGGTTAGATATTTCTTTGAAAGGATTAGCATTTTTCAAGGAATTACAGGTGTCAGGAATAAAATAAAAAAGTTTCCCAAGGTGGTGATGATTAACGTCATCGCCTTTTTTATTACAAAAATTCAACTTGAGAACTCCCCCCGAATCAAGAGGAAATATTTACATAAAGGCTGATTGGGAAAATTGTCGAATATTGTCTACAGTACCAAATTAAATACTATTAGGGGGAACGGAGGATGAGAAGGAAAAAGTTAGTGGCAGCGGTTATTTCCGGGATGCTTGTTTTTTCTTATACGCCTGGAGCGTTTGCCAAAGAAGCTGTTTCGCAAACCATAAAACAAACTAGTTATCTAAAGTATGTAGTAGAGGCTGGGGATAGCCTCTGGAAATTGAGTCAGCGTTATGGAGTTACTGTAGACAGCCTGCGCCAGTTGAACGGGTTAAACTCAGACATGCTTTATGTTGGACAGCAGCTGTTGATTAAGCCAATGCAGAACACAGGCGAATATTTTACCCATATAATCCAGTCAGGTGATACCCCTTGGTTACTAAGTCAACGATTTAATGTTTCACTTGACCAACTGTTAGCCATTAATGGAATGGATCAATACACAGTTCTTTATGTAGGCCAGTCCATTAAGATACCAAAAGCTGCTGGGGAGTCAGGTCAGTATCAGGACTACATAGTAAAAAGTGGTGATACACCGTGGTTGCTTAGTCAGCGTTTTGGCGTAGTTTTAAGTGAATTTCTGAGGTTAAATAACTTAAATGAAGCATCTATTCTTTATATTGGACAAACATTAAAAATTCCCTCCAATTACGTACAACCTAAAGAACCAACTGAGCCATCAGAGCAGACTCAAGGTACCGAACCATATATAACTTATATTACTCATACGGTACAGCATAATGATTCAGCTTGGAGTCTCAGTGTAGATTACGGTATTCCTATGTCCGAGTTATTAAAAGTAAATAACTTATCAGAGAGAGATACATTGTATGATGGACAAAAATTAACTATTCCTGTTCACCATGTACCTGTTCAGCCAACGGTAGATTCTAAGCATGGCGAGCTGCTGGATTGGTGGACCGCTGCTCAATACGTATGGCCAACGGATACAAAGGCTACAGTTATTGATTTTATTACCGGAAAGAGTTGGCGGGTGCAGCGTTCATATGGGGCGTTTCATGCAGACGTAGAACCAGTCACGGCTCAGGATGCCGCAACTATGAAATCAGTCTGGGGGGGCTGGAGTTGGGTAACTCGTCCGGTGATCGTGGTGGTTAACGGTCATCGAATTGCTGCTTCAGCGTCCGCTATGCCTCATTCAATAGAAAAAATAGGTTCTTCCAACGGCGTAAGCGGTCACTTTGATATTCACTTTTTAAACAGCCACAGGCATAAAGATAATCAGCTATCACCGGAGCATCAAAAATCAGTGCATATTGCCGCTGGTAAATAGTAATAAGGCAAATAAGTGTCCTTTAAAAGGATGCTTATTTTTTTTGAAAAAATTCAACTTGAGAACCGTTAGCAAAACTCTTAGCAACTTGTTGCTCTAGAGTTTTGGATATGCCCCTTGCGAGTATAGCAAAACTCTTAGCAACTTGTTGCTCTAGAGTTTTGGATATGCCCCTTGCGGGTACCCCGAATTCAAGTTTGGAAATGTGTTCTAAATATAGGGAAATTAGCATAGAGTGAGGCGAAAGGCTGGTTGATGCTAATGAAATTAAATTAAGGTGCTGCTATGTTGGGTGCCAAATATGGGGTTAAGTTGGCAAATGTTCTAAATACAGGAACGGCATATAAAAATTATAGAAAAAGTTAATATTTTTAGCAGGATTATGGAAAGGCATGTAGAATGTGCCTATTATAGCAGAAACCAGAAACAATGGAAACATCCTTATGAAACAGCGGTTTTCAAAGGTATAGCAACAACAATTATTAAGTTAAATCTAATTTGGAAGTTTTCTTAATAATTAAATACAGTTCTATTTATTATTAATCCAAAGAAAGGGAGGATATCATGGCAAAGAAGAAAAATGTGCTGGACTTTATCCGAATGAAAAAAGAAGGTGAACAAGTCGCGTGGGTAACCGCGTATGATTTTCCCATGGCCTCATTTGCAGAACAGGCTGAGATGGACATGATTTTAGTGGGAGATTCACTGGGGATGGTAGTGCTTGGCTACGACGGTACTGTTCCAGTTACTATGGAGGATTGTATATCTCATTGCAAGGCTGTCCGCAGAGGTGCACCTAATACTTGGATTGTGGGAGACATGCCTTTCGGTTCTTATCAAGTATCGGATGAAAAGGCTGTTGAGAATGCAGTTCGCTTTCTTAAGGAAGCGGATGTTGACTGCGTAAAGCTGGAAGGCGGCAGAAGGGTTGCAAGCTGTATTAGGGCTATTACTGATGCAGGAATCTTGGTTTGCGGACATATCGGCTTAACGCCTCAAAGTTCTGGGCAGATGGGCGGCTTTCGAGCAACCGGCAGGGACGTTGGGACTGCTAAGAATTTAATCGAAGATGCTTTAGCTGTTCAAGAAGCCGGGGCTTATGCAATATTGGTAGAGGCAATTCCGCCGGAGTTGACTGAGTTTTTGGCTAAGAAATTAGATATTCCAGTATATTCAATTGGTGCCGGCGCACCTTGCGACGGTCAACTGCTAATCTGTGGCGACATGCTGGGTATGTTCCAGGCCTTTACTCCAAAATTTGTCAAAAAATATGCTAATATTGCCGAGAACGCTATTAATGGGTTTAAGGAATATGTTACTGATGTTAAAGAAGGTAAGTTCCCAACAGATGATTATGTTTATCACATTAAGGATAGTAAGGAAGCCTTTGATAAGTTGTTTAAGGAATTTGAATAGGGCTGATTATCCCTAACAAATTATACATTTCAATAAACTAATATTAAACAGTGGAGGTTTTAAAGCAATGGCCTTTGAAAAATTCGAGAAATTCTTAAAAGAAAAAACTAGTTTACCGGTGAGAGATCGTTATGATTTGCCGGATTCCGACCAGCGGTTTGAGGGCGGTGCTCATGCTAGGATAGAAATTTCCGGTATTGAAAACTGTTCGAACCTAGAAACCATGGTTAAAGAAGCAGAGAAACGTAATGTTACGGTGCACAGAGTAATTTCTTTAGTAAAAGGTGCTACTCTGTTGGATGATGCGGAGTTAAAGCATTTTGCTGAAATTGGAAGAGATAATAACCTGGAGATATTGGTGAATCCCGTTGTCAGCAGAGGTTGGGATACAGGCAGACAATACGTCACGCCCGAAGGATATGTGTCAGGCATGAGACTGAGAGGGCACGACGCAATGTACCATTATTTAAGGGAAATTGATAGATGTATCCAGGCAGGTATTCGTGGATTCTTGGTCACTGACGAAGGTATGTTGACAGTATTACAGGGTTTGAGAGGAGAAGGGATTATCCCCAAGGATGTCAAGTTTAAGGTTTCTGTATTTGCGGGGCATGGAACTGCGGCCGGCGGTACGTTATTGCAGGCTTTAGGCGCTGATAGCTTCAACCCGTTGGCAGACCTGACACTGCCCATGCTTTCTTCCATTAGACAAGGCGGCGTTAAAATTCCATTGGATGTCTACATGAGTCTTGTTGAATCTATGGGTGGCTTCCAGAGATATCATGAAGCTGCAGATATCGCACGCATTGCTGCACCGGTTTACTTCAAAATTGAGCCAGGACCGTCTGAAGCTGAACTATATAATACTTGGATAGATTCCTCTAATCCTAATTACGGTGACAATTTGGCTAAAATGAGAATAAAGATTGCTCAAATTATTTTGGAATGGATTGACCGCAGCGGTGTTGATATAGTTATGAACGACCACAAAGAGGATCTGTCTATTCCTCAACCATAGTAAGGATAAATTGAAGGGGTCATGTATCGGTTTGACTCCTTCTTGCAATACTTTTTTTGTTAGACAGATACTTTAATTGTTTTAATTAAAACTGGTTGGAGGGAATGAAATGAGTAGGAATCCTTTTGAAACAGCTTTAAATACCCTGCGCAGTGCAGGTGAAGCAGGTGGGATTGATCTAAAAGTTATTGAACTGTTAAGCAAACCCAAACGTATTATGGAATTCACTATACCCATGCGGATGGATAACGGCGAGGTAGAAATATTTACTGCATACAGGGTTCACTGTAACGATGCATTAGGGCCGGTTAAGGACGGCACCCGCTTCATGCCCAACTTAACGTTAGATGAGGTTAAGGCATTAGCACTTTGGATGACAATTAAGCACGCAGTTGGCGGCATTCCTGCAGGCGGTGGAAAGGGCGGCATTATTGTCGACCCAAATAAACTAAGTAATTGGGAATTAGAACGTTTAACCAGAGCTTTTATGCGTAAGCTGCCCATTAAGGGCGCATGGGTTGATGTTCCCGGTGCGGATATCGGAACAAGTACCCAGACCCAAGCTTGGATGCTGGATGAATATGAAGAAATAATGGGTTTCCATAGCCCGGCAGCTGTTAATGATAAACCGGCCGCGGTTAATGGTACGGTAGGCAGTTGGGAAGCTACCGGTCTCGGTGTGTTCTATGTTGCTATGGAAGCTGTCAAAGATGCGGGACTGGATGTAGGTTGCAAAGTAGCAGTTCAAGGATTTGGCCAAGTCGGCGGTACTGCAGCCCGGCTGCTTTTTGAAGAAGGTTTTAAAGTTGTTGCGGTCAGTGATATTAACGGTGGCATTTATTCGGAAGATGGCATAGATATAGCCAAGTTGGAAAAATATGTAGCAGAAACCGGTTCGGTGGCCAAGTTCCCGGCTACTAAAGCTATTTCTAATGAACAAGTTCTGGAACTAAAAGTCGATGTGCTAATTCCTGCAGCAGTTCAAAGTGTTATTAATGAAGATAATGCTGACAGAATCGCGGCAAAATTAATTCTTGAAGCTGCTAACGGGCCCATCACTACGGCGGCCGAAACAGTTTTATTGGATAAAAACATTCAAATAGTACCTGACGTGGTTACCAACGTCGGCGGTGCTATTGTCTGTCACTTTGAACGTATTCAAGGGCTTACAGACGACTACTGGGACATGGACAAAGTGAAAGAGAAACTTAAGGAAAGAATGATGAAAGCATACCAAGAGACTAAGGCAGTTACAGAGGAAAAAGGAACTTCCATGAGAGTTGCGGCATGGATAAATGCACTGCAAAAGGTCAGCGCTGCAATTAAGATTAGAGGTTGGGTCTAAGTCATTAAGTTAGGTTTTTGCTATAGTCATACGCTCTTAAACCGAAGGTAGTATCGCTATTGACTCGTGATGGTTCCCACGCACCTCTTCTAAATACGGCAATGAAGCTGCTTAGTATCAATTCTAAATAAAACTAACAGCAGTAGTTAACTGCTGGCCATAATAACACAGATAATGCAGGTAAACTAACTATGCTTGTCGTAGTAATACCAAAGCAGAAAATGTGTTCTGCATGATAGAAAACTATTATTTAGGAGTGGTGTTAAGTTGTCTGAGAAACAAAATCATAGTCCCAAATATCCCGTACAAACTTTAGAAAAGGCTTTGGAAATAATCGAAATATTGGCCGGTGAAGAGGCTGGCGACGGTTTAGGAATTAGTGACCTTAATAGGAAGTTAGGTATTGGTAAGAGTACTATTCACCGCATATTGGATACAATGGTAGCCTATAGATATGTGGAAAAAACCCCGGACAAAAACAAATATCGTTTAAGCTGGCGTTTTTTCCAATTAGGCAGTGCCATTCCAAGACAACGGAATTTGGCTAACTTGGACATGAGCATACTTGAAGAACTGTGTGATAAGTATGGTGAAACAGTAAACGTTGGAGTAAGAGTGGATGATGGGGTTGTCATTGCATCTAAAGTTGATCCGGAGACCACATTAAAAGCCAGCCTTCACGTTGGGCAAAGAGAGCCGCTGCATGCCACGGCTTTGGGGAAAGTACTATTATCGGAAGTGGAGACGGCAAAAGTAGAGGATCTTCTTAAAGACCAAGAATTCAAAGCATATACCAATAATAGCATTATCAGCTTGGGAGGATTTTTGGAAGAACTGCAAAAGGTTCGTAGGCAAGGCTATGCTATTGATAATGAAGAATTCTGCTTTGGATTATCGTGCATTGCCATGCCTATTAGAGATCACAAAAACGAAATTGTGGCAGCTGTAAGTGTTTCAGGTCCATCTTTCAGAATGACATTTAACAAAATAATGGACATCCAACAAAATTTAAATACCGCTTGCTGTCAGTTATCTAAGTATTTAGGCAATAGCAAGGGGTGCCAAGAGGCGGCAAACGAATAATGTAGCCGAGGAGGAATCGAAAATGATAAAGAAAAATCGGATTTATCCCGACAATGCGCCTATCCCAGCAGGTCCATATACACCGGCCATAGCAGCGGGAAACTATGTTTTTGTCAGTGGCCAGACTCCAGAAAAACCGGGGACGGATATTCTTATAGAGGGTGATATTAAAGATCAAACGCGACAGGTTATGGAGAATATTAAAAATATTTTGGCGGCAGCCGACTGTACTATGGATGATGTGGTTAAAGTTAGTGCACATTTATTGGATATTAATGATTTCGACGGCTATAACGCTGTCTATAAAGAATATTTTACCGAACCGTTTCCGGCCCGTACCACTGTTCAAAGCGTGGTTCCCGGAGGATCTTTGGTAGAGGTTGATGTAATAGCAATACTTAATGAAAAATAGAGGTTTCTTGATTGTTTCTAGAGAGGGGTCGAAAAGGATGGGTGGTTGTCAATTAATTAAAGAAGTCGGCTTACCGACTATCAGGGATATTTGGGCGGCACGCAAGAGAATTTCTTCACACGTTAACAAAACTCCCTTAATTAAGTCCAGGCCGCTTTCCGCGCAGTATAGTTCCTCCATTTATTTGAAATTGGAAACTTACCAGGCGACCGGTGCATTTAAAATAAGGGGTGCGGCCAATAAAATACTCAGTCTCAGCCCCCATGAACAACAACGAGGGGTCACCACTTTTTCTACCGGTAACCATGGTGCCGCAGTGGCTTATTTTGCCAGACAATTGGGAATACCGGCCGTTATCTGTATTTCCGATAGAGTTCCCCAAAATAAGGTGAATCTACTACGTGATTTAGACGCAAAGATTGAGATTTGCGGGAACAGTCAGGATAATGCTCAGGCGCGTTGTTATGAATTAGCGGAAAGGGAAGGGTTGGCAGTAGTTAAGCCTTTTGACGACCCATACGTGGTCGCCGGTCAGGGAACAATCGGTTTAGAATTGATGGAAGATGCGTCACATATCGATACGGTATTGGTGCCCCTGTCTGGCGGCGGATTGCTGGCAGGTATCGCATTGGCTCTGAAAAAGACTGACCCGAATATCAGAGTAGTTGGCATATCCATGAAAGAAGGCGCAGTCATGTATCATAGTGTCAGAGCCGGTAAACCGGTCATCCTAGACGAGGCGCCGACTTTGGCCGATAGTTTGTTAGGCGGAATCGGTATGGATAACAAATATACACTACCTATGGTGAAACAATACGTAGACGACACAATCTTGGTTTCTGAGGAAGCCATTGCTGAAGGAATGGCTTTTTTGTTGAAGGAGCATCGGTTAATAGTTGAAGGAGCCGCAGCAGTAGGTGTCGCAGCACTCTATGAGCATGATTTGGCACCTCCGGGCAGTAACGTCGCTATAATTGTTTCCGGCAATAATGTAGACGCGGCTGAGTTCTTTCAAGTAACGAAAGAGTTTATTTAGAAATAATCAGTATCAACTTAGGGATCTTCCACACAAACGGGAGGGAGCAGCCATGATTTATAAAGCAGTTAAGGGTCAGGTCAGTTATGGGGAGGCCATTGGAATATTACTTCTTGATACATACACACCTTTCATTCCTGGCGACGTTGGCAATGCGTCAACTTATTCCTTTCCTGTTCGCTATAAGGTTGTAGAGAACTTTACCGTTGGTAGAATTTTTAGCCACGATCTGACTGCAGTTGATTCTTTGATTACTGCAGGTAAAGAACTGGTAAAAGAAGGAGTAAAAGCAGTTACCGGGGATTGCGGTTATATGGCCCTCTACCAGAAACAGATAGCCAATGAATTGGAAGTGCCGGTATTTCTATCCAGTTTGCTTCAGGTACCCTTCATTTCTAGTATGTTAAAGGCCGATGAAAAGGTAGGGATTATCGTCGCAAATTCAGAGGCATTTGACAGACGTTTATTAGATGCAGTTGGAATTACAGATGATATGCATATAAAGATTCAAGGGCTGGAGAAGAAAAAGAATTTTTATCAAGCTGCCATTATAGAGACAGGTACGCTGGATGCGGATGCTGTTGAACGGGAAGTAGTGGAGGCAGCTATGGAACTAACCAAAGATGATCCAAAGGTTAAAGCGATTATCTTAGAATGTAGTTTACTGCCTCCTTATGGGTCAGCCGTCCAAAAAGCAGTAAATATGCCGGTTTTTGATTATGTCACCATGATTAACTACGTCTATTCTGCTTTGGTAAAGAGACCTTTCCAAGGATCTATGTAATTTGTTACTTACATTTAGGAGGAATAAACCATGGATGTACGTAGAGAGGTTGAGACCCATTTTGCCGAATTAGTAACATTAAGAAGGGATTTTCACCAACACCCGGAGTTGGGATTTGAAGAGCATCGCACGTCCGATGTCATTGTTAAGTACTTAATGGACTTAGGCCTAGAGGTTCAAAAGGTTGCTAAAACGGGGGTTGTTGGTCTTTTAAAGGGTGGCGCTCAAGGACGCACATTAATGCTGAGAGCAGATATTGATGCTTTGGCGGTTGAAGAAATGACAGAGGTTCCTTATCGTTCCGCTTACAAAGGGAAGGCCCACAGCTGCGGGCACGACGGTCATACGGCAATATTGCTGGTAACCGCTAAGATATTGGCTAGTTTTAAGGACCAAATAAAGGGTAACATTAAGTTTATCTTTGAACCAAATGAAGAAACCGCCGGGGCAATAGACATGATTAATGCAGGCGTTCTTAATAACCCTGATGTGGATGCGGCTTTCGGTTTGCACTTGTGGAGCCCTATTAAAACAGGTAAAGTTTGCGTCGTCTCGGGACCTATAATGGCTACTTGCGAGGAATTCGAACTTAAAGTTATTGGAAAAGGCGGGCATACTTCGGAGCCGCAAAATGCAGTTGACCCAATACTTGTCGCGGCCCAAATAATAGAACAGGTGCAGGTTATTCAAACAAGACTGACGGATGCTAGGCAGCCAACTACGATTGTTTTTGGAAAGATTAGTGGTGGTACAGGGCGAAATATTATTCCGGAACAGGTTCAACTGGGCGGCACAATTAGGTTTTTGTGGGAAAACCAGGACGATGGAATGGCCTGGCTTAAGGATAAGTTTGAAAGGATTATCGCTAACGTTTGCGATAATTTAGGTGCAAGTTATGAACTACAATACATACCAAGCAATATGGCTATAATCAATGACTCAAATATGGCAAAGATTGTTTCTGATGCGGCAGCAGAAACATTAGGAAATGATAACGGTGTTCTATCGAAAGCCTATATGGCTGGAGATGATTTTGCTGAATTCAGTAGTCGGGTACCGAGCGCCTTCTACTTTGTAGGTACCGGGAACCAGGAGAAAAGCACAGACTATCCGCATCATCATCCTTGTTTCAATATTGATGAAGATTCTTTGGCAATCGGGTTGGAGATGCATCTACGAACAGTGTTAGCGTATTTCGGCGAGTAGTATTAAAAGATACATTTATATCAAGGGAGGTTTTGGGAAAAATGTTGGCATTTGACAAATCGGATTATTTGCAAAGGCTCCAAAAGGTAAAGGATAGCATGACTGAAAAGGGGATTGAAGTTCTTCTTGTAACTGACCCTGCAAATATGTGCTACTTAACTGGTTACAATGCCTGGTCATTTTACGTGCATCAGATGGTGGTTGTTTTGGCGGATGAAGAAGAACCTATTTGGTATGGCCGCTATCAAGACGGCCTTGTTGGTGCCAAGGTAACGACTTGGCTGAAAGACGAAAATATATATTCCTACAGTGATGATTATGTGCAGAGTACTGTTAAGCATCCAATGGACCGTTTAGCTGATCTTTTAATAGAAAAAGGCGTCGGTAGTAAGAGCTTTGGTGTGGAAATGGATGCGTATTATTTTTCTGCTATGGCTTACGAAAGACTCAAGAGTGGGCTTCCCAATGCCAAGTTCATGGATGCTACCTCGTTGGTCAATTGGGTCAGAATTATTAAGTCAGATAATGAATTGATATATATGAAGCGAGCAGCAAAAATAGTAGAAAGTGCAATGGAAACAGCAATAAATGCCATTGATGTTGGAGTCAGACAATGCGACGCGGCAGCTTCAATATATAAAGCACAGATTACCGGCACTCTGGAGTTTGGGGGAGATTACCCTGCAATAGTTCCGCTGATGCCGTCCGGTGATCAAACAGGGGCACCCCATCTTACCTGGACTGATAAGAAATACGGAAAGGGTGAAGCAGTAATTATTGAAATTGCCGGCTGCTACCAGCGTTATCACTCTCCATTGTCAAGGACGGTGTTCTTAGGGGAACCTACTAAGAAAATACAAGACACTGCCGATATAGTCGTAGAGGGATTAAACGCAGCCTTAGATAAAGCTAAGCCGGGGGTTACCTGCGAAGAGGTTGAAATGGCATGGCGCAATGTACTGCAAAAATACGGTTTGGAAAAGGAATCCCGAATTGGCTATGCTTGCGGCCTAAACTACCCGCCTGACTGGGGTGAGCACACTGCAAGTATTAGACCTGGGGATAAAACAGTGATGCAACCGAATATGACTTTCCACTGTATTCCAGGAATGTGGTTTGATGACTTTGGTGTAGAGATCAGTGAAGCCTTCCGGGTAACCGAGAGCGGCTCCGAAACACTGGCTAATTTCCCGCGTAAGTTATTTGTTAAGTAACAACTAATGAAAAAACTGTTGCATAGGAGGTGGTTGCGGTATAACAGAAGGGTTTTGGACGGGACGGGAAACAGAGTGAAGGAGTAAGTTATTAAAGGAGGTCATATATTCATATGAAAAAGAAATTAATGCTTATTACCGTAATTTTGTTAATTGGACTCTTGGCTTTAGGCTGTGGCTCTTCGGGAGATGCCGCTAAGGATAATGCCCAGGACAAAACGGCCGCTGACAATGCCGCTAATAACGAAGGTGAAAAAGAAAGTGCAGAACCTGCAAAAAAAATTGAAGCAAAATTTGTCTCGGAAGAGATTGAAGGCGACTTCATGACAGTATGGGCTGAAAAATTTGCTGATGATATGCGCGAATCTTCAGATGACAACCTAGATATTACCGTCTATCCATATGGAACATTGGGAGATACTCGTGACATTAACGAATTAGCCCAGTTGGGTGTTGTGGAATACGTTTTCTCCGATTTTGCATGGATCAGTTCGTTTGTGCCGGAAGCACAAGTGTTGGCGCTTCATTATATGTGGCCAAAGGATAATGCCCCTGAGGTATTGGAATGGGTTGTTAAAAACGGCGAATTCATGGATGTTCTGGAGAAAAACTTCCGTAAGAACGGCTTGGTTCCCTTAAGTGTTATGTTTGAAGGATGGCAGTGGATTTCTTCAAACGAGCCAATTAGAAATCTAGAAGATATGAATGGTTTTAAAGCGCGTATTATGGGTTCCAAGCTTTTAGTGGAAGACTATCAAGCTTACGGCATGGTACCTACTCCAATGTCCTATGGCGAGGTTTACAGCGGTTTACAGATGGGATTGATTGAGGGTCAAATTAACCCGCTATTTGCTATTAAGAGTATGAACTTTTATGAAGTACAGGAGTCATTGACCCAGATATACGCTGAGCCATTTCTTGGTATTCCAACTGTTAATATGCAGTTCTTTGACTCTTTGCCTAAAGAAAAACAGGAAGAGATGCGCAAGTGGTGGTCCGACGCCATTATTCCAGCTGCTGATTGGATAGAGGAGCGCAATAGTTCCGATTTGGAAAAAATGCTTGAAGACAAGCCCGAATTGGAAGTAATAAAACTTGATGACGCAGAAGTTGCGAAGTTTAAAGAAAAGGCCGAGACTGTCTATCCTAAGTTCCTTGAGCTAGGCGGCGACGGCGCAGAAGAGATCCTCAATGTATTGCAAAAAGATATTGAAGATGCGAAAGCAGCCCTTGGCATATAATCAGGCTTAATATACCGAAAAATAGGATTAATTCACGGCGGGGTCAAACCTCGCCGTGGGCTTATCCGAAAGGGGGTATCTTGGTGTGGAGAAGAAAAGAGGTGGGGCTATAGGCGCTGTTAGGTCTTCGTTAAAGATAGTGGGTGAACTAGTTGAGTGGATTGAATTTTTGGCCTTAAGCGTTGGGGTATTTGCGCTTACTGCTCTTTGGATAGCCAACGTAATTGCCCGAACATTCTTTACCAGCATCTACTTTGTAGAAGAGGTTTCCCAGTTTTTAGTGTTGGTGATAACATTTGCCGGGCTGAGTTATGGCGTTCGGAGGGCACGTCATATTCGCATGGGTGCCATTTTTGATGCCATGGGTCCGCGCCTGCAGAAAGTTTTTATTTTTGTTATTGCCGGCATCAGTTGTGTGCTAATGGCAATTATGCTTAAATACTCTTATGGCTATGCCATGGAAAGTTTCATTATGTCCCACACTACACCAGCATTGCGGCTGCCGTATTGGATTTTCTGGGTGGTTATTCCCATTGGATTTTTCTTAGCAGCGATTCAATATTTTCGTACAATCATGAAGAACATTGTTGAAAAAGAAGTTTGGTTATCGCCCCAGCAAAAGAGCGAGTATGAAGTCGAAAACGTAAAGGGTGAAATGTAAGCATGCTTCCAATATTTATAACCATGATCATTTTGTTGCTGCTGGGTTTCCCATTTATGGTGATCTTGTTGGGCTCGGTTTTACTATATTTTTATATTCACCTGCCAGGATTTAATATGAATGTAGTTGTTCAGCAGTTGATTAGCGGCATTAGTCCACCGGCCCTGGTTGCAGTACCAATGTTTATTTTGGCAGCAGAGATTATTACCTCCGGACAGTCTTCAAAAAAACTCATCAGGATGATAAAATCTTTTGTCGGACACATACCTGGCGGCCTGCCTATTACTACTAATTTAAGTTGTACTTTATTTGGAGCAGTTTCCGGTTCCACCCAGGCAACCGTATCCGCCATCGGTGGAGCTATGCGGCCCATGCTGCTTCAAGCAGGATATCCAAGTTCATTTACTTTGGGATTAATCATTAATTCCAGTGATATCGCGTTTTTAATCCCACCTAGTATCGGATTCATTGTTTACGGAGTAGTAACCGGGACGTCTATCGGAAGGTTGTTTTTGGCGGGTGTAGGCCCGGGGCTTTTAATTGCATTATTGTTTTCTCTCTATTGTTATGCTTATTCCAAAGTAAAGGGAATCGAAGGCGCTGAGAAGGCAACCTGGAGTGAGCGAAAAGAGGCTATTAAAGATGGAATATTAGTGCTTGGCTTCCCGGCCATTATCATCGGCGGTATTTATGGTGGTATCTTTAGTCCAACGGAAGCAGCAGCGGTAGGAGTCGCCTACGCTTTAATTCTTGAAGGTCTAGTGTATCGGTCAATTACTTGGAAGGTTTTGGTTAACTGCTTTGTGGCAACTGGACTAATTACCGGCGTGGTTTTTATATTAGTCGGTGCAGGGCAAGTTTTTTCTTGGTTGATCAGCTTTTTAAGGTTGCCCCAGGAGATTTTGCCAGGAATATTAGGTGCTGACCCTTCTCAACTAAGGGTCATATTAATGGTTATTGTTGCGTATTTTGTCGCTTGTATGTTTGTAGACCCTATTGTAGCAATTTATGTGTTAAGCCCTATTTTTGCACCGTATGTACTAACTACAGGCATTAATCCAATATTATTGGGTGTCCTGGTCACATTGCAGGCAGCAATTGGGTCAGCAACTCCGCCGTTTGGCTGCGACATTTTTACTGCCCAATTGGTGTTTCGACGACCATATCTGGAGGTAATCGGCCACGCACTGCCATTCATATTAATTCTTCTGTTGGTGACGGCGCTGCTCGTTATGTTTCCCCAGATTGCTCTCTTCTTACCAAGTATGATGCTATAGGAGTAATAAGAAAGCGGCACGCCTCTCATTAGCAGTAGTGAAATTAAATACTATTATAATATAATAATTATAAAACAGGGGCGATTGCATTACCCCTGTTTTTCTCCATGGAAAACTATGTTAAAATTATTTAGTTAGGAAAAATGAATTCATTATATATATTAGGGTACTAAAAGGGCAAAAGAAGGGTTCAGGTGATGTTATGGAAGCAGAATTAAAATTAGAAACGGAACATCAAAGTAATTGGAGTTATCTGCTAAATTTAATTATATTTTTATCTGTAACCTATTTAGTCTTCATTAACTTTTATACATCGCTGACAGTGCTTCCAATGTACGTGATAAGCTTAGGTGGAAGCGAATTTTTTGCAGGGTTGCAGGCAACGCTTTTTTACATTGCAGCAGTCATTATGCGCATTTATTTTGGACCACTGACGGACACTAAGGGGAGAAAACAACCTCTTATAATTGGTACCGTTGCTTTTGGAACTGCACCCTTATTATTTTTACTGAGCCAGAACATCTGGATGCTGATGTTGGCCCGCATCTATCAGGCAGTGGGTTTGGCGGCATTTCTTTCCAGCGGAAGCTCCTTGGTTGCCGATTTAGCGCCTCAATCCAAATTGGGCACTTATATGGGAATTTATCGGTTAGTTAATACGTTTGCCTTGCTTAGCGGCCCTGCAATCGCAATGATAATTATTAAGAATTTTAACTATAGCGTTTGGTTTCAATTGGCGTTTATCTTAGGCTTGTTATCTATAGCCATGATGTTGTTGGTTCGTGCTCCAAAAGTTACTCTTAGTCAAAGCAGGGATTCGCTTAAGTGGTTTATAGAAGTACTTAATAACAGGTTATTTTGGCCTGTGTACGGAAGTATTGCAGTAGTGTCCGTCGGCTACGGGGTTTTACTCACTTTTGCTTCCCTTTTTCTCTCTCAGGCAACTGAGTTGTCTAACCCGGCAATTTACTTTACATATTTCGGGCTTGCCGGTATTGTAGGAAATTTATCCGCTGGATATCTGTCTGACAGATTTGGCCGAATTCGGATTATTATACCTTCATTATTCCTGTTGGGTGTAGGCACCTTAATCTTATTTTTCGCCTCAGCGGCAGCTTGGCTGTTATTTATCAGCAGTATCTTAGCCGGCCTCGGTTTTTCAGGAGGATTGTTAACGGCCATTGCCTGGTTGATAGATTTGGCGGACACAAAATTAAGGGGTACGGTGCTGGCAATTCAGGAAAGTACCATTGATCTTTCCATTGGCCTGGGATCATTTTTGTTTGGCATTGCCAGTGGCTGGGTTGGGATGGGAATTGCGTTTGCGGCTGCTGGATTCTTTATTGCACTATCGGCGGGCTGTTTGTTAATCATACAACGATCTCTTTAATAAGATAGAGGTTGATACTAACCATGCTGTTATTATCAAACTAAGCAACAGACAATATAGATTTTTAGAAATATTGAAATGGGAGAAGGATTTGCAACTGCATTAAAGAATAAATATATGGGGTATTTTTAGTGGATATAAGGTTAAAGGGAGAAAAATCTGTCAAAAAGTATAATAATTACATTTGAGTGAAAGCTATTTTTTAATGAAGGGCAGGGGTGTCTATTAATGAATATGGAAAGAACAGTGGACAGCAAGAATAATATTAAAAACGCGGAATACAAGCATTTGATGATTCTATTTGTCACTCTTTTTGCGTTTTGGGTAATTTTGTCCGGCAAATTTGAAGTGAAGTTTTTAGTTATGGGGCTTCTAACTTGCGCGGTAGTGACTATTGTTACTCGACCGCTGTTGAGGTTACCCTCAGCTAAAGGAACTGACAGGAGCTTTCTTGCCTTTGATATACCTTATGGAAGGTATTTGGTTTATTGGGTGTGGCTGCTAGGACAAATCATCAAAGCCAATATAGAAGTGGCTTTATTAGTTTTAAACCCCAAAATGCCTATTGATCCGCAGGTGGTAACATTTAAAAGCGCCATGGAAGACCCAACGGCACACGCTACTTTGGCAAACTCCATAACCCTCACTCCGGGAACGATAACTATGGACCTGGAAGAAGACATTTACGTAATACATGCTTTATCGGTAAGTGCAGCGGAATCTTTAGTTTCCAGTGAAGGACAATTGGGTGAACTGCCTTTGCGAGTTGCTAAAGTTTTCAATCAAGAAGCCGGTGGGGGAATAGGTCTGCAGAGAGGTGGCAATGCATAATGGCTGTTGAGACTTTTTTTCTGGCAATGATAATTAGTTTAATTATCATTATAGTGATGATGTTGTTTCGAGTATTCAAGGGACCAAGCGTCTACGACAGATTAAACGGTTTAGGTGTCATTGGTGTGGATGCAATACTGTTGTTAGTATTGATTGGGTTTTATAATAAACGGGAAGATATGTTTGTGGATATATCCTTGGCTTATGCCATCTTGGGCTTTATCAGCATGGTGGTATTGGCAAAGTATATTGGGGCGAAAGGAGATTCCGACGCATGAAAATTCTAGGACTCATTTTATTATTTCTTGGTTTTTTCTTTATATTAATAGCTGCCGTTGGGGTGCTTCGACTGCCTGACTTTTACACGCGTCTACATGCTTCAGGAAAAAGTGAAACGCTAGGTATGTTATTGTCATTTCTTGGCTTAGCACTGTATGAAGGCTTCTCACTGACCAGTGTCAAGCTGATTTTTATTGTAGTATTTATTTTATTAGCTAATCCCACAGGTACGCATGTCATAAGCCGGGCGGCTTATCGCGCAGGCTTGAAACCGTGGATGCGAAAGGGGGAGTAGGCTTGTTACAGTTATGGATTATGGTAGTTTTACTGATACTGATGGTAGGTACGGGAATAACAGCCTTATACGTTGAAGATTTACTGGCGTCAGTCATTTTGTTTGGTGCCTTAAGTTTTTTTGCGGTGCTGTTGTATCTGGTACTTAATGCACCGGATGTTGCTTTTACAGAAGCAGTTATTGGCATTGTGGCTACGGCATTTTTTATCGCAGCATTGAAACGCATGGGGAGGTGGGCATCAAGATGAAAATATTATCTGCGGTTTTCTCAATAATACTGCTAGGATTACTAGTTTTTGGTTCTTTAGGCCTGCCTTTCATTGGGGATAAAAATTCTCCGGCAGCTGAACACGTATCGCCTAGGTACATTGAGAAGGCCTATAAGGAAACTGGATCACCTAACCTTGTTACAGCGGTGTTAGCGGATTACCGGAGTTTTGATACTTTGGGGGAAACTACAGTGATTTTTATCGCAGGAGCGGCTACTATTTTAATATTGAGAACAACTGCCGGCAGGAAAGATGCAGAGGGGGGGAGTGACGAATGAACCGTCCCTTTGGAACAACCATACTAGATACGGCATTTAGGTATATGGTACCATTCATCATGGTTTATGGCGTTTATGTTTTGCTCCACGGTGAGTACAGCCCGGGAGGCGGCTTTCAAGCAGGGGCGCTGTTGGCGATTGCAGTTGTTCTGACCAGATTAGTACAAGGTAGGGAAGCGATCTTTGACATGAACGGGGACACTGCAATTATATTGGCCGGCTTGGGAACGTTGATTTACGCTGGTGTAGGTGTCGCGACAGTTATCTGGGGCGGCAATTTCTTGGACTATGCTACCATCCCATTGGACTTGCCGGCAAAAGAGTTACGACCCTTGGGAATCCTGGTTATTGAAGTTGGTGTCACTATTTGCGTTATGGGAGTAATCATTGCCATATATGACGCTCTGACTAGAAAGGACGACGATATATGAATGAGCTTTTGTCAAATACAATTTATTTTTTAATAGCAGTCCTGTTCGTTTTTGGTTTGTACGGGATGCTAGACAAACGCAATTTGATGAAAAAGCTGATGGCCATGAATATTATGCAGGTTTCGGTAATTATATTTTTTCTAGCTTTGGGACAAAAACTAGATGCAACGCTGCCTATTCTTGTTCATGGGTTGGAAGCCGTCGACCAATATGTTAATCCGCTGCCCCATGCATTAATGCTGACGGCCATTGTTGTTAGTCTTAGTACTACAGGGGTAGCCCTTGCCCTGCTGTTAAGAATCCAAGATCGCTATGAAGATTTAGAAGAACCTGAAATATTGCGGGGGATGGACAAATGAGCCAACATTATCCAGCGTTAACAGTTATTATACCATTGATAGGGGCTTTATTGGCACCGCTGGCAGCATATCTGTCCAAGGGCTTAGTGAGGTTACTTTCGATTACAGCGGTTTTTGCAGCTTTTTTAACTTCGGCGGCAGCCTTGGGTCGTGCTCTGGCAGAGGGCACTTGGCATTATGTTTTTGCCGGGTGGGCGCCCCCCTGGGGAATTGAATATGTAATTGATCCTCTGTCCGGTGGTATTACAGTCTTGATTACTTTTATTGGTTTTATGGTGGCTATTTACGGTTTACCTTTCCTTAAAGAAGAAACGTGGTTAAAACAGGGTTTGCATTATGCTTTATACTTATTGATAATTTCCGGCCTTTTAGGAATGGTCAGCACCGGCGATCTATTTAACCTTTATGTCTTTCTGGAGATATCTTCTTTGGCTACTTATGGCTTGATAGCTTCGGGCGGATATCGCAGTACTGTGGCAGCCTTTCGATACCTGATTATTGGCACCGCAGGAGCTTCGTTTTATCTCTTGGGTATCGGCTATCTTTATGGGGTAACCGGGACACTTAATATGGCGGATATGGCGGAAAAATTACAGCCTATTATGGATTCGCCCGCAGTCATTATTGGATTGGTATTGATATTTATCGGGTTGGGGTTAAAAATGGCCTTGTTCCCCATGCACGGCTGGCTGCCCGATGCTTACACTTTTGCACCGCCGGCAGTAATACCGTTTATTGCCGGGGTAGCCACCAAAGTGCCGGCGTATGTCTTGCTAAGAATGTTTTTCCATATTGTTGAAGCCGGTAGTGGCCCGGTTCCTGCAATACTGGGCGTTATTGGTTGGGTTGCAGCCTTGGGTATTATTTTAGGATCCGTGATGGCCATTGCTCAGTCGGATTTTCGCAGAATGCTGGCCTATTCCAGCGTGGCTCAAGTAGGCTATATTGCGCTGGGTTTTGCTATTGGTAATACCTATGGTTTGATTGGTGCCGTATTACACATCTTCAACCATGCTATAATGAAAAGCTGTTTGTTTTTAGTGGCCGGGGGTGTCAAGTGGCGTACCGGTCAGCATAGTATCTCCAGATATCTAGAGTTGTCAGGCAGAATGCCGCTGACAATGGGCGCATTCGCCATTGCGGCAATGTCAATGGTGGGGTTACCGCCAACAGCCGGTTTTTTCAGTAAGTGGTATTTGGTGCTTGGCGCCATTAATGCCGGTAAGTGGCCGTTTATCGTTGTTATTAT
>Ga0209347_1002932_pt1 | contig 21149 bp, 12 predicted proteins | sample AutmiccommuBRH23_FD_187382 | JGI IMG/M metagenome (GOLD analysis project Ga0209347, IMG submission 187382) | Deep subsurface microbial communities from Mt. Terri, Switzerland - Autotrophic microbial communities BRH/23 (SPAdes) (version 2) | ecosystem: Environmental > Aquatic > Deep subsurface >...
TTGCTTGTAAACCATTCCTGGGGTAACAGGACCTCCGATAATCCTTACGGACAGGGAGCGCTACGTACCATGGTCGAGCTGCTGCCCTTCCTCCCGGTGATGCTGGACGGCCAGTATGCGCAGACCAACAGTTTCAGGACAGATGCTATTTACCGCGACAAGGATAACCCCGATCCTGAAGAGATGCAGGGCTTCAGTCCCGAAGGAGTGGGTAACCCGGTGGAGCTGCTGAAGCGCATGAAAGCGATGCAGTACCGTACACAGATCTTCGGCAATGCTGCCCTTACATTCCATTTGGCAGAAGGGCTTGATCTAAAGACACAGTTTGGAGTAGATTATCACAATAACCGGAATGCCAACTATACCCCGTTCACACCGCGACCCCTGATCAACCAAAGTTCGACGGGTAGAGCAGAGGGAAACAATTCAAATATCCTCTACTGGCAGGAAGAGACTTATCTGACCTACAACAAACTTTTTGACAGGCATTCACTCAACGCGATGGCCGGTGTTTCCTGGCAGGAACGCACCTATACTTATTTCAGTGCTGTCGGTTCTAATTTCTCCGATGATTTTTATGATTACTACAACCTGGGGAAAGGATCCGACAGGCCTACTGTAAGCAATGACCATGACAGATGGACCATGAATTCCTACTTCCTGCGTGCAGCCTATTCTTACGACAATAAATATATGGCAACCGTCACCAGTCGTTGGGATGGATCGTCGAAATTCGGTGGTAACAACAAATATTCCTTGTTCCCTTCTATCGGTCTGGGATGGATGGTATCGAACGAAGATTTCCTGATTGATCACCCGGTGATCAGCAGGCTGAAACCGCATACCTCTTTCGGGGTGACGGGTAACTCTGAGATAGGCACCTATGCTTCCCTGGCAACCATTGGGCAGTCCACCACGATTATCGGTAATGGTTTGCAAACAGTATCCTATACAAACCGAATGCCGAACCCTGATTTGAGGTGGGAGAGAACCAACCAATGGGATGTTGGCGTGGATCTTGGACTGTTCAATAACAAGCTGAATCTGGAGGCTTCCTATTATTATAAATATACCACTGATTTGCTGTTACCACGTCCTATACCGAGATCAACCGGTTTCTCCTCGATTGTCAGCAACATTGGCCAGGTTTCCAACAAGGGATTAGACCTGTTGATCAACGCCTATCCGGTAGATGTGAATGGTTTTCAATGGAATACAACGCTGAACCTCAGTTTTAACAAGAACAAGGTGGAGAAACTGGATGAAAGTTCCTCGGTGGATCAGGTGACCGGTAAACGACAGATTCTGCTCGACGGTTTTGTAGGGTATGACATGCTTATTCGTGAGGGTGAGGAGCTCTCTACCTTCTATGGGTACAGACGTGCAGGAATATACGATGGCGTTCCGGGGAACTGGGATCCGGAAACAATGAATGTGCCGTCCACCATTGGTGAAAAGGTGACCTATAAACAACGGGAGATACTGGGTAACGGCCTCCCCGATTGGATGGGATCATTTATCAACACGTTCAATTACAAGAATCTTGATCTCACTGTCGACTTGCAATTTTCGTGGGGGGCAGAGATCATGCAGGAGTTTTTCCATTCCACAGAAGGACGTTTCCTCACCAGCGGCATCGACCGTCTCTGGCAGGAGGCATGGCATCCCACACTCAATCCTACTGGCACGGCACAGGCAATACGCCTTTCCAACTTCTCCATGGGGAACAACGCCAATGCCGATGATACCTGGGTGGCCGACGGTTCTTACCTGCGTGGTAACCTCATTCAGCTGGGATATACGTTTAGTCCGAACACACTCAAGAAGATGGGTCTCTCCGCATTACGCCTCTATGGCAACGTGAACAATGCATTCCTGATCACTTCGTCCGATTATTTGGGGTTCGATCCGGAGAACTCCTCCCGTTTGGGTGACAACAAGTGGGGCACAAATCGCCAGTTCTTTACCTATCCGCGTCCGAGGACATTCACGGTGGGACTCAATGTAACTTTTTAATTTTTCATTATTAATTTTATTCATATGAAATTACATAACATATACAAATCCATCCTTTGCATGCTGGCACTGACATTGGTGATGAGTTCATGCGAAGGTTTTCTGGAAGAAAATCCGCTGGATGAGAAAACAACAGGCCAGTTTTGGAAGACCGAATCGGATGCACAAACAGGTGTGAACGCCCTCTATTTCGGAGGTGTTCCTTATCTGCACAATATTGATGTAGATGGCGGGTGGACTCCCAAAGCCACCATGTGGGGTGGCGTCATGTCGGGTCTCTTTGTCGACAAGCGCAAAGACAGGACCTTTACCAACGCTTCGGAAGGGGCTAACTTCAATGTGGAATCGTTCGATGCCACTTCTGAAAAAATGTGGACCGAGTTCTATATCGGCATTTCCCGGGCGAATTTTGTGATTGCCAATATACCGAATATGACCGACGTATTGAGCGAAGCGCAAATAGCGAATTTTGTGGCGCAGGGTAAGTTCTTCAGGGCTTATGCCTATTTCTACCTGGTAAAGGAATATGGTGATGTGCCCTATATCGACCAACCCTATACCTCTCTGGAGGGTATTTATGTGGAACGTACCCCGTCGGCACAGGTATACCAAAACATTGAAGCGGACCTGCTCGATGTAATCAGTGGCAGTGCGTTACCTAACGTGGCATTCTATAGCAATGACGGCTATGTGACCAAACCTATGGCGCAAACGCTGCTGGCACAGGTTTATCTGCAATGGGCCGGTGCCCCTCTCAACGGAGGCAGTGAGTACTATACCAAAGCAGCCAATATGGCCATGAATGTCGTCAACGGAGGTCAGCATGCCCTTATTCAGCCCAACGGCAGCAGCACGGGTATGGAGTCGGCTTATAACGTCATTAAAACGACCAAGTCGTCGAATGAGATCATCTTCGCCAAAGAATATGATCAGACCAGTTTCAATGTGGGCAACTCCTACGCCGTTAGATCTATCGGGACAGATGCTTTTCAATGGAAAAACGCTGTTAACGAAAGCGTCTTCAAACCGGGTGGGGATGTGTTGTACAATGCCTACCTGCCTTCCGATATATTGATCAACAGCTATCATCCTTCCGATATCCGGAATATGGAGAAACAATTTTTTTTCCGCACCTACATCGACGGTACGGGTGTTACCCATACCCTGAACAATGTGGGTAACTGGGCCTGGTTCGATGCCGGTTCATTGATCAATGGACGTAATGGCGATTACAACATGCCGATATTCCGTTATGCCGAGGTGCTGCTGATTGTTGCCGAGGGTTTGGCACGTACAGGAAGAGAAGTGGAAGCGAGGTCTTATCTTAATCAAGTGCGCAAGCGAGCGGGACTGGCTGACGAAACAGCTGCAGGCGATGCGCTGATACACTCGATTCTTACTGAACGTTTCCATGAGTTCCCGTTGGAATTCAAGATCTGGGATGACATCCGACGCACCCGTCTCTATCCTGAGGCAGATGGAATGCAATCGGGAAGATTGAAGTGGACATCATTGACATCCGCAGTTATCCAGAACAAACCCGATGGAACCACCAGAGTAGGTGCTATCCCTGAATATGCACTGTTATGGCCCATCCCTTTAAGTGAGATGCAAGCAAACCCATCTCTGGAGGGACATCAAAATCCAGGATGGAATTGATGAGGTCATAGCCTCCATCGTTATTACAATAGAAAAAGGAGCTGTCTTGAACGACGAGCTCCTTTTTTTCTTTCTCCTGGAATGTGATTTGTACCTATTCTGCCTTTTCCATCACGTTCATTGTAATCTGTTGTTTCTCGTTGTCGAAATCCACCTCTATGGTATCACCTTCCTTGATGCCGGTACGGATGATCAATTCTGCCATTTCGTCTTCAATGTATTTTTGAATAGCACGTTTCAGCGGGCGGGCACCGAACTGTACGTCGTAACCCTTGTTGGCGATAAATTCTTTCGCAGACTCGGTAAGATTCATCTTGTATCCCAGATCACCAATACGTTTGTATAGGCCAATCAGCTCCAGGTCAATAATCCTGTAGATTGACTCCTTGCTCAGCTGGTCGAACATCACAATATCATCCACCCTGTTCAGGAACTCGGGTGCAAACGCTTTATTAAGCGCTTTTTGTATCACACCGCGTGAATATTCAGAATCGCTCACACTGTTGTTGATGTTAAACCCTATTCCGCGACCGAAATCTTTCAGCTGACGCGTTCCGATGTTCGATGTCATGATCAGGATCGTGTTCTTGAAATCGATCTTCCGCCCGAGACTGTCCGTGATATGTCCTTCATCCAGGATCTGGAGCAGTATGTTAAACACATCGGGATGGCCTTTCTCAATCTCATCGAGCAGCACCACAGAGTAGGGGCGACGACGCACTTTCTCGGTAAGCTGTCCCCCCTCTTCATAGCCCACGTATCCCGGAGGTGCTCCCACAAGACGAGAAACATTGAATTTCTCCATGTACTCGCTCATATCCACGCGAATAAGATTCTCCGTCGAATCAAACAGGAATTCGGCCAGCTTCTTGGCGAGGTGGGTTTTCCCCACACCTGTAGGTCCAAGGAACATGAAGGTGCCTATAGGCTTGTTGGGGTCTTTCAGTCCTACGCGGTTACGCTGTATTGCTTTCACTATTTTGTCCACCGCTTCGTCCTGACCGATCACCTTGCTCTTCAACTCCTCTCGCATCTCGAGCAATCGCTGTCCTTCAGCCTGCGCTATGCGTTGTACCGGCACGCCGGAGATCATCGCCACCACTTCGGCAATCATTTCTTCATCCACCATCTCAGGCTTCTCTTTGATCTCTTTCTGCCACCGTTCTTCCTCGGCTTCCAGGGCCAGGAGCAGCTGTCGCTGTTTGTCGCGGTAGCTGGCTGCCAGCTCATATTTCTGCGCCTTCACGGCGTCGGTCTTCTGTTGTTCCACCTCTTTCAGCTCCACTTCCAGCTGTTCTATGGTTTCCGGAATAACAATATTGGAGATGTGCACTCTTGCTCCCGCTTCATCAAGCGCATCGATAGCTTTGTCGGGAAAGGTGCGGTCGGAAACATACCTGTCGGTAAGCTTCACGCAAGCCTGCAATGCTTCGTCGGTATAGCGTACGTTATGGTGTTCCTCGTAACGCTCTTTAATATTGCGAAGGATCTGCAATGTCTCCTCAGCTGTCGTGGGATCGACGATCACTTTCTGGAAACGGCGTTCCAGGGCTCCATCTTTCTCGATGTTCTTCCTGTACTCATCGAGCGTGGTGGCACCTATACACTGTATCTCGCCACGTGCCAGCGCCGGTTTCAACATGTTGGCGGCATCGAGTGATCCGGCAGCACCTCCTGCACCCACAATGGTGTGAATCTCATCGATGAAGAGGATAATGTTCGGATTCTTCGACAGTTCATTAAGTATCGCTTTGATACGTTCTTCGAACTGTCCACGGTATTTGGTGCCGGCAACGATGGATGCCATGTCGAGGGCGATCACCCGCTTGTCGAACAGCGCACGTGATACTTTCTTCTGTGTAATACGCAGTGCCAGCCCGTCAACGATGGCCGATTTCCCCACACCAGGGTCACCAATGAGCACAGGGTTGTTTTTCTTGCGGCGGCTCAAGATCTGTGCAATGCGTTCAATCTCTTTCTCACGTCCCACAACGGGATCCAGACGGTTCTCCAGGGCTGCACGCGTGATATCTGTGCCGAAATTATCGAGCACAGGAGTGTCAGAGGCATTGTTCTTCGTCTGCGATGAGGTGCCTTGTCCGCCACCGGGACTGAAGGAAGACCTCTCATTTATATCTTCATCATCGTCATCGGTAAAGTTGGCACCCGAGATGGGTGATTCTGTTTCATCTTCATCCGATTCATCCGATCTGTTATCGATAATACTCTTTACATATAGAAAAGCACTTGAATAATCAAGCTGGAACTGCGTGAGAATTTCGTTGATCAGCGTACTTTTTTCTTTCAGCAATGCCAGCAGGATATGCTCTGAATCAGTCTCCATACTCTTCGTTAGACGGGCTTCCAGAATACTCATTTTTAACGCTTTTTCCGTATTTTTATTAATCACAACTTCACTTGTTCCTTCATATGGTTCCTGGATGGCACGAACATGAGAGTCGATATAATCTTTCAATGTCTGCAGATCAATATCGAAGTCCTGAAGCACTTGTATCGCCATACCGTCACCATCACGGAGGATACCAAGCATAAGATGCTCCGGCCCTATATAGTTGTTTTGGAGTCGTCCTGCTTCCTCACGACTGAATGCCATGATGTCTCTGACTCGTTGAGAAAAGTTATTATCCATTTTCTGTTTCTTTCTTTTGCGCTGTTATTATCTACAAATATAGGCTTTATTTTTGAATCGTTTGTGATAATTAAATGGTGTCCGTTAAAAAAATGTATTTATAAAATACAACCAGCCATTGTCTTATCTTTTGCCTATATCTGAAATAATAAACGCAAAAACAATGCCATTCTGTTTTGTAACAGCAACAACTGACCATTTATGCCACTTTGGGTGATAGCACTCACCCTGCTGGCAGACCCGGATTCAAAACGGGTGAACGCTACAATTTTTTTCTTTTCAATACAATCCATACAATCATCGGAGCACCGAATATAGCCGTGACCGCGTTGATGGGTAAGGTCCTGTTGGCAATAGGTATCTGTGAAACAATGTCACACACCAGGATCAGGATACTTCCCAAAAGGATGGTGGCGGGAAGAATGGTTTTGTGGTTCACCGTGCCGAAGAAGGCTCTTGCAAAATGGGGGATCACGACCCCTACAAAAGCGATGGGTCCGGTAAAGGCTGTGACTGCTCCTGTGATAATCGCAGCAATCGTGATGATAAGAAAACGTGTACGCTTGATATTCAACCCGCCACTGGCGGCGTAATTTTCACCCAGCAGCAGGCTGTTAAGGGCTTTTTGCATGAAGAATGCAATGGCAGTACCTGCCATAACGAATGTCAGCAACAGGGGCATTTTATCCCAGGTAACACCGCCCAGACTGCCAAACGTCCATGTTACGAACACCTTGAGCGAATCGGGATCGGCAAAACTTTGTAAAATGGTCACCATGGCGCTTGCCACATACCCGAAGATCATCCCTAAAACAAGAATGGTGATGGAGTCTTTTATCCGTGCCGATACTGCCAGAATAAGCAGCAACACCAGAGCGGCGCCGGCAATGGCGGCGATGACCTGCGCCATGCTGCCCAGGGAGGAGATGATGGGATAAACAACCGTCCCACTAAGCATGGTGAGCAGCGCCACGCCTAGACCTGCACCGGCACTTACACCCAGCACATCCGGGCCGGCAAGTGGGTTGCGGAAAAGTGTCTGCATCAATAACCCCGACAATGAGAGGGCTGAACCTGCAATAACGGCAGTGATGGCTTTTGGCAGACGATAATTTCGGATGATCTCATCTGTAATGGCATCACCTGAAGTACCAAAAAGGGCAGCCCATGCCTCCTTCACAGGGATAGATGCGTTCCCTGTGAAGATGTCACAGATGAACACCACCAATAGTAAAGCGGACAATAGTGTGAATATTACGGCTTTATTTTTCACGGGCAGGTCTCTCCTCGAGCGGTTTAATATAAGTGAGTGAATAGTGTGGCATGAGTTCGGGATAAGCTGCTTTTACCAGGTCTGAAAGGATAAGATCGGGGTTGGCTATCGCACTTTCAAAATAATCGTTTCCGCCAGATGGTGTAGTACGGTTGTGGTTGTTAAAAACCTGTCGCTTTTTCACCGATTCCAGCAACAAGTATTTGGCATCTTTTTCGGCGAGCTCACCATATGTGTCGGCTTCACATCCAAACCAGAACGCTGCTTTACCAAACTGAGTGAGTACCGATTCGATATCCAGTCCTATGCTGCCGCTCTCTTTGTTGTTCTTGTAGCGATAATCGAGCCCCGCATCACGGAAAAGGGATGCGTTGAAACTGTTTCCTCCCGGCACATACCATGTCCCCTGAAAATTATCCCCTGCCATTATTGAGCTCTGCGGTGACACCCTTTTCGCCATTCCCCGCAAAGCAAGATATCTTCGCTCTATTCCTGTGAAGATGCTGTCAGCCTCTTCTTCCTTATCAAAAAAAGCCGCAATCATTTTGATCCATTCCGCGCGTGCAAGGGGTGATTTTTCCATCCATTCCAACGAATAGATAATGGGGAATCCAGCCTGGATAAGACGTTCACTGTAACTGTCCAGTTGTGCGTATGCTGAATTGATGATGGCTTGAGGCTTCAGTGACATCGTTCTCTCTATATTCGGAGTGAACGGGTCACCCAAATCTATAATCTCACCTGTTTCCATTTTACGTAGAATAGAAGGAGTGTAGATGCGGAACCCGTCAGTAACGCCGGTAATGACATCGGTCTCATCTAAAAGTTGGAGGAACTCGAAATAGGAGAAGGTGTTTACAGCGAGAGAGCTGAGAGGTATCTTTAATTTTATTCCATCCGAAGGAGGGGTGGTTACATCTTTTTTGCAGAGATAATAGACGGCATATGGTTTCTTCTCATTCGTCCATGGATTGTGGATGGTTACTTTCGTATACTCCCCGAAGTGATCAATACTGAATCCTTCCGCATAGCGGATCGTTACTGTAGAGAGAGATTCACCTTCTCCATCACTCTTCTCCCTTTTTTGTCCCGATTGACAACCCCACGACAATAGAAAAAAAACCAAAACGAATTGGACCAGAAGATGTTTATTTGCTTTTAGGCACATTAATCTTTTTATTTTTTAATTGGGCGGGAATATAACCTGGAATTCTTACTTGTCTTGATTTAAAGCGTGTGGTCACACGTGGCTCGGCTTTCGATCCCCGTACATATTCGTGGCGGTACATATTGAAGAAGAGGATAAACAGAGAGAGTATAAGTGGGCCAAAAATGATTCCCCAAAACCCGAACATCGGGAGGCCAATCAATACGCCAAACACCGTAATTAACGGGTGTATGTCGGCCAGTTTCTTCTGCAGCAGGAAGCGTGCCACATTGTCCACTCCTCCGATAATGAACAGGCCGTAGATAATCAATCCTATTCCATTCACATAATCACCACCCAATAACAAACCTATTCCTATTGGTACCCATACAATCATTGTCCCCACAAGTGGTAAGATGGTGGCGAAAGCGGTAAGCACAGCGTACATGATCGCACCCTCCACGCCGAAGATAAGGTATCCCGCATAAGCGAAAATACCCTGGATAATCGCCATCAGCGGTATACCAATGGTGTTGGCCTGTATAATCAGACGTGTCTCTTCGGCCAGAATCTGCTTGTTCTCCTCCTTGAAGGGCAATATCTCCCTGATCGATTTCTCAAACTCATCGTTACTGTAAAGCATGTAATACAACACGAAGAGAATAACAACAATATTGATCACAAAGGAGTAAATACTGTTCCCCAGGAGCTGCAAAATATCAGTCCCTATTTTCGGCAGTCCCGACAGGTTCCCGGGTGTGAAGAGGTTAAATCCCAGTCTCTCCTCTATGGACAGGATGAACGCAGTTACATCTTCCAGTATGGCTTGCGGATCGATTGTGATTCCGGAAAAAGTGTCGATCACAAAAAAAGCCATTCCGGTGAGCGGAATTAGGATAAAGAACAGTACTTCAAGTACAATGAGAAGCGCACTTAAAGACTTTCTTAACTTGTATTTGTGCGTAAGTATTTTCTGTTGCCCGTTGAATATCACATACAATGTTGCCGCTCCAAGAAACCCGCTCATATAGGGGCGGGTGAACTTGAAAATGATCAATCCCAACAGGATCAGGAGACCTATCAGGATATACTTGTATTGTATGTTTTTTCTTTCTCTGTCTGCCTGTTCTATCATTTGAAGCTGTGTGGGATAAATTGTGTTGCTATTAGAGAGAGTTCTGGAAATCTTCCGGATTTGCAAAACCACCTTCCAAAAGGGCTGCTTTGGCACGCTCATAATCAGAGTCTTTCACCTGCATCTCAATCTCACCAAGGGTGTATGCCAACCTGTTGGATACAAGATTCTTCATGTATATTTCAATCCCCTTCATCTCCATGAATGTTTGTGCTATTGTAGCATCAGCCGGGAAATTGAATGTTTTAACTGTTACGAAACTTTCTTCCATCATATATTCTTTTATTAATGTGCCATTTCGCCATGTAAAAATAGCCTTTTTTTCAGAGAAAAACGTGCTTAACCGATTTTTTGCGTAATTTTGAATGTTTATTCATTAACAAAATATGCAGAGCCATGTCTAAAATCGCTATCATCACAGGTGCAACTTCCGGTATTGGTGAAGCTGCCGCTCTCAGGTTTGCCGAAAACAAGACCAATCTTATTATCACTGGTCGGCGTCAGGAGCGTTTATCTATACTCAAAAACAAATTGGAAGATAGAAATGTTCGGGTACTGCCGCTTTGTTTTGATGTGAGAGATGAAGAAGCTGTAAAAGATGTGCTAGGTAACCTGCCTGAAGAGTGGAGGGAAATTGATGTTTTATTGAATAATGCCGGTCTGGCAGCCGGCCTGAGCACATTGCAGGAAGGGGACAGTGATGACTGGAACAGGATGATTGATACCAACGTGAAAGGATTGCTCTACGTGACTCGTGCTATCGCACCGGGAATGGTGGAGCGTAAAAGCGGTCATATCATCAATATCGGTTCTATTGCCGGCAAAGAGGTTTATCCTAACGGGAACGTCTATTGCGCCACCAAGCATGCAGTGGATGCACTCACAAAAGCGATGCGGATAGATATGCTGGCTCACAATGTGAAGGTGACGCAAATATGCCCGGGAGCGGTGGAGACTGAGTTTTCCCTCGTTCGCTTTTATGGCGACAGATCACGTGCGGACCATGTTTATGAGGGATACGAGAGTCTGGTGGCGGCAGATATAGCTGATTGTATATGGTTTGTTGTCTCCCGTCCCCCGCATGTGAACATAAACGATATGGTGGTGATGCCAACAGCACAGGCCTCAGCCACCCTTTTTCATAAGGAATGATGTAAAATGAAAAATATTATTATCGTATGAGATTGCATTTTTATCTGTTAACTATCTTTTTTTTAATGTTTACCCCATTGTTACAATCACAGGAAAAAATTGTCTTTCAGACACCCCCCGAAGAGATTCTTACGTTGGTTGATATCGAAAGAGCCCCGTTAGTGGATATGGACAGTAAGAAAGAACAGATGCTCTTCTATTACCGAAGCACGTTCAAGTCACTGAGAGACCTCAATCAGCCCGAATTGCGGCTGGGGGGGCTGCGTATCAACCCTGAAGCAAACATTTCAAGTACGCTGACCTATTTTAATGATATTCGGTATAAAAAAACCACCGATATAAAACTACAACAGATCACGGGGCTTCCGGAGAATGCGCAAATAGCTTATATCTCTTTTTCACCTGATGAATCGAAAATAGCATTCACCAACACGATAAACAACGGTGTTGAATTGTGGGTGGTCGATTTGAAAGCGCTTGCTGCCAGTAAACTGACCGATGCTGTTATCAATGCCAATGCTGGTTATCCATACAGCTGGTTTCCAGGGAGCGATGATCTGCTGGTGAGGATGATGCCCAATGATCGTGCTGCACTGACAGATACGAAGAAAACCATCCCCGATGGCCCTATCGTCTCTGTCAGTGACGGAGAGATCTCTCAGAATAGAACCTACCAGGATCTCCTGAAGAATCCAATGGATGAAGCCAATTTCGAGACGCTGCTGAGATCAGAATTGTATAAGGTGAGTCTCACCGGAGAACAAACGCTTTGGAAAGAAGCAGGGATGTATCTGGATGAGGAGTTCTCTCCCAATGGTGAGTACCTGATGCTTACCACGCTGGCACATCCTTTTTCCTATGTTGTACCTTTTTACAGCTTTCCGAACAGGACCGATATTTACACCTCAGATGGTCAGTTTCTTCTGAACTTCAGCAAACAACCGTTGCTCGATAACCTGCCCGTAGGCTTCATGGCAACTTACGAAGGGAAAAGAAGCATCCACTGGCGTGCCGATAAGCCGGCAACACTAGCCTGGGCAGAAGCACTCGACAAAGGTGATCCGGAGGTCGTGGTCACCCATCGCGATGCATTGTTTCAGCTCAATGCCCCATTTACCGGTACACCTTGCCCGCTGGTGAAAACCATCAATCGCTTTGCGGGAATCACATGGGGAAACGAAAGCTATGCCGTGGTGAGCGACAGATGGTGGAACACACGGAATGCCAAAATTTACCTCTTCAATCCCTCCGATAACGGCCAGGCACCACGCATAATCGCAGACCGAAATTATCAGGATGCATACAGTCATCCAGGCACACTGCAAACAGAAATGAATACACTCGGTAGATATACGCTCAAGATCGACGGTAGTACAGCCTGGCTTTTCGGTGAGGGTTTCACGGCAGAGGGGCAGTTCCCCTTCATTGATGCCCTCGACCTGAAATCATTGAATAAAAAACGGATCTATCAGTCAAATGCCACTGACAGGGTGGAAGATCTGCTCTCTTTTATTGATAGTAAGGCCGGTACGATCTTAACACGCGTTGAATCACCCACAGAATATCCCAATTATTATATAAAGAATATCAAAAGCAAGAATACAGGCAGACAGCTCACATCTTTTGAAAACCCTTTTGCAGGCATTGAGGGCATCTATAAAGAGGTGATTAACTACCGGCGAGCTGATGGTGTAGCACTTACAGGCACACTTTATCTGCCAGCCGGGTATGACAGAAAGAAGAAAGAGAGGCTGCCGATGATCATGTGGGCATACCCCACCGAATATAAGGATAAGAATAGTGCAGGACAGAACAGATCCAATCCCAGCAACTTCACCTATCTCTCCTATGGAAACCCCATTTACTGGGTCACACGCGGATATGCGGTGCTCGACGAAGCCTCTTTTCCCATCGTGGGAGAAGGTGATGAACAACCAAACGATACATTTGTGGAACAGCTGGTAGCTAACGCGAAAGCGGCCATCGATGCGGTGGATGCACTTGGCTATATCGATCGGGAGAGAGTAGCTGTTGGCGGACACTCTTATGGTGCTTTTATGACGGCCAACCTGCTCTCACACTCTGACCTTTTTGCTGCAGGTATTGCCCGCAGTGGTGCATATAACCGTACGCTTACTCCTTTCGGCTTTCAGAGTGAGGAACGTAACTTTTGGGAAGCAACAGATGTCTACAACAGCATCTCTCCCTTTATGCATGCAGATAAGATGAAAACACCCCTGCTGATAGTACATGGCGAGGCTGACAACAATTCCGGTACGCACACCATGCAGAGCGAGCGCTACTTCCAGGCGCTGAAAAGTTTCGGTGCTCCGGTACGCATGGTTATTTTGCCAATGGAAAGTCACGGATACGCTGCCAGAGAGAATATCCTTCACCTGCTCTGGGAGCAGGATCAGTGGCTGGAGAAATATGTAAAGAACAGAGGCGCGGAATAATCGACAGAAAAGTTTTCCAATGGAACAACGCTATCGTGTAATCACAAAATCAATCCTGTCCCCCTCACTGATATTGTGTCGGGCACAATAACCGGCATTCACCTCCACAACATAGATGGCCGGCTCTGTGGATGCATAGCTCCATTCTTTCATCGGTCTGGTGTTGTGGTGAATGGTGACGATTGTTTTTTCATTATTTACAAAGATGATATCCAGCGGGATATAGGTGTTTTTCATCCAAAAACTCTGTATCTGTTCCATCTCATGTCTGAAAAGCATCCCCCCGTTTTCGGGAATCGATTTCCGATACATTAGTCCACGGGCACGCTTCTGATCATCATCAGCTACCTCAATCTCTATCATCGCAAGAGTATCGGAAGCTGTCCGGCCAATAAATAACAGTTCTCCCTGTTTGGAGAAAGGCATTTCCAACACATCAGTCTGCATGACTGTTTCTGTTTTAGCGTCCGGTTTGATTAAAAAGAAGAGGGCTAAACTTACTGTCACAATCAGCAATGCGATTATGTACATGTTCCGGTTACTCTTTTTCCTGTTGGATGACCTGTTCATTGGACTAATTTTTATGGGTTAGTTCCTATTCTCTTTTCTCCTTGTCAGTAATAAACATCTTAAAGGCTTTTAAGTTTACCCGAAACAGGCCGAAAATGGAAGATGCCAATTATGACACCTGACACCTGAAATTTTGTCAGTAATTCTGTCAGGATCTGTTTAAGAATAATTATTTTTAGAACTAAATGGGGTAATAAAAATTTTGGCACAGATTTCGCAGTTCAGATCATGTCAAAGAGATAACAATAATTAATTATATTAACATCAATTTAAGTAATATGAAGATCAAACCATTGGCAGACAGAGTACTGGTGAAACCGGCAGCTGCAGAAGAGAAGACAGTGAGTGGAATAATTATTCCCGATACAGCAAAAGAAAAACCTCTGAAAGGGGAAGTGATGGCCGTAGGTAACGGTACAAAAGAGGAAGAAATGATCGTGAAAGAGGGTGATCGTGTCCTTTACGGTAAATATGCAGGTACTGAAATCGAAATTGATGGTGTGCAACATCTCATCATGCGCCAGACTGACATATTAGCAATTCTTTCATAATCAAACAGATTAGTCAGTATTGAAAGAAGTGAACCGGCTTCAATCTGAATCAATCTGTAGTACAAACAAAAAATCAATCAAATAAACATAATAAAATGGCAAAAGAGATTAAATTTAACATGGAAGCCCGCGACCTGCTGAAAAAAGGTGTGGACGAATTGGCAGATGCCGTGAAAGTAACATTGGGACCTAAAGGGCGTAATGTGATTATCGACAAAAAATACGGCGCTCCCCAGATTACCAAGGACGGTGTGACTGTGGCCAAAGAGATAGAGTTGGAAGACTCATTCAAGAACATGGGTGCACAACTGGTGAAAGAGGTTGCTTCCAAAACCAACGATGATGCTGGTGACGGAACAACAACTGCTACTATATTGGCACAATCCATCATTGGTGTGGGACTGAAAAACGTTACTGCCGGAGCAAACCCTATGGATCTGAAACGTGGTATCGATAAAGCGGTGATTAAGGTGGTTGAAAGCCTGAAAGCGCAAGCCGTTGAAGTGGGTGATGACCTGAAAAAAATTGAAAACGTTGCCAAGATCTCTGCAAACGGAGATGAGACCATCGGGAAACTGATTGCTGAAGCGATGCAGAAAGTGAGCAAAGAGGGTGTGATCACCGTTGAGGAGTCCAAAGGTACAGATACCTATGTAGAGGTAGTGGAAGGTATGCAGTTCGACCGTGGATACATCTCTCCCTATTTCGTGACCGATACGGAAGCGATGGAAGTGGATTTCGAAAATCCGTTAATCCTGATTTACGATAAAAAGATCTCTGCAATTAAAGACCTGCTACCTATCCTTGAAAAAGGTGTACAAACAGGAAAACCGTTGCTTATCATTGCCGAAGATATCGATTCTGAAGCTTTGACTACACTGGTCGTTAACCGCCTGCGCGGATCATTGAAAATTGCGGCTGTGAAAGCTCCCGGATTTGGAGACCGCAGAAAAGAGATGTTGGAAGACATTGCAATTCTTACAGGTGGGGTAGTGATTTCAGAAGAAAAAGGACTAACCCTGGAAAATGCCACTCTTGAGATGCTGGGAAGCGCTGAGAAGGTAACGATCGACAAAGATACAACCACTCTTGTAAACGGTGTGGGTGAAAAAAATGCGATCGAAAGCCGTATCGGTCAGATCCGTGCGCAAATAGAAAAAACAACTTCCGATTACGATCGTGAAAAACTGCAGGAACGCCTTGCCAAGTTGGCCGGTGGAGTAGCAGTACTCTATGTGGGTGCTGCCTCTGAAGTGGAGATGAAAGAGAAGAAAGATCGTGTAGAGGATGCATTGTCAGCAACCCGTGCAGCTGTGGAAGAAGGAACTGTTCCCGGCGGAGGTGTTGCTTACATCCGTGCAATCGATGCCCTCGAAGGTTTGAAAGGTGATAACGAAGATGAAACCACCGGTATTGAGATCGTGAAACGTGCCATTGAGGAACCTCTTCGTCAGATTGTTGTCAATTCAGGCAAAGAAGGAGCAGTGATCGTACAGAAGATTCGTGAAGGCAAAGGTGATTACGGATACAATGCCCGTTTAGATCAATATGAGAACCTGTACGAAACAGGAGTGATCGATCCGGCGAAAGTAACCCGTGTAGCTTTGGAAAATGCCGCTTCCATAGCAGGTATGTTTCTTTCAACGGAGTGTGTGATCACTGATGTGAAAGAAGATAGCCCGGCGCCGCAGATGCCTATGGGCGGCGGAATGGGTGGAATGATGTAAAAATGTAATGATCCAGCAACAGTCTGATCAATAATTTTTATCACGCCTAAAGCGTATAACTGAGAATGAAAATTTGAGGTTATACGCTTTTTTCTTTGAAAAAAAAAGTGAAAGGGTTTATTCTCTTTCATTTTCATTTTATTTTGGCTTATTTTGTATTAGTATGATTATAACAATTTAATAATCAGTGTGGTCGCGCGAATTTCAGATGGAAAAACGTAACTGAAACGTAACATTAGTTGCATTATTTTTATTACTTTTGTGTGAAATTAATTGAAGTCAAATAGGTATTTAAACGCTAATTATTGTAATCTATGGTGAAAAGAATGAGGTTTTTGGCAGTAGCTCTTTCATTGCTGCTGGCTAATGTATTAAATGCACAGGTGACCACCTCAAGTATGAGTGGGCGGGTTACCGATGCTGAAGGAGCAGTGATCGGTGCAACGGTGATTGCCACACACCAACCTTCAGGGACAACTTATGCTACTGTAACCAACCTTGAGGGCCGATTAAACCTGAACGGTATGCGCGTAGGCGGACCTTATACCGTCGAGATTTCCTACATCGGTTATGGTACAAGCACAACCAACAACATCACGTTGAGCCTGGGTGAAAACTATGTTTTGAATGTTGTCCTCTCTGAAGAGTCAAAAACATTGGATGAAGTTGTGGTTACGGCACTTCGCACGAAATTCCCCACTGAGAAAACCGGGGCAGTGACGAATATCACAAACACTCAGATAGCCAATATGCCTACGGTAAGCCGTAGTATCATGGACATCACCCGCCTTTCACCTTACGGTGGAAATGGGATGAGCTTTGCAGGTACGGATGGTCGTACGGCCAACTTTACCGTGGATGGAGCTAATTTCAACAACAACTTCGGTTTGAGTGATGCCCTTCCCGGTGGAGGCAACCCCATCTCTATTGAAGCGATCGAAGAGATGCAGGTTGTGATCGCCCCATACGATGTACGTCAGACAAACTTTATTGGTGGTGGCGTGAACGCGATCACAAAATCCGGTACAAATACCTTCAAGGCCAGCGCATACATTTATCATAGAAATGAAAACCTGCGCGGTGATGCAGTCAAGGGTCTGCAAATTGATGGGGCGCGTGAAAAAGACCGTAATACAACTTATGGTTTCACTTTAGGTGGACCCATTATCAAGAACAAACTGTTCTTTTTCGTGAACGCTGAAATGGCCAAAACACCAACAATAGTCAATCGTTGGAAGCCTTCAATCAATGGTGTTGCTGATCCGGATAATTATATATCCCGCACAACTGAAAGTGATCTGAAGAGGGTTTCTGATTTTGTAAGAAGTGAGTATGGATATGAAACAGGATCCTACACCAACTTCCCGGCAGATGACAGCAACAGCAAGCTGCTTGCTCGCCTGGACTGGAATATCACAAACAAACATCGTCTGGCTTTACGTTATAACTACACCAAAAACCTTTCATGGCGATCGCCCAATTCTACTTCAATGGATGGTGGCACCCGTGTGTCTGAAGCCCGAATGTCAAAAGCTTCCATGTCTTTTGCCAACTCGATGTATTCGCAGGACAACCTCGTTCATTCATTCTCTTTTGACCTGAACAGCCGATTGTCAGACAATCTTTCAAATCAGTTTCTGGCCACCTTCTCAAAACTGGATGATATACGCGGATCGAATTCATCAGAATTCCCTTTCATCGATATTTTGAAAGATGAACAAGCCTATATGTCTCTGGGATATGAGCTTTTCACCTGGAACAACGGTGTGCACAACAATGTGTTTAACATCAAAGATGAGTTGACTTATTACTTAGGGAATCACAAGGTGGTTGGAGGTATCGCATACGAATACAAGATGGCTGACAATGCCTACATGCGTAACGGTACCGGATACTACCGCTACACCAGTCTCGATGACTTCCTGAACGGAGGAGTACCTGAAATTGTAAACCTCACCTACGGTTACGATGGTGAAAGCAATCCCGCAGCTCGTGTGAGAAGTAACAAAATTGGCGTTTATGCGCAGGACGACTGGAGTTTCAGCGAAAAATTCAAGCTGTCATACGGTCTTCGTATCGATGGGCTTTTCTTCAACAATAATGACCTGATGACCAACAAAGCGATCCAGGAAATTGACTATTCCGGTCGTCATGTAGACACCGGTAAATGGCCTGATGCAAGTGTCATGATCTCTCCCCGTGTTGGTTTTGTATGGGATGCTTTTGGAGACAATAGCCTGAAAGTACGTGGTGGTACAGGTCTTTTCTCAGGAAACCTGCCCCTTGTATTCTTCACCAATATGCCTACCAACGGAGGTATGGTGCAATACCAGGCACAGATAAATGCTGCAAACGCTGCAAAGAATGGGTTCTCCATGGATGAATTTGCCGGCGGTCTTGTAACTGATGCCAATGGCAAAGCCACCATGGCTGCATTACATGACAAATTAGCGGCATTAGGATTTCCTACAACCATTTCACCCGAAGATGGTACTGTCCCTTCAGCTATTGCGGCTGTAGATCCAAATTTTAAGATGCCACAAGTATGGAAAACATCGCTTGCTGTTGACTACGCATTCCCAACACCTTTCCCATCCTCTGTGACGGTAGAAGGAATCTTCAACAAAACCATCAACGGTGTTTCAATGACTGACTGGAGTATTCCATCTGTAGGTGGTTTTGCCCGTTTCAACGGTGTGGACAATCGTCCTGTTTATCCCGACGGTTATCGTACCGGTACAAAGGCATTTGTGTTGGAAAACACAAGCCGCGGTTATGGCTGGTCAGGTAATATAACGCTCAATGCGCAACCAACAGAGTGGATCAGCATGATGGCTGCCTATACACACACCGTTGCCAAAGATGTAACCGGTATGCCCGGATCGAATGCAGAATCTGCATTTACCTACGTCCCTACAGTTGAGGGTCCTAACCACATTAAATTGCACAACTCTCAATACACCACACCCGATCGTCTGGTGGCATCACTAACAACCCACGACAAGAGTGGAAATCACTATAGCTTTATCTATGAAGGATGGCGCGGTGGTGCAAACTACTCCTATATGACTCTTAACGATATCAACGGTGACGGTTATAACTACGATGCAATTTATATTCCCACTGATGAAGAGGTGGCAAACGGTGAATTCCGCTTTATTTCGGCCGACGATCAAACGCGTTTTATGGACTATGTTCATGGTAACAGTTATCTAAAAAACCAACAAGGCAAGTATGCAGAGGCTTATAGTGTTTACTCTCCCTGGGTACATCGCATCGACTTCAGCTATAAACACGATTTTGTTGTTAATACAAGAAATTCAAGAAATGTATTGCAACTTAGCCTGGATATCAAAAACGTGATGAACCTGTTCAACAATAGTTGGGGTGTAGCGAAATATCTGAATCCTGAAATTGGTACTGAAGCGCGCATCCTCAAATACGAAGGTGTGGATGCGGATGGTGTGGCTACCTTCTCTACACCCGCTTCAATCAATGGTGACACCCAGACATTCACGCCAAGCTACTCACTGGGTCAAACCTGGTATGCTTCAATAGGTATCAAGTATATTTTCAACTAATTAAAAATACAGACAATATGCAATTTAAATATTTATTCCCACTGTTCATCGCGATACTTGCCATGATGACAAGTTGTGCCGATGAGGAATCAATGACGTTGCTTGACGAAATTCAGGTATCATCGTCATACGTCTCTCTTCCCGTGGACGGCGGTTCTACAACCATTACTGTAACGGCTCAGGAGAGCTGGACAGTAGAGAAGGTAATTACGGAGAAAGACTCGGTTAAATGGTTGTCTATCTCTTCAACTACAGGAAGTGCCGGTGAGTCAGAACTTACATTTACTGCCCCCTCTGCCATCGATGGTCGTACTGCTGAGGTTCTGCTTCACAGTGGAGGCATTACGCAGAGAATTAATATCATCCAGGGCCTGGCTCAAATATCAGAAGCCAAGGTAGCAGAAATTATAGCAGGTCCTGACGGGAAAACATTCCGTGCAACGGGTGTTGTTACTTCGATTGTAAATACTGAATATGGTAACTGGTATTTAACTGATGAAACCGGCTCTATCTATATTTATGGTACGCTTGACGAGAAGGGTGGGACAAAAAACTTCCTGAGTCTTAACCTTGAAGTGGGGGATGAGGTGACCATTGAAGGACCAAAATCTTCTTACAATGGAGTAGCTCAAATGGTGAATGTAATGGTTCTCAATATCAACAAATCACTTGTAAAAGTTGACTCTGTTGAAAACGAAATGCTTCCTGTTGAAGGGGGTGAATTCACTGCATACCTTACCTGCAAGGGAGAGGGCGTATCGGTAGAGATCCCGGAAGATGCCAGGGACTGGTTGTCCATTTCCTCCATCCAGTCGGCGGGTACGAATGCGGTAGTGAAATTCAAGGCCGCTGCCAATGAAGGCGGGGACCGTGAAACCACCCTTACCTTCCGCACCACCTTCGAAGGCAAGAGCTACAGTACAGAAACAACGCTGACTCAGAAAGGAGCGATTGTGAAAGCGACGATTGCCGAATTTCTCGCAGCAGAGGTCGGTAACATACCATATCGTCTGACAGGTGTGATCGACAGTATTGCCAATACTAAATATGGCAATTTATACCTGAGAGATTTCTCCGGTGAAGCCTATGTGTATGGTATCCAGGATTTCCAGGATAAAGGTTTGAAAGTGAGTGACATCATCACCATTGTTGGCAAACGTGCTGCATATAAAGGTTCTCCTCAAGTTGGTGGTGCCGTGTTGGAAAGCGTGATTCCCGTAACTGCTGCCACC
>Ga0209347_1002933_pt1 | contig 21147 bp, 19 predicted proteins | sample AutmiccommuBRH23_FD_187382 | JGI IMG/M metagenome (GOLD analysis project Ga0209347, IMG submission 187382) | Deep subsurface microbial communities from Mt. Terri, Switzerland - Autotrophic microbial communities BRH/23 (SPAdes) (version 2) | ecosystem: Environmental > Aquatic > Deep subsurface >...
CATCGACAGTCAGGTTGCTAAGGTCCTGAAGGGTCTCGGCAACCTGGAGCCGCCGCTTGATCTGCGTGTGGTCCGTGACCTCCTCAAGCTCGACCGCGGCTACTACAGCACGACTGACGACAGCTTGTTGCGAGAGACGTTCTCGCGAATGAAGGTTGCGGGCAAGCAGGTTCTTTTGCGACCAACACTTCTTCGAGATGCCGTTCGATCACTCAGCCTTAAGGCCCTTTATCTGCCGGATCAGAAGCGGATCCTGCTCGATAAGAACCTGCCTCCGATCAAGCATCGTTGGAACGAAGCGCACGAGATCGGGCACGATCTCATCCCTTGGCACGCTGATATGATGCTCGGCGACACTGAGCAGACGTTGACGCCAGTATGCCACGAGTTGATCGAAGCGGAGGCCAACTACGCTGCCGGACGTATTCTTTTCCTCGGCGATCGCTTTGCCGCTGAGGCAACGTCATCCCCGCCGAGTTTCGATCTTGTCCGGGGCCTGAGTAAAGGGTTCGGCAACACCATGACGTCAACGCTTTGGCGCTTCGTTGAGCAGGCGCATGGCGGTCGGCCTATGGTGGCTCTGGTCACAGGTCATCCGCATCCAACGCGCCGAAAGCCTGGCTTTGATCCCTCCAATCCCTGTCGCTACTGTGTGGAATCTCCACCATTCCGTGAGCGGTTCGGGATGACCCGAGAGGTCGATCTGTTCTCGACCATCGCCAGCTATTGCGGGGCTCAGGGTGGAGGTGTCTTGGGTCAATGCGAGTTGGTTCTGTCAGATCTGAATGGCGAGCCACACCTGTTCGGCTTCGAAACTTTCTTTAACAGCCACGAGGCCTTGACGCTGGGCGTGTGGCTGAAGCCGCACGTAAAAACGACACCTGCCTCGATTTTCCGGTGACGAAACGATATTGCTCCCTCTCGATTGCTCTTTAAGCAGGAGTGGCCATGCCGAAGAACATCGTCATACTGCTCGATGGAACATCGAATGAAATCTCGGCTGACCGAAGTAATATTCTGCGGCTGTACGGAACCCTTGAGAAGAGCGGTCGGCAACTTGTCTATTATGATCCTGGAGTAGGGACATTTGGAGCCGAAAACGCATGGTTGCGCTTTTGGAGAAAGGCCGTCGAGATCTTGGGTCTGGCCACCGGATGGGGCCTTGATCACAACGTTAAGGAGGCCTACCGGTTTCTGGTAGAGAATTATGACGATGGGCGAAGCGGAGGTGGAGAGCCAGGATCTCGCGACAACATCTACCTATTTGGCTTCAGCAGAGGCGCCTATACCGCACGTGTGCTAGCGGGGTTTATCCACGCAGTGGGTCTGATCGAAAAGCGAAATCTGAATCTGCTCGACTACGCCTATCGCGCCTACAAGGGCATCGGAGAAAATGGCGAAGACAAATTTGGTGAAGTCAGGCTCTACGAACGCATCCTCGCACCTGATCGTCCGCCAATACGCCTGCTAGGCCTTTTCGACACTGTCGCTTCTGTCATCGAGCAGGGCCGTTATGGACCCCGTTTGCGGTCCCACGCCTATACCAAGCGCAACTGGAGTATCGAAAGTGCGCGCCACGCCGTGGCGATCGACGAGCGGCGCACGATGTTTCGGCCGCAGCTGTGGCCGGAAGATCAGGAATATTGGGGCAACCCTTTCAACAAAGCCGCCGCCAAACTGCAGGATGCCCGCGAAGTGTGGTTTGCGGGTGTCCACGGTGATGTTGGTGGCGGTTATCCCGAGGCGAAAAGCGGTCTGGCCAAAGTGGCGCTGCAATGGATGATCGAACAGACTGGCCCCCTGGGCCTGTTCTACCGAACCCAAGCCGTAAACGAGCTCGTCTTGGGCCAAAATCCCAACAAGCCGTACATAGCTCCCGATCCAGACGCCAAACCGCAGAATTCGATGAGTTGGGGTTGGAGCGTTCTAGAATTCCTTCCTCAGTGGCGACGAGTGGGTGACGGAGTTTCGCAGAGACGGAGGCTGATTATTCCTCTCTTCGCTCGCCGCCCGATACCGTCCGGCGCCCGCATTCATCAATCTGTAATTGACCGTGCCAAAGGCGGGGAGCCGCCGCCAAACATGCCAGAAGAGTTTTTGACGGAGAAAGAGGGTAAGAAGCAGCACTGATCTATGGTAGCCTCGAAAGCTCAAAATACTGGAATGCCGCGCTTTTTTCTGGCTGTTTGAGGTATCGCAGTGGCTGTTTCATTTGATCAATGCGCCCCGTATTTGTCGGTGTCACTCTGCAAGGCAATGGCTGGAAAATTGCCGACCCCCGGCGATCTCATCAATGGCATTCGTGAAGTCTCGAAAGAGATCGCGGACAGGAAAGATCTCGACCGCCCGCGTTATGTTGCCGCCGAAAATCCTCAAGTTGAGAAGGACGGGACGATTTTCGCATGGGTTCATTATGTCGAGAAACGGCCGCCGAGTTGGTTTACCGGCGATGGAGTCACCGACATCCTGAATCATCTCGTGGTCGTCGCGAAACGTGGCAACTTGTATGCGTTTCTCTTCTCGGACAACGGGCTCAGGACCGCCGTTGCCAGGAAGTTTGGGTCGACTGCAAAGGGGGTATTGTCTGAAGTCGAGCGCTTGTCTGCTGCGCAGATCAACAAGGCGTTTGTCGAAACGCAGGTGCGAACGCTGTGGTTGAGCGGCACCCACCGGCGCACCGTCATAAAGGCCGATTCGAAAGTCCTTGCGGGTTTGGAACTGGAGACTTCCCTGGATCCCTTGGGCGATCAATCCTACTACTTCAGCTCGGTGAGAAGCACGATGCCGCTGGCGGAGGGCGATAAGCCGACAGTCGTTGGCGCCAGTCCCGCTGGCGGCCGGCTTTGGATCGGTCCCACGAAGTCGTGGGATGATCTCACGAGATTGATCGATGCGATCTTCGCACGCGCCTCCAAGCGCATGGATGATGAAGGAAGGTCGGACAAACCGTTGCCGATCCTGGCTTCGCCCTCGGCTAACCTGAATGGGATACAGCAGCCTTACGACGTCGCTTTCATAGTTCCCGAGCAGGCCGATGACGGTAATGGAGGGGATGTCGACGGTGAATTGCGATGGCTTCAGCAGTTTGGCGATGCGGCGCGTTTTGAGATAACCGCTGCGGCTGGAAGCCCAAACTTCGAAGCAGATGTTTTTTGGGCGGATGCGAAGCTCGGCCGGCTAGCCTACGAATTCGAGCCCACGTCCAGATCGGACGTGCGATTGAAGGCGCGCAGGATCGAGGGCTTCGATCGGGATGAGGTCGAGAAGGAGCTCCTGAAGATCTGCGAGGTGCCCGAGAACCTGACTATCTACTTCGACACCGGTCACACATATTCGAGAGGATTGTTCTACGAAACGCGCTTCCGCGACGCCCGGTTCGAGGATTGGGATTGGGTCCGCATGGATCGCGATAACACTATCTTCAAGAACGAGAAACCCCTGGATGGAAGGCGCTTTGCGGTTGAGACCATCGGCAATGCGGACGACAAGTCCCTGTTCGGCCTTGTAGCCCGTCACTGGCCTAACATGGATGCGAGGGGTAACCCGGCTGGCTGGTTGGTGTGTGATGATGGCGCCATGGAATCTGCGGACTTCATCCATCTCGACGACGCCCGCAATCCGCCCGAGCTTACACTAATTCATGTTAAGGGAAGTGGATCAGCCGATGCCAAGCGCGATTTGTCCGTTTCCGACTACGAGGTGGTTATTGGTCAGGCGGTGAAGAACCTTCGCCACATCGACCGTGGCCTCCTCCGAGACAAGCTGGCCGCCAACGCGACAGGCGTACTCAAAGACGCGGTCTGGCACAACGGCGAGAGACAAAAGGACCGGAAAGCGCTGCTGCAAGTTCTGACGGGTCTCGGATCCAATCTCAAGACGAAGGTGGTGGTTTTTCAGCCACGTGTCCGTCGCTCCGTGTTCAACGCTATACGCAAGAAGATGGATGAAGGAAAGCCAACCGACGCGGCAGTAAGGCGTATGCAGCAACTCGATGCTTTGCTGTTGGGTGCGCGCGCCGATTGCTTCTCATTGGGCGCCAGCTTTGCCGTTGTGGCGGATGGGGATGATCTTTAGTTTTTGGAAGCGTGGACACGTTTAATTTCGGTCGAGCCTAGCGGCATCCTAGTTCCGGAAAACCGGCATGGAAGAACAAGGGAGCGTCATCTGACGTTACAAGTGATTGGGTGGAGTAAGCCGTCGTCGCAACATGTCGCGGCTTAGCCGGGTAATCGGGAATATTGGGGGGTTGCCGTGGCTTGGACCGCGAAACGTAAGAAACTCAAACTTACTTCCATTACGGGACACGCACCCCGACCGACTCCTGGTGTGCTCGGACGTGCTCCAAGCGTGCGACAGATTCAGTTTTCTCCGCAGGAGCTATTCGGTGCGATGGCACGGTGTTCGCATCTCCATCCTATGAATCCCGATGCCGTCACGCCCGAAAGCGAAAGTTGCCGCCATCTGGTCGCGCACCATGTCGACGAGCGCCCAGACAATTTCTCGATTCTCGCTTCAGCCAAACGCCTCAAAGACTTTTCCCGAACCCATCTCATGGGAGTCGTCGGTGGAGGGATCGCATACCTACAGATGATTCAGGATGGATACGTATGGTGTGATCATTTCGAGAACCTAACACTCTCGGGGGCGGCGCCAACGAAGCGGTCGCCCGATTTTGTCTTCAGCCGCCCCGGCCATTCAGATGTCGCAATAGCCGAATCCAAGGCAACCCATGGAAGTTGGCGCAAACCGTTCGGCCGTTCCGTTAGAAAGGGCTACGTTGAGCAAGTGGCGCCTTATCTCGGGATGCAGCTCAGTGGTGCTACTGCGTCGCACGGATTTGCAATCGGGTCGTGGATGACCTCACCAACTTGCGCGGAGCTGATGATCGACCACACGGCGATATCAGCACCGGCAACACCTCCCGGCGATGTCCCGACCGATCCGACGTTCGTGAAGCGTGGCAACTACCTTACTGTTCTGGCCCTAATGTTCGGAGCCTCCGTCGCGCGTGGAGCGCGCGCGGGAACTTGGCCATCACCCGACACGACATTTGTCGTAGCAAGTTGGCTTGGAAGAGAATGGGTCGTCGGATCATACAATTCCTCCCAGACTGCCGCAGTGCTGATCGAGGAGGGATATTTGGGGAAAGGGGTCGCGGAGCCATGGATGTTGCAAACCAACGCCTTTGCACTGGAGCGCGCGATTGCTGATGTGGTCTTGCGTTCTTTGGATGACGCTGGCGGGGCGGCCAATCTTTTAGCAGACCTCGGTCCGATCGACGACGGACTTTATGCAAGTGCGCGAGCAGCCGGGGGTGCGGTTTACCCCGATGGATTTGCCGTGATCGGCAAAGCAGAGGAACTCGAGCAGGTTCACGTCTTGGGATGGGACCCGAACAAGCACCAAATAGAGGAGCCCGCAATGACTGCCGTTCAGCAAGTCGAGACCGAAATTGCGTACCAGCTGCGACGGGAATTCGAAGGATCGAGCCCCGAAGAGCCTAAAGAAAAGAGCGAGCACCCTCTTCAGATCACACTTCGCACAGCGGACTGAGACCCATGGCGCGAAAAAATTACCGGATCGTCGATACAAATATCGCGGTTTCAGCAACTTGACGCTCGATATGCTGGTTTCAGACAGGCACTCTTTCGCCGACCCGAGTACTTTCAATGACCCTCTCGACACCAACCCATCGCTGAAGATCAATGTCGGGTCAGACGTGCCCGAGAGCACTCTCTCCCAACTGGCACGGTGTGAGTATCCGCAACATCTAACCGATGGATTCTTGGATGAATGTCCTGGACGAAAACTTCCACATGCACCTAAGGCTCGACCACATCACCAGCCTCTGGGTCGTACGCAAGCCGACCGACCTCGGCCAGGTGACGTCGGTGGAGGCCTATGGCGCCAACGGCTCGCTGATCGTGCAGTTCTTCGGCATTCAGCAGAAGGGGCTGGATGCGCCGCGTTGGATTGAGATTCTGGAGAAGCCGAGATCGTTCGCAGCGGTCATACCGTCTATCACAACGCGAGCCTGGTCCCGCCGAGTCACGGCTCTGATGACGGCACGATAGTCGGGGACGATCGGCTTGCCGGTGAGGTTGCTCTTCCGTGGTCGGTCGTAGAGCCCGCGATCAATCCGTCGCAGCTCGCCCGCCGCGACAAGGCGTTGAAGCGTCTTGTCGACCGCCGCGCGGCTGCCCAGATTGGCGAAATCGCTTGGCGTCCACACCTCTGTCGGTGTCGTGTCGATACGCGCCAGGAGCCGGGAACGAAGATCGGAGGTCGATTGGTCGAGCATGTCCGAAATATGATGCAAACTTCGGACATCGGCAAGAGCTTGTCCGAACGATACTGCATTCTTCGGACAGGCTCGCCTGATCGTACGTCACAGTGGAAGCCGAGACCGGAGGCATCGAACACGGAAGCATCGACCGAACCAAACGCACATTGCCAAATCGGGGCCTGTTTGCGAAGCTTGAGCCAGGGAGAAGCGGGCGGACAGGCGGTGTCTCGCCTGTAGGTACCGGGATGTTCGAAGGACACAATCCTTATTTGGTCGCGCTCTCGGTGATGATCGCGATCATAGGAGGCTATACCGGGTTCGGGCTTGCCGCGCGCTTACGTGGCACACCAGGCTTGGGCCGGCGGGTTCTGCTCGCCGGCGCGGCGGCCTTCCTGGCGGTGAGCATCTGGACGATGCATTTTACCGGGATGATGGCCGCCCCCATCCCACCCGATGCAGCTTATCTCGTCCTGCCGACGATCCTCTCCTTTCTCATCTGCGTGCTCGTGGTGGGCGTGTCGCTGTTCTTCGTTTCGATCGGTCAGCCGACAGACCGTCGCGTCCTGGCGTCGGCCGTACTGCTCGGCGCGGGCATCGTCTCGATGCACTATGTCGGCGTCGAAGCTTTGACGGGCAATTTCCATATGGAGCACGACCCCGTCTTCATCGCACTGGCAGTGCTCATTGCCATTGGTGCCGCCTATGGCGGGCTGCGCATATTCCTCGCCCGCCATGGCGGCGCTCGTCTGGCTTTCAGCGCGATTGCCTTCGGCATCGCCGTTTCCGGCATGCATTATACCGCGATGGCGGGCATGCGCTTCGCACCGGGACGGGAATATTGTCTTTTTGCTTCGGACGGTCTGGTTGCATCGCCGCAGATACTTTCCCTTGTCGTGATGTTGTTGTGCTTCGCGATAGGAGGGGGCTTTCTGCTGCTTCTCGTGCCTGAGCCGAGATCGCAGGTTTCAGTCCAATTGGCCGGCAGTGGGCCCGCGGGAGTGTTTCCCGGCTGGAATGAGACACTGGCCGAAGCAACGACCGACGATTCCGGATCGATTTCGGCTCATGCGCAAAGGCCGTTACCGCTCGGCGGTCTCGGGCAGCCTCCGCCGCAACTGGCAGCACGCCTGCCGGTCGAAGGGGCCGATGGCGTTTACTTCATCGAGGCAGCGCACATCCGCAGCATCAGGGCCGACGCCCACTACACGAAGGTGCACGACGGCAGCCGCGAACGTATGTCACCCTGGTCCATTTCGGAAGCGGAAGAAAATCTCGACCCGGCCTTCTTCATGCGGGTTCATCGCAGCCACATCATCGCCATTTCGCACGTCGCTTTCGTTCGCAAGGAAGGCGAGGGCGCGGTGGTCGAACTGGATGGGCCGGTTCGGCATCTGGTTCCGGTAAGCCGTGCCAGGACAGCGGAGCTCCGGGCCCGGCTGGGCCTTACCCGTCGGAACGTCGATTCGGCTTGACGGCCGACAGGTCAGGATTGCTGTCACAATTCGTGCGGGAATACCGGTGTTTAGTGCGAAAGCCCAACACTCGTGAGACTTAACCGTCCATCTGCTTGCCTGACATAAGATGCTCGCGACAGCATTCACCCAACATCCGTGCCTTGTAAGGCGCAAGGATGAAGGGAGGAAGCATGATACCGGGACACTTTACCTATCATCGTCCGGCTTCGATGGCCGACGCCATCAAGCTGCTTTCGGACCTTGGTGAAGAAGCGCGTCCGCTCGCGGGCGGTCACAGTCTCATCCCGATGATGAAGCTGAGGCTGGCCACGCCCGAGCATCTGATCGACCTTCACGGCGTCGAGGGGCTGAAAGGCATTACCCGCGAAGGCGGCAACATCGTCATCGGCGCGATGACCACACAGCACGAGCTGCCTGCCTCCGACGTGATCGCATCCTCCCTGCCCATCCTGCGAGAGACGGCATTACTTATCGCCGACCCGCAGGTGCGCTATCGCGGCACGATCGGCGGCAATGTGGCGAATGGCGATCCCGGCAACGACATGCCGGCGCTGATGATGACGCTGGGCGCAACCTATCGCCTCGAAGGACCGGACGGCGTGCGGGAGGAGGCTGCAGGCGACTTCTATCAGGGCGCCTATTTCACGTCGCTGGAGCCGGGCGAAATCCTCACCGCGGTTTCCGTGCCGGCGCAGCCTGCCGGCCACGGTTACGCTTATGAAAAGCTGAAGCGCAAGGTCGGCGACTATGCGACGGCCGCCGCAGCGGTCGTGCTCACCATGTCCGGCGGCAACGTTGCCACTTGCTCCATCGGTCTGACCAATCTTTCGGAAACACCGCTGCTGGCCGAAGAGGCCGCGCGGGCGGTGATCGGAACCACTCTCGACGAGGCTTCGCTGAAGAAGGCAGCGGCCGCTGCCGAGGAAATCATGTCGCCGGCCGCCGACGGGCGCGGCCCAGTCGAATACAGAAAGAGCGTCGGCGGCATCATGGTGATGCGCGCGCTGAAACGCGCCGCTGCCAGAGCCGGCTAAGGAGGAGCGACATGACACCCCAGGCAAAAAAGACCCAGGTGAGCATGAAGGTGAACGGGGTCGAGGTCGACGGCCTCGTCGAGGCGCGTACCCTGCTCGTTCATTTCATCCGCGAAAACCTGCAGCTCACCGGCACCCATATCGGCTGTGAGACGACGCATTGCGGCGCCTGCACCGTCGACATCGACGGATTGTCGGTGAAGAGCTGCACAATGTTCGCAGTACAGGCCGACGGCTCGCAAATCACCACGGTCGAGGGCATCGCCAATGCCGACGGTACGCTTTCCGCCCTTCAGGAGGGATTTCGGGAGATGCACGGCCTGCAGTGCGGTTTCTGCACGCCGGGCATGATCGTGCGGGCGCACCGTCTGCTTCAGGAGAACCCCAACCCGACGGAGGAAGAAATCCGCTTCGGCATCGCCGGCAACTTGTGCCGCTGCACCGGCTACCAGAACATCGTCAAAGCGATCCAGTACGCGGCCGCCAAGATCAACGGCACGGAATTTCAGGAGGCCGCGGAATGAACGACATGACCCCCACGCGCGAACAGCGCGAAGCAAAACTGGAAGGCATGGGTTGCAAGCGGAAGCGTGTCGAGGACGTGCGCTTCACGCAAGGACGAGGCCAGTATGTCGACGATGTGAAGCTGCCCGGCATGCTGCATGGCGACTTCGTGCGCTCGCCCTACGCCCATGCGCGGGTGAAATCGATCAACACAGAGAAGGCGCTGAAGGTGCCGGGCGTGCTGGCCGTCATCACGGCAGAGACGCTGAAGACCGTCAACCTCGCCTGGATGCCGACGCTTGCGGGCGACGTGCAGATGGTGCTGGCGGACGGCAAGGTGCTGTTCCAGAACCAGGAAGTCGCCTTCGTCGTCGCCACCGACCGCTACACCGCCGATGACGGCATCAATGCCGTCGAGGTCGAGTACGAACAGCTGGACCCGCAGATCGACCCGTTCACGGCGATGGATCCCGGCGCGCCGGTGCTGCGCGAGGACCTTGCCGGCAAGACCACCGGCGCGCACGGCCCGCGCAAGCACCACAACCACATCTTCGAGTGGACGGTCGGCGACAAGGACCTGACCGATGCGGCCTTCCGCAAAGCCGAGGTGACGATCAAGGAGATGATCTCCTACCATCGCACCCACCCTTCGCCGCTCGAGACCTGCCAGTGCCTATGCTCCTTCGACAAGATCAAGGGGGAACTGACCATCTACGGCACGTTCCAGGCCCCGCACGTCATCCGCACCGTGGTGGCGCTGATCGCCAAGATTCCCGAGCACAAGATCCACGTCATCGCGCCCGACATCGGGGGCGGCTTCGGCAACAAGGTCGGCGCCTATCCCGGCTATATCTGCGCGGCGGTTGCTTCCATCGTCACTGGCAAGCCGGTGAAATGGGTCGAGGACCGCATCGAGAACCTGACCTCGACTTCGTTCGCCCGCGATTACCACATGACGACGGAGATCGCGGCGACGAAGGAAGGCAAGGTGACGGGCCTGCGCGTCCATGTGCTGGCCGACCACGGCGCGTTCGACGCCTGTGCTGACCCGTCGAAATGGCCGGCCGGCTTCTTCAATATCGTCACCGGCTCCTACGATTTTCCAGTCGCGCACCTGGCGGTGGATGGCGTCTACACCAACAAGGCTCCGGGCGGCGTGGCTTACCGCTGCTCGTTCCGGGTTACGGAAGCGGCCTATTGCATCGAGCGTGCGATGGACATCCTCGCCCAGAAACTCGGCATGGACCCGGCGGAACTGCGGCTCAAGAACTTCATCAAGCCGGAGCAGTTCCCCTACAATTCGGCGCTCGGCTGGGAATACGATTCCGGCGACTACCACACCGCCATGAAGCAGATGATGCAGAAGGTCGACTACGCCGGCTTGCGGGAGGAGCAGGCGGCGAAACGTGAGGCCTTCCGGCGCGGTGAGACGCGCGAGATCATGGGGCTCGGCGTTTCCTTCTTCACCGAGATCGTCGGCGCCGGGCCGTCGAAGAACTGCGATATCCTTGGCATCGCCATGTTCGACAGCTGCGAGATCAGGCTGCATCCGACCGGAGCCGGCATCGCCCGGGTGGGCACGAAATCGCAGGGCCAGGGCCACGAAACGACCTGGGCGCAGATTATCGCCACCGAGATAGGCATTCCGGCCGACGACATCATGGTCGAGGAAGGCAATACCGACACCGCACCTTATGGCCTGGGCACCTATGGCTCGCGGTCGACACCTGTGGCGGGCGCGGCCATCGCCATGGCGGCGCGCAAGATCAAGGCAAAGGCGCAGATGATCGCCGCCTACAAGCTCGAAGTCCATGAAGACGATCTCGAATGGGACATCGACGGCTTCCGGGTCAAAGGCCTGCCGGAAAAGTTTCTCGGCATGAAGGATATCTGCTGGATCGCCTACAATGCGCCGCCGCCCACCATGGAGCCAGGACTGGAAGCGGTGAGCTACTACGATCCGCCCAACATGACCTATCCGTTCGGCGCCTATCTGTGCGTCATGGACATCGACGTCGACACCGGCGTCTACAAGGTCCGCCGCTTCTATGCGCTCGACGATTGCGGCACGCGCATCAATCCGATGATCATCGAGGGCCAGGTGCATGGTGGGCTGACCGAAGCCTTCGCCATCGCGATGGGGCAGGAAATCAAATATGACGAGACCGGCAATGTGATGAACGGCTCGTTCATGGATTTCTTCCTGCCGACGGCCGTCGAGACACCGCGTTGGGAAACAGACTTCACCGTCACGCCATCGCCGCACCACCCGATCGGCGCCAAGGGGGTCGGCGAAAGCCCGAATGTCGGCGGCGTGCCGGCCTTTTCCAACGCCGTCAACGACGCGTTCTCGTTCCTTGGGAGCACGCACATCCAGATGCCGCATGATTTCTGGCGCAATTGGCAGGCGGCCAAGTCGCTGGGCGTCGTGGGATAGGAACGGTCGATGACCGCCCTTTCCCGTGACGAGATCGCCGCCCGGCTCGCCGATGCCGGCTACATCGCCGACCCGGATCTGGCGACGGCGATCTCGATCATGCAGTTGCTGAAGCGCCCGCTTCTGCTCGAAGGCGAAGCGGGCGTCGGCAAGACCGAGGTCGCCAAGGCGCTGGCCGCCGTCCACGGCACGGAACTGATACGGTTGCAATGTTATGAGGGGCTCGACCAGTCTGCCGCGCTCTACGAGTGGAACTACCAGCGTCAGCTTCTCGCCATCCAGGCGCGTCAGGGCCGCGCGCCGGACGACATCGAAGAACGCATCTTCTCCGAAAAATACCTGCTGGAGCGGCCGCTGCTGGCTGCCATCCGGCGCGAGACGCCGCCGGTGCTGCTCATCGACGAGGTCGACCGCGCCGACGAGGAGTTCGAGGCCTTTCTCCTGGAGCTGCTTTCCGACTGGCAGGTGTCGATCCCCGAGCTCGGCACCGTGGAGGCGAAGAGCATTCCTCATGTGGTGCTGACCTCGAACGGGACGCGCGAGCTTTCCGACGCGTTGCGGCGTCGCTGTCTCTACCACTATGTCGATTACCCCGACGTCGACCGCGAGGCGCGTATCATAGCGACGCGGATTCCCGGCGCGACCGCGTCGCTGTCGCTGCAGATCGCGCGGATGGTCGAGAAGATCCGCAAGGAAGACTTACGGAAGGTTCCGGGCGTGGCCGAAACGCTCGACTGGGCGGCAGCCCTCGTTGGTCTCGACGTTACCGACCTGCACGACCGGCCCGAGATCGTGCATGAGACGCTGATGTGTCTCCTGAAGACCCATGAAGACAAGAGGCGCATGGCCCACGAAGTCACCGACCGCCTGCTGGGAAAGGTCGCCTGATGAGCTGCTGCGGCACGCCTCCCCCTCTCGATGAGCTGAACGAGGTCTCCCGTCTCGTTTCCGCCAAGCTTGCCGCGTTCCTGAAGACCTTGCGCGACAACGCCTTCGCGGTAGGTCTGCGAGAAGGGCAGGACGCCACCGCGTTGATGGCGTCCGGCTACGCGCAAAAGCCGGGACTGCTGCGCTCCGCATTCAAGCACCTCTTCTCGACCCAAAGGTCTGACTGGGAAAAGTTCGACGGCCTGTTCGATGCGTTCTGGCTGGGCAAGCACGTCCGCTCGCGCTCGGCAGCGGCCGGCTCGGCCAAGGCGGCCGCAGACCCGGACGTCGCCGAGTTGCAAGGCAAGGCGGCCAACGCGAACGGACCTCCTGTGCTCGACCAGCATCCTGCGGGCGACGGGACGGACGAGAGCGAACGATCCGGAGAAGGCCGCGCGGAAGGCGCTTCTCGTACCGAAAACCTCGCGGAAACGGATTTCCGCAAGATCGCCGACCGCGCGCAGATCGGGGAAGCCCACGCCATCGCTGCCAGGCTGGCAAAGGCGATGCGCACGCGATTGACCCGTCGCGATCTCGCCCGGCGCCGCGGCTACCGTCTGGATCTGCGCCGCACGATTCACAGCAATATCAGCCGCGGCGGCGTACCGATCGCGCTGGTGAAACGGCAGCAAAAGGAAAAGCCACTTCGCCTCGTCATGCTGCTCGACGCGTCCGGCTCGATGAACATGTATACGGGTGTCTTCCTGCGCTTCATCCACGGCGTGCTCGACGAATTCCGTGAGGCTGAGGCGTTCCTGTTCCACACGCGTCTCGTCCATGTCTCCGACGCGATGAAGGAACGCGACGCGCAGCGCGCGCTCGACCGGCTGTCGATGATGGCGCAGGGCGCCGGCGGCGGCACGAAGATCGGCGAGAGCCTCGCCACTTTCAACCGCTGGCATGCGGCGCGCGTCATCCATTCTCGCACCTGCGTCATGATCGTCTCGGACGGCTACGAGACCGGCAACGCGGACCTGCTCGGCCGCGAGATGGCGCAGCTTGCAAAACGCTGCCGCCGCATCGTCTGGCTCAACCCGATGATGGGCTGGGATGGCTACGCGCCGGAGGCCGCCGGCATCAAGGCGGCGCTGCCGCATGTCGACCTGTTCGCGCCGGCGCATACGCTGAAAAGCCTGGCCGCGCTCGAACCCTATCTGGCGAAACTGTGACGGAGGCGACCATGAACGCCCATGTCGATGTCCTTGACCTCGTCTCCCGCCTGAAGGTGGCGGAGGAGCCATTTGCGCTGGCGACGGTGGTGCGTACCGTCTCGGTCACGGCGGCAAAAGCGGGCGCCAAGGCCGTCATCCGGCCGGATGGTAGGATCGAAGCCGGCTGGATCGGCGGTGGCTGTGCGCGCGGGGCCACGCTGAAGGCCGCTCGTGAGGCGCTGGCCGACGGTCAGTCGCGACTGATCTCGATCCAGCCGGAGGATCTTCTCGCAGAGCTTGGCGTCAAGCCAGGCGAGGATCGCGACGGCGTGAAGTTCGCAAAGAACATGTGCCCGAGCCAGGGAACCATGGACATTTTCGTCGAGCCGGTGCTGCCGCGCCCGGCCCTCCTGGTGCTGGGAGCCAGCCCCGTCGCGCTTGCGCTCGCCGAGCAAGCGAAGCCGCTCGGCTTTCACGTCGTGCTTGCGGCACCGCTTGGCGACTTGTTGGCTACCCCAGACGTCGATCGGCTGATAGACGGCTTCGCGTTCGATGTACCGCAGACACCACGCCGCTTTGTCGTCATCTCCACACAAGGCAAGGGCGATGAAGCGGCGTTGAAAGCGGCCCTCACATTCGAAGCCGACTATCGCGGCTTCGTCGGCAGCCGCCGCAAGATGGCTTCGTTGCGCGAAAAGCTCGTCGGCGAGGGCATTGTCGGAACCATTATCGATAGCGTCAAGGCGCCGGCCGGGCTCGACCTGGGGTCCATTACCCCGGAAGAGATCGCGCTTTCGATCCTCTCCGAAGTCACCATTGCGCGACGCCAGGGACAACGCGCGCAGAAACCCGGACTCGTCCAACAGGAACAGGAATAGAAAGCATGACGCAATGGACATGAACGGACAGGAGCGTATCGCGGCACCCATTGGCGAGGTGTGGCGGGCACTAAACGATGTGGATGTACTGCGAGCCTGCATCCCAGGCTGCGAGAGGCTGGAGAAGACCTCCGACACCCATATGGAGGCAACCGTCGTGCTGAAGGTCGGTCCGATCAAGGCACGGTTCGACGGCGCGGTGGAGCTGGAAGACCTCGTGCCGCCGCGCTCCTACACTATTCGAGGTGAAGGTAAGGGCGGGATAGCGGGCTTCGCCAAAGGCGGTGCCGAAGTGTCGCTGGAAGAGGACGGCCCCGACGCCACCATCCTCTCATACACCGTAAAGGCCGATGTCGGAGGCAAGATCGCTCAGCTCGGCGGCCGGTTGATCGATTCGACCGCGCGCAAGTTGGCCACTCAGTTCTTTTCCCAGTTCGGCGAAAAGATGCGTTCGCCGGTGTTGGCGCCGGAAAGTTGAGAACGCTTTGTCAGGCTGAGGATGGCAACCAGAGAAATTGCAGCAAAAGTGCAAAACGATTTCCGTTCGGAATTGCACAAAATAAGGGCTCATCTCGCCGTTACCGTGATGCTCTAGCCGGATCGACCCGGCTGGGGACGGAGATTGCCATGGAGAATACCCCGCAGGTCGATCGAACCGCCGATCCGCTGATGATTGCTGAAGGTTGGTTGAAGGAGGGCCGGAACGTTGCCATTGCGACGGTTGTCGCCCGTGATCGAACAGCCGGCCGACCTTGAGTGTCAATGACCGTGGAATCGGGACCCTGTATTTTCGCGCAAAAGGGGCTCTGACGCACTCTCGCTGCGGCCACAGCCTACGTTGCACCGACTAGGCGCGCCTGGAGCAGATCAATTTTGGCGCGGCCGTACATTTGCCTGTGATCCGGCGTGCAAAATTGACCCCTTAGCTGGGAGGATCGGCGTCCAAAATTGACCCCCCTCATTCAGTAGATCAGCACCCATCCGTTTGTGTTTGCGAACGGGTGGAGAGGGATGAAGTCAGTGGATACGATCGCCCGAGTCCGGCGCGCGTTTTATGTTCAGGGCTGGTCGCTGAAGCGGATCAGCCGGGATCTGCATGTGTCGCGCAACACGGTGCGACGGATATTGCGGTCGAACGAGACGTCGTTCTCCTATGAGCGTGAGCATCAGCCGAAGCCGAAGATCGGCCCCTGGCAGGTGCAACTGGATGCGCTTCTAGACAGCAATGACGCGAAGGCGAAGCGGGAGCGCCTGACGCTGGTGCGCATCTACGAGGAACTTTGCGCGCTCGGCTATGAGGGCAGCTACGATGCTGTCCGGCGGCATGCAAAGAGCCGGGACCAGGCGCGGGGCTCGGCGGTGGCCGAGGCCTATGTGCCGCTGTTCTATCCTCCAGGCGACGCCTACCAGTTCGACTGGAGCCACGAGATCGTCATCCTGAAGGGCGTGACGGTGACCGTGAAGGTCGCTCATGTCCGGCTCTGCCACAGCCGCATGATGTTCGTCAGAGCCTATCCGCGGGAGACGCAGGAGATGGTGTTCGATGCCCATGACCGGGCGTTCGCCTTCTTCGGCGGCACCTGCACGCGCGGCATCTACGACAACATGAAGACGGCGGTGGAGGCGGTCTTTGTCGGCAAGGAGCGGCAATACAATCGCCGCTTCCTGCAGATGTGCAGCCACTATCTGGTGCAGCCGGTGGCCTGCACCCCGGCATCGGGCTGGGAGAAGGGGCAGGTCGAGAATCAGGTTGGGCTGGTGCGCGAACGCTTCTTCACGCCGCGGCTGCGCTTCCGGAGCTACGAGGAGATGAACGCCTGGCTGCTCGACAAGTGCGTCGCCTGGGCCAAGGCACACCGCCATGTCGACCAGCCGGAGCGCACGATCTGGGATGTGTTCGAGGAGGAGCGCAGTAAGCTGGTCGGCTATCGTGGTTCCTTCGACGGCTTCCACTGCGTTCCCGCTTCGGTGTCGAAGACCTGCACCGTGCGCTTCGACAACAACAAATACTCGGTGCTCTCGACGGCAGTCGGTCGCCCGGTCGAGATCCAGGCCTATGCCGACCGCATCGTCATCCGCCAGGACGGCACCATCGTCGCCGAGCATGCCCGCAGCTTCGGCCGCGGCGAGACGGTCTATAATCCATGGCATTACGTTCCGGTGCTGGCCCGCAAGCCCGGAGCTCTGCGCAATGGCGCGCCGTTCCAAGGGTGGGATCTGCCGCCGGCGATGGAGCGGGTGCGGCGTCGGCTGAAGACTGCCGACGATGGCGACCGGCAGATGGTGCTGATCCTGACGGCGGTGCTGTCGGACGGGCTCGATGCAGTTGAGGCCGCCTGCGAACAGGCTCTTGCGGAGAACGTCTGCTCATCGGCCGTCGTTCTCAACATCCTGGCCCGCCGCCGCGATCCGGCACCGGCCATTACCATCCTCACACCCGGCTCGACTTCGTGGTGCTCGACGAACTCGGCTATCTGCCCTTCGCGCAGGCCGGCGGACAGCTGCTCTTCCATCTCGTCAGCCGGCTCTACGAACGGACCTCGATCATCGTCACCACCAATCTCGCCTTCGGCGAATGGCCAGCCGTCTTCGGCGACGCCAAGATGACGACCGCGTTGCTCGACAGGCTCACCCACCACTGCGAGATCATCGAGACCGGCAACGAATCCTGGCGCTTCAAGAGCCGCTCTCAAAGCTAAAGCCGACGAGCCTAACCAACGCGCCCGACCGGGCTGCGCAACCCCGACCAGCTCCACCCGGTCGGGCGCTCACCGCCGTGCGCGACAAGGGGGTCAAAATTGGACGCCGATCGAGGGTCAGTTTTGCGCGCCGATTGACACGGGTCGGGTGCGAAAAGTCTCTGGCGCCGGCGCGCGAACGTGACCTCAAAGCCGGAATTTTGACCACAAGGGCACGATGCAATCTGCGGCGATTCAGAATGGCTCAGGAGGCATCGCGCCCAAGTCCGGCCATCCAGCTATGGGGTTCCATGTAGCCCCGCTGCCCCGGCGGCCGCCAAACACTGCGGCATGCTATTCATAACAATCGGTCATCACCGCGCCGACGGTTTCTCCCGTAGATTAAGTCCCTTAGTTGCAGACGGCCGGATGGTCTCCCAAGGCGGAGGAGCCTGAGCCTTCAGCGGTCGATTGCGCCTGCAACGTAACGCGCAAACTCAAAGGACCGCCAATATGACGACAGGTGTCAAAGAACTTCCGAATGGTGAGCAGGACGCGGCGCAGGTACGGAATTCTGCCGTAACTCTTGCTGGAAAGATCAACCAGGTCCTTGCTGACGCTCTGTCGCTCTACCTGAAGACCAAAAATTTCCATTGGCACGTCAGCGGACCGCATTTCCGAGACTACCATCTGATGCTGGACGAGCAGGCGAGCGAGATCCTTGATGTAATAGACCCGCTCGCAGAGCGTGTCCGTGCGACCGGAAGCACTACGATCCGTTCGCTCGGCCAGGCGGCGAGACTGAGCACCATAGCGGACAACGAAGCCGAGGGCGTCCAAGCCCACTCCATGCTCGCCGAACTCATGGAAGACAACAACGCGTTAGCGACCTCCATGCGACAGGCCCACAAGCTCTGCGACGAACTAGAAGATCTCGCCACGTCAAGTCTCCTGGATGGATATATCGACGCTGCCGAGAAGAGAGCATGGTTCCTGCGAGAAACCTCACGGTAGTGATGATCGTCAGCGAGAATGTTGCTCGGTAATCTAGGAGGATGCTTCCGAGGTCATTTCCTGCGTCCAGGCAGCGAACACTATGCGCAACCAAGAGCACCTTTATTGTATTGTGAACTGGGGAAGCCATATTATGGGCATGCAGAAAATTGGAATCTCCCACCGAGAGCACCGCGAGCTCGGCGACGTCGCGTGGCTGCGCGATTACGATCGAGGCCTGGCGCTTGCTGCAGAGCAGGGCAAACCGGTTCTGTTATTGTTTCAGGAGGTGCCCGGGTGTTCGACCTGTGTGCGCTTCGGACAGGACGTCCTCACGCATCCTCTGATGGTCGAACTGATCTCCGATCGGTTCGTGCCGGTCGCGATTTTCAACAATCATCCCGGTACAGACGCGGATATCCTGCGTCGCTACGACGAGCCATCGTGGAACAACCCCGTGGTGCGGTTTCTCGGGCCCGATGGAGCCGAGCTCCTGCCTAAGTTGGCCGATCGCTATGACGCGCTGGGGCTCCACGAAAAGATCACCGCCGTCCTCGAGATGCTTGGCGATGACGTCCCTGGCTATTTCCGATTGCTGGGGGGTGATCTGCTGGTCGAATATGGTCTCAGCAAATGCGTTACCTACGAAACGCCATGCTTCTGGTCGGGTGAAACGAGCCTCGCCAAGCATCCGGCGGTTATCACGACCGATGCCGGTTGGATCGATGGCGAGGAAGTGGTGCAGGTGCATTTCGATCCGCGCGAGGTCTCGCTTCCCGATCTGGATTCCTATGCTCATGCGGAACTGTTCAGCCCGATCGACGCTGCCGGGTTCGAGCTTGACGGTGAACCACAGTATTACCTGCGCAAGAACGCCGCCCGCCATCTGCCTCTGACGCCAGCTCAACGTACACGGATCAATTTGGCCGTGCCCTATCGCGATTGGCTCGCGGGCCTGCTCAGTCCGCAGCAATCCGCATGGCTTGCCGATGCGGAGCTGCGGCGATCTAGCGGAGACGACACCTATCGCCAGGACATTCGCCAGAGCTGGCCGGCGCTGCTGGCCCAGCTTGGCTCGATCACGAAGGAGAATTGACGATGGATGTCGCCACCATAGGCCTCATCGAGGATGAGGATATCCTGCTCGACCTGGCTTCGCTGGCGCTGAGCCATCTGGATCATCAGAATTCGGATATCGCCCCCTATCTCAAAACGCTCGAAGAGATAGAAGACCGCTTGTGCGAAGAAGGTCGGAGTGCGGTTCTTCCCCGAGAACGCGCCGCCGTGCTTTCTCGCGTACTGCACGGGGAGCTAGGGTTTGTCGGCGATGTCGACGGTTATGATGAGCCGGCCAATGCCGATTTTATCCGGGTTCTCGACCGTAAGCGCGGCCTGCCGATCGCGCTGTCGATCCTATATGTCGCCATGGCCCGGCGGACGGGTTGGAACGCGTATGTGCTCAACCTGCCGGGCCACGTTCTGGTCCAGATCGGCGAGGAGCGCCCCGTCGTGATCGATCCCTTCGCAGGCGGTGCCTTGGTGCCAGAAGGGAAGATCGCGGCGATCTGCCGGGCTTGCCTTGACGAAGAAGGCGGCGCTTCCGCACTCAGCGTCTTTCGGATGAGCAATCGTGACGTCCTGGCCCGACTGTTGAACAATCAGGCTGTTCGCGCGGAAGATGGAAACGATAACCGCCGGGCCCTGGAAATGTATCAGCGGATTACCCGGATCGCACCCGAGGTGCTCGATGCGTGGCGAAAGCTTGCACGTCGGCAGTTGGCGTTCAATGACGTTGCGGGTGCCAGGGAGAGCCTGGTCGCCATGTCGGAAGTCGCGTCCGATAGAAATACGCGTAATCGGATCATGGAGGCATTTGAGGCGCTCGGTTCGGCCAAGCCTGCCTCACAATAGGCGCCATCAACCATCGGGCCCATCTCGTAGCGCCATCCAACCGGGAGAAGCACGCCGTGAATGCAAGGATCAGATTTGAGGATCGCCGCTTCAACCCGGACCTGGTCGAGTTTCATCAGCACGCCAAGGCCATGGCAAGCTCGGTCGGATACACGGCAAAGCTGGGGATCGACGGTCAGCTTGCGCAATTGCTGCGTCTGCGAGTGGCGCAACTTAATCCCTGCTCCTATTGCCTGATCCTTCATAGTCGGGCGGCGGCGGACCAGGGCATCACACCCGAACGCGTCGCAAATCTGCCGAGCTGGAGGGAGAGCACGCTCTATAGCGATGCCGAGCGCGCCGCCCTTGCCTATTGCGAGGCCCTGACCATCTTCGACCAGGCGAGGTTCGCTGCTGCACATGATGAGGTGGCGAAGCAGTTCAGTGAAGTCGAAACCGCGGAGATCGCTGCGGTGATCATCAATATGAATGTCTGGACGCGGCTCAAGCTCGCCCAAGGGGCGACGCCGGTGGAGGCCGGCGAGACGGCCTGATCAATAGGCACTTTGCGTGATAGGCTGTCGGCCGATACGAGGCTTCATAGAGATCGGTACCGGCCGTGTCTGACGGTCAGGCAGCAAGCACTTGAATGTCAGAAAAACATGCGCTATTTTCTGACACATGAAAACGACAATGACATCGGTTCCCGATCGGATCATGCAGCGTGCCCGTGCCGTCGGGCGCGGCGGCGTCTTTACGCCAAGTGATTTCCTCGATGTGGCGGGACGTGCCGCAGTCGATCAGGCCCTTTCGCGTCTGGTCAAGAACGGGAAACTGCGCCGCCTGGCGCGTGGTCTCTACGATTTCCCAAAGGTCCATCCGAAGCTAGGTTCA
>Ga0209347_1002934_pt1 | contig 21136 bp, 18 predicted proteins | sample AutmiccommuBRH23_FD_187382 | JGI IMG/M metagenome (GOLD analysis project Ga0209347, IMG submission 187382) | Deep subsurface microbial communities from Mt. Terri, Switzerland - Autotrophic microbial communities BRH/23 (SPAdes) (version 2) | ecosystem: Environmental > Aquatic > Deep subsurface >...
ATCAGCTGGGCTGGCGGCCGTCGCCACCGCCGTCGGTGTGACGGTGTTCACGGGTTGCGGGGGGTCGGGCGAGGCCCCGGCGACCGTCCCCGGCGAAGCCTCGGTGATCACCAGCACGACCCGGGTCGCCGGCGCGGGGGTGCTGGGCAACGACCGCAGACCCGACGAGTCGTGCGCAGCCGAACCCGCCGCACTCGACGACGGCCCTCCCGACCGCGACGTCCGCAACGCGGCCGGGCACGGGGTGACTCCGCCGTTGCCGGAGACGACGCTGGTGCGCGCCGATCCGCAGCGCATCGTCGTGCTCTCCGGCGACCAGCTCGACGCACTGTGCGCGCTGGGCCTGCAGTCACGCATCGTGGCCGCGGCCCTGCCCGACGGGTCGCAGGACCAGCCGGCCTACCTCGGCACCGTGATCCACGAACTGCCCGGCGCCGGGAGCCGGAGCGACCCCGACATCGCCGCCATCAGGGCCGCGGCACCCGACCTGATCCTGGGCTCTGCGGCACTGACCCCCGAGGACTATCCGGAGCTGTCGGAGGTCGCGCCCACGGTGTTCAGCGGGGCGCCGGGAGTGGCGTGGAAGGACAACCTGCGCACGGTCGGCGCGGCGACCGGTCGGCTCGAGGCGGCCAACGCCGTGATCGACGACTTCGAGCGCGCCGCGCAGCGGACCGGCGCGGACAACGACGCGACCCATTTCCAGGCTTCGGTGGTCCAGTTCACCGACACCACGATGCGCGTCTTCGGCGTCGACAACTTCCCGGGCGGCGTCCTCGCCGACGTCGGCGTGGATCGCCCTGCGGCGCAACGGTTCACCGACAAGCCCTACGTCGAGATCGGCATCTCGGAGACCGATCTGGGTGACTCGCCGGACTTCTCCATCGCCGACGGCGACATCCTGTACGTCTCCTTCGCCACGGCTGAGGCCAGGGAACGCGCTCCTGAGGTGATGGGCAGCGATGCGTTCCGGCGGCTGTCGGCCAACCGCGACAACCGGGTCTTCGCGGTGAACAATGAGGTCTGGCAGTCCGGCGAGGGTGTCGTCGCCGCGCGCGGCATCCTCGCCGATCTGAGATGGGTCAACGCACCGATCAACTGAGCGCCGCCCCGGCATGGGGTCGATGTCACACCCCGGCTCGGGAGTAACGGCGCGCGTTCAGCCGTTGACCCGTCAGAGCCGCACCGTCGCGGCACGTTCCCGTTCGCCCGCTGCGTCGACGCAGTCGGAGCATCCCCGACACGAGACACCTTAGGACGTGATGAGCACCGTTTCCGCGTATGCAGCCACCTCGGCGACCGAGCCTCTGACCCGGACCACCATCACCCGGCGCGACGTCGGGCCCAACGATGTGGCCTTCGACATCCACTTCGCCGGGATCTGCCACTCCGACATCCACACCGTGCGCGGCGAGTGGGGCCGGGTGCGGTACCCGATCGTGCCGGGCCACGAGATCGCCGGAGTCGTCACCGAGGTCGGGTCCGCGGTGACGAAATTCACCGTCGGTGACCGGGTCGGGGTCGGATGCTTCGTGGACTCGTGCCGTGAGTGCGCGCAGTGTCGGGCCGGCGAGGAACAGTACTGCGACAGCCCCGGCATGGTCGGCACCTACAACGGCGTCGGCCGCGACGGGCAACCGACCCAGGGTGGCTACAGCGGCGCGATCGTCGTCGACGAGAACTACGTGCTGACCATCCCGGACGCCCTCCCACTGGATGAGGCCGCTCCCCTGCTGTGCGCGGGCATCACCACCTATTCGCCGTTGCGGCACTGGAACGCCGGCCCCGGAAAGCGCATCGCCGTCATCGGCCTCGGCGGGCTCGGGCATGTTGCGGTGAAGCTCGCGGTCGCGATGGGAGCCGAGGTCACCGTCCTCAGCCAGTCGCTGAAGAAGATGGAGGACGGCCTGCGCCTGGGCGCCGGTGAGTACTGGGCGACGAGCGACCCCGACACCTTCGGCGAACTGGCGGGCAGCTTCGATCTGATCCTCAACACCGTCTCGGCCAATCTCGACCTCGGCGACTACCTCGGCCTGCTCAAGGTCGACGGCACCCTGGTCGAACTGGGTATGCCCGAGCACCCGATGGAGGTTCCCGCCGGTTCGTTGATCATGGGGCGGCGCAGCATCGCAGGGTCGTTGATCGGCGGCATCGCCGAGACGCAGGAGATGCTGGACTTCTGCGCCGAACACGGGGTGACACCCGAGATCGAGGTCATCGAGCCCGACTACATCAACGACGCCTACGAGCGCGTGCTCGCGAGCGACGTGCGCTACCGGTTCGTCATCGACACGCAGTCGCTGCGGTAGGCCGGAACGCGGGCGCTCGCCGGTCGGGACTCCTAGAAGTTCCAGTCCTCGTCTTCGGTGTTGACGGCCTTGCCGATCACGTAGCTCGACCCCGACCCGGAGAAGAAGTCGTGATTCTCGTCGGCGTTGGGTGAAAGTGCCGACAGGATCGCAGGGTTGACGTCGGTCTCGTCCTTGGGGAACAACGCCTCGTACCCGAGGTTCATCAGCGCCTTGTTGGCGTTGTACCGCAGGAACTTCTTGACGTCCTCGGTCAGCCCCACCCCGTCGTAGAGATCCTGGGTGTACTCGACCTCGTTGTCGTAGAGCTCGAAGAGCAGTTCGTAGGTGTAGTCCTTGAGCTCGGCCCTGCGCGCCTCGCTCTCGAGCGCCAGCCCCTTCTGGAACTTGTAGCCGATGTAGTAGCCGTGGACGGCCTCGTCGCGGATGATCAGCCGGATCATGTCGGCGGTGTTGGTCAGCTTGGCGCGGCTGCTCCAGTACATGGGCAGATAGAAGCCCGAGTAGAACAGGAAGCTCTCCAGCAGCGTGGAGGCGACCTTGCGCTTCAGCGCGTCGTCGCCCTTGTAGAAGTTCATCACGATCTCGCCCTTGCGCTGCAGGTTCGGGTTCTCCTCCGACCAGCGGAACGCCTCGTCGATCTCGACCGTCGAGCACAGCGTGGAGAAGATGTTGCTGTAGCTCTTGGCGTGCACCGACTCCATGAACGCGATGTTGGTGTAGACGGCTTCCTCGTGCGGGGTCAGCGCGTCGGGGATGAGGCTGACCGCACCGACGGTGCCCTGGATGGTGTCCAGCAGCGTCAGGCCGGTGAACACCCGCATGGTGAGCTGCTTCTCGTGGGCGTTGAGCGTGCCCCATGACGGGATGTCGTTGGAGACCGGAACCTTTTCCGGCAGCCAGAAGTTGCCGGTCAGCCGCTCCCAGACCTCGGCATCCTTGTCGTCCTGGAGACGATTCCAGTTGATGGCCGACACACGATCGATCAGCTTCATTCCGTCGGACACCAGGACCCCATTTCGCCGGATTTTTCTGTGGCAGTAACTGTTCTACCTGCCGATCCCGACACTACAACTTGTTGGGGCTCAGAACGTGTGACGCCGCAACATCTTGTGTTGGCGTGTCGCGCTTTCTTCCGAAGAAGGTGTACTCGGACGCCTTGAAGCGGCGCGTCGCCAGCCAGTACTGCCACGTCATGCCGCTCCACAGGGTGCGGTTCACGCCGTGCTCGTCGAGGTACCAGCTCCGGCAGCCGCCGGTGCTCCAGACGGTACCGGCCAGGTCGTCTTGCAGTTCGTCGTTGTAGCGATCCTGCGCGGCCCGTGTCGGCGCGAGCGCGCGGGCGCCGGCGCGGTCCACCGCGGCGATAGCGTGGGCGGCGTAGCGGATCTGGGACTCGATCATGAAGACCACCGAGTTGTGCCCCAGCGCGGTGTTCGGGCCGAGCAGGAAGAACAGGTTGGGCATGTCGGCGACGGTGATCCCGCGCAGCGCGGCGATCCCCTCTCGGTTCCACCGGTCGACGAGGTCCACGCCGCCCGGGCCCTTGACGTCGACGTAGGTGTAGGAGTCGGTGACGTGGAAGCCGGTCGCAAAGACCACCACGTCGACTTCTCTCTCGGTGCCATCGGCGGTGACGATGCCCTGCGGGGTGAACCGCGCGATCCGGTCGGTGATCACGTCGGTCTTCGGGTCGGCGATGCCGCGATAGTAGGTGTCGGAGTTCAGGATTCGCTTGCAGCCGGCCCGGTAGTCCGGGGTGAGCTTGCGGCGAAGCTCCCGGTCCTTGATCGAGCGCCGGATGTTCCATTTGCCGAGCATCTCGCCGATCTTGAGCAACCGCGGCTGGCTGGTCATCGCGAACCCGACCGCCTCGTGCATCCAGTAGATTCCCGCGCGCATGGCGGCCCGCGTCCCCGGCACGTTGGCGAACAGCTGTTGGACGCCTTCGGGGATCGGATTGTTCGGCCTGGGCATCACCCATGCCGGCGTGCGCTGGTAGAGCTGCAACGACGCGACGTCCCTGACGATCTCGGGCACGATCTGGATGGCGCTGGCGCCGGTGCCGATCACCGCGACCCGCTTGCCGGCGATGTCGACGCCATGGTCCCACTGCGCGGAGTGGAACGCAGCCCGGCCGGAGGCGACGTAATCGTCGAGACCCTCGAACTCCGGGATCAGCGGGATGTGCAGGCCACCTGCCCCCGAGAGGAGGAACTGCGCGATGAACTCCCGCCCGTCTTTGGTGAACACGTGCCAGACGAGCTCGTCGTCGTCCCACTGGGCGCGGTCGACGTGCGCACCGAAGTGGATGTAGCGGCGCAGCCCGTATTTGGCGGTGATGCCGAGCAGGTAGTCCTGGATCTCCGGCTGGAACGCCCACATGTGGGTCCAGTCGGCCTTGGGTTCGAAGGAGAAGGAGTACATGTGCGCCGGGATGTCGCAGGCGCAGCCCGGATAGGTGTTGTCGCGCCAGGTGCCACCGATCTCGTCGGCCTTCTCCAGGATCTCGAACTGGACACCACGGCGCTGCAGTTCGATGCCCATCCCGAGACCGGAGAAGCCGGAGCCGATGATCAGGGCGCGGGTGCGCACCGGGGCGCGGTCGACCGAGATGTTCTCGGTGTGTTCAGCGACGCTCATCACCCGACTGTACCTGGGAACGCCGGTACCGGATAAGCCGCGGCGTCAGGCGACCTGCTCGCGGCGCTGAACGCCTTCATGAAGGGGCAGGTCCGGGTCGATTCGGATGCCGAGAATCTCACAGGTGCCGTTTATCGAACCCATCATGATCGTGGCCAGGTACTCGACGAATTTCTCCGGCGGCAGCCGTCGCGGGGTGTCGCCCTCGGAGCCCAGCCACCAGTCGGTGGCCGACGCCGCGGCGCCGAAAGTCGCGAACCCGGCCAACTCGAAGGCTGCGCCGTCGAGTTCCATCTCTCGAAGCTCGTTGCTGAACATGTCCGCCATCGCCAGGGTGATGTCGCGGCCCTCGTTCAGCGCCCGCATCGTCGACTCGCTCTGCTCGGCGAAGCGGCCCAGCATCAGGAACCGCATGACGTTGGGGTGTTCGTCGACCAGCCGGACGTACTGCTCGACGGCGCGGTGGATCACCGCGCGTGCCGGATCCTTCGAGATGTCGATCGACGGGAAGATCGCGGCCCACAGCATGTCCCTCATCCGCTGGCCGATCGCCTGGAAGAGGTCCGACTTGTCGGTGAAGTGCCGGTAGATCTTCGGCTTGGCGGTGCCTGCCTCCTCGGCGATCTCCCGCAGGGACACCTCCGGTCCGAGCCGGTCGATGGCACGGAACGCGGCGTCGACGATCTCGGAGCGCACCTTCTTGCGGTGCTCACGCCAGCGCTCACTGCGGGCGTCCACCTTGACGCCCGGCTCTTCGCCCACGCGTGCCCTCGACCCTCGTCGCACCCGATCACTGTACCCGGCCCGACGCCGCTGACCTGCCCAGACCCTCATGCAGTGAGAATGATTACCGAACTATTAGGGAATCTTCCCGGCGCGATGGGTGACGTCAGCTTGGGTACTATCTCTGCGACAACCGATCGACGAGACGAGATTCATGACGCAGCGATACGACCTGGTCATCGCCGGTGGCGGGCCTTCGGGTTCGGCCGCCGCATGGCAGGCCGCGCAGACCGGCGCGAAAGTCGTGGTCCTGGACAAGGCACAGTTCCCCCGCGACAAGCCCTGTGGAGACGGGCTGACCGCTCGCGCGGTCAGCTACCTGCAGAAGATGGGCCTGGCCGACGAGGTCGCCACGTTCCACCGCGTGAACAGGGTGACGGTGTTCAGTCCGAGCGAGTGGGAGCTGTCGTTCCCCAAGCGTCCGGGAATGCCCGACCACGGCCACACCGTCAGCCGCACCCACCTGGACACGGTGCTGCTCAAGCACGCCGAGTCCGCCGGTGCCGAGGTGCGCCAGGGCGCCGAGGTCACCGGACCGGAACTGGATGCCACCGGGCGGGTGATCGGTGTGACGCTCAAGGGCGGCGAGAAGGTCTACGGCGACGCGGTGATCGCCGCCGACGGCGCCTACTCCCCCATCAAGCGCGCGCTGAAGATCGACTCGCAATACAAGGGCTACCAGGCGATCGCGATCCGGTCGGAGATGCACGCCAACCGGCCCGACTCCGACAGCCTCGACATCTACCTCAAGCTGGTGTTCCAGGGCGATCAGCTGCCCGGCTACGGCTGGGTCTTCCCGATGGGCAACGGTGTCTTCAACATCGGCCTCGGCTATGTGAACAGCTACAAGAACTGGCAGTCGATCAACGCCACCCAGTTCCTCGGCGAGTTCCTTCGCACGCTGCCGGGCGACTGGGAGTTGCCGCCGATCGAGGAACTCAAGAAGAACAAGAGCGTGCGCGCCTGGCGGCTGCCGATGGGCTTCACGGCGTGGCCGCCGTGGCGGCCGGGTGTGCTGTTCACCGGCGACTCGCTGGGAGCGGGCAAGCCGGCCTCGGGCGCAGGCATCTCGAAGGCGCTCGAATCCGGTCTGGCGGCAGGAGAATGCGCCGTCGCCGCGTTGACCAACGGTGGTCCGGATGACTTCACCAACTACGCGCAGCGCATGGAGGCCGCGTGGGGCCGCGAGTACAAGCGCGGCCGCTACATGCACAAGTTGATCGGTCAACCGAAGCTGGCCAACGCCGGGGTCAAGCTGATCGACAACGCCGCGTTCCGCGACCGGATGCTCAAGGCGCTCTACAAGAAGGCGCAGGGTCCGCAGCACAAGGTGAAGTAGGAGTCCCGCCGAGCCGGTGCCCGGTGTCGGGATTCCGCGCCGATCCCGTGCACAACCCCCACGCCCGAAGCCCTTCGATGGAATCATCTGGAGGTCGGAGAACGGGGGCGGCGTGGGCAACGGGGTCAGCGGGTCGGCGGTGGCCCGCGGCACCCTGTCGGTCGTCGCGATCCTGCTGCTGGCCTATCTGGCGGTGCTGTCGCTGTTTCCCGGTGTGCGCGACGAGCTCCCACCGGGCCTGCAATGGTTCGGCCGGCCCAATTCGGCGCTGACGATCTGCGTCGTCGTGGCCGTGCTCATCGCCGTCGGCGCGATGTTGTTCCGGTCGGGACGGGTCGGCAAGGCGGGCGCGCCCGTTGCCGTCGTCGCCGGGCTGGCGCTGATCAGCCTGGTGCTCGGCTTGACGTCCTACTGGAACTGCCACGACGCGACCCATCCCCGGTTCTTCACGCCGCTGATGTGGACAGCCGGCGTGGTCAAGGGCGGCACCGGCTCGCAGTCCCTGGCCTCCGGGCCGTGCCCGACACCCATCCCGGTGGCGCTCGAGGTCGCCCGGCTGTCGGCTCTGGCGGCGGTCTTCCTCGGCGTGGTCGGCATCGTGGTCGCGCTCATGCAGTCGCGCGTGGATGTCCTGCGGGTCCGGTTCGCCCACTCGGTGACCGTCGCCGTGGGCATCGACGACGACGCGCAGTCGATGGTGGAAGCCATTGCCCGCAGCAAGCATCGCCGGGAGACGCTGGTGGTGGTGACCGCGCTGCCCGAACGGCAGTGTGTCCGGTTGGCGCGCCGCCAGGGGGCGCGGATCGTCACCGCCGACCTCAACCGGTCCGGCGCGCTGGCGTCACTTCCGTTCTGGCGCAAGCTCGACCGGCTGTACCTGTTGTCGCTGGATCCGTCGACGAACCTCCGCCGCCTCGACGAGATCAGTCGCACACTCTCCGAGATCGATGACCGGCAACGCATTCCGCTGATCGTGCGGATCGACGACCCGTGGCAGGCGATGGCGTGGCGGGCCCAGCACTTCGGCGGCGCCGAGAACCGCTGGGCGGCGGACGCGGTCGGCAGGTACGAGGTGACGGCCCGCCGACTGCTCGGCGACATCGTCTCCGACCGGTCGATCGAACGGGTACTCGTCTGCGGTGCTTCGCAACTCACGCTGGCGCTGTGCGCGGACATGGCGCAGCGCCAGCTGGAGCAGGACTACTACGCCTCACCGGACGAATCACCGCTGCCGCGGGTCACGCTGGTCGACGCCCGCGCGGACGAGTACAGGGCCGACCACGAATTCCTGTGCCGACAACTCGGCCTGCCGTCGGACCGGCCCGACGTGGCGGCGGTGACCGCGGCACCGACGGTGGCACAGCTCACCTCGCTCATCACCCGGTCCGACCCGGCCCGGACCGCGGTCGTGCTCGTCGATGCAGGCGATGTGGACTCCGCCATCGGCACTCGCCTCGCGGCCCGGCTGCCGGCCACGCCGATCTGGGCCTGGGACCCGGACGCGGAAGTCGACGACGACAGGGTGTCGCTGCTCGGGCGCCTGCGGACGTTCCGATTGAGCATGGATCTGCCCGGCGGGCAGGCCCAGGACGCGTGGGAACGCGCGGCGCGGCTCATCCACGACCGCTACGCCGCCGAGATCGGCGATCGGACTCCGGCGACGGTGCCGTGGTCGGAACTCGACGAGTTCTACCGCGGCTCGAATCGCCGCCAGGTGCAGAACGCGCTGTGGATGGTCGAGAAGATCGGCGGCCACACCTGGAACACGTTCGGCAGCCCGCCGGATTCGTTGTCGACCGCGACGTTGCGTGGCAAGCCGCCGTTGGAGCAGTTACGTCTGATGGGGTTCGGCACCGACATGGCGCTGGCGATGGCGCGCGCCGAACACGAGGACTGGTGCCGATACCTGCGCAGACACGGATGGAGGTCGGGGCCGGTCCGGGACGACGCCCGCAAGGTCCATGACGCCCTTGTCGACTGGGGCGATATCGCAGCCGACCCGGCGCGGCGGGACAGGGCGCTGTCGAGCCTGGCGGCCACCCTGTCGAAGCTGCGTGAGCTCGGTTACCGGTCGCGTCCCCGCGACGCCGGGTGGCAGCTGTTTCACCGCGCGGGCACCGTGGTCGCCGAACACCGTGATGACCCGTGGACGTGGACCACCCGCTCGGGCGCGACCATGCGGGGTGGTGCCGGTGACTGGGCGGTGCGCGACCCCGACGGCGACCACTGGTGGTCGGTGCGTGACGACGTCTTCCGGGCGCGCTACGAGCATCTCGAGGGTTCGCTCTGGCGGCGCCACGGTACGGTGCAGGCCCGTCCCGCCTCCGACGGCGAGGTCGTGTCCACGCTCGAGGGACCGGTCACCGCCTCGGCGGGCGACTGGGTGGTACAGGGCGGGGCAGGCGAGCAATGGCCGGTGCCGGGCGACGAATTCGCCCGCCGTTACCGGCAACACGAGGCCGACTAGAGATCGAACGCCGCCGGGAAGTGCTCTTCGCGGACCTGCACCGCGGCCGCGATACGCCCCGGGCTCGACAGCAGGCCCACGTTCTCGGCCCGGTCCATCGCACACAACGCGGCACACTGCTCGTCGGTCAGGTTGACGCCGAGAACATCACGCAGCCAATGGGTTTCGAATTGCACCTCGTAGCGCAGGTAGGAGATCAATGCCGCTCCCCCGCCCAGTGAATCCGACCCGAGGTCGCCAACCTCGCTGTCGATGGTCCATGCCGTCGGGCTGTCGGCCATCCACTGCAGGACCGCCTGGCCGAGCCAGTTCGCATCCTCCATGATCGACAGCATCGACTCGGCGGCCAGCCGGACCGCCGGCATCCCGATCACCTTCTCGGCGGACTCTGCGACGGTGCGAAATCCCGTGCCTGCCGAGACGAGCAGCAACCTGTCCGCGCCGAACGGCCAGCTCAGCCCGTAGCCGCGGCACGTCGCGAGCATCAGCATCTGCATCGCCGGGTTGTTGTACGGGCTCACCCCGCCGTCGACGAAGGCCCCGGAGAGCCCTGGTGCGATGTCGATCAGTTCGGGATCGAAGTAGTGCGGCGCCGCGGTGCTGGCCCGGACGATGTTGCGCAGCAACAGGTCACGATTGCCGCCCTCGTCGGGCGCTGCGCCGAAGAACTCGCCGCGGGGGTTGTTGTGGAAGAGCCATGGGCTGCCGGTGTCGAGCCGCTTCGTCATCACCATCAGGCCGGTGCGCAGCTGCTCGCTGCCCAGCGTCTGGTCGCCGAAATGTGTACGAAGCGCTTCCTGCAGAGGCTCTTTCGGAAACTTGGCTCCGATCACCCCGATCCGCCAGAAGCCCGCCTCGAAGACCTCCTCGCCCAGCGCGTGGTAGATCTCTGCCAGCTTGTCCACCGAGAATCCGAGCGCCAGGCCGGTGGCGATGATCGATCCGGTCGACGTGCCGCCGATGAGGTCGAAGTAGTCGCACAGCCGGAAATCGGGGTCGTCGCCGTGGCGTTGTCGCAGGAGCGCCTCGATCCTGCCGAGGTAGCCGAGGGTGAGGGCGCCGCGGATGCCGCCGCCGTCGAGGGCGAGGATGCGTTTGGGCCCGGCACCGAACAGGTGCTCGTCGCGCGACCTGCCGTTCACAGGACCGGAAGACCCGGACACGTCGCCACGTAGTCGATGTCGGGCGAGACCCACCGCTCCCACTGGTCCTCGCTCATGTTGGCGGTGAGCTTCGCGCACAGATCCGCCGGCTCGGCCCCGGTGCGCCACAGTCGAAGGGTGCCGTCCATGCCACCGGACACGATCGTGCCGATCCCCTCGCCGGCGACGGCCACGCCGCGCACTGCGGCGCTGTGGCCGGCCAGCGGCTCTCCCACTGGGGCAAGGCTTGTCAGATCCCACTGGCGCACCGTACGGTCGGCGCTGCCCGTCACGGCCCGAGCTCCGTCCCCGGTGACGGCGACGGACGTCACCGAGTCGGTATGGCCGCGCAACGGTTCGCCGATCTGTTCGCCGGTCTCGGCGTCCCACACCCGCACCCCTCCGTCACCGGTGCCGGTGACGAACCGGTCGCCGTCGGGCGTGTACGCGATGCTGTTCACCCAGTCGAGCGTGCCGCCGAGCGGATCGCCGACGGCCTCGCCGGTCTCGCCGTCCCACACCCGGATCGTCTGGTCGGCACTGCCCGACGCGATACGGGTTCCGTCGGGGCTGAACGCCACCGCGAGCACCGCCGCGGTGTGACCGGTGAGCGGGCCGCCGACCTGCTCTGCGGAGTCGACGTCCCAGATGCGGACGGTTTTGTCGTCGGCGCCGGAGACGATGCGGGTCCCGTCGGGGCTGAACGCGACCCCGTACAGCGCGCCCTGGTGCCCGGTGAACGGCGGCCCGACCTGTTTTCCGGTGGCGACGTCCCACAACCGCAGGGTGCGGTCGTCGGATCCGGAGACCAGCAGCCTGCCGTCGGGACTGAATGCCACCGGGCCGACGCTGATCTGGTGACCGGTCAGCCGATCACCCTGGGGTTCGCCGTTTTCGAGGTTCCAGAGCCGCACGGTGCCGTCGATGCCGCCGCTGGCGGCACGCGTGCCGTCTGGGCTCGTCGCCACGCTCCACACCGCGTGCTGTTGGGCGGGCAGGACGTGGCTGGTTGTCCAGACCCGGACCGTCTGGTCGTAGCTCGTCGTGACGATTGTCCGGCTGTCGGGGGCGAAGGCCACACCGAACACCTCGAACTGGTGGCCCGAAAGTGGTTGTCCCAGAGGCGTCATCGTCTGCGTGTCCCACAACCTGACCACGTTGTCTCCGCCTCCGGTCGCGAGTATCGCTCCGTCGGGGCTGAACGCCACGCTGTACACGCCGTCGCGGTGGTCCGTCAGCGGTGTCAACACTGCATCCCCGGTGCCCGGATCCCAGATCCGCACGGTGCCGTCGAGGCTGCCCGACGCCAGCAGCGTGCCGTCGGGACTGAACGCCACGGACCTGATCTGTGCCCGGTGGCCGGTGAACGGCTGACCCACCTGCGTGCCGGCTGCGACGTCCCAGATCCGCACGGTGTCGTCGCCGGAACCGGAGGCCAGGCGACGGCCGTCGGGACTGAACGCCACCGCGTACACGCCGTCTTCGTGCCCGAGGAGGGGTTCGCCCACCGCGGCGCCTGTGCCGCTGTCCCACAGCCGCACGGCCCCGTCCCAGCCCGCGGTCGCGATCCGCCTGCCGTCGGGGCTGAATGCGACCGCGCCGACAGCGCCCGTCCGGCCCCGCACCCGGGTGCCGGCCGAGCCCGGATCGTCGACGTCCCAAAGAAACACGGTGTCGCGGCCGGCCGTGGCCAGACGCTGCCCGTCGGGACTGAACGCGACGCTGAGGACGTCGTCGTCATGCGCGTCGAGCATCTCGGCGACGACGTCGCCGGATTCCAGGTCCCACAGCCGGACGCCGTCGTCCCGGCCGCCGGTCGCGATCAGACGACCGTCCGGGCTGACCGCGACGGTGTCCATCGGAGTCGATGTCGGGGTGATCCGCACGGTGTCGTCCCGGCTGACCGCAGCGTGATAGACCGCCGCGTCGCCGACGTCTCGATCGAGGGTGCGGGCGGCCAGGATCTGTTGCAGGGCCTGCACATCGCCGCCGAACCGCGAGCCGGCGAGCATGCCGTCGGCCTCGGAGACCAACCGGACGGCGGTCGCCTGCCGGAATCGGCTCTGTGCCTGCCCGCGCGCCGTCCATGCCAGCACGGACGCGATCACGGCGACGACCGCGACGACGGCGGTGCCCGCAAGCACCGCCCGCATGATGCGCGAGCGCTTGCGCAGCGTCGCGGTGTGCGCCTCGGCGGTGGCCTGCCGTTCCTGGGCGTGCCTTGCGCGTTCCTCGGCGGCCCGTAGTTCGGCCTGGCGCTGCTGCTCCTCGTCGGCGCGGCGCCTGCTCTCACGCTGATGGGAGGCGTTGAGGTAGTCGTGTGTCGCCGCAAGCCGTTCGCGGAAGCCGGGCTCGTTGACCAGTTTCGTGGCCTCCGCCAGGCGGCTGCCCTCGAGCAGCCAGGCCGGGTTGTGATCGTTGGTGGCCCAGGCGATCGCGGCGCGTTCGAGGTCGTCGGCATCCTTGAGGTCCTTGCGCTCCTCGCGCAGCCAGCCGGCCAACTCGTCCCACTGGCGCAGCAGGCTCTCCAGCGCCACCTCGACGACGATCTGCCCGTCGCGGTTGTCCTTGACCATCAAGCGCTTCGCGACGAGTGCGTCGATGAGCGGGCGGCTCGACTCCGGCAGGTCCGACCAGCGGGCGACGCGTCGCATCGGTTGGTCGTTGTCGGCGTTGATCGTCGCCAGCCACGGGATGAAGGCCGCCCGCAGCGCGGCCAACTGGGTGGCGCGCCGATGCGGGTCGGTGGAGAGCACCTCGTCGATCTCGGTCTGCACGACGCGGCGCATTCCGCCCAGCGCCTCATAGTTGGCCAGGGTGAGCTCGCCGGTGGTGCCGTAGTCGGTGTACAGCCGCGACAACGTCAACGCCAGGATCGGGAGCGTATCGGCACCGCCGGACGCGTCGACGAGCAGCCGGTCGACCAGGTCAGGCGCCACCCGTAACGGGCGGCCCGCCTCGGACGCGCGCTCCGCCGGTCCGGTGATGACCTCTTTGAACTGGGTCGGCGGCATCGGCTTGAGCTCGTCGAACAGCACGGTGCCGAGGCCGGCGAGGCTCGGGTGGGTCTGCATGAGCTCGTAGCGATCGGTGCGGATGGTGGCCGCCACGACGATGCCGAGATCCTCGGCGTTGAGCGTGTCGATGACCCCGGCGAGCAGGCGCAGGAAGTCCGTCGCCGGCTCTCCGGCGTCGGCGGCGAACAGCTCTTCGGCCTGATCGAGCGGAAGCACCAATGTCGGTGCGGATGCGGTCGCGCCGTCGTCCCCGCGCTCGAGCAACCGGCGCGCGGCCTCGCGGCGGATCTCGGTGAGCCAGCCCGCCACCGCGGCCACGTCCCCGTCCGCGCACCCGCGTTTGATGTCGCCGAGGCTCGTCTGGCTCATGCCGAACGCCTGCCGGGTCGCGGCCAGCGCGGCGGCCAACCCGGAGGTGCCCACGAGCGCGTTGCGTTCGGGCCGCACGATGTCCATCAGGACGAACCGCCGGTCCTCGCGCCGTAGGCGGGGCAGGAGTCCGGCGCGCAGAAACGACGACTTGCCGGTGCCCGACGGCCCGAGCACCACGAACAACGAGTTCACCCCGGACAACCGCATGCCCCTGATGGCGTCGAGCGCCCGCACGATCTGCGCGTCGCGCCCGAAGAACACGGCGGCGTCGGTCTCGTCGAGCGGTTCCCAGCCGCGGTAGGGCGCGCGGTCGGGATCGCCCGGCGGCGGCCAGACGAACGACTCGGCACCGATGCCCGCGCCGCGGATGCCGTCACGCAGCCGGTACAGGCCTTCGGTGGCGAACTCGACGGGCGGTCCGTCGCCGATGTCGATGCGGGTCCTCGGTCCGTCGCCGAAGAGGTCGCAACGCTGCCATTCGGAGGTCAGGTCGTCACCCGTCGATGCTTCCAGGCGCGCACAGAAGATTTGCTTGTTCAAGTTCTCGGCGGTGCGGTACTCGACCTTGCACTCGTGGGATTTCTCCCAGTTCGGCGACAGCAGGCAGATGACCGCCTCACAGCGGGCGTTCGCCCGCCGCAGCGCGTCCTTCCAGCGGGTGCCGGTACGCAGCCCTGATTCGGGGTCCACGTCGAGGAAGATCTCGTTGGCCAGCGGCGGATCCTGCTCGGCGAGCCACTGTTTCAGCGCGACGGCTTCGCGCATGTCCCGACTCGAGTGGCTCATGAAGATCCGCGACACAGCCTCACCCCTACCCGGACACCGCACACTCGTGCTTCACACCGGTCAAACCGATTTCAGCAAACAGAGTCGATGGCAGTCACCGTATGACACCGTCGTCGACCGCGCAGAGCATTCGTCGAGCCCGGCGCGGGCACCATTCGACGTTCGGCGAGATCCCGGGTCGGTTAGTATTCGCAACATCCGTGGCGTGGCTCAGAGAGACTCGCAAGAGGGGGCCGATGAGAAGGATCGTAGGGGTCACTCTCGCAACGCTCTGCGCCGCGGGAACTGTTGGAGCCGCGGCGCTGATGTGCGCACCTGCCGCGCTCGCCACCACGGACGAAGAGTTCTACCTGGAATACATCGACCTGTTCGGCGAATTCGCCGAGTCGCCGGAAATCGATGAACAGAAGGTCCTCGCCGAGGGGTACGCCGCGTGCGAGGGCGAACGCACCGGCATCCCCGAAGACTTCGCGGTCAACTTCATCGCCACGGCCCTGAACTTCGGACCGGCCGATGCGCAGCTGGTGTACGACGCCGCGACGGAATTCCTCTGCTGAGAGCGGCGGCTCACGTCGGTGGCCGTGGGTAACCTCGCTGCCATGGAGCAACGAGTAAGCCTGATCACCCTCGGTGTCGACGATCTCGACCGAGCGCGCAACTTCTACGAGGAGGGGCTGGGGTGGGTGCCCAACCAGGCGCCCGAAGGGGTCGTCTTCTACCAGCTGCCCGGCATCGCGCTGGCGTTGTTCGGCCGCGGTGACCTCGCCGAGGATTGCCGGCATCCGATCGACGGCCGGTTCAGCGGCATCACCATCGCCATCAACCAGCGCTCCGAGGCCGACGTAGACGCGGTGCTCGACCAGGCCGCGGCGGCGGGTGCGACGATCCTCAAGCCCGCCGAAAAGGTGTTCTGGGGCGGGTATTCGGGCTACTTCGCCGATCCGGACGGACACGTCTGGGAGGTTGCGCTGAACCCCGGGTGGACGATCAACGACGACGGGACGCTGACGATATAGCTAGCCGTCAGGTCCGCCGGCCACCGTCAGCGGGTGGCCGGGCGCAACACCAAACCGACTTCGCACGACCCTGCGTGCGGATCCGGCGTCACCAAGACGCCGTAGTGCCCGCCGAGCGATTCGGCGTTCAGGTCGATCACCTCCTGGATGAGCCCCTGCTGGATACCGCGTACCACCTCTGGGGCTGTCTGCGCGACCTCGGCCAGCGGGCAGGTGCAGATCTGGATTGTGACCTCGCCGAAGGACGTCAGCACCGAACGGACCTGAAATCCGAGGTCCGAGAGCGTCGCCACCACCAGGTCGCCGACCGAAGTCTCCGCGCGCGGCCTGGCCAGCCTGACCCGATGAGCCAGATCGGCGCCGATCCGCTGCGCCCGTTCCTGGCGTTCCTGCGGCGTCCCGCCGAGGTGTGCGGCGAACAGAGACACGATGTCGGCGTAGTCCAGCCGCGGGGCGAGCTCGTAGGTGAGCTTCGGCCTACCCGCACCGTTCGACCGGCTGCTGCCGCGCCGGATGTAACCCTGAGATTCCAACGCCGACAAATGGAATCGCGCCGTCGTGACATGGATCCGGAGCGTGTCGGCGACGAGCCGGACATCGACGGGCCGGGTCGCTTCGCGCAGCAGGCCCAGTACCTTCTCCCGCTGCCGGCCCGCCGCACGGTCCGACCGCGCGGCGGCGTCGTGACGCTGCACAGACATGCGACGAGTCTGTCACGAGCCGGGCACGACGCCGACGACCGCGACGGCGGTGAGCGAGCGCCGATAACGCTGGAAGGTGCGTCGCATTCCGATGACTCGGCGCCGCGCGGCAGGACGCCTGATGAGGTTCCCGACGATGCGCAACGCGCCGAGCGGCCCTTCGTCGGCCAGCACGCGGGCGGGGTTCAGCAGCGCCATCGGTGCGTGGTCTACGCTGACGATCTCGAAACCCGCGTCGCTGAGCACCTGTGTCCACTCCGCCGTCGTCAAGGGACGGGCGTTGACCTTGATCGCCCGGGCCATGTCGCGCCGGATCTCGTCCTTGGTCTCCTGCGGCAGCGTGTCCGGTTCGAGCCCGAGTTCGTGGATGGCGTAGCGCCCGCCGGGGCGCAGCACCCGGAACGCCTCCGCAACGATCGCCCGCTTGGCCTTGTCACCCTGCATCGTCAACATCGCCTCGCCGACGACGACATCGGCGCTGCCGCTGGGCAGTCCGGTCTCGGCGGCGTCGGCGACGACCACCGACCCGCCGACCGGCGAGACGACCGCGCGGACGGATTCGGTCGCCGCCGCGGTGTCGTCCACCCCGACGTAGGACCGCGGATGCAGGGCGACGATGTCGCCGGCGGTGCGGCCCAGGCCCGGGCCCAGTTCGACGACATCGGCCCCTTCGAGGCGGGCGGCCGCCAACAGCCGGGTGGTCAGCGCGAGGCCGCCGGGTCGCAGCACGCGCTTGCCGAGGCGGGCCAGCAACCAGTGGCCGGGAAGGTCGGCGTCCGACCGTTCGGCGAGCGGAAGGGATTGGGGGCCGGTCGCTCTCGAATCAGCCATATAGGACGGTCCTTTCGACGGCGGCGATCAGGAAGATCGCCGTGAACAGAGAGCACACGTAGAGCAGCGCGACGTTCTGATCCCACGGGGGCACCAGCACGGTGTCCTGGCCGGTGGCGTACACGCCGTTGAGGAGGGGCATGAACCGCTGCAGCGACGCCCCGCTGGGCAGGTAGCCAGCGGCGGATTCGATCACGAAGGCCCACAACAGGAGTGCGCCGACCGCCCCCAGGGGAGACCTGACGACTGCACCGACGCCGACGCCCGCGCCCGCGGCGAAGAACGCGAACACGGGCACGGTCCACAGCAGCCTCAGCGCAGTGCCGTCGGTGACCGACACCGCGCCGTACACCGACGGCGACACCAGGGGCAGCGCGACCAGCACGATGACCAGGGTCACCGCAGCCGTCACCACGCCGAGCGTCCCGTAGAACGCCCAGCGTCCTGCCAGTACGGGCCACTGCCGCGGGAACGCCAGGCGCACGTATTCGGCGCTGCGGTAGCGGCTTTCCGAGGACTGGCCGTCCGCGGCGGCGACGGCGACAAGGGTGACGGTGACGGTGACGGTGACGGTGATGGTGATGGTGATGACCCAGTAGGCGGCGTTGGACGTCGACACCTGCAACACCGATATCTGCCCCGGGATGCGCGCGAAGGATTCGGCGACCAGCGCGATGCCGACCGTTATCGCGAGCGGCACCGTGGCAGCGGCGGGTATCAGAACGGTCCACAGTCGGCTGCGTCCACCGGTGCGGATGCGTTCGGCGCGCACACTGCGGGAGATGAGCGCGGTGCTCACGCGCACCCCATCAGGGTGGACTCGAGCCATTGCTGCGCCGCGGCGTCGGCCGGGACGGCGTCGTCGAGAGCGCCCGCCTCACCGCGTCGAGGGCGGGCGTGCCGACCAGCAACCGGATCTGTGCGTCGAGTTCGGCGAGCGTCGGCACCCCGGAGGCGATCGCGAACTCTCCCGGGGGCGGTGGATCGGCGTCCGGGTCGGCGAAGACCGGCGGCGCGACGCCGATGAGCAGTGCGGTGGCGGCGCCTGCCGTGGCCACCAGAACGCGGAACCGTGCCACCATCAACTGCTCCTCATTTACCGGAAACTTGTCCAGTTAATGTAGGAGCTCCCCTCAGATAAGGCAAGGCTTACCTGATTGAGGTGGTCAGCGCTCCCGCGGTGCGTGGCGTCGGTGCCTAGCGCATCGCTTCCCGTCTGTTGGCGAACCCGTCGACGAGCAGTTGAAGGCGTTCCGATTCGTGGCCGGCGCGTAGTCGGCCGGCCCGGCTGAGCGTGACCAGTCCGTGCAGGGCGGCCCACAACACCTCGGTGAGTGCGTCCGCGTCCTGCTCGTCGGCGACCATGCCGACTGCTTGGCGCAGCTCGGCGAAGGCCGCGGTCAGCTGAGGTGGAGTGTCCTGGGCCGCGAAGCGCAAGGTGGTTGCGCGGGTGAACATCGCGTCGTACACGGCCGGGTGGCCGCGTGCAAAGTCGAGGTAGGCGTGGGCGATTCGGCTCAGGGCGTCGCCGACCGTGCCGGCGCGAGAGCGGGCGGCCCGAAGCGCCTCCGCGAACTCGCCGAACCCGTCGATGGCGACGGCCTCTGAGATCTGTTCCATGCCGGCGAAGTGCTTGTACAACACCGGCTGGCTGTATTCGATCTCGGTGGACAGCCGACGCGTGGTGACGGCATCCCAGCCTTCGGCCTCGGCCAACTTGCGGGCCGTTGTGATGATCAGCCGTCGCCGGGCGGCCCGTTCACGCTCGCGGCGATCCTCGATGGCCATACCGCACGATAGCACCGATAGAACTAATAGCGCTGCTACTGCCACAGGACTGCGCAGGGGTTAGCGTTGCTAGCAGTTTCGCTGGACGGGAGTCAGCCATGACATGGGATCTCATCACCGGTGCCGCCGCCCTGATCGCGGTGCTGGGTACCGCGGTGGTATAAGGCACCGACGTGTTCAGCGCGATCGTGCTGCGACCGGCTCTGGCGTCGGTCGACGACGCTGCCCTGGTCGCGGTGACCGGAAGCGTGCATCGATACGGCGACCGGCGAATGCCCGTGCCGGGGGTACTCGGGATCCTCGCCTCCGCGACGACCGCGGTGTTGGCCGCGGTGGCCGCACACTGGGCGCAGGCGATCGCGGCGGCCGCCGCGCTGGTCCTGCTGTTGGTATGGATCGTGTTGTACACACAGGTGAGCGCGCCGATCAATCGACAACTGACGGCGGCCGCCGAGGCCGGACAGCCGCTGCCGAATGCGCGTGCGCTGCAAGCACAGTGGGACCGGGTCATCGGCGCCCGTGCGACGCTGCAGGGCCTGGCACTGGCCGCCCAGTGCGTGGCGCTGGCGATCTGATGTTTCAGCTCAGGATCTACACCCTGCGGTCGCCCGAAGCTCTGCAGCGGTACGCGACGGTTCACTGGGCCCGCCACCTGGCCACCTTCGCGACGTTCGGGGTCACCACCCACGGTGTGTGGACGGAACGAAGCGACAGCGCGACTCGGCTCGTCGCACTGGTGCGCTACCCACCCGGCGTCGACCCCGAACAGCTCGCGCAGCACATCATGACCACCCCGGAGTTCGCCGCCGACATGGCCGGCTTCGATGCCGGCGCGATCGTCGACGTTCAGTCGGCGCTGCTTGACCCGACGTCATTCTCACCGATCCGCTGACAAACCCAGGAGTGTTCGACATGACCCTCACGACCATCGCCTACACGCTCGCCGGACTCATCGGCGGGGGCAGCATCTTCATCGGCGCACGGTTCCTCGTCGCGCCGCGCGTCGCGGCCGCCGGTTACGGTGCGCAGCCAGATCTCGGCCAAGGGTCCGCCGGCGTCTACTTGAGTGTCAAGGGTGTCCGCGACATCGCGTCGGGGCTGTTCGTCTTCACTGTCATGGCCTCGGGTGCCACCCACCTGCTCGGCTGGGTGATATTGGCGGCCACGATCATTCCGGTCGCCGACGCGGCCATCGTGCTCGGCAGCGGCGGCCCGAAGTCGATCGCCTGGGGAGTCCATGGGCTCACCGCTGCCGTCATGCTCGCCACTGCTGCGCTGCTGCTCATCTCCTAGGTACGAGTCACGTCAGCGTCGACCGCGCCCGGACCGGCCCGGCTTGCGGGCGACCTTTCCCGCAGCGGCGCGGGCGGCCTGCTTCGCGAGCGTCTTCTCCCGGGCGGTGCGTTTCGGTACCGGCTGGGCCTGCGCCCGCGACGAACCGGGTTTGCGGCCCCGCACGATCCCGATGAACTCCTCGACCAGCGCCGACTGCGGCCCTTCCGGGACGGCAAGTGCCACCGGGCAGCTGGGCGCGTCGGTGATCGGGCGATACGTGAGGTCTTTACGGTGATGCAGACGCGCCAGCGACTGCGGGACGATGAGCGCACCGACCCCTGCAGCGACGAGTTCTATTGCGTCCTGGGTGGTCTCGGGCCGGTGATCGACCGGGGCGCCGGGAGCGCCCGCCCAGGGGACGACGTCGTCGAGTGGGAGCAGCACCGGCTCACCGTCGAGGTCCGCGGCGGTGATCTCGTCGACGGCAGTGAGAACGTGATCGGCCGGCACGACCGCGACCGTTGCCTCCTCGTACAGGGGGATGACGGCGAGCCCGGACGTGTCGGCCGGCAGCCGGAGCACCGCCACGTCGACGGCGCCTGCCCGCACTTCGGCGACCGCGTCTGCGGCGGCGACCACGCGCAACTCCAGAGACGCCTCGGGGTGG
>Ga0209347_1002935_pt1 | contig 21133 bp, 19 predicted proteins | sample AutmiccommuBRH23_FD_187382 | JGI IMG/M metagenome (GOLD analysis project Ga0209347, IMG submission 187382) | Deep subsurface microbial communities from Mt. Terri, Switzerland - Autotrophic microbial communities BRH/23 (SPAdes) (version 2) | ecosystem: Environmental > Aquatic > Deep subsurface >...
GTATCCACCCGCTTCATCTCCCCTCCGTTCGCTGCTCAGCAACGAACGGTCTGACAGAACATCAGGGGGGTCAAAATTGGACGCCGATACCCCGCCTTAAGGGGTCAAATTTGCACGCCGAAACACACACTGTGCGGCATGACGATCGAAACGCCGCCTTCGGTCGGGCTCCAAGGCGCCGATGTGCCTTTGAACCCGTCGATGTCAGACAGGATCTGCCGCGCCTTGGGCACGAAATCCTCGCCCGCCGGGGTCAGGCGGATCGGACGGCTGCTTCGGTCGACCAGGATGCGGCCGAGGTAGTCCTCCAGGGCTCTCAGCCGTTTGCTGAGGTTCGATTGGCTGGTGTTCCGCTGTTCGGCGGCCAGCGTCAGGTTCAGCGATTCCGCCACGCGCAGAAAGTCCCGCAACTGCTCGATGTTCATGGACCCGCCGTTCATTGCCCGGTGCAGGGGGCGCCCGCGACGGGCGCCCCGTCAAGACGCCTTCAGTGCAGCGGGCCACCCGGCGCAAAGAGAACCTTCGTCAGGCCATCCCGCGCGATCGGCCCCGGCGCACCCTCGGGACGTTCGGAAAACCTGATCAGCCGGGCGAAGGCTATCTTGCGGTCCTCATTCTCGGCCCAGCCGACATACCAGCCGAAGGGCTGCCCCTTGAGCCATTCACCGTCCGCGCCGAACGGCATCCCGGCGCCCGTCTTTCCATAAACGTGCCAACCGTTTTGCTCGCCGTTATCCATCAGCTCCGCGGTTTGCTGCACAGCCTGGGCGGACACCGGCAGCTTGCCTTCAAGCATGCGCGTCAGGAAAGCGACCTGCTCCTCGGGGGAAATCTGCAAAGAGGAGCTCAGCCAGGAACGTGTCAGGCCGTTCGCTGTGCCCTTGTCGCCCGCCACATCCTCGTTGCCATAGTCGAAATCATCGACATAGGCCGCGAAACGGTCGGGCCCCAGCTGTTCGGAGGTGCGCTGAGAGAACCACACAACGGAATCCTGCATCCAGCTTTTCGGCGTGGTCGCTTGCTTCCACTTGGGGTTCCAGTCCGCGTAGCCATCCTGAAACGGCCATTCCGGGGCATCGGCAGCGGTCAGTATCCCGGAGTCGAACCCCATGAGACTGATGGCCACCTTGAAGGTCGATGCCGGTGACATCCGCTCATCGCAGCTGCCCTCGCGGATCAGCGCGTCGGTCGTGCCGACCTCCAGCGCCAAGGTGCAAACCACCCGCTCATCCGCGGACGCAGGAAACGTCAGCGCCAAAGTGGCGGCTGCCGCAGCGATAATCATTCTGCTCATGGGGTTGTCCTTTCTTGCCTCGACCTTGGATACAGCCCGGCGAGAGAGAAGGTCCAAGTCATCTTCCGACTGGTGAAAACACGAACTGGAATACCTTCGAGATGCCGACCCCACCCATGGCCACAGGTTCGTCCCGCGGCGCCGACATCGTGGGGCTGCGCTAGAGGGGCAGGTGACAAAACGATGGCCTGAATGACCATCGCCGACAGCCAGCACACCCGCACCACTGCTTACCTTTGTTCAATAAAGTAAAATAAGAAGCTCCGAACGCCTCCCATAGTGTAGCTTTTGAAGCGAAATGACCTTGGTCCTGCGGTGCGTGCTCTGCGGGGCCGCGAGATGGAAAGCACAGATCCCAAGCTCAACCACAACCTGTCGCGCCGGTGATCCTGACGCGGCCCGCGGAATGGCGCCTCTGGCTGACCGTCCCGAGGCACTGTGCATGGAGCGGCCCCTGCCGGAAGGGATGCTGCAGAACCTGGCGGCGGGCGTTCGGGAGGATGCGAGCTGAGCCAGTCTCGGCCACGGGCCCGCCCGGATGCGCAGGGCCATGACTCCGTCGTCGCCGGGCCTTTGCAATGTTATGGGGCAGCGCGGCAAGCGCCGTTTTCCAAATGCGCCTGCACCCCTGATCCAGGAAGACCGGCCCTAAGGCGACCGTTCCAGAGCTGCGGCCAAAGCCTCATAAACCGTAGGTGCCATCTGGCTGACATTGAGGCGGATGAACCCGTCGGCCGTCCCCGCCACGCTGAACACATTGCCGGGGGCGAGAACGATCTTCCGCTCCAGAGCAACTTTCGCAAGATCCTGGGCGCTCATCCCCTTCGGCAGCTGACACCACAGGTAGAATCCCCCGCGCGGCATTATCCAAGGCGCAATCGCCAGCGGCTGCAGTCTTGCCGCGGCATCACGGCGCGCACGGGCAAGACGGGTCCGTGTCGCGGCGATGTGCTTGCGGTAACTCCCGTCGGCCAGCGTGATACGAACGATCTCTGCCGCAACCGGACTGGGGCCGCCAAAGTTCGTGGCAACCTGAAGGTCGGTCAGGCCCTCGATCAGGTCCGGGCGGGCCATGACATAGCCGCACCGCGCGGCGGCCGAGAGGGTTTTCGAGAAGCTGCCGATCCGGATCACGCGTTGAAGCCCGTCAAGGATCGCGAGGCGCGGAGACAGGTCCGGCTCCAACGCGGCGAAAGTATCATCCTCCACGATCATCAGCTCCCGCTCGGCCGCCAGCAACAACAGCCGGTGCGCCGTTTGTGCCGATATCGTCGCACCGGTCGGGTTATGCAGCGCCGAGTTGGTGAGGTAGAGGCGGGGGCGATGCGTCTCCAGCGCATCGGCGAACGCTGCCAGATCCGGCCCGTCGCGGGTGAACGGCACCGGGACGATCCGGACACCCAGAACCCGAAGCAGCGCCTGGAAGTTGAAGTAGCAGGGGTCATCGACCAGAACCGCATCCCCGGGCCGCAAGAGCAGACGGCAGATCAGGTCGATGGTTTGCGAGCCGGAGCTTGTCAGAAGCACCATGTCAGGATCAACCGGCAAGCCTTCCTCCGCGCTTTGCCGCGCAAGGATCTGCCGAAGCGCCGGCCCGCCATGAGAGCTTCCATAGTCCGACAGCAGGGAATCATCGCTGTGGCTGATCTGGCGCAACGCCCGCCGGATCGAGGCCTGCGGCATCCAGTCGGGTGGCATCCAGCCGCAGCCGGGCTTCAGCACGTCAGGCGCTGCGTCCAGAGACTGCCTGGATACCCACAGCGGATCAACCGACCGATCCAGGTCCGCAGACGAAGGACGCAGGTCTTTCAAGGCTGTCCTGCCCGCGACGTAGAAGCCCGATCCCGGTTTCGACCGGATCACGCCTTCCGCAATCAACCGGTCATAGGCCTCCACCACCGTCGAGGGCGACACGCCCATCCGCGCGGCAAAGCTGCGGATCGACGGCACACGATCCCCTGGAAGCAGCGCCCGTTCCGCGACCATGCGGCGGATCGCGTCCATCACCTGGGTTGTCCGAAGCGCATTGGTCATGAGGGCCGCCGTATGGGTATCGAGAGGAATACAGTTCGGCCTTATTGTATGGCCTCTGTGCCTGTCTGCACCAGCCGACTTCGCCTAGAGGACGAAGGCAACAACGGGGGCAGACATGCATCTTGCAAGAAGTGGCTGGGTCAGCGGTCTCGTCGGGGTCATCATATTCAGTGCGTCGCTGCCTGCCACACGGGTCGCGGTCGCAGGCTTCTCGCCAATGTTCCTGACCTCGGCGCGGGCGGTTATTGCTGCCGCCCTCGCGGTCGCGGCGCTGTTGCTCTTGCGGCAAGCCCGCCCGCGACGCAGCGACCTTGCCCCTCTCGGGATCGTCGCGATCGGCGCCGTCATCGGCTTTCCGCTGCTGACGGCCCTCGCCTTGCAGCACATCACCTCGGCACGGTCCATCGTGTTCATCGGCCTGCTGCCGCTGGCGACGGCGATCTTCGGTGTGCTGCGCGGGGGTGAGCGTCCGCGGCCTGCCTTCTGGTTCTTTTCCTGTGCGGGAAGCTTGATCGTCGGCCTGTTCGCCTGGTCGCAAACTGCGGATGGCACCTTGATCGGTGACCTGCTGATGCTGGGGGCGATCATCCTCTGCGGCCTTGGCTATGCAGAAGGTGCCGTGCTGTCCCGTCGCCTCGGCGGCTGGCAGGTCATCTCATGGGCCTTGGCGGTGGCTGCGCCTGTCATGGTGATCCTCGCAGTATGGACCTGGCCGACCGACTGGACAGGCGTGACCGGTCCCGTCTGGCTCGGCTTGGCCTACGTCTCCGTCTTCAGCATGCTCATCGGCTTCGTCTTCTGGTATCGCGGCCTCGCCCTTGGCGGCATCGCAGGAGTTGGTCAGTTGCAGCTCCTTCAACCGTTCTTCGGGTTGGTGCTGGCCGGGGCCGTGTTGGGCGAACCTGTCGCGGGGTCAATGATCGCAGTGACGGTGCTGATCGTTGCCTGTGTCGCCGGGGCGAAGCGTTTCGCTTAGCGCTGCCGGTCCAGGCGCGGTTGTCACTTCTAGCCCTGTGCTGCCCCTCGGCAAGGTCGTCTACATCCTTGACAGCGCGGGCCACTGGATCACGACGGTCCCTAGCATGACTATCGCTGCCCCTGCCAACCGCGTCGCATCGGTGGACCATGCGCGGACATTCGTTGCATCTAAAGCGCCTCCTCGCGGAGCCAGTCGATCAAGGCTGCCACCGTGCTCCGCCTGGAGGCTCTCGGAGTTACCACAACCAGAAGCCCACCCGGCACGGCCTTGAAACCGAGAGGCGCAACCAGCCGTCCTGTCGCGAGGTCCTGATCAACCAGGCGTCGCTCTGCCAGCGCGACACCCAATCCCGCTGCCGCTGCCTCCAGCGCCAGAAGGTGGTGTGCATGTTCCACCTCCTGCTCCGCGCGAAACTCGACATCGGCCAGTCTCATCCACATTTGCCAACTCTGCGGAGCGCCGGCCTGCACAAAGGCGACCGGTGCGCTCCACCCACGCCCCGCCTCCTGCAGAGGGTAGCCCGGGGCGCAGACGATGCCATAGGAGGTATCCCCTATGGTCTGCCCATCCATTTCCGTGCCGGGCGATCGAAGCCGGTCATAGCTGACCAGAACATCGAAATCATGGTCGGGGACCGCCTGCGGACCGGACATCCTCAACCGGAGATCCGCGTCTGGACAGCGCATGTAGAAGCGAGGCAGCCGCGGGATCAGCCACCTTGTCGCGAAGGTCGCGCTGGTGAGGATATCAATCTGGCGTTCGTCCTGCTCCGATCGCAGCACCTGGGCGAGAGCTGACAGATCGTCGAGCAGTGCGGTGGAGGCATTTCGCAAGCGCTCACCCCGCGATGTCAGTTTCAGCCCGTTCCCTGCCTTCTCGAACAAGCCGCCGCCCAGATCTTCGGACAGGTGAGCGATCTGCTTGCTGATGGCCCCATGCGTCCGCCCCAGCTCCGCTCCGGCGGCCGTCACCGATCCCAGACGCGCGGCAGCTTCAAAGGCGGGCAAGGCGGACAATGGGGGAAGGCGGCGCATCTTTGTTCCATATGCTCACAGTGACCGGAGAACTACTCAATTTTTATTGGCTCCTCGCACTGATAGAAACCTATCAGGGAACAATGGAGCCTGCCATGACCAATGTCGTCGAATTTCCGCAATTCATGGGCCTCAGATCGGGCGATCACCCTGCGATGCATACGGACAAGGTGTCCGCAAGGTCGCTCCTCCAGGTCTGGAGGGAACGCGCGGCCCTTCGCAAGACCCTGGCCCAAGACCTGCTCCCCGGTCCCGACAGCGTGCTGGAGGATGCAGGATGGACCCGCGAAGCAGCGCAAGCCGAGGCGAGGAAGCCGTTCTGGAGAGGCTGAACGCAGGCGCCTGCGTCCACTGAGCGGCCAGTGCCGGGCCGCACTCGATGCGGCAGGCCGGAGCGGCGGGGTTCCACGGTCAGGCCCCTGCCCTGAGCGCCGCCGTCAGGGGCAACCGCGTCGCCGCAATGGCCGGCAAGGCCCCGCCGATCAGGCCGGTTGCAAGCCCCAGAAGGCCCGCTTTCGCCATCACCTCGCCCGTCACCATCAGCTGGAACCCCATGCGCGCGTTGTTCGCGCCGAGGGTGCTTGCCTGCCAGCCGTTGAACAGCAGCCATGACAGCGCGATGCCGATGCCCACCCCGATCAGCGCCAGCAGCGCCGCCTCGATCCAGGTGGCAAGGAAGGCGGCCATCCGACTGAACCCGAGGGCGCGCAGGGTGGCGATTTCCACCGTGCGGTCGGCCACCGAACTCATCATCGTGTTCAGGGCGCCCGCGGTCGCACCAACGGCCATCAGCAGGGCTAGCGGCCAGCCGAACAGCCGGATCAGATCCGCCGTCCTGCCCGATTGCCCGGCATACAGGTCCGCCTCGGACAGAACGACCAGCGGCGTTGTCGTGGCCGTGCCAAGCACTGCGCGCAACGTGCCAATCGCTTCGGGACCGGCAAGGCGCAGCCGCAGGCTTTGCACCTCGCCCTGCCGGTCGAAGGCGGCGCGGACGGCCTCCAGATCGGCCCAGACCTCGGACTCGAAGGCACTGCCGCCGGCAGCAAACTGCCCGACCACCGTCCAGTCCACCGCGCCGAGCCGAACCTTGTCCCCAATGGCGAACCCCGGAATCTGCCGGGCGGTGCCAAGGCCCACCACCAGCTCGCGCGTGCCGGGGGTAAACATCCTCCCCGCCGCAAGCGCAACACCGTCGCGCAGATCCGGCCCGGACAGATCCATGCCACGCAGGGCAAGGGTCGCAGCGGGCGCGCCATCACGGGCCGCGAGCTCGGTCGTGACGATGACCTCGCGCGAGGCGACAGGGCTGCCACCCGCATCGCGGGCAACACCGATCTCGCCGCCAAGCGCCAGGATGCCGCGCAGCGCCTCGGGCGGGATGTCGGAACCGGCTTCGCGGTTGCTGCCCCCGCCCAGGATCACCGCAACAGAGGCCGATCCCGTGCCTGCCAGCGTCCTCTCGAACCCCGCCGCCATGGCCAGGAACCCGGCCAGCACGCAGACCACCAGCGCGACCGAGAGCATCATCGAGACCGAGATCGCAAGCCGCCGCCGCAGCCCGAGAAGATTGGCGCGGAGCATGGCCCGCACTTGCCGAAAGGTGGAGGACATGGGGGCTACCTTGTTCTGAGGGATGTGATGACAGGGCTGCGCATGGCGCTGATTGCCGGGATCAGCCCGGACACCGCGCCCAGCAAGAGGATCAGGGCGATGGCCTTGCCAAGGATCAGCGGCGCCAGCACCAGCCCGAGGCTTGCCCCGGCCAGCAGGGTCGCCCCCTTTGCAAGCGCAAGGCCGATGCCCCCGCCGACCGCGAAGATGAACAGCGTCTCGGCAAGAACCAGCGCAAGGATCCGCCGCCTTGAGAAGCCAAGGGTTTTCAGCACCCCGATCTCGAACCGCCGCTCGCGCACGGCAAGGACGAGGGTGTTGATGACGATCATCAGCAGCGTGACGAAAGCCGCCCCGACGACAAGATTGACGATCAACCCGACATCGGCGAACTGGCGCAGAAAGGCTTCAAGGAACTGCTTTTCCGTCTGGGTGCGGGTTGGCGCGGCCGAATTGGCGAAGAGGGCGTCGATGCTGCGGGCAAGCTCGCCGGAGGAAACCGTCTCTTCCGGCCGGAGGATAAAGGCATCGACACTGTCCGCGCCGCGGGCACGCAGCGCGTTGACATAGTCATAGCGGGCGATGACGAAATAGGTGTCGGTGCTGGGGCCCGCGCCCTCGAAGATGCCCGCAATCTCGAACGGCCAGTCGCGGCTGCCCGCTGCCCCGGGCATGTCGAAGGCGGTGACGGTGATCCTTTGCCCGGCGCGCCAGCCCTGCGCCTCGGCCAGCGCGCGCCCGACCAACACGCGGTCGCGGGCACCGTTCAGGGCGGCCATCAGACCCGGCGTCAGCCCAAGCTCGGGGCCATTCACCGCGGCGAGCCGCGCCGGATCGGCGGCGCTGACGGCGATGACATTGGTCTCGGCCCCGGCAAAGCCCCGCAGCCGGGTCATCCAGGCCACGGCGGCAACGCCCGGCGCAGATTCCAGCCGGGGCAGATAGGCCATCGGCAAGGATTGCCCCCTGCCCGCCGCGCTCATCACCCCCAGCAGATCCTCGCTGGCGCCTGCCGCCCCCTGGCTGCCATGCTGGAAGCTGGCGGTCAGACCGTAGATCAGGAAGGCGATGGCCACGCAGACCATCAGCAGCCCCGTGCGCAGCGGCTTGCGCCAAGCATTGCGTCTGGCAAGACCAAGATAGCCCATCACGCGGCCCTCCGCTCTTCGAGGAACTGGCCCTTGTCCAGATGCAGGGTCCGGCGGGCACAGGACGCGGCCCGCGGATCATGGGTGACCATGACGATGGTCTTGCCCAGTTCGCGGTTCAAAAAGCGCAGCATGTCCAGCACGTCATCGGCGGACTTGCGGTCAAGATCGCCCGTCGGCTCGTCGCACAGCAGCAAGGCGGGGTCGGACACGATGGCGCGGGCGATGCCCACACGCTGCTGCTGCCCGCCCGACATCAGCGCCGGATATTGCCCGCCGCGCCCTGCAAGGCCGACCAGATCCAGCACCTTTTCCACCCGCGCGCGCCGGTCCTTTGCCGCCAGCGGCTTCAGCAGCAGGGGCAGCTCCACATTCTCGGCCGCCGTCAGCATCGGCAGCAGGTTATACAACTGGAACACGATCCCCATGCTATGGGCCCGCCAGGAGGACCGGGCGCTTTCGCCCATCCGGTCCAGCCGGGCGCTGCCGATCCGCAGCTCGCCGCCATCGGGGCTGTCGATGCCCGCAAGCATGTTCAGTAACGTCGACTTGCCAGAGCCGGAGGGGCCCATGATCGCCACGAAATCCCCACGCGGGATCGTCAGGTCCAGCGCGGTGAAGATCGGGACCGCCTCGGCCCCGATCTGGAAGCCCTTTTGCACCGCCTTCAGGGCGATATAGGGCGCGTCAGGTGTTGGTTCGGTCATTGTGGGGCCTCTTCATTCTGGGGTTCGGTGATGATGCGGATGCGCGCGGCCATGGCGGGGCGGATGCCTGCGGGCGGCGCGGTCAGGCCAAGGCGCAGCGAGACCGTGCCCTTGGCGGCCGAGATCACGGGCGCGATCCGCAGGATCTCTACCGCGAAGGGATCGCCGGGATAGCTGTCAAGGATGGCCTCGCCGCGTAGCCCGGGGCGCAGCTTCGACAGGCTGGCCTCTGCCACATCGGCGTCGATCACCAGACGGCTGGTGTCGGTGATGGTCAGCAGGCTTTGATCCTCGCGCAGGGCGTCAGCCCGTCCAAGCACGCTGTCGCCAAGATGCGCGCCCATCCGGGTGACGGTGCCCGGGATCGGTGCGCGGATCGTCATCTCTGCCACCCTGTCCTGCGCGATCCTGACGGCAAGTTCGGCATCCTTCAGGCTCTGGCGGGCCTGCAGCACCTCGTTCGCGGCCAGATCCCGCGTGGTCTGTGCCTCGTCATGCTCTCGCAGGGACACGGCCCGGCGCACTGCCAGCGCCGAGCTGCGCCCCAGCGAGATGTCCGCCTGCGCAAGTTCGATCTTCCGTGCGGCGAGGACCAGCTCCGCCGCCACCCGCGCCGCCTGCGCCTGTTCCAGCGCGAAACCGGCAGCCGCATCGGCGAGCGTGACCAGCACCTGCCCCGCCGCAACCCTGTCACCGGGGGCGACCAGAATGCCGGTGATCCGCCCCTCATAAAGCGCAAAGACCGCCGTCTCGTCCGGCGCGACGACATAGCCCGAACCAGTAACTTCACGGCGCGGAAGGACGGATTGAACCGAGCTTGCCATCGTCGGCGGAGCCGTTGCCGCGGCCAGCAGCACAGGTTCTGCCGCGGTGCCCGGCATAACGGCGCGCCCGATGGCCAACGAGAGGGCAATGCCCGCCCCGGCCAGACCGGCAGCAAGGAGGATCCACTGCCGGGCGCTGTGGCCCGGCGGTGGAACGGGGTCTGCGGAGGGCGCCAGGGTCAGGGACCGCAGCGCCTCGGCGAATGGGGGAGTTTCCGGGATCATGTTCATGCCGCCAGAATGCCTGGCCGGCCGTGGAACGCGTCCTTGAACGCGATCCGGTCGGTGCCGGATCGCGATTCAGCACCCCGCGCCTAGGCAGAGCTCGCCTGCGCCCTGCCGTGCTTTTCGCGCCACTGGACCGGCGTCATGTCGGTCACGCGCCGGAACTCGCGGTTGAAGTTGGATTTGGTCTGGAAGCCGACATCGAACATGATCTCGGTCACCGGCTTGTCCGTGTCCGCCAGCAGATGGCAGGCCTCGGCGACCCGGAACTCGTTCACATATTGCGAGACGTTCTTGCCGGTCGTCCGGTTGATGGCCCCCGAGATCTGGCGCGCGGGCACAAGCGTCTTGCGCGCCAGCCGGTCCAGCGTCAGCTCCGTATCCCGGTAGACCCGCCGCCCCTCCATCTGCGAGATGACCGCGGCCATCGTCTCGCGGTCGCCATCCGCCTCGGTGGGCGGCGCGGACTCGGTCTCTTCGGGCGAGGCGGGGTTGCGGCTGGCTATGGCCCCGGCCAGCGACAGGATGATCAGCGCCCCCAGATTGCCGAGGGTGATCGCTGCCAGCGCATGGCTCCCGCGCCCCTGCAGGAAGTCGAGGAAGACATAGATGTCGAGCGCAGCCGAAAACAGCAGCGCCAGCGCCGCGAAGATGATCGACCGGAAGGCCGGCGTCGCATTCTCGAACGGCAGGCGCCGCAGGGCATCCGCGCCGGGCCGCATCAGCAACAGGATCGCCCCGGCATAGACGACGAAGATCCCGGCAATCGCGATGTCCAGCGCATCCCGCCAGAGCACCGTCAACAGCACGATCAGCCCGGCAGGCGCGCTGTGCAGCATCACCCGGCGCAGCGGCGACAGCGTGCTTGCCCCGACCAGCCGGGACACGCCGGCATAGGCAAGCGGCGGCACCAGCGCAGCGATCGCCGGCATCAGATACATTACCGCCTCGATCCCATACCCCCATCGCAGCCCCGACAGCACCGATTGCAGGGTGCTGACGAGGATCAGCGCCAGAAACGGCAGATTGCCGGGCGCACCGCCAGCCCGGAGGCCATCATCCCGCCGAACCACCTCGGCCAGCAGAACAAGAAGCAGGATGGCAACCACGAAGGGCAAGGGAACGGAGAGCATGGCGGATCAGACATCAGGTTGGAGTGGCTCGGTCCTCCGATCATGAGGGACTTCATTCCCGCGCGCGACCCGGATCGTGTTCGAGGACCTCAAACAGGCCGACGGGGGACCGCGGTGTCACCGATTGCCCGCCGAAGAGCACCTGGCGCGGTAGCTGGAAGATGAAGTATGGGTTCAGGAGCGGCAGCGCGCTGGCCTCGTCCAGCCGGGCAAGCTGCTCGGCGGTCAGCGTGAGCTCGAGCGCGGCAATGTTGCTCTGCACCTGATCCGGCCGGCTGGCGCCGAGCAGCAGCGAGTCAACTCCTGGCCGCGACAGGACCCAGGCGAGCGCGGCCAGCGCCATCGGCACCTCCAGCTCGGCCGCCACCTCGCGCAAGACGTCCACGATGGTAAAGTTGCGCTCGGTGAACAGCATCCCGCCATAGGGATTGTCGCCGCTCAGCCGGTCGCTGTTCGCGGCCCCGGCATCCATGGCGCGGTCCGGCACCGCGGCGGCACGGCCCGCCTCGGCCAGCATCTCGCGGCCGTATTTCCCGGTCAGCAGCCCGCCCGCCAGCGGGCTCCACGGCATGATCCCAAAGCCGAACTCCTCTGCCATCGGCACCAGATCCAGCTCGACCCCGCGCTCGATCAGCGACCAGGCGTTCTGCAGCCCGATCGGCCCCGGCAGGCCCTGCGCCGCCGCCAGCGTCGCGACCTTGGCGACATACCAGGCCGGCGTGTTCGAGAAGCCGTAATAGAGGATCTCACCGCGGGCGACGGCGGCGGCCAGCGTCCTCAGCACCTCTTCGGCGGGCGTGGTCCGATCCCAGACATGCACCCAGTAGAGGTCGATGCGGTCGGTCCCAAGGCGGCGCAGCGAGCCTTCGATCCCCAACCGGATGTTGATCGCGCCGTTCCCGCCATGAAGGGGATGTCCCTGCGTGCGGGCAAAGCCCGACTTGGTCGACACGACCATCTGGTCGCGCAAGCCGCTGTCCTTCAGGAACTGCCCCAGCATCCGCTCGCTTTCGCCGCCGCTATAGACGTCGGCGGTGTCGACGACATTGCCGCCGGCCGCGACATAGGCGTCAAAGATCGCGCGGGCCGTGCCGGTGTCGCTGCCCCAGCGTCCGGCGCCGAAGGTCATGGTCCCCAGCGTCAGGGGGCTGACGATCAGCCCCGAGCGGCCGAAGGTCCGGTAATTCGTCATCTGCATGGGGATCAGCCTTCCTGATGTGATGTCACGAACCTAAACGGACGCGCCTCGAAGAATTAGCCGTTCCCTTCCGCATGGGCCTGTGAGCATCATTCATGAATGATACGGCAGAACCTCAACGATCTGGCGGCCTTTGCCGTCATCGCCCGCACCCGCAGCTTTACCGCGGCGGCGGCCGAGCTTGGCGTGTCGCCCTCGGCGCTCAGCCACGCGATGCGGGCGCTGGAGGAGCGGCTCGGCCTGCGGCTTCTGGCACGGACCACCCGCTCGGTAGCGCCGACCGAGGCGGGCACGGCGCTGCTGGGGCGGCTGGCCCCGGCGCTGGAGCAGATCGAGGCGGGGGTGGCGGCGCTGTCGGACTGGCGCGATACGCCGGCGGGAACGGTGCGGCTGACGACCTTCCACTGGATCGCGTCGACATTACTGGCCCGGCGGCTGCCGGATTTCCTCGCGCGCCATCCCGGGATCACGGTCGAGGTGAGCGTCGATGACGGCTTGCACGACATTGTCGCCCTGGGTTTCGACGCCGGGATCAGGCTGGGCGAGAGCGTCGAGCGCGACATGATCGCCGTGCGGATCGGCCCGCCGCTGCGCACCGTCGTCGTGGCGACGCCCGGCTACTGGGACGCGCAGGGCCGGCCGGGCCATCCGCGCGATCTGCAGGGCCATGCCTGCATCGGCTATCGCAACGGCGCCGGCACGCTGATGCCCTGGGACTTCGAGAGTGGCGGCCGGACGATGCGCCTTCAGTTCCGCGGGCCGCTGGTCTGCAACGCGTCCGGCCTTGCCCTTGCCGCGGTGCGGGCGGGATGCGGCGTCGGCTGGGCGATGGAGGAAGATGTCGCGGACGACATCGCCAGTGGCCGGCTGGAGCAGGTGCTGGACAGCTGGTGCCAGCCCTATCCCGGCGCCTTCCTGTTCCACCCCAGCCGCCGCCAAGTGCCGCCGCCGCTGCGCACGTTGATCGACTATCTCAGGATGTAGCGCCGGGGTGCGGACCGTGAACGCTCACAAGTCAGTATCGCGTGGCAAGCCTCAGCGACTGGTTCGGGGAGGCCGCACCGCGACGCGGCGATTGTCCTGACCGGCGGGTAAGGGTCGATCGGGACATGACCCGGCCTGCGGGGCCGCTAGGCCGACGCAACGCTGCAGGGCAGCGTCGAGCCTGCCGATGTCATCGAGCCCCTGTGTGCAGCGTGAGCCGCAGCCGCCGAGGCCCCAAGCGCCTCCCCGCGACGTCACCGATTGTCCGCCGAAGAGCATCCGACGCGGCATTTTTAAGGTGAAGTAGGGGTTCCGGGACGGCAGCGCGCTTGCCTCGTCCAGCTGGGCAAGCTGCCCGGTGCAAGCCGCGCGTCGATGACCTGTGGGACCTGAGCGGCATAGTATGGCGGCCTTAGGGAATGGCCGCCATACGCATCCCCGAACTAAAGGTTAGAACAGCAGAGGCGGAATGAGCCCCTCCGGCAGGCGCAGGGTCATAGCCCAGGTGATGCCGCTGATGAAGCCCACCGCCCCGATCGTCAGAAGCCCAGCATGCACCGGTCGGGCTTTTCCTGCGATGATCAGGAAGGCCGGGAAGAACAGCGCCATGGCCGGCACAAAACCGATCAGCCAGACCAGCCCGACCAGGGCCGCAAAGACCGCCAGGTACAATTCGCGTCCAGACCAGGCCCCCGCGACTGCGCCGGTTGCATCGTCGTCATGGATCTCGGCGATGCCGCCGCGACGGATGCTGAACACCACGCCCAGGGCGCCTGCCAGCGCGAGGATGCCGATGGTCAGCGGGAACACCATACCAAGGAAGCTCAGGCCAATACTCTCCACCAGACAGAACGCCGCGGCAGCGACCAGAATTCCGGCAAACGCCATCTGCCGGCCCCGGGTTTTCTGGTCGGCAACGTCGCTTGCACCCTCACTGGACACCTCGGCGCCATAGCGCAGACCCAGAAAGACCGACACGACGGTGATGATGCCGATGATGACGACACCGGGACGCATCAGCCATTCCATGCCGTAAAACTGCACGGCCTGATACAGATAGCCCTCCGCCCCCGGTGCCAGAACGAACCCGATGAGCAGCGCCGGGCGCGGCCAACCAAAGCGACGCATGTAGATGCCGACCGCGCCCATGAGGATCAGTGCGGCCAGATCCGCCATCGACCGCGAGGCCTGGAATGCCGCGAACATAGCGATCATCACCATGAAGGGGGCCAGATAGACGAAGGGCACCTGCGTCAGGCGCGCGACCTGGCGGGCCATCAGCACGCAGAGCCCGGCGCCGACGACGTTTGCCAGGGCCAGCGACCAGATAATCGTATAGGTCAGGTCCAGACGCGTCTCGACCATGGTCACACCGGGCTGAATGCCCAAGAGCACCATGCCGCCCAGAAACACTGCCATGGATCCTGAGCCGGGCACGCCGAACAGAAGTGTCGGAATCAGGGCTCCACCCTGACAGGCATTGTTGGCGCTTTCCGGCGCGATCACACCGCGCACGTCGCCCTTGCCGAACTGGCTGCGGTCCTTGCTGGTCTGCACGACATGGCTGTAGGCGATCCAGTCCACGACCGCCCCGCCCAGACCGGGCAACGCCCCGATCACGCAGCCCAGACTGGCGCAGCGCGCGACCAGCCACGGATGGCTCAGCACGTCGCGCACGCCCCGCATCCAGCCACCCCCTAATGGGGTGCTGTTCGAGATAGCGGTGCCACGTTTCAGCAGGTCGATGATCTCGGGAATGGCGAACAGCCCCATCGCCACGACGACCAGCGGGACGCCGTCATAAAGGTAGTCGATGCCCAGGGTCATGCGCGCTTCGCCGGTCGCGGGTGCGGTGCCGATGGTGCCGATGACCAGACCGAGTCCCGCAGCGGCGATGCCCTTCGTCAGGCTGCGCCCAGACAGGACCGCCACCATGGACAGGCCGAACAGGGTCAGCATGAACAACTCGGCCGAGGAGAAGGACAGGACCAGAGGGCGGGCCATCACGATGGCAATCGACAAGACCAGCGCGCCGATCAGCCCGCCCAGAAGCGAGCTGGTGAAAGCCGCTGACAGCGCACGCGCAGCCTCGCCGCGCTTGGCCATGGGAAACCCGTCCAGCACGGTTGCCTGACTGGCGCTGGACCCCGGTATCCCCATCATGACCGATGTGAATGTGTCACCCGTGGGGATCACCGCAACCATGCCGATAAGCATCCCCAAAGCCGCGGCGGGCTCCATACCATACAGGAATGGCAGCAGGATCGACATCCCGGCAATGCCACCCAAACCGGGCAGGATGCCCACGATCAGGCCCACCAGAACGCCAAGGACCAGAAAGGTCAGGTGCCCGGTGGACATGACCTGACCCAGTGCCGAAAGGGCAATATCGAACATCGTGGTTTCCTCCCCCACATGCGGTGCAGCGGGGCCAACAGGCCCCGCCAATGGCTCAGAACTGGACGCCGTAATCCTCGGAGAGCCAGGTCGTCAGAAACTCCCGGATGGCCGGATCGACGGTCAGCGCGGTCTTCAGCGCGGCATCGGCCTCTTCCCCGACCAGCTGGTCATAGACCCCGATTTCTTCCCCGGCGCGTTCGCGGAAATCCGGAGCCTCGACGATCCGGCGGGCGGCGTCGGTATAGCTTGCGATCACCTCCGCAGGGGCGTCCTTGGGCAGAACCACCATCTTCTGCAGCGAATAGCCCGCGATCATCAGGGCCTTCCAGGCCTCGAACGCTTCTCCCTCGGGTGCCGCACCCGTGGCTTCGGTGAAGAATTCGACGAAGGTCGGCAGGTCCGGGAACGAGGGATCGCGGCTGACATTCCCCTCGGCATCGACCACGCCCATCGAGAACAGGGGCACGGCCTTGCCGCCATCAACCAGCGGCACCACGCTGTTGAGATAGGCAGAGCTGGTCTGGAAATCGATCCCTGCCTCGCCACGCTCAAACGCCAGTCTACCCGCGCCGCGGCTTTCCATGCCGAAGACAGGGCGAATGTTCAGGCCCATCATCTTCAGGGCAAGAAGAACCGGCATTTCCAGTGCGGTCGCGCCTTGGCTGGCGAACCGGATTTCCTCGGCCTTCAGTGTGTCCAGTCCCTCAGGTCCGCTGACACCGTATTTCGGATCGGCATAGACGACGCCGCCGGTGGGCGATGCCAGGATGGCGGTCCAGTCGGCATAGTCATAGCGGACGCGCGGATCGCCCAAAATGGCCGGATACTGCGTCGAGGCGGAAGTGCCCAAAATCGAAAGGCCATCGCTGGTTGCGCGGTTCGCGAACTGGTTTGCGCCGGTGATCGATCCGCCGCCGGGCACATTCAACACCACGACATTCGGCTGTCCCGGGAGGGCCTGCGACAGCTGAGGGGCAAAGAAGCGCGCCCAGACGTCGGTGCCGCCTCCCACGCCAAAGGGAATGGTCCACTCGATGGTCTCGCCGGAAAAATCCTGAGCCAAAAGGGCCTGCGGAAGGGTCAAGGCCGCAGCGGCACTCAGCAATGCGGCCCGTAGGGGGGTGGTAAACAGTTTCATCTGGGTCTCCTCCTCAATGATACGAAAGTCTACGCGATCAGACGACCTGATCGCGCACATGGACAAAGCCGTCGAACAGGCGCCGGGCGGTGCGGATGACCATCGCGCGGGTGACTATGCCGGTGACAGGGTCCTGTTCGATCTCGACCGGGGTCTGCCCCGAGGGATGCTCGATGATCAACCGCCGGCGGCCATCGGCCTCGGGCTCGGGCAGTCTGGCCAGACGATGGGCGATGGTGCCGGGCGTGCAGCAGGCCGACGCAATGCAGACCGCGCCGGTGATGGCGACTGCGGTATGACATGAATGCGGCATGAAATAGCGCGCCGCGATCGTCGCGGCACCGGAAGGTGGGCTGAGCAGGATCGGCTTTGGAATGACCATCTGCGAGACATCCCCCAGCCCCATCCGCCGTCCCGCGTCCAGTCGCAACGTCTCAAGCTGCTGCATGAAACTCCGGTCCGCGTCCAGATCTGCGGGGACCTCCTGGCCCGTCTTTCCAAAGCTGACAGCATCCACCAACATCGCTGCGACGGCCATGTCGAACAGCGTGACTTCGACCCCTTCGATGACATCAGCGCCGTTGCCTGTGGGCAGCAGCTTGCCGGTCTTCGACCCTGCCGCATCCAGAAACGCCATGCGGACCGCGGCTGCAGTGCCGGGAACGCCGGCAATCGTGGTATTGCCCTCGTAGTTGACCAAGCCGCCGGGGGTCTGAACAATGGATTCGATCCGCTTGCCGGTGTTGACGTTGAAAATCGTCAGCCGCGTCTCGGGATCGGTGGCGGGAACCAATCCCTGCTCGATGGCAAAGGGTCCGACTGCGGCCAGCATGTTGCCGCAATTGGGCGCGGTATCGACCAGGGCGCGGTCGACATTCACCTGCGCGAACAGGTAATCCACATCCGCATCGGGCCGCGTGCTACGCCCGACAATGGCAACCTTGCTGGTCAAGGGGTTGCCGCCGCCGATCCCGTCGATCTGCAACGGATGCCCCGATCCCATTGCCGAGATCAGGACCGCATCCCGCGCCGCACGGTCCGCCGGCAGGTCGCTGGACAGGAAGAACGGGCCGCGCGACGTGCCGCCTCGCATCAGGACACAGGGAATTCTTTGCATGATCTTGGCCTTCTCGGACTGCCAAGGGCCGCAGCCCTTCGGTTGGGCACAGACTTGCCAGACCTGTCGGAATGTGTGAAATGCAATGAACTGAATGATTATTGCGTTGAGCGCATGAGTATCGATCTGGAAGACTTGCGGGCCTTTGTCGCGACTGCCGAGATGCAGAGCTTTCGTGCGGCCGCGGAAACCATCCACCTGTCGCAGCCCGCCCTGACCCGCCGCATCCAGAAGCTGGAGGCGACGCTTGGCGTTCCCTTGCTGGAACGAACGACCCGGCGCGTGTCGCTGACGGCCGTGGGACGTGATTTCCTGCCCCGCGCCCGCAGGCTGCTGGACGACCTTGAGACCTCGCTGATGTCGGTCCGCGAGATTGCAGAGCGGCGTTCGGGGCTGGTCAGCATCGCCTGCATCCCCACGGCGGCCTATTACTTTCTGCCGGACGTCATCAGTGCCTTCACCGCCGAGTTTCCCGCGATCCGCTTTCGCATCCTGGACGCGGGCGCGAACGAGGTGTTGCAAAGCGTCCTGAACCGCGAGGTTGATTTCGGGATCACATTGCTGGGGGCGGATGACCCCGACGTGGCCTTCGATCCGCTGATCGAGGAGCCGTTTCTGCTGGCCTGTCGGCGAGACCATCCGCTGGCGCACCGCGCCTCGGTCAGCTGGGAGGAGTTGGCGGACCATCGCTTCGTGACAGTCGGCCGGTCCAGCGGCAACCGCCTGATCATGGATCTGGCGCTGGCCAAGGCGAATGTCCGGCCCCGGTCCTTCTTCGAGGTCCAGCACCTGTCCACTTCGCTGGGCCTGGTCGAGGCGGGGCTGGGGGTCGCGGCGCTGCCGCGCATGGCCCTGCCCGCGGGGCCGCATCATGCGATTGCCACTGTTCCCCTAACCTCGCCCGACGTGACGCGGACCGTTGGCGTGGTCCGGGTGCCCGGTTCGCAAAGATCACCGGCTGCGGAACAGTTCTATGAAATGCTGCTCAGCCGATGGCGGTCGCGAACATGACGAGACATGAATGGCTGAGGGGTATCGATGTCTACTTAGACTAGGCTCAGGCCCACGGATCTTCCGGTTGCTGCGTGGTTCAGGTTCCGCAAGGAGACAGACCGATGAGCAACCTTTTCTGGCTGACCGAGGCGCGGATAGCGCGTCTTCAGCCGTTCGTCGGGGAAACAGTCCCCCGGACTGTTTTCTGATCCGCACTCTCGAATAGTCATGGCAGGCCGCGTGTCGATGATCGGCGGGTCCTGAGCGGCAGGACTGAGACTGCTCGGCGCCGTGTGACCGGACAATAGTCCGGCCTAAGAAACTTAATGCGGACTATTATCCGCCTTGCCACCCGTTTGGTTGACTTCCGCTGCAAATTGCCTTAACACGGACAAAAACACGGCCATAGCAGCATAAGGCGGATTTTTATCCGATCAAATTATGTCTTCTTACCAAGTTCAGACCGCCCTCAAACGCCTTGGCCATGACATTCGTGTCGCCCGCAAGAAGCGGCGGATGTCCGTCACGGATTTCTGCGAGCGCCTGGGCGTGACCGACAAGACACTCGCCAAGCTCGAGACGGGCGATGGCGGTGTGCGGCTCGAGACCCTGGCCATGGCGCTCATGGTTCTGGGCGAGCTCCACCGGCTCGGCGAAATGCTGGATCCTGCGAAAGACGATACCGGCCTGGTCCTTGATCAGGCCCGCCTGCCACAGCGGATCGTCAATCGCCGCAAGCCGCCATCCGGCAGATCGCCCACCACGCATGCCCGATCGGATGAGATCGATGACGAAGGGAGCGCGTTCTGATGGTCGTGGCTCGTGTAGCTCTTGGGAACGGGCTGGTTCCGGTCGGTCGTCTGGTCTTCGAGACGGACGGGCGGCGCGCACATTCCACCTTCATCTACGACCAGGAATGGATCGACAACCCGCGCGGTTTCGACCTCTGCCCGCAGATGCCGCGGGCGAGCGTGCCTTATCACGCCAGCTCCGGCGGGCGCGACAGCCGGAAGCGCGATGTCATCGCCGGGCCCTTTGCGGATACCTCCCCGGACAGCTGGGGCCGCAAACTGATGCGCCGGGTTCTGGGCGAGGGGGCAACCGAGTTCGACTTCCTGACCACATGCGACGACACCGCGCGCCAGGGCGCGCTTCGCCTCCTGCAGGAAAATGGTGAGCCATTCCCGCAGATCGGAAAGGCCGTCCCGCACCTGGCTGATATCGAGGACCTGCTCAAGATCGCGCAAAGGTTCGAACGGGACCCGGCCGGCGCCGAGCAAGATGCGCTGGATCTCGTCGGCGCGGCCGGCACGCCGGGCGGGGCGCGGCCAAAGGCCAATATGAGGGATGGGGACCGGCTCTGGCTCGCCAAGTTCACCTCGATCAACGACACTTGGCCGGTGGAACGTCTCGAGGTGGCAACGATGAAGCTCGCCGGGAGCCTTGGCCTGCGCACGCCGGAATGCCGGCTCGAGTTGCCCGGCAGCTCGCACCCGATCGGTCTCTTCAGCCGTTTTGATCGCCGAGAGGGCGGTAGGGTCCCCTACATCTCCGCGCGCACCGCCCTGGGCAAGGTTGGACATGCGAGCGGCTTTTACACCGACATCGCCGATATCATTCGCACCATCTCGGCCCGGCCCCGCGATGATCTGCTGCAAATCTGGCTTCGGATGGTTTTCGGAATCCTTGTCACCAACACGGATGACCACCTGAAGAACCACGGTTTCATCTATGCGGGGCAGAACCTCTGGCGTCTTTCGCCGCTCTTCGACGTCAATCCGCAGCCCCGGCGCCATGCCCAGTTGGAAACCGGGATCAGCCCGATCCATGGGCATGAGCCGGACATCGCCGCCGCGATCGAAGCGTCCGAGTTCTTCGATGTCAGTGCGCAGGAGGCCCGGGTCCTGGCTCGGAATATGGCGCGAAGCATCCGCGACAACTGGCGGGACGAACTGCGCCGCCAGGGACTCAGCGGCGCGGGGTTGAACGCCTGTGCTCCGGCCTTCGAACATGAGCGGATGGATGCGGCACTCGGGCTATAGCCGGTAGGGATTTCAGACCCGTCAGATAGCCGAGCGCTCTCATCCAGCCGCACTATCGCGGAAGCGGCATGTCTGCTTCGACTGCCCCCTGCACCCACTCAAAGGCCTCACGGGCACCTTGCTGCATCGCGGCCTCCTCTGCGTGTAGCGCGTCAACCAGCATGTCCGTGACCGTCAACCACCTTGGCCGGTTTTGACGCCGCCGGGTTGGCGTATCTGGAACTGTCTTTCGCTCAGCTTTCTCCTTCGTCCTGGTTGTCGGTGATGGT
>Ga0209347_1002937_pt1 | contig 21129 bp, 14 predicted proteins | sample AutmiccommuBRH23_FD_187382 | JGI IMG/M metagenome (GOLD analysis project Ga0209347, IMG submission 187382) | Deep subsurface microbial communities from Mt. Terri, Switzerland - Autotrophic microbial communities BRH/23 (SPAdes) (version 2) | ecosystem: Environmental > Aquatic > Deep subsurface >...
TTCTGGATAAAGTCTATATTCTTCAAATGATTGAAAATAGGCGTTTGGGCTGATAATATCGGCGGCAGCCATAAAAACTCCAACACTTCCACCAATAGACATCATCAATGTTGCAAAAAGAACCAGATATAAATAGACAGTTTTGATCACTTCTTCTCCTCCTTTATTGTGTTCAACCTTAACTCCAATGCTAATTAATATTGCCAAAACTATAACAACCGCAAGTACTAAAACTGATATGAGCATTTAATCACCTCGCATGATTCCACGACTAAATTTAATCTAAGGCCCTCAGATAATAAGAAACCAGGTATCACGGGCTCACAGCTACTTCAGAAAAATAACGGTAAATTCATCAGTGCTCCTCCTCTAAGCTTTTTATTTATTATATCATGCCTCATTAATAAGAAATTTTACCATATTTTAACAGGTATTTTGCTAGCCCTGATCACAACCACCACATGAAAAAAGCAAAATCCGAACGTCAACGTCCGGTTTTTGCTTTTGCCATTACAGTATTTTTGGTATCGGAGGCGGAACTGGAACCCGCACAGTCTCCCATACGCCCCTATAAATTTGTCAGTCAGTGGGATGCTTGTAGCGGGGGCAAACTCCCGGGTTTCTTTCAGAAAGCTCATGGCCTCATATATTTCATGCTTGCCAAAAAAACGCCGGTTATTAATCAATACTGTTGTGGGCCTCTGTTTAAACCGTTTTAATAATTGCTTTGCCCTTTGGCGCAAGGGCAAAAGCCTTTTGTAACAATTGTCAGCTGTTCAGATTCCCGCATACCACCTGAAGTTCTTTTTGACCAGACTCTGGGAGATATTTTCGTTGAATTATTTTTAAACCCTGTGATGCAAAAATTCTGTGTTTCAAGGGGTTATTGCTCCCCTTTATTTCCAATATCAGGCTTTTTTAAAGGATTGAAAATAAAGGCTGGTGATTTTACCAAAATTTCCACTGGTTTAACCGATATGCCCTCTCCTTTATTTTTCTCCCCGCCACCACCACCTGTTGTAGCAGGCTTTTTCATCTCCTTTACCTCAATCAGGAAAACAGCAAGTAACGCGGCAACTCCAGCAAGGGCCGCAGACACCCAAAACATGAGTGAGCGATTATCCATTAGCAGACCGAAAAGGGGCGGACCCAAGGCCACCCCAAAAAAGCGGACACTGCCGTACAGTGAGGTAATGAGGCCTCTTTTTTCAGCCTCACAGGAACTGGTGATAATGGTATTCAGGCATGGAAGAGTTAATCCTGTTCCAATACCTGCAACTGAAATACCCGCGAAAAAAGCTATTGTATTTCTGTTGAAAATACCCAGCCCGGCAAGGGAGACTGCAATTAAAGCCAACCCGGAAAAAATGAGCCATTTCATTAGCTTTATTTTTTTCTTGATCATCATACCGGTAATGAACGAGGTTACGCTCATAAAAAGCACAGGGATGGCCAGGGCAAAGCCCTTTATAACCCCTTGCAGGTGGTATCTTTTCTCAAGGTATTCTGAAAGAAAAAAGAGAACCCCGAACAGCAACAGTAGGGCAGTCATTCCTGCAAAAAAAGATGTCAGCAGTAAGGCCCGCTTTTTTTCGAATATTTGCTTCACAGATTGAAGGTATTGGCCAATACTTTGTTTTGCCCGGTTAGCTTTGGGTTCCTTCACAAGAAACCACATGCCCAGCACGATGGGGATTACTATTAAGGGGAAGAATAAAAAAACAGCATACCAGGTAATCAGGCCAATTACTGCACCGAGAATAGGGCTTAATACTTTCCCCATTCCATTTGAGGCCTCAATAATGCCAAGGGATTTACTTCGCTCTTTACCCTTGAACAGATCACCACATAGAGCCATGGCAATAGGTGCTGTCCCGGCCGCACCTATACCCTGCAAAACCCGACCACCCAGTATAACCGGGTATGCGCCTTTATCCATAAAAAGAGCTGCCAGACCTGCAACTATACCACCAAGGCCATATAAGATGAGGGAAGGGGCTATAACCACCTTTCTTCCGTATCGATCCGATAAAAACCCGGCAAGCGGGATTATCAGACCTGCTGGAACAGAGAATAAGGTTATCATCATACTTAATTGGAAATCGTTTAAAGCAAGGGCTTTTTTCATGGCAGGCAGTACTGGAATAAGCATTGAATTGCCAAGAACCATAATGAAGGGGACTCCACTCAGGGCAGCTAAAACTGTTACTCCTGGTTTTACGGACATTGGTGGTGTACCTACCCTTTCCTTAACTATTATTTCATCAGGTCAAACATAAAGATATTATGGAAAAACATCTTTACAGCAAGGAGGTTAATTAAAAAATTTCACCAAAGAGTTTATCGCATAAATCTCCCAATGAAAAACCGTAGTATCAAAATACCATTCCCAGGAGCATACTTTTACTTCTTTCCAGGTATTGTCCCTTTGACAAAGAGAAATAATCCGAGGAAAATACTGAAAAAAATCAGCCCCCCTATTTAAAAGGGGCTGATTGCCTTCAGGTATTCTGTGGAGCTTTAACCATTTACTAATTCAACCGAACCCCCGGCCCTTTTAATCTGATCGATTAGGCTGTTTAGTCCGCCTGAATTAACCCCTAAAGCGGGAATTCTTACAATCAGACATATACCGCTGGGGCTGGTAACCTCTATTAGGTTTAGCAAGTTAATTACAGCGCCGGCCGGTATAAAAATTCTGAGCAGTGTTCCGGGAAGCTGTGGGCATGGGCCACCATGATCATGAGAGGGCGGTTTACCTACAAGTGTTGAACCCATTATCAATACCTCCTTCTGTTTTAATACATAATATGGTATATATTGTAAAATGTTACAGGCTGCAAGTGGATTACAAAAAGGATAATATTACTATTAATAATGCAGAGTTAACAAAAAGGTAATTGTTCCAAGATCAAAGAAATAATAAAAGCCCCTCAATCGGGGCTTTCTGCAATATAACCAATTGTCAGGGAGATTACCACTGGAATAGGCCATGGCTTCCTGCAAGCATCTCTTTTTCCGAGGGTTTACCGTCATTTTAGGCTCTCAGCCATTGATTTAGCGGCCTCGTAAATTGCCTTAAGCTTGTATGCCTTGCTTTTCCTGGTAACACCTATGAAGTCGTACTTTTTCCCCTTGACGTGGTCAACGAATCTTTCCATCGTCGCAAGGCAGGATATTAAGCCGTTTCCTGTTCCCCCTGCAGCCGCTACACAAATCACTGGTTTACCCGCAATAAACTGGTCTTCTTTTTTTAACCCTTCACATCTCCTCACCCGGTCAACGAAAGCCTTGGCAGACTCACTCATATCCCCCCAATAAACAGGGGTCACGAGAATAAAGGCATCCATATCTTTCATTTCGCTGTGCAGTGCCTGAAATCCATCGCCGGTTTGGCAGCTATGCTTGTCGAAGCAGGAACCCCATCCTTTGTTGCATGCGCGGCACATGCCAATCTTAGACTCATTTAAGCTTACAACTTTAGCCTCCGCCCCAGACTCAAGAATGCCCGCTCTTGCTTGCTCTCCACAGGCCGCTGTTAGTCCATCCTTGTTTGGGCTGCTTGTAACTATTAGTACCTTCATGACCTTAACCCCCTTATAATAATTGTTATTTTACAATATTAGCTGGAATGTTGAGCGCACGCTGAAGTTTTTTAGAATACCCTGTTTTGTATTTTCTGGATGAAAATGCTTTTTTCCTTTAAATTTTTGGCAAGAGAACAATATTTTTCTGGTCAACTGTAAAATCAGACCTTTTTAAATAAACCGATACTATTCCTATACGTGGCCATACCTTTCACAGTAAGGTGATTTTAAAAATACAAGGCAATGTCTGGTGGAAGTTCTTGGCTAATTCATTTTACAGTAGTCAGGGTATGATATTACTAACAAAAACCATAAGGGAGGGGATCACTTGAACCATGCCGATAAATTCATACAGGATGAATTCTTCCCATTCTACAAAAGGGTTTTAGAGGCCTTTAAAAAGAGCCATCCAAAACTTTTTGCAGTCCTAGACCTCTTTTTGTCCGGCAAAAAGAACAACATCGGCATACGCCTTACCGAAAACGAGATTGCTGTAGGAGAATATACCCTATATTTAGAAGGGGTGGGGCTTTCACATATTGAAAACGGCGTTCTTGCATCAGAAGTGAGAACACCTTTTGGTATAATTAGGCCCTATACCATTCTGGAAAAAAGTACGCTTCAAAAAATGATTTATGATGAGCCGCAATTTGTTAAGGATCCCTTTAAAACCAAAATGAAATATGCCGATGAGTTTACCGTTAAGTTTTTAAAGTAGCCCGCCATTTTGGCGGGTTTTCCTTTGTGTGTGCCTTGGTAACTATTTAATCCCACATGTCAACCTGAGAGCATTTTTAACAAAATGTGCAGCATTTCAAATGAACAAATCCCGCCAGCATAAAGCCAGCGGTTTGCGGTAAAGTTTTATTCTGTTTTACGTCCCGGCCCCCTTAAGATGGCTATGGTAACCTCCCTGTATCAAGCTGTAACAATTTGACTGTATGCTTGTAAACCAAGCTTTTCTACAGCCCGTTCACGCATTTTGTATTTCAGGACCTTTAAGGCTGCATTCATGGGAAATTCGGTTACGAAATCGACGTAACGGGGGGTTTTGTGCTTTGCCATGTGTGAACGGACGAAGTCTTTTAGCTGGTCGGCGGTCATTTCTTCACCGTCTCTGAGTATAATGCAAGCCATAATCTCCTCGCCGTACTGTTTGTCGGGCACACCTATAACCTGGACATCCCTGACCTTTGGATGGGTATAGATAAAATCCTCTATCTCCTTGGGATAAATATTCTCGCCGCCGCGAATGATCATATCCTTAATGCGCCCGGTGATTTTGAAATAACCATTAGCATCACACCTTGCAAGGTCTCCCGTGTGCAGCCATCCGTTCTCATCAATGGCTGCCGCTGTGGCCTCGGGCATCTTGTAGTAACCCTTCATTATATTGTAGCCGCGGGCGACAAACTCGCCGTCTACGTTGTGGGGCAAATCCTCCCCGGTGTGTGGATCGACAATCTTACATTCAACTCCCGGCAGTGCGCGGCCCACAGTGTTTACACGCAAATCGACCGAATCATCAACGCGGCTCTGGGTGCAGCCAGGTGAAGATTCTGTCTGTCCGAACACAATGGTTATCTGAGTCATATTCATATTGTCCACAACATTCTGCATAACTTTGACGGGGCAAGGGCTTCCCGCCATAATCCCGGTTCGCATATAGGAAAAATCTGTCTTCGGAAAATCCTCATGCTCAAGTAATGCTATAAACATGGTGGGCACGCCATGGAAGCAGGTAATTTTCTCCTTATTAATACAGGCCAGGGAATCTTTCGGGGAGAAATAGGGCAGCGGGGAAAGAGTAGTTCCATGGGTCATTGAGGCAGTCATCGCAAGTACCATTCCAAAGCAGTGGAACATTGGCACTTGAACCATCATGCGGTCGGCAGTGGAAAGGTCCATGCAGTCGCCGATGTTTTTGCCGTTGTTTACCACATTGTAGTGGGTCAGCATAACACCCTTAGGGAAGCCGGTTGTTCCAGATGTATACTGAATGTTGCAGACGTCGTGTTTGTTGATGGAAGCCGCCAGGTGGTAAACCTTCTCAATAGGAACTCTTTCGGCCATGGCCATGGCTTCTTCCCATGTTATGCAACCATTCTGCCTTGAGTCAATGGTAATGATGTTCCGCAGGAAGGGCAAGCGTTTAATATGTAGTGGCTTTCCTGCCTCGGCAGTTTCTAACTCAGGACAAAGTTTCTTGATGATTTCAACATAGTTGGAATCCTTATAACCGTCAATCATTACCAGAGTATGAGTGTCTGACTGGCGGAGTAAATACTCGGCTTCATAAATTTTGTAAGCGGTGTTCACTGTTACCAGAACGGCACCGATTTTTGTGACTGCCCAAAAGGTTATAAACCACTGGGGAACGTTGGTTGCCCAGATGGCCACATGGTCACCTGGCTTGACACCCATAGCAATAAGCGACCGGGCAAAGGTATCAACATCGTCCCTGAACTCGGAATAGGTTCTTATGTAATCAATTGTAGTATATCGAAAGACATACTGGTCAGGAAACTCATCCACCATGCGGTCAAGCACCTGTGGGAAAGTCAGGTCGATCAGAGTGTCCTTTTCCCAGACATATTTTCCAGTCCCGGCTATGTTATTGTAAAGATGGCTCTTTACCTTTGTTTTGTCAATGTAGTGCTTCATATAATTTGCATAGTGAGGAAAGACAACACCGGCATCGCTAAGATTGACCGCCCAGCGCTTGACCCATTCGAGGGAAACATAGCCATCGTAGTTAATAGAGCGCAGGGCGAACACCATATCGTCAATGGGCAAATCACCCTCACCCATCATGCGGTACTGAATAACGCCATTTTCCACAACGGAATCTTTAACATGAACATATTTTATGTAGGCACCAAGGTTCTGTACGGTTTTACCCGGTTTTTCACCGGCAAACCGATAAGGATGGTGAATATCCCACAGGGCGGCCACAGCATCACTGGCCACACTGTCTAGCAGTTCGCGTAAGCGAGCGGTGTCAGAATAGGCGCCGTTAGTTTCCACCAGCAGGGTCACGCCTTCTTCTTCAGCCACAGGGACCAGGCGCTTCAAAGCCTCAAGGACAACATTATCGTCCAACTCGCCGGTGGGATGCGGTTCAAGGTCAGCCAGGATTCGGATGAAGGGCGTACCAAGCTTAGAAGCCAGCATAATATATTGTACAATCTCTTTATAGTTTTCCTCCGCCCTTTCGGCAAACTTCAAGCAACAGCCGGATGAGAGGCAGGGGATTTCGAGACGCAGCTTTGAGAGCTTTATTTTGGTTTGCGGCAACTGGCTTTCGGTGAAAGGCTGTGCGTCGACAGCAAAGATTTCAGCTCCCAGCCCGCGTATTTCAATGCCGTCAAAACCAAGATCCTTGGCCATGGAATAGATGTCAGACCAACTGAAATCAGGACAGCCGAGAGTTGAGAATGCAATTTTAATAGTGATCTCCTCCTAAGTTGCTGGAGCCTTTATTTTTGGCTCGCAAATTAATTTTGTCCAGGGGCAAAAAAAAACCTCGCCTCAAAGCATTCCTGTAAGAGACGAAAGCGTTAACTCCCGTGGTACCACTCTAATTGGCATGAAACATACCCACTCTGCGGCATAAATCAAAATGATCAATGCCCTCTCCTTATAACGGCGAGGAACCGGTTCGCACCTACTTGCTGCTGTGCTGCCGCAGCTTTCAGAGGACTGCTCTAGGAGTTCACAACTGCTCTGCGCACTGTTTTTCACCAACCAACAGCTCTCTGAGGCACAATAACACAGCGTGTTTTTTCCTATAATCGCATTTACTGATTTTTGTGGATATCTTAATGGTTCTCGCTGGGTTTGTCAAGTAAGATTTTTATACTCCATTTATCATTGGATTATATTTTAGATTTCCTTAATATTATGGAATCATTTTATATGCTTTTTCCACCGAGGGCTGGAAAATTTATGTCGCTTTTTGTCAATATATTTTTAAAGGAAATTCATTTTCCAAATTGAACAAAAGCGTAAAACAATAATTTTTTGAGGTTAGCATGAAATAGGTAAAGTGGAAAAGGGCTCGGTGCGTTTATATTTTCTAAAGCTATTGGAGGCTAGAAATGGTAAAGGTAAAGGATGTAATGGGTTGTCAGCCTTTAACCGTAAAAATGAATAGTTCTATTGTCGACATCCTTCCCCTGTTAGGGAGTGGAAATGGAATATTGATAATAGATGATGCACAGTACCCGGTAGGTATCATTACCCCCCACTTCTTGTGTCAGGGTCTAGCGGCGGGAGCTTCGATCAATGATCCAGTTGTTGCGGTTATGAAAGATCAATTTGATTCCGTAGGCCCTGAGGACAATATAGAATGCTGTACCGGACAACAGAATATATGGCCGGTGGTTGAAGATGGCCGGGTTTTGGGATTGGTCACCTTTGAGGGCGTAAAGAGGTACTGGCGGAATAAAAGCCGCGAGACTGAAAGCTACCTGGAGGGACTGCTGGATTATTCTCTGAACGGTATTATCGCTATTAATGCCTCGGGCTGTATTGTGGCTTTCAATGAGGCGGCAGTGCAGCTGACGGGAACGCCCAAGACCCAGGCCATGTTCCGGATGGTTACTGATATAATTCCGAACACCGGCCTTCTGGAGGTACTTCGCACCGGACTGCCCCAAAACAGGCAGGAACTTTCAATAGGGAACCGTACAGTAGTCTCCAACCGGCGCCCTATCCTTTTGGATGGCAAAATAACGGGGGCCATTGGCATTTTCCAGGATATCTCGCAGCAGGTGCTGCTGTCCCATGACTTAAAACTGGTTAAGGAAGCAAATAAGGAATTAGATAGAATAATTGAGGCATGCTGGGAGGGCATTTATATTTCTGATGGGGAAGGCGTGGGCCTTCGGGTAAACAATTCGTATGAGCGTATTACCGGGGTGGTGGCCAGGGAACTCATCGGTAAGCATATGGCTCAGGTGGTGGCCCAGGGCATTGTTTCGGATTCAGTGACTATTAGGGTATTAGAAAAAAAAGAGCCGGTAACGATTACACAACAAGTCAAGGGAGGGAAGATTGTGCTTGTTACCGGAAATCCCATTTTTGGAGAAAGCGGTAAAATCAGCAGGGTAGTTACAACTGTCAGGGATGTTACCGAATTGCACCAACTACAGCAAAAACTTTCTGAAAGCAATGAGCTTACCAGGAAATACTTCGAAGAATTAATGACGCTCAGGGAGCAGCAGGTGAACACCGTTAATCTGGTGGCCTGCAGCCGGGAAATGAAGCGGGTTGTGGAATTGGCCGTGAAAGTTGCCAGAGTTGACTCCACCTGCCTGATACTGGGCGAATCAGGGGTGGGAAAGGAAGTAATCGCCAGGATGATTCATACCGGCAGCCACCGGTCCAAGGGGCCGTTCATTAAGATCAATTGCGGAGCAATACCCGAAGGCCTTCTGGAGTCGGAACTGTTTGGCTATGAATCTGGAGCTTTTACCGGAGCCCGCAAGGAAGGCAAAGCCGGAATGTTTGAGTTGGCCAATGGGGGGACCCTGTTTTTAGACGAAATCGGGGAAATGCCGCTAAACATTCAGGTGAAATTACTGCAGGCCATTCAGGACATGGCCATTCAGCGGATTGGCGGCACTAATACAATACGGATAGATGCCCGTATAGTATCGGCCACAAACCGCAACCTTGAACAAATGGTACAATCAGGAGTTTTCAGGAAGGATTTTTACTACAGGCTAAATATTATCCCCATTGAGATTCCGCCCTTGCACAAACGCCCGGATGACATACTTCCCCTTGTGGAGTTAACCATGCGCCAGGTAAATGAGAAATACTCAAAGAAAAAGCAACTAAGTCCCGAGGTAATCAAGCGGCTACTGGGTTACCACTGGCCGGGCAATATCCGGGAACTTAGGAATGTAGTGGAGAGGCTGGTTGTAATCAGCAGCGATGATATTGTTCAGCTTCAGGATATGCCTCAATCTCTTCAGGTTAGAAGATATGAGTACTTGCATCCCATGCTGACCCAAAACAGACTAAGGGAGGCGGTGGAAGAAGTGGAAAAATACCTTTTAGCAAAGGCTCTCAAGGAAAACAAAAGCATGCGCAAGGCTGCCCAGGTATTGGGGGTGGACCAGTCCACGGTTGTTAGAAAGGTGCATAAGTATGGGCTGGTGGTGAACTAGCCTGGATATATGCAATGCTGCAGCGATGTAAAAAACCAACACTTAATGCCTGTTGGGAGACCGTGAAACAATAACAGTCTCGAGACTAAAAGCATTGCAATCCTGCATATAGTGTATAGCTCAAAAAGGCTTAAAATCAGCCTTTTTTTGTTAAGTATTGTTTTTGCTATAGAAATGGAAGTGAGGTCAGGTATGGGCCAACAGGGTATGTTCCTGTTAAATAAACTTCATTGGGAAAGCTCATTATTTGTACCAGGAGGTGATGTCGCCTTAACTGAGCCAGGGTCCGGGGTATCGCTTATAATAGTAAAAAATGTTTTCTATAGGATTGGAGGAAAAAGAGTGATAATAAATACAATTAAAAAAACAAAGCCAATGTTGTTTTTCACTTTTATTTTTCTATTGGCCTTTCTAGGGGGGTGCGGAACCAATCAGGGCCAGGAGAAGGGTTCGGAAAAAGCTGCCGCGGTAAAGGAACCGATAAAGATTGGACTTGTTGACACGTACACCGGTGTGCTTGAATCCTTTGCCAAAAAGACCGAGCACGGATTCATGATGGGCCTTGATTACGCCACCGGGGGAAAAAATGAAATAAATGGCAGAAAAATTGAAGTTTTAAAGGAGGATACCGAGACAAATCCGCAGGTTGCCAAGCAAAAGGCCTTAAAACTGCTGGACGAAAAGAAGGTCCATTTTCTGGTAGGCAGTACAAGCTCTGCAGATACCCTGGCTATTCAGCCGCTGGCCGAGGAGTATAAAAAGATTTTAATTGTAAACCAGGCTATCGCTCCAAGTATAACCGGCAGCAACTGGAATCGGTATACCTTCCGTACGGCTAGAAACAGCGAACAGGACGCGATAACCTGGGCGATTGTCCTGGGAAAACCCGGCACAAAAATTGGAATTCTTGGCGAAGACTATGCAATGGGCCGTGAAGGAGTGGCGGTATTTAAGAAAAAGGTAGAGGAAATGGGCGCCAAGGTGGTATATGAAGAATTCGCTCCTTCCAGTACTACAGATTTCACTCCGTATGTTCAAAAAATGATTTCCGCCAAGCCCGAGTATGGCACGATATACTGGGCCGGAGCGAACACACCGTTCTTCAAGATGGCCGAAACCCTTCCAAAGGCTGGCATAAAATTAACTTTGGGATTTCTTGATATCGACCAGCTCAAATTATACAAGGATGTAACCCCGGCCATTGGCGACTGTTTCGGTATTTATTATTACGATTTTAACAAAAATCAGATAAATGAATGGTTTGTTAAAGAGTACCAGAAAAAGTACAACATACCACCCAGTTATTCGGCACAGTGTGGTTTTACCTCGGCACAGGCGATTGTTGAAGCACTGAAAAAAACCGAGGGGGATGTTGACCCGGAAAAGCTCATCAAGGCAATGGAAGGAATGAGTTTCGATACTGTCAAAGGGAAAATGACCATTCGCCCGGAGGATCATCAGACCTTGCAGGAGATGTACATCGCCCGTATGGAGAGAAGGGAAGGCGTTGACTGGGCCGTTCCAGTGTTGCTTGAGACCATCTCTCCGGAAAAATGTGTTCCGTCGATTAAGAATAAACGATAAATGACGTTAAACCTGCGGGATAACAAAAAAAAATTTTTGTTATCCCGCGCTTTATAAAAGGATGTAAGGGGGCTGGTAAATGTTGAAGGAAATAATCAGCGTTACTGAATTAACAAAGGTGTTTGGCGGTCACGTCGCTGTTGACCATGTTTCTCTAAAAATTGATAAGGGATCCTTTGTTTCCGTAATTGGCCCTAACGGCGCGGGCAAAACCACTTTTTTCAACATGATCAGCGGCCAGCTGCCGGCCTCTTCGGGAAAAATATTTTTTGAAGATCAAGACATTACCAGTTTAACTGCCCATAAAAGGGCGCTTTTAGGTTTGGGGCGTTCTTTTCAGCTGACAAATCTATTCCCCAACCTCAGTGCGCTTGAAAACGTCCAACTGGCAGTGCAGGCCAGGAAAGCAAAGGGCTATAAGCTTTTAATCGACAGGCGGTTCGAGGAGTCTCTCCGGGCTCTGGCCATGGAATCGCTGAGAATGGTGCAACTGGAGGATAAGTTTACAACACCGGCCTCTGTTTTGACCCACGGGGAGAAGAGAAAACTGGAACTGGCCATCATCATGGCCATGGGCTCAAAAGTGTTATTGCTGGACGAGCCGACAGCAGGTATGTCGGTGGAAGAAGTTCCGGCCATACTTAAGGTTCTGAAGGATATAAAAAACAGGGGTGATAAGACGATAGTACTGGTTGAGCATAAAATGGACATGGTCATCTCCCTTTCGGATAGAATCATGGTGCTGCACAATGGTAGGCTGCTGACCGAGGGAACGTCTGAGGAAATAATAAATAACCCGCAAGTGCAAAAAGTTTATCTGGGGGAGGCAGTTTAGCATGTTGACGTGCAGTGGCCTGCATACTTATATTGAGCAATTTCACATTCTTCAAGGTGTGGACCTGGAGGTAAAGAGAGGAGAATTAACCGTTTTGTTGGGCCGCAACGGCGCCGGAAAAACAACTACCCTGCGAACCATCATGGGGCTTAATCCTCCGGCCAGGGGAAAAATCGAATTCGAAGGGGAAGTCGTATCGGGGCTTCCCACTCATGTTATAGCACGTAGGGGAATCGGGTATGTGCCAGAGGATGCGGGTATTTTTACCGATCTTACCGTTCTGGAAAACCTTCGCATTGCTGTCAGGAAGAAAGAATCTGAAGCCAGAAAAAGAATGGACTACATTTTAGAGCTGTTTCCCGATCTGTTTAAATTTCTAAACCGGAAAGCCGGAAATCTAAGCGGTGGTCAGAAGCAAATGCTGTCTATTGGCCGGGCGTTGGTTAATGAAAACAAGCTGCTTTTAATCGACGAGCCTAGTAAAGGACTGGCGCCTGTGGTGGTCAACAATCTGGTTTCAGCAATAAATGAAATAAAAAAACATACAGCGGTATTGCTTGTTGAACAAAACCTGGGCTTCGCCAGCAGGATAAGTGACAAATTTTATATAATTGACAACGGGAAAACGGCTTTAAATGGAAATATGCCACAATTGCTTGAGGACCGGGGTACCCAGAGACAGTACATGGGTGTGGACATTAAGGGGGTGCCGAACTGATGGATGTATTTATTACACTTACCATAAACGGGATAGCTACCGGAATGTTGATCTTCCTGCTGGCTGCGGGTTTATCCCTTATCTTTGGCTTAATGAAAGTAATGAATTTTGCCCACGGCAGTTTTTTTATGCTCGGAGCCTACATGGGCACCTGGTGTTACGTTAGCTCGGGCAGCTTTTTACTGTCGATCGTTCTCGGCGTTATTAGTGGAGCTGTTGTGGGGCTGATAGTGGAGCGTTTGGTTATTAGCCGGGTATACAATAACCACCTGGGCCAGGTTTTAATCACGGTGGGTGTTATGATGCTCCTTAACGAGCTGATCAAGGTTGTCTGGGGTCCCAATGTAATCGCCAGCCCTGTACCCCCGGCACTATCAGGCTTATTGGAAGTAGGCGGCATATCTATCAGCATATATAAGTTGTTTATAATCGCCTTTGCCCTGTCAGTGACTTTACTGGTTAACCTGATACTGAACAGATCCCGCCTTGGGATGATTATACGGGCAGGCACCCAGAATCCCGAGATGGTTAAGGCCCTGGGGATAAGAATTGAATCCTTTTTCAGTCTTGTTTTCCTATTCGGCACGGCCCTGGCTGCCTTAGGAGGAGTACTGATGGGACCCGCCCAAAACCAGGTGGGATCTTATTACCAACAATACATGATGCTGGGCTTTATAGTCGTAGTCATAGGAGGCATGGGCAGTTTCACCGGGGCTATGCTGTCGGGCATTCTGATAGGACTGGTCAGCAACTATGTTGCCTGGGTTTTCCCGGAAGCGGCAATGGCGGTTAATGTGCTGTTGATGGCTGTAATCTTGCTGATAAAGCCGGAAGGCCTTTTTAGTGTGGGGGGGAAGGCATGATACAGAATAAAAAATACTCAATGGACTCTGCAGTTATAGTATCGTTATTAGTTGGAATTGTTGTCATAATACCTATGTTTACAGATTCACGATCGGTTTTTAATCTGATCACCAATATCTGTATCATGGGGGTCTTTGCCATGAGTTACAACATACTGCTTGGTTATACCGGAATTATTTCCCTGGGACACGCCCTTTTTTTCGGCACCGGGGCATACTGTGTGGGAATAGCCATGAAATCATTTGGGCCAACGCTCTGGGCACTGGCACTGGCGGTGTTTATGGCGCTTATTTTAGCGGTGCTTGCGGGCCTGGTAACGGGATATCTTTCGTTAAGGGTAAAGGATATCTACTATGCCATGATTACACTGGCTTTTGCCGAAATGTTCTTCGTTGTAGGTGAAAAGTGGAGGGATGCCACCGGTGGAACTGATGGCATAAGCTTCAGAATTCCGGAGATGATCCAGAATAAAGTGGTCCTTTACTACTTACTGATTGTTTTTTCATTTTTAATGTTAATACTGGCTTACCAGCTGATTAACTCCCCTGTGGGCAGGGTGCTTCAGGCTATCCGGGAGAACGAGCAGCGGGCCGAAGCGCTGGGTTATAATGTGCTGCACTACAAGCTGATATCAAATGTTTTTGCCGGGATCATGGCCAGTTTAGCCGGTACAGCCTTTGCCATTTCGCAGAAATTTGCCAATACCGGCACACTAACCATAGAAAAGACACTGGATGCCCTGCTAATGACAATTATTGGGGGGGCGGGAACATTATTGGGACCCTTTATAGGTTCTGCGGTGATGTTTTTACTCCGGGACTGGCTGGCCACTCTTGGCAATCTCCACCCATTGTTTGAACGCTGGTATATTTTTTTCGGCTTGCTCTATATTTTGTTGGTCCTTTTTATGCCCGGAGGGGTTATGGGTGCTTACTCCAGGGTCAAAACATACTATCAATTTCGCAAAAAGCGATCTGACACCGGCAAAGAGCCCGGACTAAAACTATAGTCGGACTTATGAATCAGGCATTAATTAAAAATATAAAGGGAGCGGGTTTTTATGGGGGACAATATAAGTCAAATTATCATGGAGCGCGGGCAGCCAGCCACCATGCGGGACGGTACGGTGTTGCGGGCCGATATTTATCGCCCGGCCAAACCCGGAAGATATCCGGTGCTTTTACAGCGTAATCCCTACAGCAAAGCTTTTCTGCCCTTTGCGACGTTATCGCTGGACCCCCTGACAGCAGCCCACGCTGGCTACGTCGTGATCATTCAGGATGTCCGGGGGCGCTTTACGTCTGATGGGGGCCGGTACTACATGTACAGGGATGAGTATAACGACGGCTATGACTCCGTTGAGTGGGCTGCTTCACTTCCCTATTCCGACGGAAATGTAGGCATGTTTGGAGTATCCTACATGGGAATGACACAATGGCAGGCTGCTGTTATGCAGCCTCCCCACCTAAGGGCTATTTTTCCGGTAACCTGGGGTACCGATGTGTTCCTCTACCGTGGCGGGGCCTATGAACTGGGGCTGGCTTGCGCCTGGAGCCTTGGATCCATTGGGCCGGACGCGATAATAAGGGCGAAAAGTGGCCAGCCCGACTTCCTCAGGGAATTTCTGGGACTGGTGGATGCCATGGACAACATTGAAGATGCCGCCTTTAAGCAACTTCCCCTTCGGGAAATGCCCTGGCTAGGACTGGGTGGTGGATTTGCGCCCTTTATCCGGGATATACTGGATCACGATACATATGACGAATTTCACCGGGAGATTAGCGTCCGGACAAAGGCCAGCAGTGTAAAGGTGCCGGCATTTTGCATGGCCGGCTGGTACGATGTCCTGCTGGGACCCGACCTGGATCATTTTCAACGGGTTAAAGAGGAGGGCGGTAGCCAGGTTGCCAGGGCGAAAACAAGGTTAATGATAGGGCCCTGGGCCCATGCTTCTTTTTTAAATACGGTGGGGGAGCTGAATTTCGGTCTGTCATCATCGGGGCTATTGCTGGAATTAAAGAGGGATTTGACAAGCCTCCAGCTTCAGTGGTTCAATTACTGGCTAAAGGGTATTGAAAACGGAATTACCAAAGAATCTCCGGTGAAGATTTTCATTATGGGAGAAAACAGATGGCGCGATGAAGAGGAGTGGCCCCTGAAACGCACTCAATACACGTCTTTCTATTTACACAGTAACGGCAGTGCCAATACACGGCACGGTGACGGAGGGCTATCCACCGCCCCCCCTTCCAATGAGGAGGCAGACCAATTTATTTTTGACCCGAACAATCCGGTGCCGACTTGCGGCGGCAATATACTTATGCCTATGAATTACATAAGGGGCCCCTTAAACCAGGCGACATTGGAAGAACGTGAGGATATCCTGGTTTATACCACCGAACCGCTGGAAAAAGCAATAGAGGTGACCGGCCCAATTAAGTTAGTATTATTTGCGGCATCTACTGCACCCGACACTGACTTTACGGCTAAACTAACCGATATTTACCCTAACGGAAGGGTCTATCCCCTGGCTGACGGGATAATCCGGGCAAGATACAGAAACCCGGCCGAACCGCCGTCTTTAATCAAGCCCGGTGAGGTATACCGGTATGAAATAGACATGTGGGCCACAAGTAATCTGTTTACAGAGGGCCATAGGATCGGGGTGGAGGTTTCAAGCAGCAATTTCCCGCGCTTCGACAGAAACAACAATACCGGCCACCTTGGAAGGGATAGCAGTAAACTTGTTACTGCAAAACAGACGGTGCTGCACAATGAATTATACCCTTCTCATATCATACTACCTGTAATTCCCCGGTAATAAAGATTTTTTATTGACAATACAGGCTTTGCTTTCAGTAATAATAAATTAAAGGAAATAAGCAATGGCTGTGGAGGGTGATGATGTTGGCCTCCACAGCCATCGGCATGTTAAACAAATTCATTTTAAGAAAATAATAACTTTCAATTATTTACAGGGCTTTCGGCTGTGAATTTACCCGTTACAGCAGTTTTCTTGCCCTGGCCGCGGCCGTCAACTCCGGCCTGAAAGCCGGGTGGGCAATGGAAATCAATTGCTGTACCCTCTGCCTGTTGGTCTTGTATCTTAAGTCGGCTACCCCGTACTCTGTAACCACAAACTGAACATCGTTCCGGGAAGTGGTTACCACTGAGCCTTCGCTGAGCCTGGGGGCAATACGGGAATATCTGCCTTCTCCGGCTGTGGAGGGCATCGCAATTACGGCCTTTCCACCCTTTGACCGGGACGCTCCGCGTATGAAGTCCACCTGCCCGCCAACTGCGCTGTACTGGCTATAGCCCAGGGTATCCGCACAGACCTGGCCCAGCAGGTCCACCTGAATGGCCGAATTGATTGACACCACCCGGTCAATTCGGCCAATAACGCAAGGATCGTTAGTGTAATCGACGGTTCTGAATTCTACCAAGGGATTTTCATGGACAAAGTCATATACTTTACGACTACCCATTACGAATGATACCATTATTTTACCCTGGTCAATATTCTTGGACTGCCCGGTTATAACCCCTTCTTCCACCAGTTTAATCACTCCGTCGGAAAACATTTCGGTATGGATGCCCAGATCCCGTTTGTCTCCAAGGAACATCAGAACCGCGTCGGGAATAGCCCCTATACCCAACTGCAAGCAAGACCCGTCTTCCACCATGCCGGCAATATGCCTGCCGATAGCCTCTTCAACCCAGGTGATTTCTGGCAGAGGGATTTCCAGCAGGGGCCTGTCGCTTTCTACCAGTTGGTCTATCTTTGAGACGTGTACAAAGGAATCCCCGAAGGTGCGGGGCATATCCTGGTTAACTTGAGCCAACACCGTACGGGCATATTGGCTAATGTGTTTTGTATAGTCCACTGAGATGCCCAAGGAGCAATATCCCCACCGGTCGGGAGGCGAAACCTGTATCAGGGCGACATCAGGCTTTAGGTGTTCCTGGTATACCCTGGGCAGTTCATGAAAGAAACAGCAGGTGAAGTCGGCCCTACCTTCATTAATGGCCTGGCGGCTGGCCGTGCCGGCGAAAAAGGCGTTATGGCGGAATCGCCCCTCCATACCCGGCTGGGCGTATTCGGCTGGTCCGATAGCCGCCATGTGGGAAATGGAGACATTCTCCAGGTCATTCCTGGAAACCATGGCTTCGATCAAAGTCCGGGGTTCTGCGCAAGCGTGGTGAATGGCTACATGATCCCCTGATTTTATGGCTTCAACAGCTTGTTCTGGAGAAGTAAGGCGGCTTTTATAGATTTCTTGCCAATTCAATTTTTCGGTCCTCCTCCCGAAACAGCTTACAGATGTTTTATCTTGACCCGCAAGAATAATGCCAATTAAAAGACCAGTTTTTTAATTGGTTTGGCCTATGGTAAATATGGTAGTATGCTTGGATTCGTGGATAAAGAAGTGTACGGGCGGCAGACTGAAAAACAGCCTTTTGCCCTTGTGGCTGATGCATTTTTGAATATACCCTTGTATCTGTGTTCAAATGATAGCAGGCTGGTGGGGGAATTTTGTTAGCATATGAAGACAGTGCCCGAGGAAAAACTGTTACGTCTGCAAGAAAAGAATCGGATATATGCAGCGAAACAGCGATGCGTTTTTGCAGCGCGAGAATCGAATAATACATTTTATTTAACTGGATTTGTAGCTTTTATAGTTTTGGAGAGACGATAGCCTAACCGGGGCCAGCTATCCGCTGATAAGTTTCAAACCCAGAAGCCCCCAGTAAGGTATAGCAATCAGCAAAAGTGTCTTTCGGTACCGGGTACTTAACATATTAACTTATTTAAATATGCCTTATTAACATTTGAAATATCGCGATATCCTATGTATGTTAAGTACTCGGTACCGAAGAACCGTTATTTGTCAGTTTTCCCCCTCGCTGTACTGCTTGGCGGTGGTAAGGGTTATGGCTCCCTCGCACTTCTTGACTGTGTGAGATTCCCAGTCGGTCATATATTTCACCAGAAGGAGATCCGGGGAATTGTTTAACCCCGTTTTGGGAGGACAAATGTCCTTATTTTGCAACCCAAATCCCCAAATATGAAAGGAGCAATCCTGTAATCGAAACCCCTTACCTTTCAAGGGAAAAACTTTATCAATTAAGGAATTATGCAGTTAGTAACTATTACCTGAGGCCATCTTATTTTTTTAAGAATTTACTAGCCACAAGGAGCCTGAAGGGGTTAATTTCTCTGTGAAAGAGGGTATTTCATTAATGAAAACAACAAAATGAGGCTCGTAAGTAAACCAAACTTATCCTAATCTATTGTATTACTTAATAACTTACATGATAATTTATTTGACCTATAAAACATTTAGTATTAATATAAGGGCCGGGGGATAAAATGGGGAGTCCTTCCCACGAGCTGAAAATCCGCTGGCCTTGATGCGATCAGTTGGAGTCAGGTTCAATTCCAGCTTTTTTCCTCCACACTGGGGCGTAGCCAAGCGGTAAGGCACCGGACTCTGACTCCGGCATCGTTGGTTCGAATCCAGCCGCCCCAGCCACTTTTCCGGGCTATTAGCTCAATTGGTAGAGCAGGCGACTCTTAATCGTCAGGTTGAAGGTTCGAGTCCTTCATAGCCCACCAATGCGGAGTTCTTAAGGGAACTCCGTTTTAATATTTTTTAATGATAAAGACCTTCCACCTTTTTCTTACCCTCATATTTATTTCCCCATTAATAACACGGCAGGTGCATCTAGCTGGATACAATGGGAGCAACCAGCTTATACAGACACTTATTTATTAATCCTTTTCATTTCCCAAAATGACTAATGCGCTAACTTGAGGAGCACCTCCAAATGTATGAGCAAGCCCCCGGCTGACATTATGGATTTGCCGTTTGGGATTATCCACTTTGCCTTGCAGTTGCTTATAAACCTCATAAGCCATGCGCAGTCCGCTGGCTCCGACCGGATGACCAAAACACTTCAGTCCTCCATCGGAATTAACCGGCAGACCCCCGGTCAGTTCAAAGAATCCTGACTCTATATCATCCCTGGCGCGACCGCGCGGACTAAAGCCAAAGTCTTCATAAATGGCCAATTCGGTAATTGAGAAACAGTCGTGGACTTCAGCCAGGTCAATCTCATTCCGTGGGTCTTTTATTCCGGCCATCTTGTAGGCTTGGGCGGATGATTTCACTAAGGCATCAAAGCTAGTCCATGAAAAATTAGGTCGAGTACTTGGAATCAATGGATCTACGGCCATTCCAAACCCCTTTACATAAATCGGATCTTCTCTATATTTCCTGGCCAAATCAGGATTCATAACAATGACACACGCAGAACCATCGCTATTGCCGCAGCAATCATATAAGCCCAATGGATAGGCGATATTAGGAGCGTTAAGTACATCCTCTAAAGTAATTTCATTGTGGAAGTGCGCCCGAGGCGAAAGGCTCCCATTATGGTGGTTTTTAACCGCTATCTTGCCAATTAAAGCTTTTCCTTCTTCCATTGTAAGCCCATATTGGTGAAAATACCGGGTGGCAATCATGCCAAAGGATCCAGGAGCTGTCCGGCGAGCTTCATAAACTTGATTCATACCCCGACCTGCTCCAAGGCCAGGATAGCCACTATCTTTTAGTTTCTCAACTCCGATTGCCATTACAATGTCGTAACAGCCACTGGCTACAGCCATGCACGCCTCAATCAGCGCAACAGTACCGGATGTGCACCAGTTCTCATTTCTGATTACCGGGATTCCTTTCAGCTTCAGGGCATCAAAAACAGTTGAAGCACCGACACCAGTTAATGGCTGTATAAGTTGACCGACAAAGCAGGCCTGAACATCTTCAATTCCAATCCCCGCATCATTTAAAGCTTCTGAGGAGGATTCAATTACAAGATCGCTAAAACCACAATCCCATCTTTCACCAAATTTTGAGCAACCGGCTCCGGCAATCGCAACTTTATCTCTTATCGACATCTTTGTTCACCTCCGATTCTTATTGTCCGTTTCTTACTGGACGGCACTTCCAGAAATAATTATGAAAATCGGCCCCTTCATAAATCCTTCTAAAAGTAAACTCTACTTCCAACCCGATTTTTGCCTCGGATGTGTCGCAGTCAGTCATCAGCATGTAAAATCTAGTCCCGTCGTCCGCATCGACTACGGACTGAACAATTGTTGGATCATCACTGCGTCCAGCCAAGTTGTCTATGGTATAAGTAAACATCTTGGCAGTTTTTTCAGCGCAAGCCATTTCCTCATACTCGTCTTTGGCCCCGCAGCCATTACAAATCCTCTGGATTGGAAAAACAGATTCACCGCATTTTTTACACTTGCTTCCATAAAACCGTAGAATACCCTTTTGATCCCGCCAGTAA
>Ga0209347_1002938_pt1 | contig 21126 bp, 26 predicted proteins | sample AutmiccommuBRH23_FD_187382 | JGI IMG/M metagenome (GOLD analysis project Ga0209347, IMG submission 187382) | Deep subsurface microbial communities from Mt. Terri, Switzerland - Autotrophic microbial communities BRH/23 (SPAdes) (version 2) | ecosystem: Environmental > Aquatic > Deep subsurface >...
ACCCCATTGTCACTGCGACCTTTTCGGGGTGCTCACCCGCCTCGACCTGCTCCACCGCCCGCTTCCGCAGCACTTCGAGCGTCTTGTGATCAAGCTTGCGGCCATCGTTATCGCGCACATACCTATTCTCACCGAATATCGTTGGCCAACAAGCACTTTCTCCGGCATGTCTCGACTTACTTACGAACTTCTTAGTAACTAACTAGGTTTACTCTGTGTCTGAAACCGTGCAGAGGAGGGGACTTCGATGGACCTGGAATGGTCGGCGACCGACCTCGCGTTCCGCGACGAGGTACGAGCCTTCCTCGACGCCAGGCTGACGCCGGAGTTGCGACACGCCGGAGGCCTGATGACCAGCGTTTACGCCGATCACGACGCCAGCATGGAATGGCAGCGGATCCTGCACGAGCAGGGCTGGGCCGCCCCGGCGTGGCCGGTCGCCTACGGCGGATGCGACTGGAGCCTGACCCAGCACTACATCTTCAGCAGGGAGTCGACGCTGGCCGGTGCGCCGTCCCTGTCGCCGATGGGCATCAAGATGGTCGCCCACGCGATCACCAAATTCGGCACCGACGACCACAAGAACTACTTCCTGCCGCGGATCCTGACCGGCGAGGTGTTCTTCTGCCAGGGCTACTCCGAACCGGAGGCGGGATCGGACCTCGCGGCGCTGTCGATGGCCGCCCGCGACGACGGCGACCACCTGGTCTGCACGGGCAGCAAGATCTGGACCACGCACGCCCAGGAAGCGAACTGGATGTTCGCGCTGGTGCGCACCACCAGGACCGACAAGAAGCAACGGGGCATCACGTTCGTCCTCATCGAGATGTCGACGCCGGGCATCGAGATCCGTCCGCTGGTGATGACGTCGGGCGAAGAAGTGCAGAACCAGGTGTTCTTCGACGAGGTCAGGGTGCCCAAGACCAACGTCATCGGCGAGATCGACGACGGCTGGACCGTGGCCAAGTACCTGCTCGAGTTCGAGCGCGGCGGTGGTGCGTCGGCACCGGCACTGCAGGTGATGGCCGAAGAGATCGCGACGGTGGCCGCCGAGCAACCCGGGCCCGGCGGAGGCCGCCTGCTCGATGATCCGGCCTTCGCCCGCAAGCTGGCGGACGCGCGCATCCGCACCGAGGTCCTCGAGATACTCGAATACCAGGTGCTGGCCGTGGTGGCCGAGGGCGGCAACCCCGGAGCGAAATCGTCGATGCTCAAAGTGCTCGGCACCGAACTCAGCCAGGCGATCACCGAACTCGCGATGGAAGCCGCCGGTCCCCGAGGCCGCGTGTACCAACCCCACGCCACCTGCCCCGGCGGCCCCATCGCCGACTTCGTACCGCCTGCCGATGACTACGTCAGCGGGGAACCCTGGCAGGCAGTGGCTCCCCTGCGTTACTTCAACGACCGTGCCGGCTCGATTTACGCCGGCAGCAACGAGATTCAGCGCAACATCCTGGCCAAAGCTGCATTGGGGCTCTAGATGGACTTCAAACTCAACGACGAACAGGAACTGCTGCGCGGTGGCCTCACCAGGTTCCTCGCAACGCGGTACGACCTGGAGAAGAGCCGTTCGGCGGCCAAGACCGGCCAGGGGTGGCAGCCCGACATCTGGCGCGCCTTCGCCGACGAGCTCGGCATTCTCGGCGCGGCACTCCCCGAGGACTGGGGCGGCATCGGTGGCGGGCCGGTCGAGATGATGCTGATCGCCGAGGCTTTGGGGCACGCCCTGGTGGTCGAGCCGTACGTCGACACCGCGGTGGTGGCAGCGGGGTTGCTGCGGCGCGCCGGCGGCGATGTCGCCGCCGACCTGGTGGACAAGATCGTCTCGGGCACCGAGATCGTCACGCTGGCGGCCACCGAGCCGACCTCGGGCGAGCACTGGCAACACGTGTCGACGGTCGCCGAACGCGACGGTGACCACTGGGTGCTCACCGGAACCAAGATCGTCTCCGCAGGCACGCCGCTGGCCGGCCATGTGCTGATCACCGCGAGGACGTCCGGTGAACTCGGCGATCCCGACGGCATCTCCCTGTTCCTGGTCGACATCTCCTCGGGCGCAACGGGAATCGAGCTGCACAACTACCGCACGATCGATGACCGGCGGGCATCCGACATCGTCCTGGACGGCCTGCGGTTGCCGGCGACAGCGCTCCTCGCTGGACAGGGCGCTGCCTGGCCGTCGTTGGCGCAGGCGCGCGACGAGGGCGCCGCGGCGGTCTGCGCCGAAGCGGTCGGATGCATGCGCAAGGTGCTGGCCGACACCGTCGAGTACTGCAAGCAGCGACAGCAGTTCGGGCAGCCGATCGGCACCTTCCAGGTGCTGCAGCACCGCATGGTGGACATGTACATGGAGGTCGAACAGTCCTCCGCAGCGGTGTATCTGGCGATCCTGCACCTCGAGGACGACGAAACTCGCGCGCGTGCGGTCTCGGCGGCCAAGGCGACGGTCGGCAGGGCCGCGCAGTTCGTCGGGCAGCAGGCGGTCCAGTTGCACGGCGGGATGGGCATGACCGAGGAACTCGCCATCGGTCACTATTTCAAGCGGCTGACGGCCCTGCAGTTCGAGTTCGGGTCGACCGACCACCACGTGGCCCGCTACGCGCAGCTGACCACGCGATAGGTCCGATCCGCGTCAACCGGACCGAGCGACCCGGTCGCGGATTCCGAGCAGCATTCGGCGTTCCATCACGAAGTGCGCGATGTCGTAGAGCGGGTTACCGGTGTATCCGCCGTTGCCACGGGCCAGCAGCCGGGTGCGCTCTCCGTCTGGAACAAGGTGGAATGACCAGCTGCCCGAGGCCTTTTCGCCCCGCTGCACCCGCTCGTAGTCGTCAGGGCCCATGAGCACAAAATGGGACTTCGGCACCAACGCCGCCACGACCTGTCTCCCCCGGTCGCCGCCGCGACGCGCGAGCCACACGGTGTCGCCGACCTGCCGGTCCTGCCATTCGGCGTGAATCGTCTCGGCGTTGTGGATATCGGCGCCCACGGCACGTTCCAGGCGGCTGTAGCTGTAGAACCCGCCGCGGTCCTCGCCGATCTGCACCAGCCAGGGCCAGATCGCCTCCGGCCCCGCGTCGACGGTGACCGCACGAGTCGTCCGGGGTTGGGCGGTGGCGACCAGGTCGTCCCCGGGCAGACCCGCGACGATCTCTTCACGTGTGGCGCCCCAGAAGTACAGCCAGGGCCGGATGCGCGCCCGATAACCGATCACCAACCCCACCAACGCCATCGCGGCGGCGAACCACGACCGCTGGCGGCGCGCGCTCACGAACGTCTCGCCACGATCACCGGCACCCGCGCCGACTGCACCACCTGCGAGCCCACCGAGCCGAGCAGCATCCCGGCGAATCCACCGCGCCCGTGGCTGCCCACCACCAGCAGCTGGGCCTGCTCGGCCTCCTCCAGCAGGCGGCGGGCCGGCTGGTCGCGGCGCACCACGCGGCGCATCGTGACATCGGGATAGCGCTCCTGCCACCCCGCCAGGCGTTCTGCGAGGAGCAGGTCCTCCTCCGGTTGCACCTCCGACCAACCGGCGTCGGGCAGTTCATAGCCGGCGTCGCTCCAGGTGTGCACGGCGACCACGCCGACCCCGCGCCGCGACGCCTCGTCGAACGCGATCGCGGTGGCGTGCTCGGATGCCGGTGAGCCGTCGATGCCCACGACCACCGGCGCCTGCGAGGGATGCGGAATCAGCGGATCCTCGTCGTGGATCACCGCGACCGGGCAGTGGGCGTGCTGCACGAGCCCGGTACTGACCGAACCGAGCAGCAGGCGACTCACCGTACCGAGCCCGCGACTTCCGACGACGATCATGTCGGCGTCCTTGGTGAGGTCGGTCAGCGCCGGGATCGGTGGCCCGGGGATCACCTTCTGGTCGACGCGGAGGTGTTCGACACCCGCGGTGGCAGCCTCGACGACGCGCAGCGCGTCGGCGAGCACTTCGCGCGCATTCTGCTGCTCGTCCTCGATGAACTGGGTGGGCAGCGGGACCTGGACCCACGCCTGCACGGATGCCCCCGGCAGAACATGCACAAGGGTCAGCGGGACCCGCCGCAGGGCGGCATCGCGGGCGGCCCAGTCGATGGCGACGCGCGACGGCGCCGAGCCGTCGACTCCGACGATGATGCCGCGGTGCGCTGCTTGGGTGGACTGCGCTGGTTGGGTGGACATTGGTGCGCTCCTCACCTGAACGGCGGCGTCGATGCCGCCTGCTACACCGACGTTATCGTCTCGGGTCGGCGCAGGTAAGAGACGAAAGTCCCTGAGCACTCCGACAACCGGCGGCCCGGACCGTCACGTGCTGCGAACCTCGCAGATGGTGAGCAGGCGGGTCCCGAGCCGCCTGCATCGATTCCATCGCGCGCGCCGGTCCTTGATGCCGTGCAGCCCGCCGTTGATGGCGCGCGTCGCGCCCTCGAGGTCGCCGTCGTCGGCGAACGCATTGAGGTCGCGTTCCACGGTCCAGTACCAGACGACACCGAGGAAACCGAACGTGTCGCCGGCGAGCTGGGCGGGCTGATCGACGAAGAACGTGGGTGAGCGCACCAGGTTGCGGCCGTGCGCCCACCGGGAGACCGCCGCGTAGTTGGTGCGCCCCGTCAGTTGGATCGGCCCACGGCCCTTGAATCGGGGTCCGTCTCCCTCTTCGGTGTTGCCGAGGTCGGTGCGGCCCTCGTACGCGGACCCGTCGGCGATCTCCTCCATGAACCTCAGCCCGCCCGACTCGTGTCCGAGTTGCGCCATCCACATCGCGATGCGGTCCACCGTGGTGCAGTCGCATTCCCTCAGCGCGGCCGCGACGCCGGGCAGCAACGCGTGGTAGCGCTCGAGCGGCACGCTGCGGCCCATCGCCTCAGCGAGGATCTCCCCCGGCGACAGAAGCGATTCGGCTTCGCTGGACGGCTGCGTGTTCACCGCGGGCCTCAGCCACCTTCCCTATTGCTCCTCGGATGATGTTACTGCTCAAGCGAAATCGCCGGCCGGCGCGGCGAGGGTCCCAACACGGTTTCGGCCGGGGCCGCTTCGCATCAGTGGTCGCGGTCTGGCCGTTCGTCCTCGAAATGGGCCGTCTTCGCCGGACCTTGGCCCTTGGCCTTGTACATGGCGGCGTCGGCGTCCCGGAGCACGTCGGCCAGGCTTCGCTTGTCGTCGCCATCCACGGTGGTTATCCCGATGCTCGCACCGATCCGCAGCGTCAGCGTCCCGACGACGATGTCCTCGGCCAACACATCGTGCAGGCGACGTGCGATCGCTTCGGGCCCACCGCCTTCCACCGGCCCGATCAGCAGGACGAGATCCTGTGCCCGGGTCACCGACTGCATCCGGTTCGCGGCGATTCTCAGCACGTCGTCGCCGATCGGATGCCCGTGGCTGTCGTTCACCGCCTTCAGCCTGTCGAGATCGATGAACAGTACCGCCGACAGGCGGCCGGGACCGTGCTCCTTCAGCGCCAGCGCGGCTTGATCCAGTGCGTAGCCGCGGTTGGGCAGTCCGGTGAGCCAGTCGTGGGTCGCATCGTGGAGCAGTCGCTCACTCGCGTCGTGATGCTCGGTGATCCGTGAAGGAGAACAGCACCGGCGAGTTCTGGGGATCGCCGGGGTCGATCAGGCAGCCGTGTCCCAGCACCCAGACACGTTTGCCGTCGATGCGGTCGACGCCGACCACCTGCCCGCCGAGGCTCAGCCCGGTCTTCTGGATCCACCGGATCGGGTGCGAATCGATGCTGATCCGCTGCCCCTGCGCGTCGTAGAGCGGCAGATCCACCCCTTGGCTGCTGTGGTGCACGCCGACGAGATCCTCGGCGGGGCTGCCCAGCATCCGGCGCGCGGCCACGTTCGTGAACTCGAAACGCCCGTCACTTCCCACGATCACCACACCGTCGTGAAGGAGGTCGAGCACTGCACGAAAGCGATCCTCGTTCCGTTCGGTCGCGTCCGTCGTCTCGCACACGATCACATACCCGTCGGCGGTCGCGATCACCAGCACGCGCACCGAGAGTGCTTGGCCCCCAGCGCCGTGGTGCGTCGCGGGCTCGCGCCCACCCGCCCGGCCGAGGACCCCCGGATCGAGGTCGGCACCGACGGCACGCTCGATGCGCATCCCCAACACCTCACGGGCCGAACGGCCGTAGAGGCTGCGTGCGCTCCGCGTCCCAGCCGGTGACGATGCCGTCACGGTCGGTGGTGATGATCGCCGCCGTCACCGTCGCCCCCGATGGCGTGTCGTCGCTTGCCGGCACGGTCCTGCGGGGAACACGGCGACGGAAGATGACCTCGTAGCTCGGCGTCCCGTGCCGCATCCTCAGCGCTGCGACCGCGTGTGCGGCCAATGTGGTGCCGTCGGCGCATAGCAGAGTGACCTCGCATGGTTCCGAGATGTCGCCGTCCTCTCGCAGTCCGGCGATCTGCTCATGCACGCCGGCCAACGAAGCGGGGTCGACGTAGTCGGCGATCGGGCGGCCGACGATCTCGGCGTCCGACTCCGCCTTGAGAGCCCGGGCCGCAGCGGGATTGACGTAGTGCACGACGTCACCGTCATGGATGCACACCGGCGTCAGACTGCGATCCAGGAGCCGGCGATACTCCGTTTCGGCTGCGGAGTCGCTTCGCGCATCATCCTGGCCGTGGACCTCACAGGACGACATCAGTCGCCCGCGTGCTGCGTCGTCACGTCAAAACCACTTCGGCACATGCTTCCCCCGGTCAGCCGGCCGCGACGGCCCTCACCCACACCCCTGATCCGCAGCCTGCATTTCAGGCTAACAAGCCGCACGAGCGCGCGGAGGCGATGCCGTCTTTGTGCGGGGTGCGCATCACCCGGCCACGTTGCGTCGACCTCACCGCGTGGCCATCGAGAAGCTCGGTGCGACGGGGTTTGCGCCGACCGGTCCGCTTTGCGAGAAGCCAACTTCACCCGGTTAGCCAAGGTACGTAGCTCTTGTAAGTGAGGTAAGCCTGTACTAATCTGCGCCTTGGCCCGTTGTGGCTGCCCGTCCCCCTGTGACTCCTGGAGAGAACCCGTGCAATTAGCCCTTCGTGCCGACTCGGACCACGTTTTCTGGTCCGCGCCCACTCCCCCGTCCTCCGCGACAAGAAATTGCTGATTGCCGGCGTCGCAATCGCGGGTGCGTCCGTGATCGCGATCAATCCGGTGGCACCGTCGCTGTCCCTGTCCGCCGTGCAGGACCGGGCGGTCGAGCTCTCGGCGTGGGTGGACCCGTTCGCCACGTGGGGCGACACCATCAGCACCACGGTCGAGAACCTGGGGATTCGGGGCAGCGAGCTGGCCACTTCCTCACTCCCCTCGCTGTGGCAAATCGTCACCAACCAGTCGATCTACGACGATGTCGCAGCGATCATCACCAACCCGGTTCCCGGGCTGCAGCAGTTCTTCACCAAGCTGCCCGGTTACACCGAGATCATCAGTTCGGGCTTCGAAGAGGCTCATGCCGGCATGCAGGAGCATTTCGGCAAACTGCCCGAGACATTCTCAGCCGCTTGGGATCTGGTCCTGCAAGGCAAGTTCACCCAGGCCTTCGCCGAGGTGACCAGCTGGCTGGTGTTCGGACTCGGCGAAGCGGGCTGGCCGCTGTTCCCGGCATTCGAGATTCCGGGCGAGATCGCGCGGGACCTCGGGGCGCCGAACATCGCCGAGGTGCTCGACGTCCTGTTCGTCGGCGACAACGCCGCAACCGGCTACGCGTACTCGCTTCTGAGCCCGCCGATCACCGCGATCTACCAGCTCACCGACATCCTCAACGTGGTGTCGGGCTCCCTCTACGAGGGTGACTGGGTGACTGCGGTGAGCGAGGTCATCAACGCGCCCGCCAAGGTCCTCAACGCTTTCCTCAACGGCTATCAGCCGAGCGTGGCCGCCGAATGGGAAACCTTCCCCGGCTTGTTCAGCGAGGACGGCCCCATCAACACGCTGTTCGTCAAACTTCCCAAGGCGATCGCGGAGGCGCTGAGCGCCCCGTCGGAAGAAGCGGCGACCGAGTCGGCCACCATGGCCGAAGCCACGCTGGCGAAGGTGTCGTCGACCGAGGTGGCCTCGGACGGTGACTTGGTGGCGCTCAACGTCGACGCGGAGGCCACCGCAGGGGACACCGCCGCGCCCACCGAAGGCTCGACCAAGCCTGCCCCGGAGGGTGACGCGGTGACCCCGGTCGTCGACGACAGCACCACCGAGGAGGAGGCACCGGCGACGGACGCGGACGACACGGCGACCGACGACACGGAGACCGAGGACAGCGCCGACGCCGACGAGGCCGTCGACGAAACCGAGGCCACCGACGAGGACAGTGCGGATTCGACGGATGCCGAAACCGACACCGACGACGCGGCTGACCAGTCCGACACCGGCAGTGACAACTCGGACACCACGTCCGACAGCAAGTCGGACAGCACCAAGTCCGGCAGCGACGAGTAAGTAGGTCGACGACGACGGCCCCCTCGATCACGAGGGGGCTGCCCGTCGTCGAGAACCGAAGTGAGACAGCAGTTATGTGGACGGGCTGCGCAACCGCCAGATCGTGCCGCGAGGTTGGTCGTGCTCAATCGTGTTTGTGCGCACCGGAATGGGCGTGCGGGTCCGCCATCACCTGGCGATAGACGCCGTGCGCCCACACCTGCAGGCCGAGCATCGCTTCGACGTATTCCCTCGCTTCGGCGAGGCCCTTGCCGGCGTGCTGTTTGAGCGCCATGGCGTGGCCGTGGCGTCGCTCGACCTCACTTCGGACGGCCGCGCTGAGCACGTCGACCAATTCGTCGACGTTTCCCGTTTCCAGGGCACGCTCGGCGGCGGGGATCACCGGTCCGACGTCGAGCCCCGCCCGCTTCAGACCGGTGAAGGGCGCTCCCTCCCCGGTGCGGTGCACGCGGACCGCGGTCTCGAAGAACCACCGGTCGGCGACATCTCGCGCTTCGCCGCCGAGCGCCCGCACCTTGCGGGTGCGATCGAACGCATCACGCAACTCGGGTTCGCCGTCGGCGTCGACGTAAGGGAGGATCAGGTCGACCTCATCCGTCTCCAGCGCGAGGCGGGCTGCGTTCACCACAGGCCCGTCCAATGAATCGCAATGTGGCGGCATCTGGTCACCACCTTTCGAAATCGCATCCTGAGCCCAGCGTGTGCCTGCGGGCGGCCGGGCACTAGAGCCGTTGGTCCTTGGTTAACCCGGCCACCAAGCCTGCTTGGCCACCAGTCACCAAGGACCCCTACTCATCGCCGCTCCGCTCGCGAGAATCAGTGCGTCCACCGCCCTCCGTTTTGTCGGTTGTCGAATGTATGTTCGAAGCATGTCGGGTGAGGCGTTGCAGGAGGCGGTGACTGCGTTGCGCGCTGCGTTCGACGCGCTGGCCGCCTGTGAGGTCGACTTGCTGACCCGGTCTGATCTCGTCGAGCCCCTTGATGAGCTCGAAGCCTTGTGGTGTCAGCTGCCGAGCTTGAGGAACCGCCTGCTGGCCCGCTTGCAGGCCGAGGCGACGCCGCAGGAGATGGGTGCCAAGTCCTGGAAGGACGTGCTCGCCATCCGGTGGCGGATCTCGACCAGCGAGGCCAACCGCCGGCTGACCGAGGCCGCATTGTTGGCGCCGCGGCGGGCGTTGACCGGAGCATCGCTGCCACCGGCGCTACCCGCCACCGCCGCCGCCCAAGCCCACGGGCTGATCAACGGTGAGCACGTCGAGGTGATCCGCAAGGCGGTCGACAAACTGCCGGGTTTCGTGGACGCGGTCACCCGGGAGCAATTCGAGGTCGACCTGGTCCGTACCGCGGTCGGCGTCGGACCCAAGGAACTCAAGGACAGCGCCGAGTTGACCCTGTTCCTGCTCGACCAGGACGGGCCCGAACCCGATGACACCGAACGCGCCCGCAAGCGCGGTTTGTCCAAGGGCAAGCAGCGCTCCGACGGAACGTCATCGATCAATGGGGAACTGGCACCGGAAGCGGCGGCGGTGTTGGAGGCGATCTTCGCCAAGTACGCGGCGCCGGGTATGTGTAACCCCGACGATCCGGACCCCTGTACGTCGGGGACGCCGTCACAGGCCCAGATCGACAACGACCACCGCAGCCTGGCCCAGCGCCAACACGACGCCCTGGTCGCCGTCGGGCGTATCGCCCTGATGAGCGGCGAACTGGGAAAGCTCAACGGGCTCCCGGTCTCGATCATCATCCGCACCACCCTGCAGGACCTGGAATCGCGCGCCGGGGTCGGTGTCACCGGCGGTGGCACCGTCATGCCGATCGCCGAGGTGATCCGGCTGGCCGGCCACGCCAACCACTACCTGGCGGTGTTCGACGGCGCCACCGGATCGGCCCTGGATCTGTTCCGTGCCAAACGAATCGCTTCCCCGGCGCAGCGGATCATGTTGATCGCACGCGACGGCGGATGCACCAAGCCGTGCTGCACCGTCGGCGCCTACGGCTCGCAGGTGCATCACGCCGCGGCCGATTGGATCGAGGGCGGCAACACCAACGTCGACGAACTCGGCCTCGCATGCGGACCCGACAACCGCATGGTCGGCAAGGACGCCGGTTGGACCACCCGAATGAACGACCACTGCGAAGTCGAATGGATCCCGCCGCCGCAGTTGGACACCGGCCAAGCCCGGCTCAACTACTACCACCGACCCGAACGACTCCTACGCCCGGCCGAACCAGAACCGCAGGGCCACAACAACGCCGACCAGGCAGAGCCGGCCAGCAGCGAAGAGGCCCGCGACAGCGAATCGAGCGAGCCGCCACCGGTCGACGACGCCGGTGAACCCGGCGGGCCCGCACCCCCCGAAGGCCGGGCGGCCTAACGCCGCGGATATCGAATAACCGCACCCGGACCTCGAACCCGGAAACGGCCGACCGGCTACGTCGTCTGGCCGTCAACTTGTCACGCTGATTGTGTTCATCGGCGCGCGCCCGCCAATTCGCTTACCCGTAGGCGGGATAGCGTTTCTCCCAGATGGCGAGTTGCTCTGCGCGGTGGCCGCGGGCAATTCCAGTCTCGAGGCCGAGCAGCATCGTCGACCCACCGACACCGCCGTAGTGTTCCCAGGGCTCTCCCCCACGAACGAATTCCAGCCACAGATCCTGAACTGCGTCTGACATGTTGCGGGCCGCATCGCCGTCACCAGCCAGCGCAGGCGCGGCGTCCAGGTTGCTGAAGAGCAAGGGCAGGCACGAATCGTGGCACGCCCCCAATCCGGCACGCGGAGAAGGCCACTGCAGTTCGTAACGAACACCGCGTTGCCGCGCTCGGCGTGTGCCCGGACGAACTGCTCGGTCGGCGCGGTGAAGTGGTAATCGGTGACCATCGCGTTGGCGACATCGCAAAGCGTGTGGTGGTCGGCGCGGTACGTCGCTAACATCGCGTCGGCGTCGTGACCATCCCCGGTGTGCGCGTGCGCCCTGCCCCGCACGTACCGCTCGGTGAAGACATCCTCATCCAGCGCCGCGTCAAAGATCCCCTTCTCGTCGCGCGTCGTCCCGGCGAGGAGGGGGACCGCCGGCATGTCCCGAGTCCGCGCGACCACCAACGGATGCTCCTCGATGATGTCGCCGTCGATGCAGGGATGGAACGGGCCCTGCGGCGGAACGAATCCGGGGGCGATGCCGCGTTGGGCTGCAAGGATTTCCTCGACACCCGGTTCTTCGGCGCCCGCCATGGCACCGGTCGTGATGATCTGCTCGGCCACGGCCGAGGCAGCCGCCGTGGAGCGAACGCGCTCCAAGCCGCCGCTCTGCAGGATCGCGCGGTCGAAGAGGTCACACCCTCCGGCGAGCAAGGCCGATATCGCGATCGCGCCGGAAAACTGACCCGCCACGGTGCGGCGGTCGGGTCGCCGCCGAACGCGTCGATCTGCTCGCGCACCCACTGCAGCGCGTGCCTCTGGTCACGCAGGGTCAGGTTGGTGGAATCGGCCCCGTGCCAGTCAGGCGCGTAGAGCGCGCCCAGCGCACCCAGCCGGAAGTTCATCGTCACCACCACCACTATGTCGCCGCGCCGGGCGAGTCGTGATCCGTCGAGCAGCGCAGCGTAGCCGTGCCCCTGCGTCTGCCCGCCACCGTGCAGGAAGACCAGCACGGTTGGCGGTTGTCGTCGACCGCGGGCGTCCAGATGTTGAGCGTGAGACAGTCCTCGCTCATCGTGAGGCCGCGCTTGGCCAGCCGCTCGGGCGAGATGTCCTGCGGGGGAATCGGACCGAACGCGACAGTCTCGCGCACGCCTGCCCAGCTCGCCGCGGGTTGCAGTGGGCGCCAACGGCGCTCGACCGTCGGCGCCGCTGCGTACGGCACACCGCGAAAGACGACAACGGCTCCACATGCGCCGGACCCACATGCATCGCCGCGCAGCGCTCCGTACGAGGTGTGCGCGACTGCGGTCACGGACGCACTGTCAGCGGGTACTGCTTCGCCATCTCACCGTCGAGCACCCGGCTGAGGAAATCGCGACCCTTGAAACTCACCAACTTCCACGCGAAGCCCGCTGCGCGGGTCGTGCAGGAACGCCACGCCGGCACCCGTGCGCTCCAACTCCCAACCGTCGTCCTGCAGCTTCGCGACGTCGTCGCGCCAACGCTGTGCGTGGTAGCCGACGTGATGCATGCCCCCGAGCTTCGGCTCGGCGAAGATCGAGTCAGCAGCAGCGACGACCTCGATCAACTCCAGATACGGCGGACTGGACGTGGAGAACGCGATGCGTACAGCCTGATCGTCAGCGGACCCGTCAGGGCGGACGAAGCCGCTGCGCATCTCGAATGGCGGCGCCCGCGTGATCTGCACCTGCATGGCGCGGGCGAGTGTCTGCATGGTAAGCAACAGATCGGGGACGAGGTGGCCCACGTGGTAGACGTTGTCGAAGGCCGACGCGGCGAGCGTCCCGAGTTTCGGGTCCCTGTCAGATCCTGTATCTGAGGCGGATGGCGTCGAAGCGTGCGTGCAGTTGCGCGGCCCGCTCCTCGGGCGTGACGCGTTGGGTATCGGCCGGCAGCACGGTGTCCAGCTCGGCCCGGGTGACGACGGTGGTGCTGACCTCAGGCAGCTGCCGGCTTCCGATGACGCGCATCGTGAGGTAGCCCTCGCTGAAACGTTGGGTGTCGATCCAGTTGTGTACGCCGGGGTCGTTGTGCGCCATCACCATTCGCACGCGGCCATCGGAGTCGACCGCCGATCTGCCCGGCGTGTGGCTCACCGGTCGGTACAGGTAATCCATGCTGTTCCAGAACGCGCCCATGTTGGTCAGCATCCAGAACTCGCCGTCGTCGGCGAACTCGAAGATCAACGCTTCGTCCGAACCGAGACGCCACGGCATCGTGACGATGAGCCGGCCGCGGCGCGCATCGCGTTGCTCCGCCGTCCCGGCGAAGCGCGCACCGGGGAACACGTTCGGCTCGGGTTCGCCGAACAGCGAACCGATCTCCAGCTCGCGGTCCGGCCAGTCCGTCATCGCCCCGGTGAGGAAGTCTCCGGCCCACCACATCGACGCGACGAGATCCCGCGGTGTCGGCACGGGTCGTGGCTCATCCATGTCGATGCGCTCGATGCTGAATTGCGCCGAGCGCTCCGCCCAGGAGTCGAAGCCCTGCCGCATGAAGAGCTTTCGCGAACCCGGCGTGGTCGGCAGCCAATTCGGTTCTCGCCGTGCACCACCGACGTAGAGGACGAAGCTGCCGTCGGGCTCGGTGACCAGGTCGTCGCCGGTGAGGTTCGCCTCGGGGGTGTCGCCGAAGGGCTCGTGCAGGTTCGGGTGATCGGCTCCGTAGTACACGTCCTTGTCGGGACGGGGCCCCTGGACGGTGAAGTTGATGAAACGCGCCGTGCCCCGGTCGCCCGCGATCCGGTACGTCGATGCGCCGTCGATCCACGCCTGCAGATAGACGAAGTCGGCGTTGTCGCCGCCGGGCTTGCGGCTCGGCCCGCAGAACGGGTGGATCATCGGATAGCGGGTGTTCTTGGTCTCCAGAGCGAGATCGTAGGCCTGCCCGAGTTCTGCGTCAGGTAGCGGAACGGGTCGGCACGCTGCAGGGCATTCGCCGGTGAGGTGTCCTTGAAGGCGAGATCTCCTGCCGCCTTGGGCCGGTCGCAGAATTCGTGCCACGCTCCGCGCAGCTCCGCGTCGTCGTCGCTGTCACCGAATGCCATCAGCGCCTCGCCTCGATGTCGATGCCGAATCGCTGGCGATAGGTAGTGAATTCGTCGTGCAGCTGCTGCACGGGAATCGGCACGACGTCGGTGGAGTAGGTGAACTTGCCGTACCGATCGCCGCGGTTGGTGACGAGGTAGTCGCGCATCGCCTTCTCGGTTTCGGCCGAAAACGGCAGTCCTGCGAAGTCATAGAAGCCGCCGATCGTGGCGACCGGGTCGGCGACGAAGTCACGGTAGCGGACGTGGTGGATGCGCGGGTCGTCCACGAGCGGGTCGGTGAGGTAGGCGTGGAAGTTGGCCCGCGACCCCTCGATCGTGTCTTCGGCGTACCGAATCCAGTCCAGCGTCCCGGCCAGGCTCTCGTTGATCTGCCCGAACGCCACGATCTGCGAGGCGAGCACCTGCACGGGGTCGCGATGCACCCAGACGATGCGGGCGTCGGGGTAGGCGTCGAAGAGCGCGCGCAGGCGCCGTCCGTGAAATCCCTTGAGCACCCACCGCTTCGGGGGTCGGGTGAACTGGACGTGCTGCAACATCATGCGGTGCAAGGCGTACTGCGCGTGGTGATCTTGCGGAAAGTTCGGATTTTCACCGGAACTCGCCACCAGGCGCTCGGGTTCGTCGCGCGGAAGTCGAAGGCCCACGTGCGTTCACACTCGGGCAGCCCGGCGCCGAGCAGATCGTTGTAGGGGTGACTGACGATCCACGGCGGGATGCGGTCGAGGATCTCCCGCCAGTCGGCATCGGCCTTCGCTCGGCGCGGGTCGTCAGCGACGGCCGGGCCGGGTGGCGGCGAGGGGTACATGACCTCCCAGAACCGCAGCACGCGCGAATCCTCGTCCTCCGCGAGGAGGGCGTGCAGCAACGTCGTCCCCGACCGCGGCTCTCCGGTGGCGAAGAGCGGGGCCGTAATGCGTTCTGTCGCGAGCTGCAGGCGTGCGTGGTCGGCAACGAAGTGCAGGCGGCTCGTCAGCAGTCCGTCGATCGTGTGTGCGGCCGCCCGCGAACCTGTTTCGTCGAGTCCGGCGCTGTTCAGCCTGTCGACGACCAGTGCCACGCGCGCGGTCAGGGTGTCATCGCCGAAGTCGGCGAGCCCCGTCGATTCCTGCGCGTCGGCGATCAGGATGTCAGCCTCCATGTTCGTCATGACCCGCTTCCGGTGAGCTGCAGCAGTGCGTCCTCGACCTCGCGGATTTTGCGTGCCGACTCGGCGGCGTAGCCCGGCCCGGCCATTCCGCTGTAGTCGAGCACCGAGACGACCCGGGCACCCGCCTCGCCGAAGTCGGCGATCTGCGCGGCGACCTGCTTCGGCGTGCCGTGCGGAACGACGGACAGGATCGCGGCCGGGTCTGCCTGCTCGAAGAGCCGGAGCAGTTTGTCGCGGGTGAGCACGCGCGGGTCGATGTCCTGGATGCCGCGCCAGTGTTGGCCCATCGGATGGCGGTGACCGGTGGCTGCCAGTGCGTCGGCCGTCAGTTGCAGTACCAGCGACTTCACCAGCGGGCGTTGCACAATTGCGCTCAGTTCGTCGGGCTCGCCGATGAGGCAGACCACCATCTTCGCCGGCGTGATCGCCTCCGGGTCGCGTCCGGCCCGTTCGGCCGCGTCCCGAATGTGCGCCAGCTGGCCGGCGTACGTCTCGGGCCCGGCACTGCCCGTCGGCCACCAGCCGTCGCCGAGTTCACCGACCAGTCGCAACATCCGGGGGCCGTTGGCCCCGATCCAGATCGGTGGCGGGCCGGAGTGGTGTGGCTCGGCATCAAGCCGAGCCTGCTCCAGCGTGAAGTACTGTCCGGCGAAGTCGACCGGGCCGTCGGTGCTCCAGAGCAGCCGGATCAGCCGGAGCGCCTCGGCGAACCGGCTCACCGTGCACCGGTCGTCGAAGCCGTACGGAGCCAGGTTCCCGCGCTCGCCGGCACCAAGCCCCAGGATGAACCGGCCCTCGGAGAGATGGCTCAGGGTCAGTGCCGACTGCGCCAGCATCACCGGGTGGCGGCGGACGGTGTCGAGAACCTCGTGGCGAGCCGGGTGCGTGTCGTGCGAGCCGCGACGGCACCGGCGAGGGTGAGGGTGTCGAGGTAGCGGTGCGGCGACGGCGACGCTTGCGCGAGGTCGGTGAACTCGGGCGTCCAGATCGAGTCCGGCCAGAAGCTCACGAGGTGATCGGGCATCCACACGGAGTGGTACCGGCCATCATCGAGCGCGTCCAGCCCACTGAGGTCGAGCGGCAGGGTCGTCCGAAAGAACGAGGCCAGCTCCAAGGGCATGCAGCGGAAGCTACACCGAGGACGACGGCTACGTCAGCGGATTGCTGTGCATCTGCTCAGCACCGCCGAGGCGATGGCCAGTTGATATCCCCACAGCCACTAGTCTGCCGAGCGAAAAAAGGGTTCAACCGTGCCACTGAGCTTGATAACCATGGGATTTCCGCGACGATCCTTCGCGGTGGGAACCTCAACGCGCACCCAACCCTCGGCCACGTTGTATTCGTGAACATTGGTCTTCTCGACGCCATTGAAGAGAATGCCCACGTCGCGCCGGAGCACCTCTTCGCTATAGAAAGGGCTGCTTGGATCAATGGAGAGGTGATTGGGCGGAACGTCGGTGGTCTGGTTCTCGGACATGATGGCTTTCGTTGAATCCTGTGTTAGTCCTTGGTTGATTCTCTGACCCACGCGACCCCGGCCGACGCGATCAACGCCCTGAACTGCTCGTTCCCGGTGGAGGCAATAGGAAGAAACTCGAACCTCGGTCATCTCTGTAAAAATTGGACTGCCCTGCGCAAACTCATCAACGAATCACCGGCTCGACCACCCCGATCGCGCAAAAACGGCCCGGACTCCCGTTCAAAGCGCTTTCTGACCACCCAAGACATCACCGACACCGTGCATCGTTACGAAGCCGGCGAAACCACCCAGCAAATCGGTGCTCGCTACGGCATCTCCAAGACTCGTGTTGCCACGGTCCTCCGTGAGCAGGGCATCACGATCCGCCGCCAGGGTCTGAACGAAGATCAGGTCAACGAGGCGGTCGCGCTGTACGGAGCGGGTAAACCGCTGGCGTGGCTAGGTGCTCGTTACGGTGTCTCGCACACAACCGTCGCCGCCGCACTTCGGCGCCAGGGCCTGCAGTTGCGACGGCGGCCAGACTGGATCTGACGCCCTTTCCCGGGCCATCGCTAGGGTGACGATTCGCGGTGGCTGCGCGCGCGGCAGCTGGAGGCGGCACCTCGCTCGCTCGGCGACTCGGGACGCTGTTGCCATTCGGCGGCGCGACCGCTGGAGAGAACAGACCTCGGCGAGGAGGACCATCGGCTCCCCGCTCTTGTGACTTTCGGCTTTGTTGGCTGACCGCAAGAAGCGATTAGCGTTCGCAGTCATTAGCGGACTGGACGCTAATGACACCATTCACCGCATCGCAAGGACAGGAAACGATATTGGGGCGTCAGATCCCATCCGCGACGTCGCTCGATCCGTGACGCGGCGGCCGGTTCGCCACGGCATAACACCACTTTCCCGCCCAGTAACCATCCAGCACGAAAGGAATTACTCATGACCAGTTCCACAATCAATCTGGACAACGTGAGGGGTGTCGAGGTCACCGGCGCCGAGGGTGTCAAACTCGGCAAGGTCGACAACATCTACGTCGATAATGAAACCAACCAGCCAGAGTGGATCGCGGTCAAGAGCGGCATTTTCGGCACCCATGTCTCCTTGGTGCCGATCAGTAAGGCCCAGTTCGACGGCGCCGTGCTCAGCGTGCCCTTCGACAAGGAGCAACTCAAGAGTGCCCCGCACCACCACCCCAACACCGACCTGTCCCCGCTGGCCGAGAAGTACCTCTACAACCACTACGGCATGCCTTACGTCCCACACAGCGGATCGCTGGCGGCCGACTCCCAGCACAGCAAGCCGGAAGACCAGGCAGGCCAGCCCGGGGCGCATGCCCGCGGCACCTCCGGACCGACTGGCATCGGCCGGCTCCGCAAGTATTGGGGCACCAAGAACGCCACCAAGACGGTGCCAGTCAGCGGCGAAAAAGTCCGTCTGGAACGCGAACTCGGCACCGAGGCCAACCGTGACGACGCGATGTCCGGGTGGGTCCTCGTCGCAGAAGAGCATGAGTTCACCCTGCTTGGGGACAAGGCCGTCGTGGTAAAAGAAACCGTGGTACTCGAGCGGGAGCTCCTAGGCATCGTGTCCGTCGCCGGTGAGGAGACGGTCAGCGACGCGGACGGCCAGGAACAGATCGACGAGCCGAAAACTAACCAGCGCTGACCGCATCCGCTTGGTGGCGGCGCGTTGCATTCCCACACCCGCGCCGTCACCAGGCCTTGCACGTGGCCGAAAGACAGAGTTTCGTTTTGGCTGGCCCCATGATGGATGTCGGCGGCCGTTACTCACGACGGTGGTTTCAGATTGGTGTGCGCGGGGTTGGGTACCGCGTGACGATGATTCGGATGTGAACGTTACTGCTGTCCGCAAGTGACTGTCACTCGCGGACTGAGGTTGCCCCCGGATGGTGGACACGGGGTCAGGCGGCTTGTGCCGTCTGATTGTGGCGGTCTTCGAACTCGACTGGGCTGATCATGCCGATTTTCGAGTGTCGTCGTCGGCGGTTGTAGACCCGTTCGATCCAGTCGCCGACCGCGAGCCTAGCAGCTGCCTTGGTCGGCCAGGTGTAGCGGTCGTAGAACTCCGATTTCACTGTGCTCCAGAATGATTCGGCCTGAGCGTTATCCCAACACACACCCGTACGCCCGACCGATTGGGCGATGTCGTGGTCGCGGGCGAACCGGGCGAGCTGCCCGGAGGTGTATTGGGTACCGCGATCGGCGTGGAAGATGACCTGCCCGGCCAGCATCCCGCGCATCGTCACCGCCATCGACAGCGCGGACTCCACCAGATCGGTGCGCAGGTGATCTTCCACAGCCCAGCCCAGAACTCGCCGCGAGCAGCCGTCACGTACCGCGCACAGCCAGCCCTCGTCGGTGCCCAGATAGGTGATGTCCGATGTCCAGACCTTGTCGAGTTCACCGCGGTCGAATCGGCGGTCCACCAGGTCTTTGTGTCGGTGCACGTCCAGGTCGATGACGGTGGTGAGCGGGGTGAAGCCGCGCGGGCTGATCCCAGCCAGCTGTTGGCGGCGCATCGAGGCCGCCACCGTCTTGCGTGAGATCACTTCTCCGTCGTCGCGCAGATCGGCCAGGATGCGTGGTGCGCCGTATACCTGATCGGAGGCGTCGTGGAACCCCTTGACCTTGGCGTCGATGGCCTCACGGCGCTGCTGGGCCGGCGACGGGCCCGCGGCCTGCGCCGTGCGCCACTTGTAGAACCCCGACCGCGCCACCTCCAACAGTCCGGTCATGCGGACCACCGTGAACTCGGCCTTCTCCGCCTCGATCAGCCGGTACATCTCTACCGGTTCTGTTCGGAGGCGAAGAAGGCCGCTGCTTTTTTCAAAAATGCTCTATCCAAACGCAATTCGGCATTCTCCTTGCGCAAACGTTGCAGCTCTGCGCGTTCATCGTCATCGAGCACCTCGGGATTATCGGCTGCCGAACGCGCTTTGGCCGCCGCGACCCACCGGCCGAGCAATTGTTCTCCAACACCGATCTCCGCAGCGACGTGCGCAATCGGGCGGCCAGTATCGACGACCAGACGCACGGCCTGCTCGCGATACTCCGGGGTGTACTTCTTGCGGTTTCCCGACACGGGAACATCCTCCCCGCAGGACCAGCAGTCCCGCGATCAGATGTCCACCATCAGGGGTCAACCCCACGGACATCGTTCGAATGTTGTGGAGGCTTAGCCTGAATCCGTGGACCAATCTGCGATCTGATCGGCGTGTGAACAGCGAAAATGCCTTCTGAACTGGGATAATAACGATTGTTGAAGTCGTAATGGTCCCGGTTTCGGAAGGCATTCTCAGTGCAATCATCGCATACGTTCAGCGTCGGGTCCGCGGTGTTCGACGAGCTGAATCTGGTGTCGGCGGCCGGTTTGGTTCCGGTGATGGAACTGGCTGAGCAAACCGGTCTTTCGCGGTTGATCGGCGAGCACGTCACATTGCCCAGCACCCGGGTAGCTTCGGGCGCGGTCAATCCGGCCGGGAAGCTGACCACCATCATCGCGGGCATGATGTGCGGCGCGGACAGCATCGACGATGTGGACGTGTTGCGTGCCGGCGGCACGCCCCGGGTGTTCGGTGAGGTGTACGCGCCCTCGACGTTGGGGATCTTTCTGCGTGAGTTCACCTTCGGACATGCCAACCAGCTCGCCGCGGTGGCCCGCGAGCATCTGGCGGCGCGCACCGAGCTGCTGCCCGGCATCGCCGAGCAGCGGGCGTTCTTGGACATCGACTCGCTGCTGCGCCCGGTCTACGGGCACCGCAAACAGGGTGCCTCGTTCGGGCACGCCAAGATCGCCGGGCGGGCGCTGCTGCGCAAGGGACTGTCCCCATTGGTCACCACGCTGTCGGTGCCGGGCGCGGCGCCGGTGATCGCCGAGGCGTGGCTGCGCAGCGGCAAGACCGGCTCCGGGCGCGGCGCCGCCCGCCAAGTCAAGCAGGCGATCACCACCGCCCGCGCGGCCGGAGCCAGCGCCACGATCATGCTGCGCGGCGACTCGGCGTTTGGCACCAAGAAAGTCATCGCCGCCTGCCTGGCCGAGCAGATCGAGTTCTCGCTGAGCCTGGCCCGAAACCGCCGGGTCACCGCGGCGATCGAGGCCATCGACGAGACCGCGTTCACCCCGGTGCACTACCCCGGCGCAGTCATCGATCCCGACACCGGGGCGTTGATCTCTGATGCCGAGGTCGCCGAAACCCCCTACATGCTGCGGCTGGGCCGCGGTAAAAAGGGCTCTCCTGACGTTCATGTGGATCGGGGAGTGTGTGGTATGGGCCGGGGATGGTGAGTGGGGGCGCACGGACGGTGATCTAGGTTCGAAGGCGCTTACCCCAATCGATCCTGGAGCCGTCCGTGCG
>Ga0209347_1002939_pt1 | contig 21124 bp, 25 predicted proteins | sample AutmiccommuBRH23_FD_187382 | JGI IMG/M metagenome (GOLD analysis project Ga0209347, IMG submission 187382) | Deep subsurface microbial communities from Mt. Terri, Switzerland - Autotrophic microbial communities BRH/23 (SPAdes) (version 2) | ecosystem: Environmental > Aquatic > Deep subsurface >...
CTAAACCTAGAATTAAAGGTGGCTTTGGCGTAGCTACTAAAATAGCCAAACTAGGTTTATATATTTATACCGGTACTAAATTTCTATCACCGTTGTCCGGTCAAAGAGCTATGGCCATGGAAACCGCACTGGAATTGGCCCCATTTGCCAACGGCTTTGGAGTAGAAGTGGGATTGACCATTGACGCCAGCCGAAAGGGGTATCGGCTGTTGGAGGTGCCCGTAGATATGCATCATCGCGAAGGCAAGCGAAACCTTAGCGGGTTTCGACATAGAGGCAGACAGTGCTATCATGTGGCTCGCGTATTATGTCACAAGGTGCGGAGGGTTAATTAATGAGAGACGTAATTACCCTTTATTTTATTGCAGTTTCAAGCTACGTCTTTGCTAGGATGTTACAAGAACCCTTACTAGATACATTTAAGCTCCATGGGTTAGTAATGAAGAATTTTCGGGAGAAAAGCATGCCATTTTTAGGCGGTATCATTATAGTTTGTGCCGGTATAGTGGGTTTATGTGCTGCTTATATATTATTGGTGAAGGTAAGACAGGAAGTGTTAGTGTTTTTGCTAAGTATAGTGCTGATAGCTGTTATTAGTATAAAAGATGACTTTTCCGGCAGCCAGGATAAAAAAGGTTTCAAAGGACATCTGGAGACGTTTCTAAAAGAAAGCAGGTTAACCACCGGAATGCTCAAAGCAATTACCGGTGGATTAATCGCAGCCGGGGTATCTATCTTATACTCTCATACTCTTTTTGAATTTGTCATTAATAGTCTTATGGTGGCATTAATAACAAATCTGCTGAACTTATTTGATTTGAGACCCGGTCGTGCAATAAAAGTATTTTTATTTCTTAGTTTTGGGTTGTTGGCAATGAGAATATCAAGTTTACCCGCCAACCTGTTGCTTATTATCGTCGCCCCGTCAGTAGCCTTTTTACCCTTTGATCTAGGAGAAGAAGCAATGCTTGGAGATGTAGGATCTAATGTTTTGGGTATTAGTATTGGGCTGATTGCATTATGGACACTGCCTATTTATTTAAAGACGGTAATTGTACCTATATTGCTCTATCTTCATTGGTATGCAGAAACCAGATCTTTTTCCCGGCTAATAAAAAGTCAAAAGTTTCTTTATAAACTGGACCAACTAGGCAGGGAATAACATTAAATCGGGGACATTCCTGTCCCTAGAAGTTAACCCAAGCTTCAGCAGGTGTGTCCCCATTCCCCAACTGTTAGCTGTCGGATACCGCGAAAACTTACATCAGGTGGTGTTTTTGTACCACCTGATGTTTAGTTAAGCCTATCCAGCCTTTGGTATTCGGATACCGCGAAAACTTACATCAGGTGGGTTTTTGTACCACCTGATGTTTAGTTAAGCCTATCCATCCCTAGCCTTTCGGATAGATTCATGCTCTCTAACATATACTAAGTCTGCTGCAGGAACGTATGCATTAGTTCAAATCAGGGGGGCGGCAAGGGATGATGGACTTTTACCAAGGCTCTGTCCTTGAGGTGATAAGTCGGAGACCAGGCATAGCAAAATTAATGGTAGAAACTGAACGCGGACTAGAAAAGGCCATCAATTATGATTTATTAACCGGCACAGTAAATCCGGGAGACAAGGTGGTGCTGAACACTACTGCCGTAAATTTAAATTTGGGTACAGGCGGTTATCATTTTGTTCTATCAAACTTAACCAATACCCGTCGGGATAGTATGCAGCCGGGTCATATTATGAAATTGCGATATACGCCATGTCAGCTTAAGGTATTGTCTGTGGAAGAAGAAAGCAGCCCATATCACGGCCTAATGAAGAGTGCTGACAGTATAAACGGCATGCCGGTAGTCCTAGGGCTGCTTCACAGTATGCTTCCCTATGCAGCAGCTGGGGCAAAAGCTGTCAATCCTAAACTACGAATTATTTACATAATGACTGACGGAGGAGCTCTGCCATTGTCATTGAGCGATTTAGTCCCTCAATTAAGGGATAATGGATTGTTGGATGGAACTATAACCGCAGGAAACTCTTTCGGCGGGGATCTGGAGGCAGTTAATATCTATACAGGATTAATTGCGGCTAGACTGGCATTGGGCGGAGACTTGGCTATTGTAACCATTGGCCCGGGAGTAGTTGGAACCGGAACTCGTTTTGGCTTCAGCGGCTTAGGGCAAGCGGACATTATTAACGCAGTGAATAAGTTAAAGGGTAGGCCGTTTGTCATTCCTAGAGTCAGTTTTGGTGATGCCAGGCGGCGCCATAGGGGAATTAGTCATCATACCCGCACTGTTCTTGATTTGGCATGTACTCCCGCTACAGTAGTCTTTCCCCTGCTGGATAAAGAAGACTTGATGGAAGAACTTAGAAGAGAAATAACGCAAAAAATTTCTTCCCAACATACCATACGGGAAATTCCGGGTGCACCGGCGCATGAATTGCTTAAGAAAAAAGGTATTGCCGTTACTTCCATGGGGCGAGGATTCGAAGATGACCCTGCCTTTTTCCTTGCTGCCGGTGCCGCCGGAATGATGGCAGCTAAGAGAGTGGTAAAATCCCTATCACGGTTTGGCCAAGCTGGCATATAACTATTGGAGCTTGGCTTCAATTAGATCTTTGACTGTACAGTATTCTTTGCTGAGCTGTTGAAGATACAAACAAACTTCCTTGGCATTACCGCACCAGTATACTTTATCTACTAGTATTAACTGTTCAACCATTTGCTATTGCTCCTCGCCCTTTGAGTCTGATATTATTAGAGTACTAATCCAACAGGAAAAATATTCCGGAGAGGAGTTATTTTTATGAAATTGCATGAAAAAACATTACAGCAGAAACAGGTTTTTGCCGGTAATATGATAAAACTGAGGGTTGATAATGTAGAGTTACCTAATGGTAAGGAATCTACCAGAGAAGTGGTGGAGCATCCGGGGGCGGTGACTATTATAGGTTTTACGCCTGAAAATGAACTATTACTAGTGCGTCAGCATCGTTATCCAATAGCTCAGGATACGTTGGAACTACCGGCAGGCAAATTGGACCCTAAAGAAGATCCCCAAAATTGTGCTATAAGAGAACTGGAAGAAGAGACAGGCTATTTAGCACAAACTGTAGAACTGCTGGGCAAATTTTATACCACGCCAGGCTTTTCTGATGAACTTATGTATCTTTATTTGGCAGAAGGTTTGCAGGAAAGCAAACAAAATTGTGACGAAGACGAATTTGTTCAGGTAGTAAAAATGTCCCTGGATGAAGCCGTAAAAAATGTTTTTAATGGAACTATTATTGATGGAAAGAGTATGGTTGGAATTCTTTGGCTAAGAAAGTAGGGTGACTATGGTTCGATTAAGGGTTAGCTCGGTGACAGATGCCAGCGGCGCTTGGGAGGCGGCAAAACGTGAGGATTTAGTTGTCATTGTGGATATTATTGATATGTCTACCACTTTGGAAAGTGCACTGGAAGCTGGAGCAAAAGCAGTTTTTGGGGCGGCGCCTGATGGAATAGACTGTCCCGTACGGGTTTCGCCATTTAATATGGGTAAATACGTGGGGCAGCTGTCTTTGAAACATAATGCGGAAATAATAATTGCAGCTGAGCCACGTTGGGCGGGGGCTAGAGAACGGGAGCAAAAAGCCGCCTGTTTTATAGAAGGAGTTACCCAGCTCGGAGCAAAGGTCGCAAAAATTCTTCCAAACGCCGGTGCAGAAATTGCCAAACTGCATCCATTGAAAGATCGATTAGTGGTGGTAGTCAGTGATACCGGAGGTACAGCTTATGATGCGGCGTTTAATGCAGGGGGGAATGTAACAACTGCTACAATTGCCCGAACAGCCAATAGTAAAGGGTTAGCACCGGCTTATGCCGGTGCGGAAAGAGCATTAAGACAGGCTCAAGAATATAAAAAAAACATCACCGTAGTGGCGGCCAGTGCCAATTCATGGGAAGACGTAATGGCATCTCATTTCATTTGTCAATTAATCCAAGCGAAAATGGAGCAGGAACATCTGCATTAAATTCCGCAACATAAATTGCCTTTCCCTGCATACATATATTTATGCAAGGAGAGGTGGCGCTCGTGGGTCCGACTAAAGCTCTAAAAGAATATCTTAGAGGTAACTTAACACTATCCATTGTTATCTTGATTATATTTTCAGCAGGAATAATTGGTGGTTCCTTAGGCATAAGTACATTGTCCAATCAGCAGCAGTCGGAACTTCTAAATTATGTGGATTTAGTTTTACAGGGCAGTGGCGATTGGCAGGTAGACAGCGGCGGTTTGGCACAAAAAGTCATTTGGTCCAATATTAAATTGGTATTATTAATGTGGTTTTTGGGTATGACCGTCGTAGGCATACCGCTGATTCTCCTGATAGTTTTCCTGAGAGGAGTTGTACTTGGGTTTACGGTGGGATTTTTAATTCAGGAGAAAGCTTTGGCCGGAGTGCTGTTGACTTTGTTATCCATTATCCCGCAAAATATTATTTTCGTACCGGTACTGCTGCTATCAGCAGTAGGAGCAGTTTCTTTTTCTCTTAATCTAATTCGGGGAAAATTTTCGAGAAGTTTGCATTTGTCACAGTATTTCATCGGTTATTCAGTTGGTTACATGTTAGCGTTGCTAATAGTAAGTTTAGGAGGATTGGTTGAGGCATATATATCTCCCGCTTTTATAAGGCTAATAGCAGTATACTTTTAAAGTTAACTATGCGGCATTGGCCGTATTTTTTTTTACTCAAAGTAACAGTTAAAGAAATTTAAGAACTAACAAGCTATTAAGTGTCCAGTGATCATACTTCATTTTTAGTTCTAAACTAAGCTGCTGGGACATATTATTGTTACAAGCTGCGTGGAAAATAAGCTGTCTTAAAAAGTTTGTTTTCAGCTATAGGAGAGAAGTTGGGGGAGGATTAAAATGCTTATCGTGGTGACCAACGTTAGATCAAAAATGTGGACGGCGTTGAGATTGGTATTGTTATTGGGTATATTTTCTTTGGTGATTTTAAGTGCCAACAATATGCTAACTGATCTGGCCGGTAATGAAGAACTTGATCATGCACCAGGTCAACCGGTGAGGGTAGAGAGTGAACGGGATTCCTTTGTACCAACTGAAGGAAGCCTAGACAGCAAGTTAGACGGCACATCCATTGAAAAAGAAGTGCCTAAGGCGGAGGAAGAAAAAGAAAAGGATTGGTGGGACAGTCTTATTGACAAACTAAAGAAATATTACCAAGGCAATGATTAATTAAGTCCCTTGCGCAGGACTTCTTTTTTTTTTGTAGAAAAAGCTAGAAAACCCCTTATTTCATAATGTTTTTGAAGGAGCCGAAAACTATTGGATACCTACTGGCTGGACGAGTTCTTACACCATTTGGCAGTTGAAAGAGGCTTGGCGGAAAATACGCTAAGTTCTTACCATCGTGACCTGCATCAATTTGTATCCTGGTTGACTGAAAAAGAAATCCAAGCAGTCGAACTGGTTAGGAGAAACCATATTATGGCGTATTTATTGGGTCTCCAAAAAAAGGGAAGGGCACCGGCAACTATTTCCCGTCAGTTGGCAGCACTAAAATCCTTTTACCATTTCCTTATGCAAGAGGGAGCTCTTCAACAAGATCCCACAACAAACTTAGATTCTCCTAAATTGGCAAAAAAACTGCCCCACGTAATGACACTTGCAGAGGTGGACAGGCTTTTGTCAATGCCGGATGCAGCCAGTCCCAGCGGATCCCGAGATAAGGCAATGCTGGAATTGCTATATGCTACCGGACTGCGGGTTTCTGAACTTATGGCCTTAGATACTGCCCATATTAATTTGGATATGGGATACGTACAGTGTTTCGGGAAGGGTTCAAAAGAACGTATTGTTCCCATGGGATCAATGGCGGCCGGTTGTTTAAATGAATATTTGGAAGAAGGAAGAAAAAAACTAAAGAAGCATCCATCCGAAAAAGCATTATTTATAAACAAGCGCGGCAGCCGATTAACCAGACAGGGATTTTGGAAAATTCTAAAGAAATATGTTCAAAACGCAGGCATTACTAGAGAAATTGCTCCGCACACATTAAGACATTCTTTTGCTACCCATCTGCTGGAAAACGGTGCCGATCTTCGTTCCGTACAGGAAATGTTAGGGCATGCAGACATTGCTACTACCCAGATTTATACTCATTTGACCAAATCTAGGATAAAAGAGGTGTATGACAAAACTCATCCCCGAGCTTAAAGAATGGAGGGAAATATAATTTGATTAACCGCGTTGTTCTGATTATCCTTGATAGTGTTGGGATTGGTTATTTACCCGACGCTGATAAATACGGTGATAAGGGCGCAAATACTCTCTTACACGTTGCGGAAGCAGTGGGGTCCTTAAAACTGCCTAATCTTGAGCGTTTGGGCTTAGGCAGCATTATAACTGTTCCCGGTATAAAGGCTGTTGAGCGGCCGGAAGCCTGTTTTGGGAAAATGCAGTCGCAATCTGCCGGTAAGGATACTACTACTGGGCACTGGGAAATAGCAGGAATAATTTTAAAAGAACCTTTTCCTACGTACCCAAATGGGTTTCCTAAGGAAGTTATGTCTAAATTTGAAGAGGAGATTGGCCGCCAAACCTTGGGAAATAAGAAAGCTTCGGGTACTGTAATAATTGAAGAATTGGGCAAAGAGCATATGCGCACCGGCAGCCCTATAGTATATACTTCTGCCGACAGTGTTTTTCAGATTGCTGCCCACGAAGCAGTAATACCCATCGAAGAATTATATAAAGAATGCCGAATAGCGCGCAACATCCTAACCGGAAAGCATGCGGTCGGCCGGGTAATAGCGCGGCCGTTTGTAGGAGAACCTGGTAGGTTTAAACGTACAGCCCGCAGGCATGACTTTTCCCTTAAACCGCTGCAAAAGACTATGTTGGATATAATATCCGAGGCAGGTAAACAAGTCTTAGCAGTTGGTAAAATTAAAGATATATTTGTCGGCAGTGGAATAACGGACTCCGTTGCAACAAGCAGCAATAGTGAAGGCGTTGAAAGGATTAAGGATTATTTGGACCAAGCTGAACAAGGGCTGATATTTGCTAATTTAGTCGATTTTGACATGCTGTTCGGCCATCGCAATGATACTCAGGGCTACGCCAATGCCTTGGAGGAATTTGATCAACTGCTGCCGGATATTATGGCTAAACTTCAAGAAGATGACGTATTAGTTATCAGTGCAGACCACGGAACTGATCCTGGCTTCCCTGGGTCAGACCACACCAGGGAGTATGTCCCTGTTCTTATTACAGGCAAAAAGATACTTAAAGGCAAGAGTATAGGAGTAAGAGAAACATTCAGCGATTTAGGCGCCACCATCACCGAATTGTTAGGCTGTGGTTCTCTGCTCCACGGAACGTCTTTTGCTTCGGAGGTGATAGAATAAATGGACTTTCAGTCTAAATTAAAGGAGACCACATCCTTTTTAGATCAAATTAAAAAGGCGAAACCTAGGATTGGACTTATTTTAGGCAGTGGTTTAGGGGTGCTGGCAGAGGAAATTGTTAATGCCCAAAAGGTGCAATATGGGGAAATACCGCATTTCCCAGTGTCCACTGTGGAGGGGCACGCCGGACAATTGGTATGGGGACAGTTGGGAGAAAAAACCGTTGTTGCCATGCAGGGTAGATTTCATTATTATGAGGGGTATGAATTAGAGGAAGTAACTTATCCGGTGCGGGTAATGCACGAATTAGGAGTGGACACTTTGCTTGTAACTAATGCGGCAGGTGGCATAAACCCTGATTTTCATGCCGGAGACCTGATGCTCATTATAGACCATATCAATCTAATCGGTGCCAACCCGTTACGGGGCAGAAACGTGGTCAGCCAAGGACCGCGATTCCCTGATATGACTGAAGCTTATTCAACGGAATTAAGAGGATTAACTGAAAAAACCGCAGAGAAGTTAGGTTATTCACTTAAAAAAGGAGTTTATGCCGGGGTGTTTGGGCCAAGCTATGAAACTCCTGCAGAAATAAAGTATTTGCAAACTATTGGTGCAGATGCTGTCGGCATGTCCACCGTGCCGGAGGTAATTGTGGCAGGGCATGCAGGACTTAGGGTCTTGGGTATTTCCTGTATTACCAATATGGCTGCGGGGTTAGGTCATGCAAGGTTAAGCCATGACGAAGTAATGGACACTGCTGAAAAGACCAAGGCTAAATTTCTCCATTTAATTCGGGAAGTTGTTGGCAAAATGGCCTAAGGATTATTCTCCCAAGGGGGTAAACATAGTGCGAGCTTATGATATTATTGCCAAGAAAAGAGATGGCCTGGCTCTTAAGGAATCTGAACTAAAATATCTGATAGATGGATACGTTCAGGGCGTTATTCCTGACTATCAAATTTCCGCCTTTACAATGGCGGTCTTTTTTCAAGGCATGACAAATGAAGAAACGGCAGCTTTAACCAAGATTATGTTGGAATCCGGAGATAGAGTAGATTTGAGTGGGATTTCCGGTATTAAGGTGGATAAACACAGTACTGGCGGTGTGGGGGACAAGCTTTCATTAATTGTGGGTCCTTTAGTAGCCGCTGCTGGTATTCCGGTCGCAAAAATGTCAGGCCGTGGGTTAGGACATACCGGCGGGACCATAGATAAATTAAGTTCCATACCGGGGTTTCAAGTTCAGCTGTCTACTGATCAATTTATTAAGCAGGTACGGGAAATTGGTTTGGCCATAGTCAGTCAAACAGGTAATTTGGTACCGGCGGACAAAAAGCTTTATGCCTTGAGGGACGTCACGGCTACTGTCGAAAGCCTGCCGTTGATTGCATCCAGCATAATGAGTAAGAAGCTGGCTTCCGGAGCGGAGAAAATTGTTTTAGATGTAAAGGTAGGCAGCGGTGCGTTTATGAAAAGCAAAGACGAAGCCTTTCAACTGGCCCGGGCCATGGTAAAGATAGGGCAAGATATGAACCGGGAAACTGTCGCTGTCATATCTAACATGGATGAACCTTTGGGGAATATGGTAGGTAATGCTTTGGAGGTTGAGGAGGCCATAGAAGTATTAAGCGGCGGTGGTCCTAAAGACTTACTAAACATTAGTTTGGAGTTGGGTGCTTGGATGATAACCCTAGCTGGGGCTGTTGCCGGCATTGATGAAGCTAAAGAAAGGCTGGCCGGTTTTATCGATAATAAAAGCGGCTTGAATAAATTGGCTGCAATGATAAGAGCTCAAGGCGGTGACGATAATGTTGTTAACGACACCAGCATACTCCCCCAAGGGAAGCACGTATCTCGGGTTTATGCACCCCAGTCTGGGGTATTGAGTAAAGTTAATGCCCACCAGGTAGGATTAGCTGCAATGACAGCAGGCGCCGGCCGCAGCACCAAGGAAGACAATATTGATTTGGGGGCAGGAATAAAGCTGGCTGCTAAAATGGGTCAGAAGGTTAAGAAAGGTGAACTTCTTGCGGAAATCTATGCCGAAAGTAATGAAAAAGCACAGGCAGCGTTGAAAATCCTAGAACGGGCATATGCCTTCGGCGAATATGAGGAACAGCCGATGATTTTTGGCACGGTTACTTCCCGGGATTAAAAAAAAGCAGGGCTGGCCCGAGAAGCGAGCTCTTGGCTAGGCCAAATTTTTAGAATAAGGTAATCATAAATTTAGAATGTAAGCATAAAATCCTTACCCAAAAAATAAGCTTAATTATACAGCATGTATAAATAACGGTTTTAGCCTTTTGGGAGGGATTTTATGAAAAGAAAAATTGCTCTAATTATCATACTAAACATTTTGTTTGCAATGATGTTTTTAAATACCGCAGGGGCTGCCAATCTTGATCTGGATGTAAAAAGTGCCGTCTTGATTGATGCTAGCAGCGGTAAAGTTCTTTATGATCTAAACGCTGAAGAAAAAAGGTACCCGGCCAGCATGACTAAAATTATGACTTTAATAGTGGCAATAGAGGCTGTTGAGCAGGGCAAGGTTAAACTAACCGATACAGTAACTACCAGCGAGCATGCTGCCAGTTTTGGCGGGTCCCAAGTATGGTTGGAACCAGGGGAGAATTTTACTTTAGAAGAATTACTAGTTGCTGTGGCGGTTGGGTCAGCCAACGATGCTAGTGTGGCTGTAGCTGAGTTTATTGGTGGCACCGAAGGAAATTTTCTGGAAATGATGAATAACAAAGCTAAGGAAATAGGTGCTAAGAACACGAATTTTGTCAACCCCCACGGTTTGCATGATGATAACCACTATACTACAGCACAAGACATGGCCTTAATGGCAAGATATGCCGTAAAACAACCTGAATTAATGCGAATTGCAGCTATTAAGTATTATAAATTTAGGGAAGAGCCGCTGTTGGAGCTTTGGAATTTGAATAAGCTGTTATGGTGGTACCAAGGGGCAGACGGTTTGAAAACAGGTACCACTTCCCATGCCGGGCGGAACTTAACCGCTACGGCAAAAAGAGACGGCCTGCGCCTAATTGCTGTTGTTATGGGCGTGGAAGAACGTAATGGGCACTTCAAAAATGCTATGAATTTACTCAATTTCGGTTTCAACAGTTTTAGCTTTAAATCCGTTTTTCAGGCTGGAGATAAGGTTAGCAGCGTGGCGGTTAGCAAAGGCACCGCAGATACGGTTAATGCTGTGGCTGCCGAAGATGTTGGTTTTTTAACGGAAAAAGGCTCTAACCCCGAGTTGGAAACGAAAATTGACCTGCCTGACTGGGTAAAGACTCCCATCAAGGAAGGCGATAAGGTAGGAGAGGTCATTCTTTATGAAAAAGGCAAAGAGGTAAGTCGGGTCGACTTAATAGCTGAACAAGGTGTTGAAAAAGCCGGTTTCTTTAAAATCCTGAAAAAATCTTTCACAAGTATGTTATCGCAATAAGTTTAAACCCGAAATAATCTAGTAGGTGGAGGCAGGAAAAGATTACATCTTTTTCCGCCTCTTTTTAAGTTAGAACTCTCTCTTGCCTCTTGCCTCCTGCCTCCTGCTTCCTGAATCCGACATTCTTAGCTATTTATCTTAGCAGGATTTACCAAATGAATTGTTGAATATTGCGCAGAACGGAAGCAATTATAGAAGGCAGGGAGGTTAAGACGTGAACGTAAGCGTCAAGCATTATGGAACTACGCTAAAGGTTTCAGTTGGTGGAGAGTTGGATATGGGAGTGGCTGATCAATTTCGGCGAGAGTTAGACGCATTACTAACAAAATTTCCGGAAACAAATTTATTATTGGATTTTTCCAGGGTAGTTTTTATTGATAGTTCTGGGTTGGGGGTTATTTTAGGAAGATATAAACTATTGTCTAAAGCGGGCAGAACTATGGTTATTAGTGGTGTTCAGCCGCAAGTTGAAAGAATTTTGGAGCTGTCAGGAATCATGAAAATCATCGGGATTTATCCCAGGGAAACCGATGCTTTATCCCAATTATCCTAGGGGGTTAGAATAGTGAACAATATAGATATGGGTAAATTAATCAATAGCATTAAAATGGAGTTTTTCAGTATTGCAGATAATGTCGGCCTGGCCCGAGTAACCGTAGCAACTATTGCTTCCCAAGCTGATTTAACCTTAAACGATTTGGAAGAGATTAAAGTGGCCGCTTCGGAAGCAGTATCTAACGCCATAATACACGGGTATGAAAATCGCAGTCAGGAAGTGGTTCGGGTAGAGGTCAGTCGCTTTGAAAAATATCTGGAAATCGTTGTTGAGGACAAAGGCAAAGGAATTGAAAACGTTAAACAGGCTTTGGAACCTGCGTACTCTTCGGACCCTGAAAGAATGGGTTTGGGGTTTGTTTTTATGCAGTCATTTATGGATGAACTAGAAGTAAAGTCAGAACTTGGTCATGGTACTATAGTTATTATGCGCAAACAGTTAAGTAATTAAGGGGAGCTTTTAAAATGACAAGCCGTTTATCGGATATGAATTTACCCAGATTTCCCTTGCTTTCCGATGCAGAACAGGTAGAGTTACTAACTAGAGCGCAAAAAGGTGATGCGGAAGCACGGGAAAGATTGGTTAACTGTAATTTAAAATTGGTCTTTAATGTTGTCCAGCGTTTTGATAACCGAGGCTACGACATAGAGGATTTGTTTCAAATAGGTACTATCGGTTTGATAAAAGCCATTGACAAGTTTGACATGTCTTATAATGTTAAATTTTCTACTTACGCTGTACCTATGATTGTAGGTGAAATTAGAAGATTTTTAAGGGATGACAGTCCAGTGAAGGTTAGTCGTTCTTTAAAAGAAACCGCAGTTAAGGTGAAAATTAGGACAGAAGAGTTGACTAAAGAAATGGGAAGAGAGCCTACTATTAATGAACTATCAGAAAGCTTGGATATTCCAATGGAGCAGATAGTGGAGGCCTTAGAAGCAGTCCAAATGCCCAGTTCGATTTTTGACACTTTATACCAGGATGACGGAGACCCAATATTTATAATGGATCAATTGGGCAGCACTGTGGAGGATGAGGAGGCTTGGTTTAACAAGATTACCCTAAAAGAGTTATTAAAAGAATTGCCTGAGAAGCAGTGCAAGGTATTAGTAATGCGTTTTTTCCAGGATAAAACTCAAACCGAAGTAGCACAAGTAATTGGTTTATCTCAAGTTCAGGTATCCAGAATAGAAAGACAGGCATTAAAGCAAATCCGCCAGTTGCTGGCGGATTCAAAAAAAAGGTAAGATGGGGTTTGCTAGTAATAATAAGTTCATGCATCTTCCGGACAAAAGTCTCTGGACTATTGAGCCTATTATTACTTACTACATATAATAACAAAATTCATTATAATTTGACAATTGACCAAAGTCACTTTTTGTCGTGATTTTGGTCAATTGTTTTTATTAATTGTTTGTATAGATTTAATTTACAGGGAAAAAATAAGTAAAGAAATTGATAAGGAGGGGTTAATCATGCAAGTGAAAGTTGTTGAGCTAGTTGGAGAATCTCCAAATAACTGGCGGGATGCAGTGCAGCAAGTGGTAACTGATGCATCCAGGTCTATCCCAAATATTTCAGGGGTGGAGGTATATAACCTTACGGCTAATGTAACTAATGGAAGACTTCACGAGTATAAGGCAAACGTAAAGATTGCATACGCCGATGATGGTGGTAACAACGCACTGTAGGTATGTAAAGCGCCTGTCTAAGCAGGTGCTTTACTGCTTGTAGGGGTGATTTTCACCGTAAAGGGGACCAAAACCGTGATCCACCAAAATAATAATAACTTACGGCCAACGGGGGGAAGATAATTTTGGAGGTGGTGTTATGGGCACCAATGAAGGCGGTTTGTTAGATAAACAATTTCAAAAAGCCAAACAGCAGGCAGAGCAGCAAAAGTATCAGCAAATGGTTCAGAGTGTCAAGCCAAAACAGACTTGGCTTAAGAATGCCATAGCGGCTTTTGTCGTAGGCGGAGCTATTACCGCTTTTGCCCAAGTTATTCAAAATATCCTGCAGGCTGTCGGTTTGGCACAGAAAGAGGCGGGAACTACAACGCTGGTAATTATGGTCTTTCTTGGAGCATTTTTTACGGGCCTGGGAATATACGATAATTTAGGGAAATTTGCGGGTGCAGGGTCAATCGTACCAATTACCGGCTTTGCTAATTCAATAGTATCTCCAGCCTTAGAATTTAAGCGAGAAGGGTTTGTCTATGGGGTAGCCGCAAAAATGTTTACTATAGCGGGCCCGGTTTTGGTTTACGGTTTTCTAATTTCTGTGATTATTGGCTTAATAGCATTCATTTTCCAATAATGAAAAATGATTAAATCCCAAATATACAGGAGGTGAAGATTCTTGGGAGGCACCAAAAGAATTGGTCAAAGGACGATACAGTTTGCTGACCCTCCGTCAGTGGTAGCAACGGCGTCCATAGTTGGTCCTAAAGAGGGCGAAGGTCCTTTGGCCGATAGTTTTGATAAGATCATTCAGGACACATATTACGGAGAAAAAAGTTGGGAAAAGGCTGAAACCAAGATGCTGGCAGAGGCCGTGAATATGTCCATAAAAAAGGCAGGCTTAACTCCTGGGGATGTTGACTATTTATTTGCTGGAGATCTTTTAAATCAAACGATTTCCGCTAATTATGCAGCCAGGCAGCTGTCCATGCCGTTTTTCGGTCTTTACGGTGCTTGTTCGACAATGTATGAAGGCATAACATTAGCGGCTATCCTTATAGATGGCGGATATGCGGACAGAGTGGCTGCCGCCACTTCCAGTCATCATGATACTGCGGAAAGGCAGTATCGTTATCCTACAGAGCTGGGCACTCAAAGACCAATGACTGCCCAATGGACAGTAACCGGTGCCGGCGCTATTTTGTTGGGTAAGTCAGGGCCAGGGCCCAAAATCACCCATGCTACAGTAGGAAAGGTGATAGACCAGGGGGTTAAAGATCCCAGCGATATGGGAAGTGCTATGGCACCTGCAGCAACTGATACAATTATTACCCATCTGCAGGATACCGGTAGAAGTCCCGATTATTATGACTTAATCGTAACCGGTGATCTGGCCCACATTGGCAAAGCCCTCACTGAACAATTGGCCCAACAGCAAAACATAGATTTAAGCAATAATTACACCGATTGCGGGGTATTAATTTATGATCCGTCTCAGGATGTTCATGCCGGAGGCAGCGGCTGTGCTTGCTCGGCAGTAGTAACCTGCAGCTATTTACTAGAGGAGATGATTGCCGGTAAGTATAAAAGGATTCTGGGCTTGGGGACAGGCGCATTAATGAGTCCCTTATCCTCTCAACAAGGGGAGTCCATACCAGGAATTGGACATGCAGTAGTTTTTGAAATGATGTAAAGTGGATGAAATAATTTAATTAAAGGAGTGGGTCTTACATGTCAATATTATTAGCTTTTTTAATTGGTGGAACCCTCTGCTTAATCGGCCAGTTAATTATGGATCTGACACCGTTTAATGTAACTCCGGGCCATATACTGGTGGGCTATGTAACCATAGGGGCGGTAATCAGTGCTATCGGTCTTTATCAGCCTTTAGTAGATGTGGGGGGAGCGGGTGCAACTATTCCTTTAAGCGGCTTTGGACATACCTTAGCTCAAGGTGTTCTTCAGGCAGTTAAAAGCAAAGGACTGCTTGGTGCTTTCGGCGGCGGTATAGAGGCAACATCTGTTGGCATCGCTGCAGCAGTTGTCTTTGGCTACGTCATGGCAGTAATCTTTTCACCCCAAGGGTGAGACAAATGGACAAAGCGATGAAAAAGAAAATTATCCTAATTACTGATGGTGACCAAGTAGCTCGGCGGGCCGTTGAAAAGGTAGCTGAAAAGGTCGGAGGTAGGTGTATATCCTTATCAGCTGGTAACCCAACCCCTGTGTCCGGACAAGAAATTATTTCGGCAGTTTTGGAAACTCCCTATGATCCAGTTTTAGTTATGTTAGACGATCGCGGCAATCGATCTCAGGGAGAAGGCGAGACTGCCTTGGCCGAAATCACAGCTAGTAATCAAGTGGAGGTATTGGGGGTAGTAGCGGTTGCATCAAATACGGAAGCTATAAAAGGAATTGAAGTGGATTGCTCTGTTACTAACCAAGGACAGTTGGTTCCGGATGCGGTGGATAAAGAAGGTTTTCCCGAACCGGATCACAGCCATCGATTAAAGGGTGATACTGTAGACGTTTTAAACGAGTTGGAAATTCCCATTATCATAGGTGTCGGAGACATAGGAAAAATGAAGGGTTATGACCGCCTGTCCAAAGGCGCGCCGATAACAAAAAGGGCAGTGGAGGAAATATTGGCAAGGAGTGGGTACAAAATATGACGGGATCGGTTAAAGAAAAGACTATGGTATATAAGAAGTTAGCTGACAATAAACGTTGGGTAGACGAACAGCTGACTCTAGACAAGAATTTCGATATCATTTGGCGCGAATTTTCTTTTGCCGGCCGGGATGCAGCACTGTTGATGGTGGACGCCTTTGTAAAAGACGACATTTTGTTATGGATTATGCAGCGCCTGACAACCCTTGACAGGGAGCAGGTAGCACCGGATACTTTAATGAAAATCTTTGAAAAATACATTAACTATACAGAGGTTGAAAAAACCAAGGACTTTACCAAAGCCATGGACATGATGCTGTCAGGTGCGACAGTATTATTTGTTGACAAATTAGATGAAGTTATTATCATAGATGCCCGAACCTATCCGGCTCGCAGTCCGGAAGAACCGGACCTAGAGCGGGTAGTAAGAGGATCAAGGGACGGATTCGTAGAAACGTTGGTATTCAATACGGAACTAATTAGAAGGCGGATTCGGGATAAGGCATTACGAAATGAACTGGTGACTGTAGGGCGAAGGTCTAAGACTGACATCTGTATTACGTATATCGAAGACATTGCTAATCCTGATTTAGTAGAGAAGGTCAAAAGCAAACTAACAGAGATTGACATAGATGGTCTGCCTATGGCCGAAAAATCCGTAGAAGAACTGATTACACCTGGCAGCTTTTGGAATCCTTATCCCAAGGTTCGCTATACGGAACGGCCGGATGTAGCTGCCCAGCATTTATTAGAGGGTCACATACTTGTCTTAGTGGACACATCACCCAGTGCTATTATTTTGCCGGCCACATATTTTCATCATGTACAGCATGCCGAAGAATACAGACAAGCTCCTACAATTGGTGTATATCTTCGTTGGGTGCGCTTTTTTGGCATAATTGCCAGTCTGTTGTTACCACCCCTTTGGCTGCTGCTGTCACTTCAGCCCGATTTGCTGCCTGCGAATTATAAGTTTATTGGCCCGACTGAAGTGGGAGAGATTAGCTTGATGTGGCAATTTCTGTTGGCCCAGCTGGGTATAGATCTGATGCGAATGGCGGCTGTGCACACCCCTAGTGCTCTGGCAACGGCCATGGGTTTAATAGCTGCCGTACTGATTGGGCAAATAGCCATTGATATCGGGCTATTTTCCCCCGAAGTGGTACTTTATTTAGCAGTGGCTGCCATCGGAACTTTCGCTACGCCAAGTTATGAACTAAGTATGGCCAATCGATTAGCTAGGATATTTTTGATTGCACTAACAGGATTTTTCCGATTGCCCGGCTTCTTAGTTGGGTTTGGCACCCTATTTTTATTCCTGGCTTTCACCAAATCTTTCGGAGTGCCATATTTATGGCCCCTTATACCATTCAATTATCGTAGTCTTAAAACAATTATTGTGCGGTCGCCTGTTCCAATACAGAATTTGCGCCCGCCAATTGTTAAACCGAGGGATCCGGATAGACAGCCGGCTATGGCCATGAAACCGGAAAAGGATCCAAAAGAGCGAGAAAAAGATAAGCGCTGAAGAGCGGTATAAGACTCATCTTTATGAAGGTGGGTTTTTTTACATTTTTACCGGTGGTTTTTCTTGATAATAATTTTGAGATTACTGTTGAAATAAGTAGTATGCAAACCAATATCTAAAGGAAACGGAAAGAATAGGCTAATATTCATGAATAGTATCCAATGCTTGGACCTATGGTTTGATTGGTGGGTTTTACAGTTGTATTATTATCATATATAATTTAAGCTAGTAGTTTCTGGAAAAACTTTATAAGGAACAAGAGAATTAATAACAAAGAGGAGGAACTAATTTGAGTTTAAGGAAGATTTTTGTTTTAGCGGTTGTTATGTTGTTGACAGTGGGACTCATTGCCGGCTGCGGCGGAGGGGAACAAGCTAACACAGAAAATGGCAACCAAGAAGAGAAGGTATATATTGCGGGTGTTGACACCAGCTTTGTTCCATTTGAGTACAGGGATGAAGATAGCGGAGAGTATGTCGGGTTTGATATTGATATGTTAGATGAGATTGCTAACAGAGCCGGTTTTAAGTATGAATTAAGCCCCATGGATTTTAGCGCTTTAATTCCATCGCTGAAGACGGAAAAGATTGATATCGCAATTGCCGGTATGACAATTACCGAGGAAAGAAAGTTGGAGGTTGACTTTTCAATTCCTTACTATGATTCAGGTATGTTAGTGATGGTGTCGGCTGATAATGAGGATATTAACAGCAGTGAAGATCTTGTAGGTAAAGTGGTCGGCACTAAGACAGGTGCTACCAGCTATAATTTCGTCGAGGGAATTGAAGGTGTTAAGGAAAATAAACCATTCCCTAATATCACCGATGCATATATGGATCTACGTCAAGGTGGCGTTGAGGCTGTAGTTCACGATGCTCCCAACGTTTTGTATTACATTCAGACAAACGGTGAGGGTGCCGTTAAGGCAGTTGGCAACATTGAGGATGGTCAGCAGTACGGTATTGGATTTCCTCAGGGGAGTGAATTGAGAGATGTTGTAGATGCAGAACTTCAGGGTATGATCGATGATGGTACCTATGATCAAATCTACGAGAAATGGTTCGGATCAAGGCCTGGCGCCTAATCTTCCTGTTAAACAGCTCTCAGGAGAATTACAAACTTCTTTGGTGCAAATAGCATCGTGTTGAGAGTATATCTTAGGTTACTAAGAGCGTAACTCCATAGTTGCGCTCTTATATTGTTATAAAGGCATTTGAAAGTAATATTGCCATTTTTGGACCGAGGTGATTAAAAGTATAGAATTTGATGTGCGGGTAATGACCAAAGCCCTTCCTTTCTTATTAACGGGCATGAAAATGACAGTATACTTTACTATATCCGGTTTATTTTTCGGTTTTATCCTTGGCTCCATTATCGGTCTAGGTAGAACCTCCAAAAATAGAACCCTTCATGGGGCAGCTTCCGTCTATGTAGAAATTGTCCGGGGGACACCGATTTTGGTACAGGCTATCTGGATCTATTATGCTCTGCCTCAACTGCTGGGTTTTAATCTTAATACTCTGGCTGCGGGTACGGCGGCGATTGCCATTAACTCAGGTGCTTATATTGCCGAGGTAGTGCGGGGTGCCGTGGAGGGGGTATCTAAAGGTCAGTCAGAGGCTGGTAGGTCATTGGGGCTAAGTAAGCTCCAAACCATGCGTTATATAATTTGGCCCCAGGCGTTTAGGCGCATGATACCGCCGTTGGGTAATCAATTTATTATTAGTTTAAAGGACACTTCGCTATTTACTATAATTAGTGCCGCAGAAATGACTCAAAAATCTCAGATTGTGGTGGCTGCAAACTTTAAATACCTGGAGATATTTACGCTGCTGGCACTGTTATATCTCTCTTTAACAATACCGATGACGATGGTTCTCAGAACTATTGAGAGGAGGTTGGATGTCAGTTGAGTATCATCAAAGTAAGAGACCTGCATAAAAGCTTTGGAGATTTAGAAGTGCTAAAAGGTATCACCGAAGAAATTAAAGAAGGGGAAGTTGTTTGCGTAATTGGCCCATCCGGTTCCGGTAAGAGTACGTTTCTTCGCTGTTTAAATATGCTGGAGGAGATTACGGCGGGTGAAGTTGTGGTAGACGGTTTAAATTTAACAGACCCTAAGGTAAATATTAATGAAGTTAGAGCAGAAACGGGTATGGTCTTTCAACACTTCAACTTATTTCCTCATATGACTGCCTTAGAGAATGTCATGTTGGCTCCGGGTAAGGTTAGGGGTGTACCTAAAGAGGAAGCTAAAACTGCCGGTTTAGAAATGCTGAAAAAAGTTGGATTAAGTGATAAGGCATATGTCTATCCTGATAATTTATCCGGGGGACAAAAACAACGGGTGGCTATTGCTAGAGCTTTGGCAATGAATCCAAAAGTAATGTTGTTCGATGAACCAACGTCCGCTTTGGACCCGGAACTGGTTGGCGAGGTATTGGAAGTTATGAAGGACCTTGCAAAGGAAGGCATGACTATGGTGGTAGTAACCCATGAAATGGGTTTTGCCCGAGAAGTAGGGGATAGAGTTTTATTTATGGATGATGGTATTATTGTTGAGCAAGACCTGCCTGAAAAACTATTTTCGAACCCCCAAAACAACCGCACCAAAGAGTTCTTGCGAAAAATATTGTAATCTGCGTGTTTGGTTACCAATACTGTGATGGAGATATCCGTCACAGTATTTTTTTATTACTTTCCTTAGACTAAAAAAGTTAGTCTCTATTAACAGCTGTTCTCCCTTTTGAATATGATACATTACTAAGAAGTTATTTGGAGGGGATAAGATGGGCAATGGGAAGCATTCGCTGTTATATCAAAGCCAAAAAAAAATATTTATTGCATTATTGATAGTGGGGGCTATTTTTGTTGGGAAGCTTGCCGGAGCGTTCATCACTAACAGCCTGGCACTTTTTAGTGATTCGTGGCACTTGGCTACGGACATCGCTTCGCTTATAATAAGCTGGTGGGGCCTTAAACAGGCTGCAAAGCCAGCGACCCATAAGCATACATTTGGGCATTACAGGCACGGTATTTTGGCGGCACTAATTAATAATTTATCTCTGATCCTAATTTCCTTATTTATTTTATACAGCGCGGTACAGAGGTATTTAAATCCCGTTGCAGTAGAACCAAAGGGAATGATTGTGTTTGCTATTTTGGGGCTGGCGGCCAACAGCATGATATTATTATTTTTAAGAGGCAATAGAAACAACATGAATGTAAAAAGTGCCTTCCTTCATTTTCTAGGTGATGCCTTGGCGGATGTAGGGGTACTGCTGGGCGGAATTATAATATATTTTACCGGTTGGATGGGCATAGATACGCTGCTGAGTGCAATTTTAGCCTGCTTGATACTAAGGAGTGCCGTCAAGATGAGTTTGGAATGCATCAGCATTTTTCTAGAAGCGGCGCCTAAAGGTATTAATCCTAAGGAGGTTAAAGACAATATTGTGGCTTTACCGGGAGTGGAAGATGTACGGGATCTGCATGTTTGGAGCTTATCAAACGAGGTTCTTTCTATGACCGCCCATGTAAGTGTTGTCGAAACAGATCTGGTAAAATGCGAGGAATTGTTACACGAGATACAACATTTGCTCCATGATAGATTCAATATTAATCACTCTACAGTGCAGTTCGAACATATTCCTTGCAGCAGCTGCTATCATAGTAAGAAAGATCATATTACCCACTGCCTAATGTGCATTGACAGTGGATGGCGGTAAGCACTTGGCATTGGCCCAAGAGCAAAACTATCATTACTTGGTATATTTAGGGTGCGGACAAGCAAATGCGTTTTAGCTTATA
>Ga0209347_1002941_pt1 | contig 21116 bp, 18 predicted proteins | sample AutmiccommuBRH23_FD_187382 | JGI IMG/M metagenome (GOLD analysis project Ga0209347, IMG submission 187382) | Deep subsurface microbial communities from Mt. Terri, Switzerland - Autotrophic microbial communities BRH/23 (SPAdes) (version 2) | ecosystem: Environmental > Aquatic > Deep subsurface >...
CCCAAGGGGGGACACCACAGGCACAAAAGGGCAGTAATCAGGAAACCGAAGGGATATTTTTGTAATCCACCGGGGAAAGGATATGTTTCCCCTTATTTCCACCTTTGTAGAATTGCTTATCGATGGGATACGCGGTAAGCTCACTGTAACCGGGATTGCAGATATGGTTTACCACGGCCTCGCGACTGACCCCGGGATCCAGCCAATTATCACGAAAAGAATCATGAACGATAAATGGCATCCCCCTGTCTAAATTCTGTATCCTGCGGATAAATGGATTTGAATTTACTATGATCAACGCACATGTGATAAAACCGTCGTCCAGTTGGTTATAGATTCCCCCCAGACAAAGGGGTGCTCCGGATTTGGAGTAAACATAATAAGGATACATCTCGCCATAATGGAGGTAGAAAGTGAAGAATCCTGATGCTATAACAAGGCATCGCCTGTTTTCGAGGGCCTTGGAATACCAGAGATTGGTGTCAAGTGCCTCCTTGCCCAGGTTAAGTGTATTGAACACATTTTGGAATATATTCCATTCTTCAGTGTAATTCTCCGGCAGTATTCCCCATATAGCATAATTAATGATATTTCTGTCAGACATGGTTACCACAGGGATAATTGTTTCTTCCAAACCATTTATTATAGGTTTCGGATGATACAAATTGGGGTACTTAAATGGAATCCCAAGTTCTGTTTCAATGGTTCTCCGATCCGCCGTATTTGATAATCGGTAATACATTGGTCATAAGTACGCATATAGGAAGCGATATCCTGCTGTAAAACGTACAATTAATAACACAAATGATCCTGAAGCAGGGTAGGATGTGGCCAGTTCAGGTCTGGCCGGCAGCTGTCAGGCTTCCTTATCTTCTTTATTACCGCTAATGGTGAGGGGCATGGGAAAATCCAGCGTACGGATCGGAAACGGAATGGTAATGTTGTTCCTGTCAAAGGCTTCCTTGATAGCTATAATCGCAATACTTTTTGCCTTTGCAACTTCCAGGGCAGAGGTGGAATCAATCCAGAACCTGGTTTCAAAATTAATGGAACTGTCTCCAAATTCCCTGTATATAAATAGCACGTCCTCAGCATTAATGGAATCAAACCTATCTGCTATGGTCTCCTGCACAACTTTCATCGCTAAACTTAGATCGGTACTGTAGGCCACTCCGCAGGTTAATATCACCCTTGATTGCGCGGTGGTGGAAAAGTTTTTGATCGGATTTTCCACGACAAGCTTATTCGGGATATATACCATGTTGTTATCCGGTTGTTTCAGGCTCACCGAACGCAGGTCTATATCGACCACCTCTCCTTCATAGCCGTTGCTCTGAATCCAGTCGCCAAACTTTATAAATTTTACGTAAGACAGAACGATGCCGGAGTAGATATTTGCCAACGCTCCCTGCAGGGCCAGTCCAATGGCAAGGCCAACTACCCCAGCCCCTGCCAGGATGGTATTCAGGGTTTTACTGAGGTCGAGGATCCCCAGCACCAGGAAGATCCCGAAAAGGATAACCACAATAGATACTATCTTGGAGATGAGATTTTTCATGGAGCGCTGCAGCTTGCTCCTGTCCAGTAAGCGCAGGCTAAGGTTGCTGATGTATTTGGATAGTATCAGCGAGATAACAAAAACAATCAGGGCTATCAGGAAATTGGGAAGGCTGATCACCATGATATCCAGCCAGTTCTGTAGCTTATCCAACATTTTGGCCCAGGCATCGGAAAATTGAGCAATCATACTACATGGAATTTGCCCATAAGATAGGACTTTTCATTAATCTTTACCCAAACGGGTTCCCGGGGCCTCAAAAAAAATGGTCCTGGACATAAAAGTATGCCAGAACCATTTGCAAACAACCAACCAAACGAGCTACCCAGGACGGGTAACTATCTTAATTCCTTATTTATACCTGCATTATTTTTACTTCTGCTCCCTGTCAGCTGACAGGATTTACCATCCATTTTCAACGCCATAAGTCCGCGAAGAACTATCAACCATGAAGTACGTACTATTTAGGTTCTGTTCTTAGCTGTAACGGATAATTCATTAACGTTTTTCGCAACAAACAGCCTATTATAAAGACTTTGGGTTAAATTCCTGTAAAATTTATAAAATCGCCCAACGTATGAAGCCAAAAGAAACCCTGCTATGCATCCCGGATATCAGCGGGTTCACTAGTTTTATGAGCCAGACGGATTTTGAACTGGGGGCCAAAGTCATTCCTTCCCTACTTAATAAAATTGTTTACTCCAACGACATTGGCCTTAAAATTTCGGAGATTGAAGGAGACGCGGTTCTCTTCTACCGCAGCGGGGCACTCCCGGGCCTTGCCGAGCTAATAGCCCAATGCAGGCACTTTCACCTGCAATTCTACAAACAATTGATCGCCTTACGGGCAAGATACAACGATGAAGAAGGATCCGAAAAAATCCCCGAAATCCTGGGTTTAAAAATCATCCTCCATTTCGGGGAGGAAGTGGGGCAGGTTCCGGTGGGAAAGCGGATTAAACTCATTGGTGAAGATGTAATCATTGCCCATAAATTGCTAAAGAACGATATTAAGGGAGACGAATACATTTTACTGTCGGACGCACTGCTTTCCAAATACCCCGAGACCGAGAGATCCAACATCCTGGACAAGCTCGAACTGCAGGAGGGCTATATCATGGATGACCATCTGGGCAAGGTGAAATATACTTTTACCGCCCTGGCGAAATAATGCCTGTAACCCCCCTTCAGAAAAGTCAACAATAAAGCGGAATGCATCAATAAGCTGCTGAAGCCAGGCTTATATTTGGCTGCTTTGCCCCGATAACTTTAATAGCTTTCTCAGTGTCTGAAAAACAAGGAAAAGAAGATTTCGAATTCATCAAGGATAATAATGACAGCAGCGGTCGGTATATCCTGAAAAAGAACAGGATAACGCTTATAGCCATTGGGGTGATAGTGTTTTTTCTTATCATTATACTGCTTGCAATTTTCCTTTCGGGAGATTCGCTTATGTAATTGTTGCAGTGGTATCATGTTTCCCAAAGGCAAACTTTATTCATCTTAAGTTTTAATTAACCATTGCCTGCAATACAGTATATTACATGCCGTGTTTTATAACTTTTCTGATCCATACACCTCTTAAACCATTAATTACAGCGGTTAAACTTACCTGCCGCACTCTCCCGGCGATCGCCGTTTTATTCTTACACGCTTGTGCCACCTACGAACCCCAGGCAGGAATAGCCGGGACAAAAAAAACCGCGGAGAAACAAAATCCCGAATACTCCATCTTTATTGCAGGGGGGTTGGGCAATGCGGAGGCTTCTGATGATAACCGTATCCTGCAATTGCTTGAATCGCAATTGCAGCAAGCGAGTAAAGAAAGTACCCTGCTGTTGCCGGGGGATTACCTTTCAGAGGTAGAAGGGCAATGGGACCGTGATAAAAAGCTTATAGAAACCCAATTGGGCCTTCGCAGATCTTTTAAGGGCGAAATAATATTCCTTCCCGGTAATAACGAATGGAAGCGGCAATCACTGAAGTCACTGGAAAAGACCGAACAATACCTGAAAGATGGGGAAATACAGGCAGCTTCTGTACTTCCCGAAAACGGCTGCCCGATTGAACATCTGGTTATTAATGACCGGCTCGATATGATCCTGATCGATTCTCGTTGGTTTACGTCGAACTGGTCACGGGTGAAGGGTATTAATAAAAAATGTACGGATATCATCACCCGAAGGCGGTTTGCGGAAGAATTAGAGGGGTATATTAATGACGCACAGGGCAAGAATATAGTAATCGCTATGCACCACCCTGCTTTCAGCAACGGCCAATTTGCCGGAAAGGAACCCCTGAAAACACATTTATTGCCTGTTCCCGTATTGGGTTCTTTATGGCATTTACTTGGCGAACTGGGTGCTTTTTCACCCGAGCGACTCAACGCCAGGCGATATCGCTATCTCAGGGTTTTGGTAACTGCCCTGGCCAAGGCATCAGACCGCATTGTCCTGGTTTCAGGTCATGAAGAAAGCATGCAATTGCTTAGTGGCGGGGGGATACAACAGATCATCGCGGGCTCCATGGGCCGGAAAACGGCCACCCGGCTTGGGGAAGACCATATCAGTACGGTAGGCGGCACCCTGGAATATAAAGGTTTGTTCACCTATGGGGAGAAGGGTTTTGCCAGGCTCGATTATTTTCCCGATGGAAGTTCTGAAGTAACTTTTTTTGGAATAGATGGCAGCATTTTCAACTATCCCGTACTTCCCTACCTGGCTCCCAATGAAGACATGGAGGAGATCCCTGCACCCCCGGCTGAAAGCACTGTGGAAGCATCCATCCTGCAAGATCAGGATTTCGTTAAGAGGTCTGGTTTCCATGAATTCATTTGGGGGCACCGCTACCGTAAATATTTCGGCCTCCCTGTTAAAGCACCCGTAGTCTCACTCGATACCCTCTACGGCGGGCTAAAGGTGACCAAGGAGGGAGGGGGACATCAATCATTTTCCCTGCGGCTGGAAGATAAAGAGGGGAAAGAATACGCAATGCGATCCCTTAGAAAAAGTGCCTTGAAATTTCTAAAATTCCAGGTTAAAGGAGTAGCCTATACGGAAGATGCTTATGAAGATACCTGGACGGAAGATATAGTTACGGATTTCTTCACCACGGCGCATCCTTATGTGCAGCTGGCAATCAGTCCGCTTGCCAGGGCTGCCGGCATAAACCATTCCAGCCCCGAACTCTTTTACGTACCAAAACAGGATGCGCTTGGCGCTCTTAATTCCGAATTCGGAGATGAACTCTACTTTATTGAAGAACGCCCGTCTGATGAACAGGCCGGCTATAAAGGTTACAGGCGAACCCTCGACACCGCGGGAAAGGTAAAGGATTTTGAGAGTACAACCGATATGCTCGAGAAAATAAGGGAAGACGAATCCAATACCATAGACCAGCGCGAATTCATTCGTGCCAGGATCTTTGATATGCTCATTGGTGACTGGGACAGGCACCAAGACCAGTGGCGGTGGATAGAATATGAAAAACCCAACGGAGATACACACTTCCAGCCCGTTCCGAGGGATCGCGACAATGCCTTTCCAAAATTCGACGGCTTTGCGATGCCCTTGCTGAAACTTTTTATCCCTGCAAGCCGGAGATGGGAATCATATGGCCCGGCAATTGAGGATATCAAATGGCTGAATATTGGCGGGAACAAGCTGGACCGGGCGCTGCTAACCGCATATGACAGCCGGGTTTGGGAAGAAGAGGCAAAGTCTATTCAGCAGGCCCTTGAAGAGAGCGAGATCGATAATGCATTTGCCAGGCTACCTGAAGCGGTGCAGGACAGCATTTCTGATGAAATAAAAAGCAACTTAAAAAAACGGCTTGAAAAGCTACCGGAATATGCGGTAGCCTACAGCAGGTATCTCAACAAGGTGGTAGCCTTGCATGGTACGGAAAAAGACGACCTGTTCGAGATCACCAGGCTGCCGGGAGGTAAAACCCGGGTAGTGATCAGGCGGTTACTTACAGACAAAACCAATGAGTTGATGTTCGACAGGACTTTTGACGGGAATATCACCAGGGAACTCTGGATTTACGGGCTTGGCGACAAAGACAGGTTCAAGGTCGGGGGGGAGGAAGATGCCGCAACCTTCATCCGGCTGGTTGGCGGCTACGGGGAAGACCACTATGACATTCAGGTCAGTGAAAAACTTAAGGTATACGACTGGAAACACGAACAGTTACATTTCGAAGCAGAAGAACCGGCATGGCAGTTGAGCAACATTTATCAAACCAACACCTACCACTGGCGATTTTTTGAAGAAAACCACAATATACTTATCCCCGGTCTGGGCTTCAGGACAGATGACGGTATTTTCCTTGGGGTTTCGGACACTTATACCATAAACGGTTTTAACGGGAACCCTTACAGGCAGCAGCACCGTCTTGGCGCGAACTATTACTTCGGGTTCAGGGCGGCAGAACTGACATATTCGGGTATTTTCGCGAATATTTTCCCGAATTGGAATTTTGAAGCCGATGGTTATTATGCTTCCGACCGTTATTCGCAAAACTTCTTCGGCCTGGGGAACGAATCAGTTAACCAGGAGGACCGGCTGGGAAGGGATTTCCACCGGTCGAGAATGCAGATTACCCGCCTGGGTGCAGGGATTGCGTATCATACCCTCCGTATAAAAGCTCTTTATGAGTCGTTCCGGCTCTCTGAGCTTCCCGAACGGTATTTCACCACTGAAAACCTTGAGGAAGAAGTGTTCGCCACCCAGTCTTACCTTGGCGGGGAACTCTCCCTTTATTATAAAAATGATGACGCGGAGGATTTTCCAACCAAAGCCCTTTCTTTCGGGCTGCATACCGGCTATAAATGGAATCCCGGATTAAGCGGCAACCATTTTGGCTACCTCAACCTGTACGCCGGCTTCAGCCATAAAATAATACCTTCCGGAAATATGGTTCTTGCTTCCACGGCCAGGGTTAACACCAATTTTGGCGAGGGGTATTTCTTTTACCATGCGCCTTCCCTGGGGGGCAACAACGGCCTGCGGGGATTCCGGGATGAACGCTTCGCCGGGAAAACGGCCTTCTATCAATCATCCGATCTGCGCGTACGTCTTAAGAGATTTGTTACCCCCGTAGTCCCTCTCACCCTCGGCACCTATGCCGGTTTCGACTATGGCCGGGTATGGCAGCCTGGTGAGGATTCGGATATCTGGCACAATTCGTTTGGAGGCGGGTTGTGGCTGAGCGGGATAAACTACCTGACCTTTAACGCGGGATTCTTTCATTCCAATGAAGGGAATATGATCCAGGCCGGCTTTGGCTTCGACTTTTAGCGAAAAGGCAGGATCTACATGATCTTGAAGGTGATCGGGATGCTATAGGGCACCTTAACCGCCTTGCCGCGCTGCTGCCCTGGTTTCATTTGGGGCAGGGAAGCAATAATCCGCTCGGCTTCTGCCTGCAATAACCTGTCCGGGCCTCTGGACTTTAACCCGGTAACATAGCCGTTAGAGTCTATATAAAACTGTATAAATACCTTGCCCTGTATCCTCATTTCCCTGGCAATTTCAGGGTAGGTAAAATGGGTTTGCACATGTTCCTGGATTTTCTCCTGAAAACATGCCCGGCGCTCGGCTTCCGTACCTCCCTCGCAGCCCGGAAACACGGGAACACTCTCGATTACCGCAAAAGGGACAATAATTTCCTCCTCTTCCTCCCCTACTTCAACATCTTCAACAGCGATGGCCACATCTTCTATCACGGTTTCCTGGCTGGTCTCGGTACTTTCTATCAGGGTTTCCTCAATCTCTTTGGTATCCTCAACAATCTCAATTACTTCCGGTGCCGCAGGCGGGGGTGGTGGCGGGGTGGTTGGAAGAATCTTGGTGACAGGGATTTCGTCTTTTACCTCATCCTCTACAACAATTAGTTCCTCAAAGGAGGCCGCTACAGGATAGGTCTTATATTCCAGTGCCCTCCAGGTGAGGAAGAGCACAACAGCAAGCCCGGCGACAAAAAACAAGCCCCGGTAGCTGTCCAGATCCGACTTTGGGTTTTTCTTGACTTGCATGGCTTCACTTGTTTACTATACTGAAAGTAAAGACCTTGCATCAAAAAAACCATGACATCGGTCATTATGGCAGACATGGGCAATTTTCATACGTCAGCACCCCCGCCATCCCGCCTTTATTCCCTTTTTCCGGACTCTTGCCTCTTCTGCTTTTTGGCCTTCGCACGCCTTCTGGGTAACGCCTCTTCAGGAAAAGGAAAAAGGATGGTAGAATTTTTTTCTGCCGCGATATTGGACAGTGTCTGGTACAACCTGAGTTTAATAGCGGACGGCGACTGGTCTATAAGCTTGCCCGCTTCGAGTAATTTCCCGGCGGCCTGCTCCTCGGCAAGGGCCAGGATTATACGGGCCCTGCGCGACCGCTCGGCTTCTGCCTGGTTGGCCATCATCCTTCGCATATTTTCAGGTAATTGAATATCCTTTATTTTTACATCGATGATCTCGATTCCCCAGCCACCGGTCTGGATCTCCACAATTTGTTTGATATTCTTACCCATTTCCTCCCGTTTGGATAGGATGGTATCCAGTTCCACTTTCCCGCAAACATCCCTTAAGGCAGCCTGGGATAACTGGGTAATGGCAAATTTGAATTCTTCCACTTCGAGCACCGCTTTTATGGGATCACTTATCCGGAAAAAGACAACCCCGTCTATACTGCAGGGGACATTGTCTTCGGTCATCACTTCCTGGGAAACAATATTGATGGTAATAACCCTGATATCAACCACCTGTATGGTTTCTATGAAGGGGATAATCCATCGGAAACCAGGTTGCAGCAGGCCCACATATTTTCCAAAACGGAATTTCAGGGCCCGTTTGTACTCAAAAACGATGCGTATCCCGGCAAGCAGGAACAATCCGATCACTACACCAAAAAACATAAAAGGAGTCATATTGAGAAGTATTTAGTTACTTAATAATGCGTAACCTCAGGTACAGATTTTGCGAAGATTAGCCGAAAAAAATGCCCGGGAAGGCCTATGGAAAACCAACCGCTGATGACGCCTTCCTGAAGTTACGAAAATCTGCCCTGCGATAAAAATTTAAGAGAAATAAGCTGCCGGTTATCTTTGGGCCAGGCTCTTCATGGCCATGATAAAGTGGTCCAGTTCAGCCGTGGTGGTAAAAACATTAGGGGTTATCCTGCAGCCCCTGACGTTAGCAACATCGATCGCCACCGTGTATATGCCGAATTCATTAAGTAGTTTTTCTGCCAGCAATTCAGGTTCCATTTTTGTAATCCCCACATTACCTATACCGCAACTGCGGTGAGGTTCGGCAGGCGTATTTACCTCTATCCCTTCCACCTTTCTCAATGGATCACTCCAATACCGTTGCAGGAAACGAAGTCGGTCTTCTTTGCGGGGAGTACCAATCATATTATGGTACCCGAGGGCGCTGCTAATGGCGAGGTCCGTATGCACCGGATGGGTTCCGGTATGGTTCAGCCTCGAAAGCGTTTCAGGGTTACTTTCATCAGATGCCAGCAAAGGCCATAAGTTTGCAGCCTTTCCCGGGGCCACGTACAGGATTCCGCACCCCAGGGGGGCGCTAAGCCATTTATGGAGGCTGGACCCGTAATAATCGCAATTCAGCTCAGGGATGTTTACCGCTATATGGCCCACACAATGGGCTCCGTCTACCATTACCTCAACACCATGCCTGTGCGCCATCTCGCATATTTTTTTTACCGGCAGGATTTGCCCGGTAATGTTGATCATATGGCATACCATCATCAGCCGGGTCCTTGGTGTTATCATAGCCTCGTACAGGGCGACGATCTCATCGTCTGACTGTGGGTGGTTGGGTATGGAAACCACCTTATTCACCACCCCATATCGTTCCGAAACCATCCGGAAATGGTTAAGCATGGCTCCGTAGTCCTGTTCCGCCATAATCGCCTCGTCCCCGCTTTCCCAGGGGTAGCCGCCTATAACCAGGTCCAGGGATTCGGTCGTATTCCTGGTAATTACCACCTCCCCATTGCGGCATCCGAGCAAGGCTGCAAGGTTTTCCGCGATGCGTTGTTTGTTCTCCTGCTGGGCGGTACGCATATAATATGCGCCTTCGAAATTGATCTTCCTTACATGTTCCATGAACTTTTCCATGACAGGCCGCGGAGAAATACAATAATAACCGTTCTCCAGATTAATATAATCCTGCTTCAGGTCATAGTCGGCACGTATTTGCTCCCAGAATTCAACTTCGTTTTCCGAATAACAGTTCTGGCGGCGCCGGTTTGTATCCGCCCGGAGCGCATATGGGAGGAAAGGGCTTAGTGCGGCTGCCTGTCCCAGTTGTTTAAGAAACTTTCTTTTTTCCACAAGGGGTGCTTTAAGACAACAAGATATCGAAAATGCGTCATGAAACCTGTCCCGGCATCCATCCAATAGTGATTTTTTTAATCAAAAATGTATCTTTAGGTGCAACCATCGCCAACAAACGAGCCCTTATGCCTCTTGTTATTGTAATCCTGGGGATTATTTTCCTGTTTTTCCTGATTGTAAGACTTAAACTTAATGCCTTTATCGCATTTATCCTCGTTTCACTTATGGTCGGGATAGCGGAAGGTATGCCCCTGGCGGCAGTCGTAAGTTCCATTCAAGACGGTATCGGGAGCACCCTCGGGTTCCTTGTGATGATCCTTGGCCTGGGGGCTATGCTGGGCAAGCTCGTAGCCGAAAGCGGTGCGGCCCAGCGGATCACTTCCAGCCTGGTTTCCCGTTTCGGGAGATCGAATATTCAGTGGGCTGTTGTGCTGACAGGTTTTATCGTGGGGATCCCGATGTTCTATTCGGTTGGTTTTGTAATCCTTGTACCGCTGGTTTTTACCGTTGCGGCAACAACCGGCCTGCCCCTCCTGTATGTGGGAATGCCCATGTTGGCTTCCCTTTCGGTAACGCATGGCTACCTTCCACCCCATCCGGCCCCCACGGCCATTACGGCAATGTTCGACGCCAACTTTGGGAAAACACTCCTTTACGGGATTATTGTAGCAGTTCCGGCTATTATAGTGGCCGGGCCCTTTTTTTCCCGCACCGTTAAGAATATCCGGGCCTCTCCTTTGAAAGAGTTTGTAAACCCCAGGGTATTGGAAGATCACGAGATGCCCGGTACGGGAATCAGCATCCTCACCGCCCTCTTGCCGGTTATCCTGATAGGTTTGGCAACTTTGGCCAGCCTCTTCCTCCCTGAAGAATTGCTCCTGACAAAAATATTGGGGTTTATCGGAGACCCTGTTATCGCCATGCTGATCGCCGTATTGTTAGCCGTATACACCCTAGGCCTTGCAAGGGGCAAAACCATGTCGGAAGTCATGGAATCTGCCGGTAGTTCCATCGCGGGAATTACCATGGTATTGCTTATTATTGCAGGGGCAGGTGCATTAAAAGAGGTTCTGGTAGATAGCGGGGTTAGCGATTATATTGCCCATTTGCTTAAAGGCTCTTCGGTTTCGCCTTTACTCCTGGCATGGGGTATTACCGCAATAATCAGGGTTTGCGTGGGTTCAGCCACGGTGGCAGGCCTCACGGCCGCAGGGATTGTGCTCCCCCTGATAGCCGAGACCGGGGTAAGCCCGGAACTTATGGTCCTGGCAATTGGCTCGGGCAGCCTCATGTTATCGCATGTCAACGACGGGGGGTTCTGGCTTTTTAAGGAATATTTCAACCTGTCCGTAAAAGATACACTCCGGACATGGACTGTAATGGAAACGCTGGTTGGGATCGTCGGGTTGCTGGGGGTCCTTGCCCTGAATCTGATCATATGACATATCACAAATGAAAAAATTAAACTATCATGGAGAATTCCCCTTCCTCGAGATTAACCGGATCCGGCATTATTCTACCGCCGGCACCGCCACCTGCAGGCTTATATAAACCAGTACTGGTAGTAGACCACTTTCTCTATGTCTCCGGCCAGGGGCCAATGACATCAGACGGTACTTATCTCACCGGCCGTGTCGGCGATAACCTGAGCCTGGATGAAGGCAAGGCCGCGGCCCGGCAGGTAGGGCTTACTATGCTGGCGACAATCAGGGAACATTTCGGAGATATTGATCGGATAAAAAGGGTAGTCAAGGTTCTGGGAATGGTAAACTGCACCCCGGACTTTGGCAAACAACCTCTGGTTATCAATGGCTTCAGTGAACTGATGGCAGAAGTTTTCGGTCCGGACCTGGGGGTTGGAGTCCGGAGTGCGGTAGGGATGATGTTACCGGGGAATATCCCCGTGGAAATAGAAGCGGTATTTGAACTGCATAAATCCGGCCCCCAATGAATAGCCTGCCATGGTACGCCCTCCGGTCAGAGGCAGGTTGCCATTCCCCTTCACTGCTTGTTTACCCTGAAAGGATTGCCCGTAATATTGAACTGATGATCCGTATTGCCAGGGGTACGGAACACCTTCGTCCACATGTTAAGACACACAAGATGGCAGAGGTTATCCTAATGCAGCTAGAGGCCGGCATTACAAAATTTAAATGCGCCACCATAGCGGAAGCCGAATTGCTAGGTAGTTGCGGTGCCCCGGATGTACTGCTTGCCTTCCAACCCGTCGGGCCCAACCTGGAGCGCTTCCTGAAACTACAGGCTGCCTTTCCGCAGACCGCCTTCTCCACCATTGTTGATGATGAAGGAATAGCGGTTAAACTGGATGAGATGGCTACTGCCGGAGGAGGTACCGCCAGGGTTTATATGGATATTAATGTTGGGATGAACCGGACGGGGATTTTACCCGACGAAAACGGTTACCAGCTATACAGGAAGCTTGCTTCCCTTCCCGGCCTGGAACTGAAAGGATTCCATGTTTACGACGGCCATATCCGCCATCCGGATGCGGAGGAACGCACAAAGGCTTGTAACGCTGCCTTTGCCCCCGTATCGCAACTGGAAGGGAGGCTTGAATCGGAGGGTTACAGGGTGGGTGCGATTGTTGCCGGCGGATCCCCGAGTTTCCCGGTACATGCGCTGAGGAAGGGCGTGGAGACCAGTCCGGGTACCACCCTCCTCTGGGATGCACACTATGCCGACATTTTCCCCGATATGCCTTTCCTTCCCGCTGCCGTATTGTTCAGCCGGGTTATCAGCAAACCTGCCCGGCAACATTTGTGCCTGGACCTGGGACATAAGGCTATCGCACCGGAAATGCCCTTCCCCAGGGTAAGGCTGCTTGGGATGGAGCAATGCAACCAGATTGCACAAAGCGAAGAGCATTTGGTGCTTGAGTGCCCTTCCACGGAAAATTACCGGCCGGGCGATGCCTGTTACGCCCTGCCCATGCACGTCTGCCCTACAGTAGCGAAATACCCCATTGTCTTTACCGTCCGGGATGGGGAAATCACAGGATCCTGGAAGGTTGCCGCCAGAGACCATATGATAAGCATTTAGCAGCATATTTCCCTGACGGCAGGAATGCATGGAAGGATAGCGGGGGTCTGCTGATGGGCGGATGTAAAGGTTGACTTTGTCGAATTTAACAGCCTTTTAAATCCTCATGGCAGGGTATTTGCTATTTTTATACAAAAGATTGTTATAGAATCCGGCACATGAAACTACCTGTTTTCCTTTTGGTTCTGCTGCTCTGCCCCCTGTTTGGTTCCGCACAGACCGACCTGCCAACCACCCAGCCCCTGAGCATTGAGAAGGATAACAACCTGGATGTAAGGCCCAACCAAAACCAGGGAAGTGTGCTTAATATGCCTTCCATACTTGATCCGTCCGCAAGTGTCAACCTCAGGGATTCGCTCACGGCGAGGAATGTAAAGATGCTTCCGGACAGGGAACTGAAGCAGGCAGGTTTCGACCTCAAGATCGATCCGAAGGTGGGAGAACGTGAGAAGGGGAATTCAGACGAACACTTTGGCGATATGTACCTGGGGGATGTTAAAACCACAGCAAAATTTGTGGGGATCGTATGCCGCGACCATGAATATGTAGATGGTGACCGCGTAAAGATTTACGCAAATGATATGGTGGTTGAACCGAATATCCTCCTGAACGGAAGTTTTAAAGGGATTAATGTTACCCTCGACAAAGGCTTCAACCGCCTCGACTTTGAGGCGCTGAACCAGGGATCTTCAGGACCGAATACCGCTCAGGTTAATGTTTACGACGACAAGGGGCAGTTATTGTATTCCAACAAGTGGCTGCTGTCTACAGGTTCCAAAGCCTCCCTTATCGTGGTCCAGGAGGAGGAATAGGCCGTCGCTGCCCGGGGTTATAAACCTCCCTTGCCCGTTTAAATACATCCTCCCGGTAAAAAGCAACATCCTTAAATTCCGCCCGGGCATACCGCCCGGCCTGGTCATTAAAATGGGGCGAATCCGGATCTCCGCTCTGGCCGCCCGCCAGGATGCTCTTGGCCCTTACCTTTTCCCCGAACTCCACCACCGCCACGAAACTATTCCCGCGGGTCCCGTAAATTTTCCTGGTATTGTTGTGATAACTGGCACCATAAGCTGCAAGCGCACCCCAGCGGCCCGAGGCGAATCCAATGGGCAGGCTGGGCTTGCTGTCGTCGAATGGCTGTCGGATAGCTCCATTTAAACGCTGATAGCGGTTCACTTCCCCCCAGGGGATATCCCAGCTGCCAAAATCGGATTGCAATTTTTGGAGGGTGGTTTTAAATATCTCAAGGCGTTCAGTTTGGGGAGAGGCTGTGCCGAAATAGGTCATCAGTTCCATATCGCTCATTTTCGCTGGTAGCTGGCTCGCTTCCCCGTACATTGTACCGTAATAATGCGCAAGAGTCATCGCAACCGATTCCACTGAAGTCCGGTAATCCCAGGTCCTTAAAGTATCGATAGCGTTCTTTAACTCCGGGTAGCTGCCGGCATTCGAATCAAATGCTGCCACCAGGCCGGGAATCAATACTTCAAAAGCGGGGAGCCAGGGATCATGTGCCAGCTTTATCAGGCTGTCGAGCGTATATCCCCTTCGCCCTTCAAGCATTTCGATAGCATGGATCCCACGAAAATTTTCCCTGTCGGCCGACATATAACCCGGGTAATCTCCACGTTTCGGACTATTTTCCAGTGCAGCTGTAAAGGGGGTGGAATTACAGTTTTGCAACCAGCCGTTCGCTGGGTTTAACAAAGTGATATGTTCATCTACCGGATGCAGCCCCTTCCAATCGGTGGCCGGGTTGCTCCCATCTACGGGTTTGCCATAATCGTATACGGTGTCCCTGATGGGGATAAAATTCCCGTGGAAATAGGCGATATTCCCTCCTGCATCTGCATAAACGGTATTGTTGGATGAGTTGGTCCGCAGGTCCATCATACCCCTGAACCCTTCATATCCATTTTGTTTGGTACGGGTATATGATTGCTCCAATGCCCGGGAAGGGTCCCACATCATGGCCGTGGCCACCGGCCGGCCTCCTTCCTTATGGGTAATGGGGCCATGGTGGGTATGGTAGAGGTTGAAAGTCTTCTCTCCCATCCTGTCTCCGTCTTTAAATTTAAGGGTAACCTCCGAAGTCCGTACCGGTTTCAGTTCATCCCCGTAACGGTAGTAGGGCAGGCTGTCCTGATACACTATTTCTTCTACAAACTCGTCCATGACATCGGTATAGGTGGAGGTATGCATCCACCCGGTTTTTTCATTAAATCCCTGATATACGAAAAATTGGCCCCAGGTTACGGCCCCATAGGCATTGAGCCCTTCCTCGCTAACGGCATGGACTTCCCCCCGGAAATAAAAAGATGTATGAGGATTAATAAGCAGCATGGTATTTCCCGACTCGGTCAGCCTGCCGGATATTGCTATTCCATTGGAACCGGCAGGCTCCTCCAAAGGCGCCTCTTCTTTGGTATGGGCAGCGCCCGCCGTGAGGTCGAAGCCATTTTCGTAGAGCTGCCGGAGCTTGCCCAGGCTTACCCTTTCTATATCCCCGCCAATAGAACCTTCGCTGAAATACATGGGCATCCAGGGTTCAAAACGGGTAAGGAGCCGGGGTGTAACTTCCGGATGGGTATGAAGATAATAATTTACCCCATCGGCAAAAGCGTCGCATAGTTCCCTGAGCCAGGGCGGACTTGTCTCATAGGCTGCAACGGCTTCCTCCCGGCTCATGAACAGCCGTGCCCGGAGATCGCTGTACAATGCTTCCGGACCTTCTACCTCCGCGAGCCGTCCAATGGCCCAGATATAATTCTGTTCCAACCTGTTAAAATCATCTTCACACTGGGCATAAAGGAGGCCAAAAACGGCATCTGCATCCGTTTTCCCGTAAATATGCGGTACCCCGAAATCGTCGCGGACAATGGTGGTGTTGCCGGCCCGGCTGTTCCACCTTTCCACTTCCGCAGGAAGCTGTTTTACGGAGCAGCTTACAAACAGGGCAACTATTGGCAGCAAGATACTTTTCATACTTACGATTAACTTTACGGTGTACAGTCCATGAAAGTAAGCGACCCCGGTTTAAAATGCTAATTTGGGGTTAAAAAATAAACCCGGGGTTGCCAGCCAGCTGCTAACCGCTAAAATTGTGGTAACTTGGCCGGTTCCAGCCGCTCAAAAATAAATATGCCTGATAAAAGTGTTAGTATTTTGAAAGCCTTCAGGGCAATCATCTGGCCAAGGAGGAAACTGGTTTTTATCGGTCTTTTCCTCATAGTCATCAGCAAGGCAGCCAGTTTTGTAGCGCCCATGTCGCTCAAATACCTGATGGATGATATCATCCCGAACAAGGACCTGGAGTTTTTGAAACTGCTTGTGGGGATCGTCATCCTCGCCATCCTGGTGCAATCAGTTACCTCCTTCCTGCTCACCAGGATCCTGAGTGTACAGGCACAGTTCATGATTTCTGAGTTAAGGGCCCAGGTACAACGGAAAATCCTTTCGCTGCCCATCCGTTTTTTTGATAACACCAAAGCGGGGGAACTGGTTTCAAGGATCATGACCGATGTGGAAGGCGTTCGTAACCTTATTGGCACAGGGCTGGTTCAATTGGTTGGCGGAACAATAACCGCCGTAGTTTCCCTGGTATTGCTGCTGAATATCAGCGTCAGCATGACCGTCTTTGCCCTGATCCCCCTGGCTATTTTTGCGGTCATCGCCCTGAAGGCGTTCAAGATCATCCGCCCTATTTTCCGAAACCGCGGCAAGATCAATGCAGAGGTTACCGGCCGGCTTACCGAAACCCTGGGCGGGATAAGGGTGATCAAAGGGTTTAATGCCGAACTGCAGGAGCAGCTCATTTTTGAGGAAGGGGTATCCCGGCTTTTCCAGAATGTCCGCAAAAGCCTCACCGCAACGGCCCTGATGACAAGTTCCGCTACCTTCCTGCTCGGGGTGGCCACTACCGGCATCATGGGGCTTGGGGGTTATAAGATTATGATTGACGAACTTACAGTTGGCGAATTTCTAACCTTTACCTTCCTGCTGGGCCTCATGATAGCGCCCATAGTACAGATGAGCAACATCGGCAGCCAGCTGACAGAAGCCCTTGCAGGCCTTGACCGTACCGAAGAACTGATGCACCTGGAAGCAGAAGCCAGCGAAAAGCAAAGAGTCCTTGATCTGGAGGATGTAAGGGGCGACATCTCTTTTGAGAATGTTTCCTTTGCCTATGAGGAAGGCAATGAAGTTATACAAAACGTTAGTTTCAGGGTCCCAAAAGGAACAGTGGTGGCCCTGGTTGGCAGTTCGGGATCGGGGAAAAGTACCATAGCCGGACTGGCCGCGAGCTTCCTAACGCCACAGTCGGGAAAGGTAACCATAGACGGCCATGACCTGTCAAAAGTTAAACTTCCCGCTTACAGGAAACACCTCGGGGTGGTGCTGCAGGACGATTTCCTCTTTGAAGGTACCATAAGGGAAAATATACTCTTCCCCCGGCCCCATGCATCGGAAGAGGAGCTTCAGAAAGCCGTTGGTGCGGCCTATGTAAATGAGTTTACAGACCGGTTTGAAGACGGCCTGGATACATTAATCGGGGAAAGGGGAATCAAGCTTTCGGGTGGCCAGCGGCAGCGGATCGCCATTGCGAGGGCCCTCCTGGCAAACCCCAAAATCCTGATCCTCGATGAAGCCACCTCCAACCTGGATACGGAAAGCGAAGCCCTGATCCAAAAGAGCCTGGCTACCCTCACAAGGGGGCGTACAACCTTTGTGATCGCCCACAGGCTGAGTACCATCCGCAAAGCCGATCAGATCCTTGTTGTTGAGAACGGGCGCATTGCCGAGGAGGGTTCACACGAGAGCCTTATCGCCAGGGAAGGAAGGTACTACAACCTCTACACCTACCAGGCGAGGATCTGATCCTTTTCAATCAACAATAATCAATAAACAATTAACAATTCTGAAACAGTAAGCCCGGTGGTAACAGGTTGGCTCCATTTATAAAACAGGAAGGAGTTCCTTCCTTTGTTCCATTGAACAAGGAACAAATTTAACAGGGAATATCAGTACTCCGGGGCCAGTTCCACTTCGAGCCCATCCAGGGATTCGTTTAAATGGATCTGGCATCCAAGCCTGCTGTTGGCCTGGACAAAAAAAGCTTCGGCCAGCATGGCTTCCTCCTCGTCTGATTTCTCTGGCAGGACATGTCCGGATTTGATATAACACTGGCAGGAGGCGCACATCGCCATTCCGCCACAGACCCCTATGGTGCCCTCGGGAGCCAGTTCATAGGAACGAACCAGTTCCATGAGGTTCATATTCATGTCTGTGGGGGCATCTACTTCGTGCAGCACGCCCTCCCTGTCTGTAATCTTAACTTTTATGTCCTGCATCCTTTTCAGGTTTCATATCCCGGTATAAATCCAGATATCTTACTTATCTTTTATTTCAGGGCTTATTCAATCGATTTGACCACTGCCTTCGGGGCTTCCTTTTTGCTGCCGTCGAAACCATGAACCCCTCCCACGGTGGTATATTTCATCACATAGCGTTTATCCGGATGGATGCGCTGGTAGGCACTTTGTACCATCAGGGTGGCTTCGTGGAAACCGCAGAGGATCAGTTTTAATTTCCCCGGGTAGGTGTTAATGTCGCCAATGGCGTAAATCCCGGGAATATTGGTCTGGTAATCCAGGGAGTTGTTTACCTTGATGGCATTCCTTTCAATTTCCAGGCCCCAGTCGGCAATGGGCCCCAATTTGGGGGAAAGGCCAAAAAGCGGTATAAAATAATCAACTTCCAGGAGCATTCCCCCGGGGTCGTCGGCTGAGGTCTGAATCACCACAGCTTCCAGCTTATCCCTGCCCTTTAATTCAATTACCTCGGCGGGTGTAAGTAGCTTGATTTTTCCCTGATCTTTCAGGCTTTGTACTTTCTCAACCGAATCCAAAGCTCCCCTGAATTCGTTCCTGCGGTGTACCAGCGTTACTTCCGAAGCCACTTCCGCCAGGAAGATGCACCAGTCGAGGGCAGAATCGCCCCCGCCGGCTATCAGCACCCGTTTGTTCCGGTAATCTTCCGGATCCCTGACCATATATGCGACACCATTGTCTTCATACCTGGCGAGATTGTTCAAAAGGGGCTTGCGGGGCTCAAAACTTCCCAAACCCCCGGCTATGGCAATAACGGGGGCATGGTGCTTTGTACCTTTGCTGGTGGTGACAATGAAGGTGCCGTCGCCGAGTTTTTCGATGGCCTCTGCCCGTTCGCCCAAGGTAAACCCCGGTTGAAAGGGCGCGATTTGTTCCATAAGGTTATTTACGAGTTCACCGGCCATCACCTCCGGGAATCCCGGAATGTCGTAAATGGGTTTTTTTGGGTAGATTTCCGAGCACTGTCCGCCGGCCTGGGGCAAGGCGTCTATCAGATGGCATTTCAGTTGTAACAGTCCCGCTTCAAAAACGGCAAAAAGGCCGGTGGGTCCGGCTCCGATAATTAAAATATCTGTCTTGATCATGTACTGGAATCCTTATTCGAATGGCACAACAATGGCGGCAGGGGCTCAGGCCGTGAGGCAACCCCTAAACCATGTTGATTACCTGTTCAATCTGGGGGGCGTGTTTTTTTATGGTCATTTCCACCCCGCTTTTCAGGGTCATCTGGTTTACCGTACATCCCACGCAGTTACCTTCCAGTTTTACCCTAACCAGGGTATCATTGTCTATAGATACCAGTGAGATATCGCCACCGTCGCTTTGCAGAAAGGGGCGGATTTCGTCCAGGGCCATCTCCACTTTGGTTCTTAATTCCTCTGAGGTCATGATTACTTCTTTTTAACGGCAGAACAGCCGGCCATTGTTGTTATTTTGATAGCTTCGGTGGGAGGCAGGTCTTTATTTCGCCTTACCAGTTCCTGTACCACATTCCGCGTAAGCTCCTCGAAAGCGGATTCACTTGGGGTTGCCGTTTGCAGGGCAGCGGGTCTCCCGACATCACCGGCTTCACGGATGCTTTGTACCAGTGGTATTTCCCCCAGAAAGGGCACATTGAGGTCTTCTGCCAGGTTTCTGGCGCCATGCTTCCCAAAGATATAATATTTGTTCCCGGGAAGCTCTTCCGGGCTAAAAAAGGCCATATTTTCAACTATCCCAAGGACCGGGACATTAATTGATTCCTGCTGGAACATGGCAACCCCCTTCCTTGCATCGGCGAGGGCCACCTCCTGGGGGGTACTTACCACAACAGCCCCGGTTACCGGCATTGCCTGCATGATGCTCAGATGAATGTCGCCGGTACCCGGAGGCAGGTCGAGCAACAGGAAGTCCAGGTTCCCCCAATGGGCATCAAATATCATCTGGTTAAGCGCCTTTGAGGCCATAGGACCCCTCCAGATAACAGCCTGGTTGGGTTGGGTGAAAAATCCGATTGAAAGGAGTTTTACCCCATGGCTTTGAACAGGCAGCATTCGGGATTTGCCATCTATATTGGTTGCCCTTGGTTTTTCACTGGCAACGTCGAACATAGTGGGCATGGAAGGACCGTAAATATCTGCGTCGAGCAAACCAACGCTGAATCCCATCCTCGCAAGGGTGACGGCCAGGTTTGCGGCAATGGTTGATTTCCCTACGCCGCCTTTGCCGGAAGCGACGGCAATGATATTCCGGATCCCAGGAATGGGCTTGCCCTTTATCTCATTCACCGGTTTTTGTGCCGGGGCATCAACCGTTACATGTACGGTAATCTTCGCCTTTTCGTAGACCTCCCGATGAATCGCCTTCAGGATTTCCACCTCGGTTTTTTTACGGGCCTGTAAACTGGGGTTTTTAATAGTGATATCTACTTCCACTTCATCACCGAACACCTGTACGTTCCGCACGGCACCACTTTCAACCATATTAACGCCCTCGCCGGGAACAGTAATGGTTTCCAGCGCCTTTAATATATCTTTCCTGTTAAATTTCATACCAAGACTTTTGTATGTGGGCCCTTCCAAATCCGGGCCGCTTTCAGCTTAATTATCGAAACCTCCCAAGCTACAAACTCTAACCATCATTGGTAAACTTCGCAGCAGTATTATATAAAATCATTCTAAACAACAAAGATACAGTAAAGGCCTGAGATGTGGAAGCCGGCCAATTGAAAACGCAAATTGCGGCATAGAGCGGAGAAATGGTTG
>Ga0209347_1002942_pt1 | contig 21102 bp, 20 predicted proteins | sample AutmiccommuBRH23_FD_187382 | JGI IMG/M metagenome (GOLD analysis project Ga0209347, IMG submission 187382) | Deep subsurface microbial communities from Mt. Terri, Switzerland - Autotrophic microbial communities BRH/23 (SPAdes) (version 2) | ecosystem: Environmental > Aquatic > Deep subsurface >...
TACCATGGTAATTTTTTTAGGTCACTATTTCTTAAAAAAGGTCAGATATGTGCCCCTTCAACCCAGAGAACATGTATAGAGAAATTATTTTTAGCTCAATTTTTTGCTGGAAAATCGGAAAGTTGGGTTAAGATAATATAAACGGCCTGTCTATGATCTGACGACTAAAACCCGGCCCAGCCGGGTTTTTTAATTTACTCCCCACAGGACTCAGGAGTTTTAATCTTCACCAATGGATTCTGCCAAAGTGCAGAACCACTTTTTTACAATAAACCCCTTGAAGAATTAAAAAAAAGGAACTATTATTGTGAAGAGTGGCAAAAGAATTCGCCCAGTCAGGGCTATTTTTATTAAGAACATTGTCTGGGTCACAACTAGAATTGGTTGAAACCCTCGACCTCGGAAAAACTATTTTGAGGAGGGAAAATAAATGGAAAAACCAGAAAAACTGGTGGTGTTATGGACAAGCGGAGACCGGGAGGTTGCTTTAAAAATGGTTTTCATGTATACCCTGAATTCAAAGCTACGAGGTTGGTGGAAAGATGTTTGCCTAATTGTATGGGGTCCGTCAACAAAGCTTCTTTCAGAAGACCGGGAACTACAGGATTACATAGCAAAAATTAAAAAAGCAGGCGTTGAACTTATGGCCTGCAAGGCTTGCACTGATAGCTACGGAATTTCCGAAAGGCTGGAGCAATTTGGTATCGACGTAAGATATATGGGACAACCACTTACCTCCTTTTTAAAGGAGGATTATAAAATAATCACCTTCTAATATTATTTTTTTATTTATGCAGGGAGGAATTAAATTGTCGATAAATGTTGTTGCACTGAACGGAAGCCCCCGGGCCAAAGGAAATACCTACCACTCTCTTAAAACAGTATTAGCTGTGCTGGAGGAGGAAGGTATCCAGGGGGAAATAATTCAATTGGGCGGAAAAAAACTTGGCGGCTGTAAGGCCTGCTATCAATGTTTGCAAAAAAAGGACAAGAGCTGTGCCCAAAAAGACGATGATATGAACTTCTTTATTGAGAAAGTGCTGGCTGCAGATGGAATACTGATTGGATCACCGGTTTATTTCAGTAATGTATCAACCGAGGTTAAAGCCTTTATTGACCGCTGCGGCTTGGTTGCAAAAATGAATGACAGCATGTTGAAGGGTAAGGTGGGTGCCTCGGTTATATCTGTACGCCGTGCCGGAGCTACTTTTGCATACTCGGCAGTAAATTTCTTTTTCGGAATATCAGAAATGATTATACCGTGCTCCAATTATTGGAATCTTGGAATAGGTCTTATGCCGGGTGATGTTAATAATGACACTGAAGGTGTTCAAACATTTAAGATACTGGGCCGAAATATGGCAGAGCTATTAAAACAGATTCACCGTGATGGCTAACATTTATAAATACCCGATTCTTAAGTGAAATGGCTATTAGGAGGATCTAAAGAATGAGAAGAAAATTAAATTCGGCTACTATTATCATTCTTTTTATTATGATGATACTTTCTTCGTTGTGTGTTACAACGCAGGTTTATGCAGCCCAGGATTACCGGTATATTTATAATCAGGCGCTGCAGGATGCCATGCTGGCAGAAAAAGAAGAGGTTTGTGATTATCTTGCACCCATTGACCGTAATAATAAAAATCTAATCTGGCAGGACAATCGAGTATTGGTGGTCACCTGGACAAAGCACCCGGAAAGTTATCCTGTGGGTAAGACCGTTACCGCACGTTGGGGTGATACATGGGTAACCGTTGTACCTGAAATAAAGGATTTTGTACGGAAAAACAAATTATCCGGGGAAAATGCATTAAGAATTGAGCAGCTTTTAGGGCTTCCACCGGATAGCGGTTATAAGTGGTTTGCCGAACTCTGGGTAAAACCGGAGGATCTATTCCGTCCCAGCCCGGACCCCGAAATCAATGATACCCGGGCAGACCTTACCTTGAAGGATTCTGTTTCTCAAGAGCATAGAAGATGGTTTAACAATACAATCATGTCTCAATATTTCGGCAATAAAAATTATCCCTGGACCAGACTGGGATATACTTATGACTGGGGAAATCCCCAGTCCGAAATAGGGCTCAGTGAATTTGTAATAAAAAAGGGATCCAGTGTAATAGTTAATTCTCTGTGCTCCAATGAAATTTATATGAAGCTTGCCAAAGAGAGCGGAAGTTATTCTGCAGCCCCGTTAAATCAGACTGCAATTCGCATGTTGGAAAAAAGACAGCTCCTGGACACAGTATTTCAGGTATCCACTATCAATGCCTTATTGCAGGGTGTATATGATGGAGAAATAACCTGCAGAGAGTTAGAAAACCAGGGCGATTTTGGCATTGGCACCTTTGAGGGGCTCGACGGCGAGATGGTCATACTGGATAATGAAATTTACCAAGTGAAGGCTGACGGAACAGTGGTTTCCCCAGACAATAAAGTAACATCTCCTTTTGCCACAACAACTTTTTTTGACACAGACTATACGCAGAGATTAAGAGATATCGGCAGCAGTGACAGCCTCCAAAAATCACTGGATGAGGCTATTTCAAACAAAAACCTGATTTATGCCATAAGATTGGATGGGAATTTCAAATACATAAAGACCCGGAGTGTCCCCGTACAGGTAAAACCTTACCCTCCCCTGGCAGAGGTAACCAAAAACCAGCCCGTGTTTGAGTTTACCAATATTAAAGGCACCCTGGTTGGCTTCTGGTTTCCACAGTATATACAAGGAATAAATGTTCCCGGATATCACCTTCACTTCATCAGTGAAGACCGCAAGAGCGGCGGACACCTGCTGGATTGTAAAATAGACGATGGATTGATACAGGTTGACTGTTCGGGGGATTTTCATATGATGCTGCCTCAGGGAAAAGAATTCAGCACTGTTGAATTGTCCGAAGACAGGAGCAGTGAGTTGGAAAAAGTAGAGAAGCAATAGATTTTCCATATCAATATTTTAACTATTGTCAATCCTAAATAGCATGAAAGTGGCAGTACCATAGCAAACCAGTTTTCCCTGGCGGTTTTTAACCTCGGCGGTGCATACCGCCAGAGTGTTTCCATTATGAATTACTTTAGCCTCGGCCTCTATCTCATCGCCGGGCACAACCGAGTTGATGTAATTTAATTTCATTTCCACGGTTACTCCTCTTGATGTCACATTTAAGCTCCGGACCGCAGAACCCATGGCGGAATCAATTAAAGAGGCCGTTGCACCGCCATGCAAAAGACCGGCGGTCTGGGTCAGATCATCCCTTACCTTCATTGTCAGTTTGACATTACCGGGGCTCTTTTCTTTTAGCTGAATGCCCAGAAGCTCCCAATAAGGCACTTTTATGGCACTTATAGTCATGTTATTCCTCCCGAAAAGTTATATCTATTTACCCTTTTCTATTTAAAGTAAGTATTTCCTCTTTAGTATTTCCTCTGAACTGCCCATTAGTTAGTTTCCACGTATTCCCATAGGACAGGCGCCCCAAAGCTCCCATGCTTACCCCGGCCATTGAAATATAGCATTCACGAATAAAAGCAGGTAAAGTTTTTCACGGTTTTTTGTCTCGTAAAAGGTTAACACTAAAACCAGAGGAGGTGCTATATTGAATTTCAAAAAAGATGAAATGAATCACCACGTTGGTTTTGCCATGCTAACACTGGCATCATTAGCCATGACTCTACCTTTTATTTTCTACGCCAAAGACATTGCTGATTCACTGAGGAATATTGCCGAACGAAGAACCTTACAATAAATGTTAGAGATAAAAGTTAAGTAAATAGCCGCCCTCGGGCGGCTTCTTACTTATATCCACCTGGACCTACGGCTGTTAAAACCACAGTATTTATACTATCAAGAGCAAACCAGTACCACTTTTAGAACTGGAAATAAAAATAAGATTTTGGCTTATCCGGAGGGCCGTAAACCATCCCTTTTTATAAATATTTGCTGTATAATCATGTTAGTAGTGATAATTCTATCCTTTTACACCTATTATTCTGTAATGCCCTATTTTTGATTTAAAATGGAGGTAAAAAAAATGTATATTGACCACTTAAGAAACATCAATGCAGTCAATATAAAGGCTCCGGGGGTGGTAAACGCAGTTAAAAAAACACTGATAGGTCCTGAACAGGGCTGGCAGGGTTGGGTTATGCGTCTATTCACCCTTGCCCCGGAAGGTCACTCCCCGCGGCACACTCACCCCTGGCCTCATATAAATTACATTACCGGCGGTGAGGGAATGCTGTTCCTGGAAGGAAAGAAATATCCTCTTGAACCGGGATCTGTGTCGTACGTTCCCGGCGGGGCTGAACACCAGTTCCTAAACCGGGGAAAAGAGGATTTTTCTTTTATTTGCATTGTACCTGAAGAGGGAGATAAATAACTGTTAAGGAAGGTAGATTAACCATGATAGTGACAAAAGAAATTATTACCCTCAAGCGGGAGGTTTGGCTGAATACACCCCCCCAGCCATCATGGCCTGCCATGATTACAGGCGTTGAGGAAAACATCTTCTGGACCAACCTGCCCCGGGACGGCAGACAGGTCCTGGTATTGCTGGAGAACCAGGAAGTATCGGTAGGGGTATCCTTGAGAAAAGGCTTCTACATAGCTGACACCAGGGTGCTGCACATAAGCAAAGAAAGCAATAAATTTTACGGGCTGGCCCTGCCGGATGAATTTAAAATTGCCCAGGAGAGACAATTTACAAGGGTTGAATACCCCACCAATGTTTTATTTAGATCAGGAGATATGGTGGCCCAGTCTGCCCTGGTGAATTTTTCCGCAGGAGGGGTGCTGGTCTACTATGTTCCAGAACTGGAAAAACTGGTTAACTCTGAGCAAATCATTACTTTACATTTGGATATTGATAGCCTTCCTTTTGAGGTGGAAGTGCGCATGGCCTGGAAAAAATTTTACGATGGCATTCCCTTTGCCGGTTTCGAATATATAAATATAACACCCTTTGCTCAGGGAAAACTTGTAGCCCTGTCTATGGAACTTTCGAAAAACAATTTTTAATAACAACCTTTATGCTTCAATGGTACTAAGGAAGGTGAAGGGTATGCCAGATGTACATGAAATTATTTTGGTTAACAGAGAGATCAGTCTGAATACCCCCTTCCAGCAACCTATAAAATCCAGTATCACCAGAGTAGATAATTACCTCTTCTGGATCAGCCTTCCCAGAAGAGGTAATCAGGTTTTAGTGCTGCAAGAAAGACAAAAGGTAGGTATAAGAATAGCCACTCCCGACGGAACCTTTATTACTGAAACTATCGTCAATTCTATTGGAAGGGACCATGATATGTTTTACGGACTGGTGATTCCCAACCGTTTTACCATATCCAAGATGAGAAAATACACACGAATACCCAATAATGCAACTGTATATTTTCAATCCGGAAAAATGAGTACCCAAACAAAGATGGTAAATTTTTCGGCAGGCGGCATAATGGTTTATATGAACCCTCATTTAAATGAAATTCTTCAGAAAAGAAAGAAAATGACACTTTATATCAGTATTGATTCCACCCTTTTAATTTTAGACGTGCGTATAGCCTGGACTAATACCTATAACAGCATTGATTATGTCGGTTTTGAATTTTATGAGATATCCCCTAAACTGAGGAGAACTATAGAACAACTAGCTATCAAACTCAGTGAAACTATGGTTGAAGCAGTTTGTTGTACCAGGTTACCGGGAGGGCATTTAAAAGAATAAAGTGCTGTCCAACATTTTTTACATCCTGATCGCGTAACGTCATAACGCCATAAACCTATTGCGGTTTCAGGTATAATACTGGTGGCGGGACATAAAAAGCCACCCTCACCGGAATGGGAGGGCGGCTTTTTATGTATACTATTTTTTAAGCCACGGCATCATGGCCCTTAATTCGGTCCCCACCTTTTCTATCAGGTGTTCCTTGTCCTTTTTAACCAATGCGGTGAAATGAGGGCGGTTGACCTGGTTTTCCAGCATCCACTCCTTGGCAAAGGATCCGTTCTGTACTTCTTCCAGTATTTTTTTCATTTCAGACTTGACCCCGGGGGTGACAATCCTGGGCCCTCTGGTAACATCGCCGAATTCGGCGGTGTCACTGACCGAGTAGCGCATGTTGGCAATCCCGCCCTCATAAATGAGGTCCACGATTAATTTTACCTCGTGGAGGCATTCAAAATAGGCAATCTCAGGCTGATAGCCAGCTTCCACAAGGGTTTCAAAACCGGCTTTGATAAGAGCGGTGAGTCCCCCGCACAAAACCACCTGCTCGCCGAAAAGGTCGGTTTCGGTTTCTTCCTTGAAGGTTGTCTCTATTACCCCCGCCCTGGTGCAGCCAATGCCCTTGGCGTAGGCAAGACCCATTTTATAAGCATTTCCGGTGGCATCCTGGTGAACAGCCAGTAATCCGGGGACACCCTTCCCTTCAGCATACATGCGGCGCACCAGATGTCCGGGACTCTTGGGGGCCACCATGAAAACATCCACATCTCCCGGGGGAATTATCTGGTGGTAAACGATATTAAAGCCGTGGGAGAATACCAGGGAATTACCGGCCTTAAGGTATGGAGCTATTTCCTCCCGGTAAACCGATCCCTGCTTCTCATCAGGTAAAAGTATCTGAATAACGTCAGCCGCAGCCGCAGCTTCGGAAACGGTCATCACCTGAAGGCCATTGGACTCGGCCACAGACCAGTTTTTACTACCCCTGCGAAGGCCCACCACCACATCCAGACCGCTTTCCTTAAGGTTCTGGGCCTGGGCGTGACCCTGGCTGCCATATCCCATTACGGCAATTTTTTTACCTTTCAGGATGCTCAAATCAGCATCGCTATCATAATACATCTTGGGCACTCTCTTATCCTCCTTGATTTTTACTCTAAAAAAGACAGTTCTTTTCTCTTTATACCATATATTCTCTCCAGTTCCTATGTTTCCTCCCCAAAAAATCAGGAAAAATAACACGGAAGGAAAAATGCAAAGTCTACAGTATTTTTTAAAGTATTGCCACTAATACGTTTCATATACCGGAATTGTTGACAGGAATGGCCGCCTGCCTTAATATTGATCAATCCGGAAATATAGTTTTATACATTGACTGATTTACCTGAATATGTTATTTTATGACATAATTACAAAGAAATGCTGATTACATGGTAAAGTGAGAGGATAAGACAAATGCTGCATAACTCCCTGGACGCATTAAAAAAATATTTTGGATACTCTTCTTTTAAGCCTGGTCAGGAGAGATTGATCAATAGTATTCTGGACTTAAAGGACACTGTTGGGATTATGCCTACCGGAGGGGGAAAATCCCTTTGCTATCAAGTGCCGGCTCTCCTGCTGCCCGGGGTGACACTGGTAATCTCACCCTTGATTTCACTTATGAAGGATCAGGTGGACTCTTTAGATGAGATAGGGATACCTTCTATATACATAAATAGCTCATTAGAATGGAGCCAGCTTGAACATAATCTTTACCTTGCCTCCAGGGGCAAATTCAAGCTTGTCTATGTTGCTCCCGAAAGACTTGAATCCGAGAGATTCCTCGGTATTATAAAGAATATGCCCATCTCCCTTTTGGCCATCGACGAGGCTCATTGTGTTTCCCAGTGGGGACATGATTTCCGTCCCAGCTATCTCTCACTGGCCTCCATAACCAGTTATCTGCCATCACGCCCTGTTATTGCGGCATTTACCGCAACTGCCACCGAACAGGTTAAGCAGGATATTATCAACCTGTTGGGCCTAAACAGCCCCAACGTTTATGTTTCAGGGTTTAACCGTGAAAACCTGCTTTTATCGGTGGTACGGGGATCGGACAAAATGGACTTTATCATAGATTACCTGGGTTACCACAAAAAACAGTCGGGGATTATATATGCGGCCACCCGCAAGCAAGTTGACAGCATTTATGATATTCTCTGCCGGAGAGGCATTAAAGCGGGCAAGTACCATGCCGGGCTAAGTGACACCGAAAGAAGCCATACCCAGGAAGAGTTTTCATACGATAACATTCTTGTTATGGTTGCTACCAACGCTTTTGGGATGGGCATAGACAAATCAAACGTCCGGTTCGTTATACATTTCAACATGCCCAAAAACATTGAGTCCTATTATCAGGAGGTGGGGCGGGCCGGGCGGGATGGCGATCCCGCGGAATGTATTTTGCTGTATGGAGCCCAGGACATTTATATTCAGAAGTTTTTAATCGAACAAGGCACCCTGTCACCCGAGAGGAAGGCCGCTGAATACAACAAACTGCAAAACATGGTGGACTATTGCCACACGTCCATGTGCCTCAGGAAATACATACTTCAATATTTTGGGGAAAACGGTGCCCCTGAAACCTGTAACAATTGCGGGAACTGCAGGGATGAAAGCCAGATGTCGGACATAACGGAGGAAGTGCAGAAAATACTATCCTGTGTCAGGCGTGTGGGAGAACAGTACGGGGTTAATCTGGTGGCCAGTGTTTTAAAAGGCTCCAACAATAAAAAAATACGGCTGCTTGGCTTTGAAAGGCTATCCACCTATGGGATAATGAAGGAGTATTCAATTAGTGAGTTAACCAGCTTGATAAACCTGCTTGCCGCAGAACAATATTTGTATATAACCGAAGGCATGTACCCTGTTGTCCGCCTGGGAGACAAGGCTGTTCCCGTCCTTACCGGACGGGAAAAAGTTATGCGGAAAGTCGGAAAGAAAGACCAGTCAGCCGAAATTCCGGACACAACCCTTTTTGAATTACTCCGCAGCCTCAGAAAACAGCTTTCAGAAAAGCAGAATGTGCCACCTTATGTTATTTTCCATGACAGCACATTGCAGGAGATGAGCAAAGTATACCCTGTTGACCGACCGTCCATGCTGGCCATAAACGGTGTTGGTGAAAACAAATTTGAAAAATACGGCGGCAAGTTTATTGAAGTTATCCGTAAATATGCCACCGATCGGGGAATTATTCCCACAACCGTAAAACCTGCCGCTGTATCGCTATCTGAAGGTGTGGCAAGTCATTTGGTGACCTATGAATTGTTTTTGGAAGGAAACCCACTAAAGGAAATTGCCCTGCAAAGAGAATTGACCCTACAGACGGTGCAAAACCATATGGTCCGGTGCTGGCAGGAAGGACGTGAGGTTGATTGGGATAGTTTTATACCCTCTCGCCACGAAGAGCTGATACTCAATGCTGTCAAACAATTGGGAGCGCAAAAGCTTAGCCCTGTCAAGGAAGCACTGCCAAAGGAAATAGATTATTTCTCAATTAAGGCCGTTATTTGTAAGTATGGAATGGATGAAAAATAATAAGGCCTTAATGACAATGAAAGGAGATCTTAGTGGATAAAGCATTGATGAAAAAGTTAGTTTTAACCATAGCCCTATGTTTTTTAATAATTTCAGCGGTGGCTTTAGTAAGAACCTTTACCTATACTCCCAGGCAGGCTAAGGTTGAACAGCATAAACCATTCCAGGTTGATGGTGAACAAATGGCCGGACGCCTGGCCCGGGCGCTTTCGTTTAAGACAATTTCCCACGAAGACCCGGGGCTATTCAGAGGTGGGGATTTCCAGGCCCTCCACGGGTACCTGGAACAGGCTTTTCCCAAGGTGAGTACCACATTAATCAGGGAGGTAATAAACGGGCAAAGCTTACTCTATACCTGGAAGGGACAGGACCAAAATCTAAAGCCGATTATGCTCTCAGGCCATATAGATGTGGTCCCTGTGAGCCCGGGCACCGAGGGGAACTGGACTTACCCTCCTTTCGGGGGGATTGTTGCCGGAGGCTATATCTGGGGAAGAGGTGCCCTGGACATGAAGGGATCGGTACTGGCAATACTGGAGTCCCTTGAACTGCTGATAGGAGAAGGTTTTAAGCCCCAGCGGACAATATACCTGGTTTTCACCCATGATGAAGAGGTGGGGGGAGAAAAGGGAGCGGCAGCCATAGCCGGGATTTTCAAGTCCAGGGGAGTTAAAATGGAATATATTCTTGACGAGGGCGGTTTCATTACAATGGGAATGGTCCCGGATATTGCTGAGCCTGTGGCCCTGGTGGGTACTGCTGAAAAAGGTTTTGTTTCGGTTGAATTAACTGTGGAAGATAAAGGAGGTCATTCTTCAATGCCTCCCCCGCACACCGCCATCGGAATACTGGCCACAGCGGTACATAACCTTGAAAACAATCAGATGCCCGCCAGGATTAGCGGGTCCATTGCTCAGATGTACGATTACCTGGCCCCCGAAATGTCTTTTTCAAAAAAACTTGCCTTCGCCAACAGGTGGCTATTTGATGGTCTACTGAAGCGGGAGTTTGCCAAATCCCCCTCTTTAAACTCCACCATGCGAACCACCACAGCGGTAACGATGATCAACGGCGGAGTAAAGGCCAATGTTCTGCCTTCCCAGGCCAGGGCCGTGGTCAATTACAGAATACTGCCGGGAGATAGCAGTGCCCGTGTAATTGACCACGTAAGTAAAACCGTCAACAACCCCCGGGTAATTATAAGGACTGCCGGGCAGGCAGCCGAACCCTCACCGGTTTCTGATGCCGGGTCGCCCAACTTCCTGGCCTTACAGCGCACCCTCGGGCAGGTGTATCCAGGTGTTAAGGTGGCTCCATACCTGACCACGGCTGTTACTAACTGCGCCCACTATACAGCAATAAGTGATAATTTATACCGCTTTCTGCCCATCAAGGTGAGTTCGGCGGATATCCAGACTCTACACGGCACAAACGAGAGAATTTCTGTCAATGACTATGGCCAAAGCATTATATTTTACCGACAGCTTATTCTCAACACCCATGCCGCTGGCAGATAAAACCCGACTACAAAATAGACCCCTGGAGTTAATCCCAGTGGTCTATTTTTCTTTAACAAGCCAGTTCTTTATCGTTCAGGAATTCTGTAAGGAGTTTAGCGGTAGTGCCTGTGATTTTAATGCAATTGCGTAAGTGTTCCTTGGAATCAAAAGGATGCGGGTTCAGGTTCCGGCAGCAGGTATATTTAAAATGTGCCTCAAAGCGGTCATGGAATTCCCTGGTAAGGTTATAGGCGTCATCCCGTTTTTCCTCCGCGCTCTTTCTGCCCTTCAGCAGTCCCAGTACCATTGCCCCTCCGTTCATTGCCCCACAGACGCATCCGGCATGTCCCATGCCTCCTCCCATACCAGTAGCCATGCATACCATTTCCCTTGGCACATCCAGCTGGAGTAGATCTCTGAATGCCAAAAACATGGCCTCCGCGCAATTGTACCCGTTCCGAAAATAATCTCCCGCCAGGTTACGGGCTTCCAATGGATCCTTAGCCATTAATATCCCCTCCTGCCTCATACTAATTTTTTTTATTAGGCCTGGAGACAGCAGACCGAAGTCAGGAGTCAGAGTGGAAAAAGTCACTATGAATGTCTTATACCCCTTGTCGCCGGTGTTAGCGGCAGAAAGTAGTCTCCTGACTCCTGTCTCTTACCTATTAACCCTTAACTTGGTTATAGCCCGGTCAAGCCCCTCTACGGTCAGTTCAAACATAGGGAAAATGTCCCGTATAATTCCAATGGTGTCGTATGTTCTTTCTCCCACAGGTGGCCACATATTTTCGGGTATGGGATTTAGCCATACACTGTGGGAAAAATGGTCTGCCAGCCTTTTTAACCACATATTTCCAGGCTCGTTATCATCCACCCCCCAGTCCAGGGCTCCTCCGTGCATAAGCAGCTCGCTGGGGGCCATACTGGCGTCCCCCACCATTATCAGCCGGTAATTAATGTCCAGATTTCGCATCACATCGGTGGTTTTCTCAGAGTTTTTAGCAATGCAAAAGGGATCCTTAAATAATCTGTCATAAACACAATTATGGAAATAATAAAACTTTATATCTTTAAAATGGTTAACCCTGCCCGCGGCGGTAAAAAGATGGCTGCAGAGCCTGGCGTACGGATTCATGGAACCCCCGGAATCCATCATGAGTACTACCTTTACTGTATTTTTGCGTGGTCTGTCCCAAACCAGATCCAATAAGCCTCCTTTTCGACAGGTGGCATCAATGGTTTTATCTATGTTCAGCACATCCTGGGGGGCTTCCTCGTTTTTACTCAACTGCCTTAGTTTGCGCAGGGCCAGCTCAAACTGCCTGGTATCCAGAACATTGTCCTGCCGGAAATCCCTGTACCTTCTCTCGGAGGCCACCTTTACCGCAGAACGGTTGTTGGACTGCCCCCCTATACGAACCCCGGCCGGGTGGTAGCCTGAATGTCCAAAGGGCGAGGTTCCCCCCGTTCCAATCCACTTAGATCCCCCGTGGTGTTCCTCATTCTGGGTTTTTAGCCTTTCCTCCAGATCGCTTTTTAATTTCTCAAGGCTCCAATCAGAGAAGGGCAACTTATCCTCCGGACTTATTCTCAAAGGCGGAAGCCCCTTTTCCAGCCAGTTGGCCACCTGGGAGGCCAGGCTGTCCGGTGTCTCCACGCCGTCAAAATATCGTCTGAAGGCCATGTCAAAGCGGTCATAGTGGGCCTCGCTCTTTACCAGCACCGACCTGGAAAGATAATAGAAACCTGAAAGGGTGCCGCCGGCCAGTCCCTTGTCCAGGGCTTCCATCAGTGTCATCCACTCGGTTGGCGTTACAGGGACTTTTTCTCCCCGCAATGTATAGAAAAAACCGGTAAACACGTACTAACACCCCATTCTAAAGGGACAAAATACAATTCCTTTTAGATAAACTTCCTGTTGGCGGTAAATCCCGCCTGACGCTGAAGTCCTCCGGGTGAGTGAATCCTCTTCAGAACCTGCTCAAAATCCTGGTTTTTCTTCAATATAACACCCAGGAAGGGCAACTCGGAAGTGATCCTGTCCGGGTGAATGCCACCCACTGCCAGGGCCTGCACCCAATCCAGAAGTTCACTGGTGCTGGGCTTTTTCAGCAAGCCCGGAAGGGACCGCACCCAGTAAAATGCCTTCAGTGCCCCGGCCAGGAGGTTTGACTCCAGGTTGGGGTGATGAACCTTTACAATGCTTTCCATCATTTCTTCATCCGGAAAGGAGATGTAGTGAAAAATGCAGCGGCGCAGGAAAGCGTCGGGCAGCTCCTTTTCAGCATTACTGGTAATCACCACCACCGGCCTTTGCCTGGCGGAAATGGTCTCTCCGGTCTCAGGTATGAAAAAATTCATAATATCCAGTTCCCAGAGAAGGTCGTTGGGAAACTCCAGATCAGCCTTGTCAATTTCATCTATCAGCAGGACCACCTGCTTCTCAGAGTTAAAGGACTCTCCCAGCCTGCCCAGCTTTATGTACTGACGTATATCGGAAACGTCCCGGTCCCCGAACTGGCTGTCGTAAAGCCTCTGCACCGTATCATACACATACAGCCCTTCCTGGGCCTTGGTGGTGGACTTTATATTCCAGATAATAAATGGCTTGTCAAGTCCCATTGCTATGCTCTTAGCCAGCATGGTTTTTCCGGTACCCGGCTCCCCCTTGATTAAAAGCGGCCTACCCAGGGCAATGGCAATGTTTACTGCGTTGCGCAAATCTTCTGAAACCAGATAGTCCGATGTACCTGAGTATATGTCGTAGTCCATACTCTCTCCCCCGAATCAAATCAATATTCTTTATAAAACAGTATAACATAAATATCCGCCTTCGGGACTCCCCTAAATATCTTCAAAGAAGAAAGCCGCCCCCGTCAGGGAGCAGCCTTCTTTAAAAACATTTATAAGTTTTTAATGGGCAATAAAGAACGAGTGGGCTGCAGTATTTACCACCTCTGCCAACGGCCCGGGATATATGCCCAGGATAAGTGTGGCCACCATGGCCAGCACCAGGGTAATGGTGACCGGTCCGCTGACTGTTATGGGAGTTTTGTCGACGGGTTCATCCCTGTACATTACCAGGGCCACCCTCAGGTAGTAATACACCGACACCATGCTCATGACCAGGCCGACGAAAACCAGCCAAAGGTAGTTGTCGACAATGGTGGCGAACAGGTAGAATTTACCTACAAAGCCTGCCAGTGGAGGTATCCCGGCCATGGAAAGCATAGCCACCAACATAACCGCCGCCATCAGCGGAGAACGCTGGGCCAGTCCTTTGTAGTCCTTTATTTCATCGCTGCCGGTGGCATTGTAGAAATAAGCGGCTACAGTAAAGGCACCCACCGTGGCGAAGACATACAGGAACCCATAGAACATGATACCCTTAATGCCCGCTTCCGATGCCGCCACCAGGCCCACCAGGATATACCCCGCCTGGGCGATACTGGAGTAGGCCAGCAGCCTCTTGATGTTGGTCTGGGGTATGGCTACCAGGTTACCCACTATAATGGTTACCGCCGCTAAAAGCGCCAAAACCATTTCCCAGTTGAGCTGAATTCCCGGGAATCCCGACATAAAGAGCCTGACCAGGACCGCAAAGGACGCGGCCTTTGAGCCCACTGCCAGGAAGGCTGTGACCGGTGTGGGCGCGCCTTCGTAAATATCGGGTGACCACATGTGGAAAGGCACTGCGGATATCTTAAATCCAAGCCCAGCCACCAGCATAACCAGACCCAGCACCAGCAGTGGAAGACTCTGCTTCAGAGCCAGAGCCTTACCCACCTGGGCAATAACCACTGTTCCGGTGAGGCCGTATATGAGACTTAAGCCATATAGCAGCACCGCGGAGGACATTCCTGCCAGCAGCACATATTTCATGCCCGATTCCAGAGACTTGGACTCGGTGCGGCGGAAGCACACCAGGATGATAAAGGCTATGGTCATGAGCTCCAGTCCCAGATACAGTGTCATGAAGTCACCGGCCGAGGCCATCACCATCATTCCCAGGGTGGCGAAAAGCACAAGGCTGTAATACTCGCTCTGCCCACCCATGTGTTTGTCAACAAATTTCATTGACCCCAGCACAACCATAAAGGCGGCTGTCAGGAATGTTATTTTAAAGAACTGGGCGTACTGGTCTACAATGTACAGACCTCCATACAGGTTGCCCTGCTTGCACCAGCCCGCCAGCACCAGGCCTATAACACCCAGTATTGAAATGGCGGTAAACCAGCCCAGGCCATGGCGGGACTCCCTGGGAACAATCAGCCCCAGCACAAGCACCATCAACCCCAGGACTGCCATTGTAATTTCAGGAACTATAAGCGAGAAATCAGGCATTTGCATTGGCATTTATAACGCACCCCCTATCTTCAGGGCGCCCTCAATGTGTGTCATTAGCTTGGTGGCGCCGCTGTTGACCATGTCAAACAACAGGGAGGGCATCAGTCCGCCAACAACCAGGACCGTTCCCAGCACCACCAGTGGTACCATCTCCGGCCCGCGTATATCCTCCAGGTGGTCATATTCCGGCCTGGGGGGACCAAACAGGGTATTTGCCCCGGCCCTCAAAACATACAGGGCGGTGATGATGATGCCGGCGATACCGATGACAGCCAGACCGCCGTACACCTGGAAGGAAGCCACAAAGATGGTGAACTCCGGGATAAAGCTGATCAGGCCGGGCAGTCCCAGTGACGCCATGGCCGCCAGCATGAAGGCCACTGCCAGCCTGGGCGTTTGCCTGGCCAGCCCGCCCATGTCCGGAATCCAGCGGGTATGGGTTTTTTCGTAAATAAAACCGATGGTGGAGAAGAACAGTGCCGCCATGACGCCGTGGGCGAACATGTTGGCCACCGCCCCGTTGATGCCTATAACATTCAGGCAGCCTATGGCCAGCATCACGTAGCCCATGTGTGACACCGAAGAGTATCCCACAACATATTTGAGGTCTTTTTGGGCCAGCGCTCCGAAGGCCGCGTAAGTCACACCGGCAACCCCCAGCACCGCCATGTAGGGAGCCCAGAATTTTGCTCCCAGCGGCAGGAAGAACAGGGCTATTTTTATCAGCCCGTATCCTCCTATTTTCTTCAGAACGCCGGCGTGGATCATTGACACTGCCGTTGGAGCTCCGGCGTAACCGTCGGGCGACCAGGAGTGGAACGGCCACATGGAAATCAGCGATCCGAATCCGAAGAGCATCAGCGCAAAAATCCATATCTGGTCAAAGGAGCTTAGTTTCATACCGGCCTCGGCCAGTTTGGTGAAGCTCATATCAGGGTGTCCCAGAATGGCCGTCGATTTTACGAACAGAGCGATAACACCCACCAGCAGGAAGGCCGACCCTATCAAGAGGTAGATGGTCAGCTTCATACCGGCGTATTCCTTGGTAACCCGCTTTGAGCTGCCCCAGATGACCACCATGATGTAGATGGGAATTACCACAACCTCGTAGAACAGCAGGAAGATAAACAGGTCGTGGGCCATAAAGGTACCCATTACACCGGCTATCAGCAGGTTTAGCAATATGAAAAACTCCCGGGGGCGGTTGGTCACGTTCCAGGACGCGAAGACCGCCGAGAAACCTATAAGGTTGGTGAGCAGCAGCATGGGAAGACTTATGCCGTCCACCGCCATGAACCAGGTTACCCCCAGGTCTTTTATCCACGGGATCTGCTCTACAAACTGGAGGCCTCCCAGCCTCTGGTCATACGCGAAGTACACGTACAGTGAAAGAGCCATGGATATGAAAGTGCCCACCGCCGCCAGACATTTAATCAGTTTGCCCTCTTCCCTCGGGATGAAGACCATGAACAGCGCTGCCACTATGGGAGCCAAAAGTATTGCCGTTAGGAAAGGAAAGCCGCTCATTACTTAGCACCTCCCGTCACCAGGCCGAATGCCGAGGAGGTTTCGGTAAAGGCCAGTGCTACAGCCAGGGCCAGAACACCCAGGAAGAATACCAGGGCGTAGTTCTGCAGCCGGCCGGACTGGGTAATCCTCAACCCCTCACCGGAGAGCCTTGTAAACGCTGCGATACCATTGACGATGATCCCGTCCACCACGTAGATGTCAAACAGGTAGAAGAGTTTTGCCGACCCGTCCACGATGGTGTGGTTGAACCACAGGTATATCTCATCAATGTAGTACTTGTTATAGGACAGGTCGTGGAAAAACCTGTATTTTTCGGCCATGGCATGGGCCCTGGCCTTTGTCTTGTCTGCCAGATAAAGGGTGTAGGCCAGATAGATACCGGCCAGGCCTAGCACAACCGATCCAATCATAATCGGCCAGTTTACATGCCCCTCATGGGGGTGACCGAAGTAAATCCATTCTGCCCACAGGTTGTTGATGGGAGTGCCCACCAAACCACCCACTGCGGCCAGTATTGCCAGCACCACCAGAGGCATGGTCATGTTCCAGGGAGACTCGTGGGGGTGATTTTCCGGCTTTTCGTCCCCCATAAAGGCAAGGAAGAACAGCCTCCACATGTAAAAGGCGGTCATAAAGGCGGTCAGGGCAGCCATGGTGAAGAGCACGTAGTGCCCGCTATTAAAAACTGACAGGAGAATTTCATCCTTGCTCCAGAAACCGGCAAAGGGTGGTACTCCGGCAATGGCCAGGCAGCCCACCATGAAGGTGTAGCCGGTAATGGGCATTTTCTTCAGAAGGCCTCCCATTTCCCATACATCGGCCTTGTGGTGCAGGGCATGCAACACCGAGCCGGCGCCAAGGAACATCAGTGCCTTGAAAAAGGCGTGGGTCCAGAGGTGGAACATGGAGGCGGTCAGGCTTCCAACACCCAGGGCCAGCATCATATAGCCCAACTGGCTGACGGTGGAGTAGGCCAGAATCCTCTTGATCTCATTCTGGGTTATGGCGATGGAGGCTGCAAACAGTGCCGTAAAGGCGCCGGTAAAGGCCACCAGCTCCATGGCTGAAGGAACCTTGTCAAACATGAACATCATCCTGCCCACCAGGTAAACCCCGGCCACCACCATGGTGGCTGCGTGGATCAGGGCGCTGACCGGTGTGGGGCCTTCCATGGCGTCCGGAAGCCAAACGTGCAGCGGGAACTGACCGGATTTACCGATGGGGCCGATAAATACCAGCACCGCTATCAAGGTCATCATGCCCATGGTTGTGTATTGCTCAAAGTGTTTTATCTTCTCGGCCAGCTCTGTCAGATTAAGGGTGCCGAAAACAATCTGCAGGGAAAGTATACCCAACAGCAGTCCGAAGTCGGCCACCCGGCAGGTAACGAAGGCCTTTTTGGCGGCCTCCCTGGCCGAGATCTTATGGGTGTAAAAACCGATTAGCAGGTAGGAGCACAGTCCCACCAACTCCCAGGCCACGAACATCTGCAGCAGGTTGCTGGAGATGACCAGCAGCAGCATGGATGAACCGAACAGGGCCAGGTATGAGAAGAACACCGAATAGCCGGGATCCCCCTTCATATAACCGGTTGCATAAATAAAAATCAGCGACGCCACCAGTGTCACCATGAACATCATCATGGCCGAGGTGGGGTCTAACTGCACCCCCACGTCTATGTGCAGGCCGGGCATGGAGAACCAGCGGGTGGCATAGACCAGGGGCTTTTCTGCTAGTGCATGATTGGTAAACACTCCGTAAGCGGCAAAGCTGGCAAATACGCAGGCCAGAACCATGCCTGCCACCGTTACCAGACCGCTCAACTTCGGCCAGGGCTTCGTCAAAAATATAATTATAACGAAGGAGAGGGCGGGGAGGAGCGGCACCAGCCATGCATTGTGCATCGCAAATTCTACCATCTCAGTTCAGCACCTACCTTCAAATTCGAAAGTTTTTGCCTGTTGTCGGCAATGTCATTGGAAGTTTTCCCAAGTTTTCACCGGCAACCTCCGGGGCGTTCCAAAAGGCTTTTCACAACGCTGAGCCTCACGGACTCACACGCCGCATACGAGCTTTTGGCTGCCTCAGTTCTACCATTTAAGCCAGTCGAAATCATCCAGGTTCACCGACAGCTTATTCCGGTAGATGGCAATGATAATAGCCAGTCCAACCCCTACCTCGGCCGCGGCAACGGTTATCACGAAAATAGCGAATATCTGGCCGACAAAATCACCGGGTGTCATATACTTGTTAAAGGCCAGCAGGTTAATATTGATGGCGTTTAGCATCAACTCAATACAAATTAACACCGCTATGGCGTTCCTCTTGGCCAGCACCCCGAACAGACCTATACCGAACAGGATGGCCGACAATATAAGGTAGTGATACAGGCTAACTGTCAGAGTCAGCATCGGCCTTCACCTCCTTGGCTAGAAAAACTGCGCCCACCAGGGCTACCAGTAATAGCAGGGCAGCCACCTCGAAAGGTATTACGTACTTACTTAAAAGCAAAGTACCGATATTCCCTACGGTATCGGCGGGTACCGGGGCCGGGCTTACTACGTTTCCGACCTTGAAGGACAAAAAGCCGCTTAGCATGATCACCAGGGCCGTTACTCCGGCGGCCGCCACTGTCTGGCTGTTGAACATGTTTGTTTCTCCCATGTCCCCACGGCGGATCAGCATTATACCGAATACCACCATGATACATACCGCACCGGCGTAAACCATCACCTGAACTGCGGCTATAAAGTCGGCGTTAAGCGTCAGGAACACCCCCGCCAGGGATACAAAGCAAACAGCCAGCCATAAAACTGAGTGCACAATGTTCCTGACGAAAACCACCAGCAGGGCTGATATAACCACCACTGCAGCCAGGGTATGAAAAGCCACCGCCACGAAGCTAATACTGTTTAAAAAATCCATTATCATCTGCCTCAACCCTCCTTGACGGGAGCCTTACCGACGGCCGCCTCTGACCTGGCGGGTTTTGCCGGAGTCTCCTCCTTAGGGGCTTCTTCCGTGGCTTCCGGTGCAGGTCGGTCCACCAGCGTAAGACGGACCCAACTGCGCCGGTACTGGTTCATATCAACAACGTTGGTAAACCTGAGTGCGTCCTTGTTGCACGCCTCCACGCACAGACCACAGAAAAGGCAGTACTCTATGCGCATCACGTACTTTGTGAGAAACTGCTTCTTGTCGACCTTTTCTTTCTCCATCTGGATAACCTTGTTGGGGCACGCATTGACACACAGCCCGCAGGCTATACACTTTTCCACGTCCAGTTCAAATCGACCGTGAAAGCGGGGAAACATCTCAATTTTTTCAAACGGGTATTTAACCGTTTGCTTCTTACCCAGCAATCGTCCCAAGGTTATCTGAAGACCCTTGATCAGTCCTTGTCCGAACATATAATCACCACCCTATCGCCCGGTAGATATACATGCCAACACCGGTCACAAATATGTTGGCCAGGGAAAGGGGCACCAGTACCTTCCAGCCAAATCCCATCAGTTGGTCAACCCGGATACGCGGGTAGGTCCAGCGAACCCACATGAAGATGAATATCATAACGTACATCTTCAGGAAAAACCACAGCCAGGACGGGATAAAGTCCAGTCCGAAGGGTGCCAGCCAGCCGCCCAGGAACATCACGGTGCACATGGCCGAAATAATCATCACGTTGGCGTACTCGGCCAGGAAGAACATCGCGAAGCCCATTCCGGAATACTCGGTGTACGGGCCGGCAATAATCTCGGATTCCCCTTCCACCAGGCAGAAGGGCGTCCGATTAGTTTCGGCCACACCGGCAATGAAGTAAACCAGGAAGGCAATGGGCTGTGTCAGTATAAACCATATACCATTTTGGGCGTTGACAATCTGGTTAATGTTCAGAGTGCCGGTCAGCATGATTACTCCCAGCAGGGCCAGTATCAGAGGCAGCTCATAGCTCACCATCTGGGCCACTGAACGCATTCCGCCTATCAGTGAGTATTTGTTGTTGGAAGACCAGCCAGCCCCCCAAAATATAATGGTAGACAGTGAGGCCACGGCCAACAGATAAAATACTCCGATATTCATGTCAACAGCCACCATGTCCTTGCCGAAGGGAATTACCGCGTAAATCAACAGCGGCGGGACAAATATAAGCACCGGCATAAGCAGGAAAACAATCAGGTCAATACCCTTGGGCAAGATAATCTCCTTGCCCAGAAGCTTTCCTATATCCGCGAAACTTTGCAGCAGCCCCTTAGGCCCCACGTGGATGGGCCCCAGGCGGGACTGCATGAAGGCGCAAACCCGGCGCTCCATGTACACCAGCCAGAGGGCGTTTACCAGTATAAATACCAGGATGGACACCAACTTGACAACCAACATTATAATGTCGTTATACAGGTCGGGCACACCCAGGCCGC
>Ga0209347_1002943_pt1 | contig 21093 bp, 12 predicted proteins | sample AutmiccommuBRH23_FD_187382 | JGI IMG/M metagenome (GOLD analysis project Ga0209347, IMG submission 187382) | Deep subsurface microbial communities from Mt. Terri, Switzerland - Autotrophic microbial communities BRH/23 (SPAdes) (version 2) | ecosystem: Environmental > Aquatic > Deep subsurface >...
AAACAAGTAAGAGTTCTTGTATTGTGTTCTCCAGAGGCTGAAGCCGGCGCGAAAGAAGCCGGCGCAGACTATGTAGGACTCGATGAATATATCGAAAAAATTAAAGGAGGTTGGACCGATGTGGATGTCATCATCACACAGCCGCAAATCATGGGTAAAATTGGTGCCCTTGGCCGTATTTTAGGGCCACGTGGATTAATGCCAAACCCCAAGAGCGGAACTGTTACTCCCGACGTGGCAAAAGCCGTGAACGAAGTAAAACAGGGAAAGATCGACTTTAAGGTAGACAAAGCAGGTATAATTCACACCTCTATTGGGAAAGTATCTTTCACGCCGGAACAGATTCGAGACAACGCAAAAGAATTTATTCAAACGTTGATCAAATTAAAACCGACTGCGGCAAAAGGTACCTATGTTAAGAGTATTTATCTTTCCAGTACGATGAGTCCAGGTATCAAAGTGGACCCTAAATCGGCAGAAGAATCCAATTAAAAAAAAATTGTATGAAAAAGGAAGATAAACAACGAATAATAGGACAAATAGCAGCGAACCTTCAGGCGTATGATCATTTCTATCTTACCGATATTGCTACACTCAATGCAGCCAAAACAAGTAAGTTGAGAAGAGAATGCTCCAAAGAGGATATCAAGCTGGTGGTGGTTAAAAATACCTTACTGCAAAAAGCGCTCGAGTCACTCGACAGAAACTATGAAGAGCTGTATCCCATTTTAACAGGGAACACAGCCATCATGTTCTCGAATGTGGCGAGTGCACCTGCTAAGCTCATTGATAAATACAAAGCGGATAAAGTACCTGCTCTCAAGGGTGCCTACGTTCAGGAAAGTTTCTATATCGGCGCAAACACGCTGAAGGATCTGGTAAATATCAAGACCAAGACAGAGCTTATTGGAGAAGTCATCGCCCTCTTGCAGTCGCCTGCCAAGAATGTGATTTCCGCACTCCAATCCGGCGGTACAATACTTCACGGAGTATTGCAGACGTTGTCGGAGAAAGAATCATCCAATTAAACAGGAAGCAAAACAGCGCAATTTGTTTTGTGACCGCATCAGGATGGATGTCATCTTTCAAAATTAATGTAAACACAACAAACAGAATTAGTAATCAATTAAAACAAATACAAAAATGGCAGACTTAAAAAAATTTGCTGAGGAATTAGTTAACTTAACAGTGAAAGAAGTTAACGAACTGGCTGAAATTCTCAAATCGGAATACGGTATCGAACCGGCTGCCGCAGCTGTAGCTGTAGCAGCTGCACCGGCTGCAGCAGAAGCAGCTGTGGAAGAAAAGACTTCTTTCGATGTAATTCTTAAAAGTGCCGGAGCAGCTAAACTGGCTGTAGTAAAGGCAGTAAAAGAACTTACAGGCCTTGGACTGAAAGAAGCCAAAGATTTAGTGGACGGAGCTCCCAGCGAATTGAAAAAAGGAATCACAAAAGACGAAGCGGAAGCTTTGAAAAATCAACTTGAAGAGGCTGGAGCAGAAGTTGAACTTAAATAACATTTACCTAAATTAGGTTAATATGGTTAGGAATCTTCTTCCTGAAGATTCTTAACCTTTTGTGTCAATATATATTAGGTTCAAAAACTCATTCCCATGTCTTCAAATAACGCCAATCAAAGAATCAATTTTGCGTCGATCAATAATCCGCTCGAATTCCCCGATTTTCTGGAAGTACAGTTAAAATCGTTTCAGGATTTCATTCAGCTTGACGCCCCCCCTGAAAGTAGAAAAAATGAAGGATTGTATAAAGTGTTTACGGAAAATTTCCCGATTGCAGACACCCGTAACAATTTCGTCCTTGAATTTTTAGATTACTATGTAGATCCTCCGCGCTATACCATTGAGGAGTGTGTTGACAGAGGCCTCACCTACAGTGTTCCGCTGAAGGCGAAGCTCTACCTCTATTGCACCGACCCCGATCATGAAGACTTCACCCCTGTCATTCAGGATGTTTACCTGGGTACCATCCCCTATATGACCGAAAAGGGAACATTCGTGATCAACGGAGCCGAGCGTGTGATTGTGTCACAATTGCATCGTTCACCGGGCGTGTTTTTTGGTCAGAGCCTTCATGCGAACGGATCTGTGCTGTACTCCGCCCGCATCATCCCCTTCAAAGGGTCATGGATAGAGTTTGCCACAGACATCAACAGTGTGATGTATGCGTATATTGACCGTAAAAAGAAATTACCCGTCACCACGTTACTCAGGGCCATTGGTTTTGAGAGCGACAAAGACATTCTCGAGATCTTTGATCTGGCAGAAGAGGTGAAGGTGAACAAAACGAACCTCAAAAAAGTGACCGGGCGCAAATTAGCTGCCCGTGTACTGAAATCATGGATGGAAGATTTCGTTGACGAAGACACCGGCGAGGTTACCTCCATCGAAAGAAACGAGGTGATCATAGAACGGGAAACGATTCTTGAGCCGGAACATATCGATGAGATCCTCGAATCGGGTGTCTCCTCCATCCTGCTGCATAAAGAGTCGACCAACTCATCTGATTACTCCATCATTTACAACACCCTGCAGAAAGACCCGAGTAACTCGGAGATCGATGCCATACGCCATATCTATCGCCAGTTACGCAGTGCGGAACCGGCCGATGACTCCAGCGCACGGGAAGTGATCAACAATCTCTTCTTCTCTGAAAAGAGATATGATCTGGGCGATGTAGGACGTTACAGAATCAATAAGAAGCTCAATCTCAACATCGATGTGGATGTGCGTGTCCTCACGAAAGAAGACATCATTGAGATCATCAAATACCTGATTGAGCTGATCAACTCCAAGGCAGTGGTGGACGACATTGACCACCTCAGCAACAGACGCGTCCGCACGGTAGGAGAACAATTATACACTCAGTTTGGCGTAGGGCTGAACCGTATGGCACGTATTATTCGTGAAAGAATGAACGTACGTGACAACGAGGTATTCACCCCGATCGACCTGATCAATGCGAAAACCATCTCGTCGGTGATCAACACCTTCTTCGGGACCAACGCCCTTTCGCAATTCATGGACCAGACAAATCCGCTGGCTGAGATCACACACAAGCGCCGTCTGTCAGCCCTCGGGCCCGGCGGTCTTTCGCGTGAACGTGCCGGCTTCGAGGTACGTGACGTTCACTTCACCCACTATGGCCGTCTCTGTCCCATTGAGACGCCGGAAGGGCCCAACATCGGGCTGATTTCTTCTCTCTGTGTATACGCCAAGATCAACGATCTCGGTTTCATTGAGACGCCTTACCGCAAGGTAGAGAACGGGATGGTGAACATCAACAACGACGAGGTGATCTACCTCGCTGCGGAAGAAGAAGAGGAAAAACTCATCGCACAGGGCAATGCCCCGCTCGATGAGAAGGGCAAGTTTGTGAATCCACGCGTGAAAGCCAGGCAGGATGCCGACTATCCCGTGATCGCTCCGGAAGATGTGGAGCTGATGGATGTATCGCCCATGCAGATAGCTTCTATCGCTGCATCACTCATCCCATTCCTCGAACATGACGATGCCAACCGCGCACTCATGGGATCGAACATGATGCGCCAGGCCGTCCCCCTGATGAGAACCGAAGCACCGATCATCGGTACCGGTATCGAGGGGCAGCTGATCAAGGACTCCCGTTCACAGATCATGGCAGAAGGCAACGGTGAGATCATCTATGTGGATGCCACCACCATCAAGATAAAATACGAACGAAGTGAAGAGGTGGAATTCACCAGCTTCGACGATGCGGTGAAAACCTACATCATCCCTAAATTCCGTAAGACAAACCAGAACACCACCATCGACCTGCGCCCCAAATGCAGTGTGGGACAAAAGGTGACGGCGGGAGAGATCCTTACGGAAGGATATGCCACACAAGACGGTGAACTGGCGTTGGGTAAGAACCTGAAGGTGGCATTCATGCCCTGGAAAGGGTATAACTTCGAGGATGCCATCGTGCTCAACGAGCGTATGGTCAGTGAAGATGTCTTCACCTCCATACATATGGAAGAGTTCTCGCTGGAAGTGCGTGAGACAAAACGGGGACTGGAAGAATTGACTTCCGATATTCCCAATGTAAGTGAAGAAGCCACTAAAGATCTCGATGAAAAGGGGATTGTACGTGTGGGAGCCCGCATCAAACCGGGCGATATCCTGATCGGCAAGATCACACCCAAGGGAGAGTCCGATCCTTCTCCCGAGGAAAAACTGCTTCGTGCCATCTTCGGAGACAAGGCCGGTGACGTAAAAGATGCGTCGCTGAAAGCATCGCCATCCCTCAAAGGGGTCGTTGTCAGCACCAACCTTTTCTCCAAAGCATCCAAAAAAGGAAAAACCAAGCTCTCCAACAAGGCCCTTCTGCCTAAACTGGATGAAGAGTATGAAACCAAAACAGAAGAGCTCAAGAAGGTACTTATCGATAAGTTGTTGATGCTCACCGACGGGAAGAACTCTGCAGGTGTGAAGGATTACACCAACATGGATATCGTCCCCAAAGGGGCGAAGTTCACCCTGAAGGTTCTTTCCGAGATAGACTTTCAGTCTGTCCAGTTGAACAAATGGACCACTGACGCACACAAGAATGAACTGATCCGGGCAACCGTGATCAACTACCTGCGCCGCTACAAGGAGCTCGATGCGGAACTGAAACGCAAACGTTTCGATTTCACCATCGGTGATGAGCTACCTTCCGGCATCATGCAGATAGCCAAAGTATATGTGGCCAAAAAACGCAAGATCCAGGTAGGGGACAAAATGGCAGGACGTCACGGCAACAAGGGCATTGTGTCCAGGATCGTCCGCAAGGAAGATATGCCTTTCCTGGCCGACGGAACGACCGTCGACATCGTCTTGAACCCGCTGGGTGTGCCTTCCCGTATGAACCTCGGACAGATTTTCGAGACTGTACTGGGCTGGGCCGGTAAAGAGCTGGGCGTGAAATTTGCGACACCCATATTCGATGGTGCATCACTGGATGACCTGACCGAGTGGACCGACAAGGCAAAAGTTCCTGCATACGGTAAATCCTACCTGTATGACGGAGGAACCGGAGAAAGGTTCGATCAGCCGGCCACGGTGGGTATCATCTATATGCTCAAACTCGGCCACATGGTGGAAGACAAGATGCATGCCCGTTCTATTGGGCCCTACTCACTCATCACACAGCAACCATTGGGTGGTAAGGCACAGTTCGGAGGTCAGCGTTTCGGAGAAATGGAGGTCTGGGCGCTCGAGGCATTCGGGGCAGCCCACATCCTGCAGGAGATCCTCACCGTGAAGTCTGACGACGTGGTAGGACGTTCCAAAGCTTATGAAGCCATCGTGAAGGGGGAGGCCATGCCACCCGCGGGCATACCTGAATCACTGAACGTGTTGCTTCACGAGCTGAAAGGCTTGGGACTGAATATCAATCTCGATTAAACTATTCCGGAAAATCCGGGGTGCGTCACGTTGTGTCTCACCCCGGGTATCCGTGAGAATCATACAAAATTCCGATAACTCTTTATACTCATAACATATATGGCATTTAGAAAAGACAATAAAATAAAGAGTAGCTTTTCAAAAATTACTATTGGGCTGGCCTCGCCTGAACAAATTCTGGAAAACTCTTTTGGCGAAGTACTGAAACCCGAAACAATCAACTATCGCACCTACAAGCCGGAACGCGACGGATTGTTTTGTGAACGTATCTTCGGGCCCGTAAAAGACTATGAATGTCATTGCGGCAAGTACAAACGTATCCGCTACAAAGGCATTGTATGTGACCGGTGCGGTGTGGAAGTGACGGAGAAGAAAGTACGCCGTGAACGCACGGGGCACATCCATCTGGTGGTTCCCGTGGCGCACATCTGGTATTTCCGCTCCCTGCCCAACAAGATAGGTTATCTGCTCGGCATACCCACCAAGAAGCTCGACACCATCATCTATTACGAACGGTACGTGGTGATACAGGCCGGTGCACTGGAAGATAAGGTGACCGAAAGGGACCTGCTCACCGAAGAAGAGTATCTCGACCTGCTGGAGACCCTTCCCAAGGAGAACCAACTGCTGGAGGACAGCGATCCCAATAAGTTCATCGCAAAAATGGGTGCCGAGGCTATCCTCGATCTGCTGGAGCGTCTGAACCTGGACAAGCTTGCCAATCAGCTGCGTCACCGTGCCAGCACCGACACCTCACAGCAACGCAAGAACGAGGCCCTGAAACAACTACAGGTTGTGGAAGCCTTCCGCGGATCGAAGAGCATCAACAAGCCGGAATGGATGATCATGAAAGTGGTTCCCGTGATACCGCCCGATCTGCGTCCGCTGGTGCCGTTGGATGGCGGTCGTTTCGCCACGTCCGACCTGAACGACCTCTACCGTCGTGTCATCATCCGCAACAACCGGTTGAAAAGACTGATCGATATCAAGGCTCCCGATGTGATCCTGCGCAACGAAAAGCGCATGCTCCAGGAGTCTGTGGACTCACTGTTCGACAACTCACGCAAATCGAGCGCCATCAAGACAGAATCGAACCGGCCGCTGAAATCACTCTCCGACAGTTTGAAGGGGAAACAGGGACGTTTCCGTCAGAACCTGCTCGGTAAACGTGTGGACTACTCGGCCCGTTCGGTGATCGTGGTAGGTCCCGAACTGAAGATGCACGAATGCGGTCTGCCCAAAGATATGGCTGCCGAACTCTATAAACCGTTCATCATCCGTAAGCTGATTGAAAGAGGTATCGTGAAGACAGTGAAATCCGCGAAGAAGATCGTGGACCGCAAAGAACCCGTGGTATACGATATCCTGGAATATGTGATGAAAGGACACCCCGTGCTGCTGAACCGTGCCCCTACCCTCCACCGTCTGGGTATCCAGGCATTCCAGCCGAAATTGATCGAAGGTAAAGCCATTCAGCTGCACCCGCTGGCATGTACGGCGTTCAATGCCGACTTCGACGGTGACCAGATGGCCGTTCACCTTCCACTGGGCAACGAAGCAGTGCTGGAAGCACAATTGCTGATGCTTGCCTCGCACAACATCCTCAACCCTGCCAACGGAGCACCTATCACCGTTCCTTCACAGGACATGGTCCTCGGATTGTATTACATCACCAAGATCCGTCCGGGAGCGAAAGGGGAAGGGATGACCTTCTACGGCGAAGAGGAAGCCATCATCGCCTATAATGAAAAGAAAGTAGATGTACACGCCCTGGTCAAAGTGATCGTGGACGACATCGACGAGGAAGGAAACCCCATCCGCAAGATGCATGAGACCACTGTTGGCCGTGTGATCACCAACGAAGCCATTCCGAAAGAGGTAGGCTATATCAACGAACTTCTCTCCAAGAAATCGCTCCGCGACATCATCGGCAAAGTGATCAAGACCTGTGGTGTGGCGCGCACAGCGCAATATCTCGACGATATCAAGGACCTGGGTTACACCATGGCTTTCAAGGGCGGACTGTCGTTCAACCTGGAGGATGTGATCATCCCCGCGGAGAAAGAGACGCTCATCCAGGAAGGTTATGCCGAGGTGGAGCAGATCATGGAGAACTACAATATGGGTTTCATCACCTATAACGAACGTTACAACCAGATCATCGACACCTGGACACATATCAACTCGAAACTATCGAACATCCTGATGAAGCAGCTGGCGGAAGACGATCAGGGATTCAACTCGGTGTATATGATGCTCGATTCCGGCGCCCGTGGATCACGTGAACAGATCCGGCAGCTGTCGGGTATGCGCGGATTGATGGCAAAACCGCAGAAGAGCGGTGCCGAAGGGGCACAGATCATCGAGAACCCTATCCTCGCGAACTTTAAAGAGGGATTGTCGGTGCTGGAGTACTTTATCTCCACCCACGGTGCCCGTAAGGGTCTCGCCGACACCGCGCTGAAGACAGCCGATGCCGGTTATCTGACCCGTCGTCTGGTAGATGTCTCACAAGACGTGATCATCAACGAAGAAGACTGCGGCACACTGCGTGGGCTGGTTGCCTCAGCCATCAAGAACAACGATGAGGTTATTGCATCGCTTTACGAACGTATCCTGGGCCGTGTATCCGTGCATGATGTCCAGCATCCCAATACGGGAGAGATTCTCGTGGTCTCGGGTGACGAGATCACCGAAGATGTCGCCCGGAAAATTGATGAGTCGCCCATTGAGCGTGTGGAGATCCGTTCGGTGCTTACCTGCGAATCCCATCACGGTGTCTGCGCGAAATGTTACGGCAGAAACCTGGCCACCGGCCAGATGGTGCAAAAAGGAGAAGCCGTGGGTGTCATCGCTGCCCAATCGATCGGTGAGCCGGGAACACAGCTTACGCTGCGTACGTTCCACGTGGGTGGTATCGCTTCGAACATCGCCACGGAGAACAGTATCGTGACGAAATACGACGGTATCGTTGAGTTCGATGAACTCAGATATGTGGAAACTGCCGACAGTGATGGCAAACCCTACAAGGTGGTGGTAAGCCGGCTGGTGGAGATGCGCATCATTGACCCCAACACGAAAATTGTGCTGGTGTCACACAACATCCCCTACGGTTCCAAGCTCTACTTCAACGAGGGCGACAAGGTACAGAAGGGTGACCTGGTCTGCGAGTGGGACCCGTTCAATGCCGTGATTGTCTCGGAAGCCACCGGTAAGATCCGTTTCGAGAACTTCACCGAGAACATGACCTACAAGGTTGAATCGGACGAACAGACCGGTCTGAAGGAAAAAGTAATCATCGAATCGCGCGATAAGACCAGAGCGCCTTCGGCACACATCGTGGATGAGAACGACGATATCCTGCGTACCTACACGCTGCCTCTCGGCTCCCACATTGTGAAAAACGAAAACGATGACATCAAGGCAGGAGATACACTGGTGAAGATACCGCGTGCCATCGGCAAGGCGGGTGACATCACGGGAGGTCTCCCGCGTGTCACCGAGTTGTTTGAAGCGCGTAACCCGTCCAACCCGGCTGTGGTCGCCGAAATCGACGGTGAAGTATCATTCGGGAAGATCAAGCGCGGTAACCAGGAAATTTCTATCACCTCCAAAACAGGAGAGACCAAGAAGTATATGGTTCCGTTGTCCAAACAGATCCTTGTACAGGAAAACGACTATATCCGTGCGGGTATGCCGCTTTCCGACGGTGCCACCACGCCATCCGACATCCTCGCGATCATGGGGCCGACGGCCGTACAGGAATACATCGTGAACGAAGTGCAGGATGTGTATCGTCTGCAGGGTGTGAAGATCAACGACAAACACTTTGAGGTGATTGTTCGTCAGATGATGCGCAAGGTGGAAGTCGTGGATCCGGGTGACACCCGTTTCCTCGAACAGCAGCTGGTCGACAAGCACGAGATGATGGAAGAGAACGACCGTATCTGGGGCAAAAAGGTGATCATGGAAGCCGGCGACTCTCAGATATTCGAGCCGGGCCAGATCGTCACCGTGCGCAAGCTGCGCGACGAGAACAGCTCGCTGAAACGACGCGACCTGAAAACAGTGGAAGCACGTGACGCCATTCCCGCAACGGCCAACCAGGTATTGCAGGGAATCACCCGTGCGGCTCTTCAGACAACCAGCTTCATGTCAGCCGCTTCTTTCCAGGAAACGACCAAGGTGCTGAACGATGCCGCCATCAACGGCAAGACAGACACACTGGAAGGCCTGAAAGAGAATGTGATCTGCGGACACCTCATCCCGGCCGGTACCGGACAAAGGGAATTCGACAAGTTGGTGGTCGGCTCACGCGACGATTTCGAGAAGCTGAGCGCCAACAAGCGTACCAACCTGTTCCAGGAAGTAGCTGTGGAAGAATAATTGCTCATACATACATAGTATAAAAACCGTGTCGGATCTCCGATGCGGTTTTTTTGTTGTGCGCTGTTCGTTTCAAAATGTACATTATATCTCCTGTCCGGTAGACCGCTTCAGATAATCGTAGATCGCCTCCTGCGCCCGCACCGGCGGCTCGCCGTTGTGCTTGAACACGTTATTCAGGTTTTCATCCACCCATACGGCACTCTGGTTATCCTCCAGCTGAATCTTCAGGATATCGATGATCTGTCGCTTGAGCGATTCGTGATAAATGGGAAAGGCGACCTCGATACGTCGAAGCAGATTGCGTTCCATCCAGTCGGCTGAAGTCAGGTAGATATTTTCTTCGCCACCATTCAGGAAATACCATACCCGTGCGTGTTCCAGATAGGCATCCACAATACGGGTTACCGTGATATTTTTGCTGTAAGGCTGATTGGGTATCAGGCAGCAGATACCGCGGATAATCAGGTCGATTTTCACACCCGCTTCGCTGGCACGGTAGAGCGCATCGATCATCCCCTTGTCCTCCAGACTGTTCATCTTCAGTATAATCTGGCCGATACCACCTCCCTCAACTTGTGCAATCTCCCTGTCAATCATCTTGTAAATTTCGGGAATCATGTTGAACTGCGTCACCAGCAGATGTTTGAAGTCGTGCATATAAGGTTTTCCTTCCAGCACGCGGAACACTTCGTCAATATCCTTGATGATCTCCTTGTTGGATGTCAGCAGGCCCTTGTCGGAATAGATGCGGGCGGTCTTCTCGTTGAAGTTGCCGGTACCCAGATAAGCATATCCTTTCAGGGGATCATCAGGATCATTGCTGCGTTTCCGTATGTAAGCGAGCTTGGCGTGCACTTTCAGTCCCGGCAGACTGTAGATGATCTTCACCCCGGCCTGCTGCATGAGTTCGGAGGAGAGATAGTTGTTCTCCTCATCGAAACGGGCTTTCAGCTCGACGAACACAGTCACCTTCTTGCCGTTCTTGGCAGCGCTGATCAGGCTGTTGATCACGGCGGAGTTTTCGGCCACCCGGTACTGCGTCACTTTGATCTCCAGCACCTTGGGATCGAACGCAGCCTGCAGCAGAAACCGCAGCAGGTAGTCGAACGACTGATAGGGAAAATGCAACAACACGTCCTGTCTGCGCAGGACACGTAAAACAGAGTTGTTGGCTTCCAGCTCAGGCACACGCAGCGGTTGCGGCAACTGCTGCCTCAACGAATCGCCCACAGGATTGGGAAGGTTCGCCAGATCGGCCAGGTTCAGATAACGCCCCGACGGGAGCAACTCCTCCTCCTCGATCTCATAGGCCTCGCAGAGGTGCTTCAGGAAATAACCGGGCATATCCTTGTCGTACTGAAAGCGTGTCACAGCGCCAATCTTACGCTTACGCACCTTACGCAGTATCTTTTCGGCAATATCCTTCTGGTCCTCATCCTCCAGTGAAAAGTCGGCATCACGCGAAATTTTAATGCTGAAGCAATCCACAATCTCATATCCCGGGAAAACACTCTGCATATTTGCCTTGATCACATCGTCGATAAACATGATGTAATAATTGCCGCCATAGGAAGGCAGCTCGATGAAGCGGGGGATTTTGGTATAGGGTATTTTCATGATGGCATAGGTATAGTTCACCCCTTCACCCTCCTTCTTTTTTCTTTTTTTCAACAAACTGACAACCTGATAGATGCGACCATCCTGTATAAAGGAATGGATATCATCCTTCATGATGATCATCGGCTGCAGGTAGGGAAAAACCTCCTCGTTGAAATATTTCTCCACATAGGCCCGGTGAAAAGGCTCCACCTTATCTGTCTGATACAACACGATACTGTTTCTCTTGAGTTCAGGCAATATCATATGGTTGAATATCGCATAATACTCTTTCTCCTGCGATGTCACCTCACTGTTGATCTGGACAATCGTTTTCATCGCCTCCTCAACCGATTCTTCACGGTTAATGCTCTCCAGCAGGGAGCTGTGATAACCCGACACACGAATCTTATAAAACTCTTCCAGGTTGGAGGAGTAGATGGAGAGGAATTTAATCCGCTCATAGATTGGCAACCGTTCATCTTTTGCCTCCAGGAGAACCCGGTAGTTGAAAGACAACCAGCTGATATCGCGTTTAAAGTAGGCGTAATCTGTATGATCCATAGTAACCGTTTTGCCGTATAGGATTAAACTCCAAAATTAGGAAGTTTGTTCGAATAAATGATCTTTTTAGATGAATGTTTACTTTTCAGCGATCAGCGGTCAGCGGTCAGCTTTCAGCTCTTTAGGTGAAAGTATGGGTTGGACAGCGGTTTGGTGTGCGGTATACTGTTGCTGGATGCAGTGTTCCGGTTTTGAAGAAAATAAATTAACTTTGCTGCAAAGAGAGAAAACGATGAAAAAGATAGGGTTGCTTTCCGACACGCACGGCTACTGGGACGACAGGTTCGAAACCTACTTTGCACCGTGCGACGAGATATGGCACGCCGGCGATATCGGTTCCCTGGAACTCGCCGGCCGGTTTGAAGCACTGAAACCCTTCCGCGCCGTATTTGGCAATATCGACGACTACAAAACCCGCATCGCTTATCCGCAAACACTGCGGTTCACCATCGAGCAGACAGAAGTGCTGATGACGCATATTGGCGGTTACCCCGGCCGTTACGACCCCGCCATCCGCCCCCAGCTGTATGCCCGGCCACCCAAACTGTTTATCGCCGGCCATTCGCATATCCTGAAGGTGATGTACGACAAAAAACTGGAATGCCTGCATATGAACCCGGGTGCTGCGGGGAAGTACGGATTCCATCGTGTGCGTACTCTCCTTCGCTTTGTGCTGGATGAGGGAGATATCAGAGACCTGGAAGTGATTGAAATCGGCCAACAGGGGTAAACGGGATCATGATGCAGATACAAAAAACCACCCATCTTCCGGTCACCGGGAAAGCAGGCCCGGGAAAACGGATAGCACGATCCCCCCTACTCCCACCAGCATCAGCACGGAACCGATGGTCCTGTTGAGCAGCACCAGCCCCTTCCGGTTGAAATGTTTCCGCAGACGGGACACAAACAGGGAGAGCAGGAACCACCAGGACAACGCCGCAACCACAAAAGCACCCATTCCGGCGAGGAGGGAACCCCATCCGTTCGCTGCAGGGTTGAACGAAAAGCGGGCATAGAGACCCACATAGACCAGGATGATGGCTGCATTGGAAAAGGTAAGCAGAAACGCCGAGACAAAATCTTTCACATAGCGTGTTTCTCCCGTTATCCTGTCCGGTTTCCAGTCTTTCAACGGATTGGTACGAAACACACCAATCCCGAAAAAGATCAGGATGATGCTTCCCAGCCACTGCAGCCCGCTTTCATGTGCTGTGAGGAAGCCGGACACAAAACTCAACCCCACCAGCGTGATGGAAGCATAGGTGATGTCTGACAGCATCGCTCCCAACCCGGTGACAAATCCGTGCCATCGTCCCCGGTTCAGTGTACGCTGGATGGTGAGCATATTGATCGGCCCCATGGGTGATGAGACCAGCAATCCGATGATAAAACCCTTGGCAATTGTTTCGAGCATAATGGTGATTCAGGGGAGAGGATCGGTGATTCTTTCGGCACAAAGATACATCCATTCTCAAAACGAACAAAAAGAGTTTTTTCCGATCAGAGAAGACTGAATCCTTCAGACTTTTTATTTCAGTAAAAGTTCATTACCATTAGACTTTTTCTTGTCATGGCAGAATACAAGTAAACTTGTCTTCTGCACATTTGACTTAACGAAAAAGTTCACTAACTTTGTATCATCAATCAGGAATACAGAGATCGACGGTCAAATTGTTCCGGTCAGGAAAGAAGAGAGCTGATTTTTCAAACTGATTCACTCTTTCTCCATCACAATCAATCACCCTCCGTCTCTCCCAAACTGATGCAACTAATAAAAGAGATATGATTTCATTTTTCAGCACCCCTTCACAAAGTGTGATCGCCGTACAGGCAGAGACAACCTTCACAGAAGATACCATCAATAAACTGACCTGGCTTTTTGGAGCAGCAGAGATGCTCTCAACGGAGACGGTTGACCGGCAGTTTATCGGGCCGCGTCGGGAGATGATCACACCCTGGAGCACCTGCGCAGTGGAAATCACCCAGAACATGGGTATCGGTGGAATCACACGCATCGAGGAGTATACCCCGCAACAGGAGGATGACACAGCAGCCTTCGACCCCATGTTGCAACGCAGGTATGAAAAACTGGATCAAAACCTCTTCACCATTGGTAAAAAACCGGAAGAGATTATTTATATTGATGACATCGCTACCTATAATAGTGCAGAGGGATTGGCCCTGAGTGATGATGAGATTGATTATCTCAACTCGATCAGCGAAAAAATGGGGCGCAAGCTCACCGACAGTGAGGTGTTCGGCTTCTCGCAGGTCAACTCGGAACACTGCCGCCACAAGATATTCAACGGCAAGTTCATCATCGACGGCGAAGAGAAAGAACTTACGCTGTTTCAACTCATCCGGAAAACCTCGCATATAAACCCCAACAGTCTCATTTCGGCGTACAAGGATAACGTGGCTTTTGTGCAGGGACCACTCATTGAACAGTTTGCCCCGGCCAGTGGCGACAAGCCCGATTTCTTCGGGACAAAAGAGGTGGAGAGCGTGCTTTCCCTCAAAGCCGAAACACATAACTTCCCCACCACCGTGGAACCGTTCAACGGCGCCTCCACCGGTACGGGTGGAGAGATCCGCGACCGGCTGGCCGGTGGGAAAGGATCACTCCCCGTGGCCGGCACAGCGATTTACATGACCTCCTACCCCCGACTGGAAGAGGGGCGTGCATGGGAGCAGTCACTGCCTCCCCGCAAATGGCTCTACCAGACACCGGAACAGATACTGATCAAAGCCTCCAACGGTGCCTCCGACTTCGGCAATAAATTCGGCCAGCCGCTGATCTGTGGCTCAGTGCTTACCTTTGAGCATGCCGAGAATGACAAGAAGTTCGGATATGACAAGGTGATCATGCTCGCCGGAGGGGTGGGCTATGCCAACAAACGTGACGCACAAAAAGGGATACCGCAAAACGGAGAACAAGTGGTGGTGCTGGGCGGCGACAACTACCGCATCGGCATGGGTGGCGGTGCCGTCTCATCGGTCAACACGGGCGAATACGCTTCGGGTATTGAGCTCAACGCGGTACAACGTGCCAACCCGGAGATGCAGAAACGAGTGGCCAACGTCATCCGTTCACTGGCTGAATCGGATGAAAATCCCATCGTATCCATCCACGATCATGGTGCCGGCGGCCACCTTAACTGCCTCTCCGAGCTGGTGGAGCAGACCGGCGGTGTGATTCATATCGACAAGCTGCCTGTCGGCGACCAGACCCTCTCGGCAAAAGAGATCATCGGTAACGAGAGCCAGGAACGGATGGGACTGCTGGTGAAAAAAGAAGATATTGAAAGGATTGAACGGATCGCCTCACGGGAACGCTCTCCCATGTATGTGGTGGGGGAAACCACCGGTGACAAGAGATTTACCTTCCGCAGCGACGAAGGGGACAACCCCATCGACATGGAGCTGGAGGATTTCTTCGGCAAGCCCCCGGTAACCGTCATGGAAGACAGTACCGTGGAAGAAGAGTACAGCGCGCCGGCATACGACCCGGACCAGCTGGCATCCTATATCGAAAACGTACTCAGCCTGGAGGCGGTGGCCTGCAAGGACTGGCTCACCAACAAGGTGGACCGCTCCGTAACGGGTAAGATTGCCCGCCAGCAGTGTCAGGGAGAGATACAGCTGCCACTGAGCGACAGCGGTGCCATCGCACTCGACTACAGAGGTTTCGCAGGTATGGCTACCTCGCTGGGCCATGCACCACAGGTGGCACTGATAGATCCGGCCGCAGGGTCTGTGATGGCCATTGCCGAAGCCCTCACCAACATCGTCTTCGCACCGCTGGTCAATGGCCTGCAGAGTGTATCGCTCAGCGCCAACTGGATGTGGCCCTGTCGCAACCCTGGCGAAGATGCACGACTCTACAGGGCGGTAGAGGCCTGTTCCGACTTCGCCTGTGACCTGGGGATCAACATCCCCACGGGAAAAGATTCACTCTCGATGACACAGAAATATGGAGATGAGAAGGTCTTCTCTCCCGGGACGGTCATCATCTCCGCTGCCGCAGAGGTAAAGAATATCCGCAGGATCGTATCGCCGGTACTGGCCTACATCAAAGGAACCTACCTCTATTATATCGATTTCTCTTTCGACACATTCAAACTGGGTGGTTCGGCATTTGCCCAGACACTGGGTAAGGTGGGCGATGAGGCACCCACAGTGACCGATACTGAATATTTCAAGAATGCTTTCGCTGCCATCCAGGAGCTCACCAGCCGCGGATTGATCCTCGCCGGACACGATATTTCGGCCGGGGGGATGGTCACGACAATGCTGGAGATGTGCTTCGCCAACCCGCAGGGTGGTCTGGAAACGCACCTCGACAAGATACGACACGCCGACCTGATCAAGATCCTCTTCTCAGAGAACCCGGGCGTGCTGATTCAGGTAAAACATCACCGCCTGGTGGAAAAGATTCTGGATGACTACGGCGTGGGATTTGCCATCGTAGCCCGCCCCATTGAGGATCGGAAACTGATCATTGCCCGGGACGAATTCCGGCAGGAGTTTTATATCGATCACCTGCGTGATGTATGGTATAAGACATCCTACCTCCTTGACAGAAAACAAAGCGGGAAGACCTGTGCTGCTGAGCGTTTCACCCATTACAAGCAACAACCCCTTCAGATCAGCTGCCATACTTCTTTCACCGGCAGGATGGCAGATCTGGGACTGAACCCGGACCGCAGGGAACGGACAGGGCTTACCGCGGCAATCCTCCGCGAGAAAGGCACCAACGGAGAGCGTGAGATGGCCTATGCATTATACCTCGCCGGTTTTGACGTGAAGGATGTACACATGACCGACCTCACCTCAGGGCGGGAAACATTGGAGGATGTGCAGTTTGCCGTCTTCTGCGGTGGCTTCTCCAACTCCGATGTACTGGGTTCCGCCAAGGGATGGGCCGGCGGCTTCCGATACAATGAGCAGGCAAAAAGGGCACTCGAAAACTTCTACGCGAGGGAAGACACGCTTAGTCTGGGTATCTGTAATGGTTGTCAGTTGCTGATGGAGCTGGGACTGATCTACCCCGAAAAGGGTGAGACCCACCCGAAAATGGAGCATAACCTCTCCCACAAGTTCGAATCGGCCTTTGTCAGCGTGGAGATTCCAAAAAATGAATCGGTGATGTTCAGATCGCTCGAAGGCAGCAAACTGGGTATCTGGGTGGCCCACGGAGAAGGACGCTTCGTCCTGCCGGAGGAGGAATCAACCTACCACATCGCTGCGAAATATTGCTACGACGAGTACCCCGGCAACCCCAACGGCTCCGACTATGCAACCGCTGCCGTCTGCTCGCACGACGGCCGCCACCTGGCCATGATGCCCCACCTGGAACGGTCCATCTTCCCCTGGCAGAACGCCTGGTATCCGTTTGCCTACCGCAAGCATGAGGTGACACCCTGGATGGAAGCATTTGTCAATGCCCGGGAATGGCTGAAACATAAAAGATGAATTCAGAAAAATAAGAATGCGTGACTGAGCCTCTTTTTGAACATACACTAAAGGTACGCGACTATGAGTGCGATACGCAGGGACATGTGAATAACGCCCACTATCAGCACTATTTCGAGGTGACGCGTCATGAGTTTCTGGAAAAGGTGGGATTGAGTTTTTATCAATTGCACCTCGATGGTATCGATGCGGTGGTCTCGCGGGTGGAGATCCGCTACAAGGTGCCGCTGATTGGGATGGATCAGTTCAGATGCACCGTCTCCCATATTGAAAAAGCAGGTGTGAAGTACATCTTCCATCAGGAGATCGTCCGCCTGTCGGATAACGCCACCTGTGCCAAAGCAAGGATAGAGGTGGTGAACCTGGTTAACGGCAAACTGTCGAAACCGACTGTTTTTGACGAAGCATTCAGGGACTACATCCATTAATGGATTGCTAACCGCTGCCCCTGTAAAGCTTTCACCTAAAAAACTGACAGCTGATTGCTGATTGCTGATTGCGAACCGCTGCCCCTGCAAAGCTTTCACCCAAAGAGCTGATAGCTGATAGCTGACCGCTAACAACAAAGTACAGATCATGAACGACAAATCTTTATACCGGATAGCACTCACGCTGATCAAAGGTGTGGGGGTGATGCACGCCCGTAATCTGATGCAGGTGATCGGCGATGAGGAGGCCATTTTCAAGGCGAATGTCCGTACGCTGAAGGCCATACCCCGCCTGTCTGAACGGATCATACAGGAGATACGCAGCCCGGAAGTGATGGAACGGGCAGAGAGAGAGCTGGCGTTCGTCGTGAAAAACAAAATCCAACTGCTATTTTTCACGGATCCGGGTTATCCGCAACGGCTCACCCAATGCATCGATGCGCCGGTGCTGCTCTATGCCAAAGGGAAAACGGATCTGAACCGTGAAAAAGTGATCAGTATCGTCGGTACGCGCAATGCCACGAAACAGGGAGAGGATTTTTGCAGGGATTTCATCAGGGATACCTCACTGAAATTTCCGGATATCCAGATTGTCAGCGGACTGGCTTATGGCATTGATATCTGCGCTCACAGGGCGGCGCTGCAACAGGGATTATCCACCGTGGCAGTGCTGGGGCACGGCCTGGACCGCATCTACCCCTCACTGCACCGGCAGACCGCTGTTGAGATGCTGGAGCAGGGGGCGTTGCTGACTGAATTCCCCAGTAACACCAATCCTGACAGGCATAATTTCGTGAAACGTAACCGGATTGTGGCGGGTATGTCCGATGCCGTGGTGGTGATTGAATCAGGAGAAAAAGGCGGATCACTCACCACGGCAGATATTGCCAACTCATACTTCCGTGAGGTCTTTGCCGTGCCGGGGCGTACCCGTGACAAGATGTCATCGGGGTGTAACAGGCTGATATCCGACAATAAGGCATTGCTGCTGCAGAGTGCGGATGATTTGATCGCGCATATGGGATGGGAGACAGAGGATAAACGCGATCAGCCTCAACAAAAAGAGCTGTTCATTGAGTTGTCGGCAGAGGAGGAAAAAGTGTTCAATGCGCTCAACAAAGCCGGTTCCATGCAGGTTAACACCCTGGCGATAGAACTCAACATCCCTGTATCAGAGCTGTTTATGACACTCCTGGAAATGGAAATGAAAAACAGGGTTGAGTCGCTGCCGGGAGGTGTCTACCGACTGGTATAAAGGAAGACAGGGAGGAAGGTTCTCATTCATTTACTTTCTCGTGATGATGTTCTTTTTCGGGAAACACCGCTATAATTTTTGCTTTTTTACTATCTTTGGATGCTAAACACAATGTAAAAATCAATGGCATTACATATTGGCGACACAATACCCGAGATCCTGGGAACCGATCAAAACGGGAATCTTATCCAAGCGCGTGATTTCGCAGGTAAAAAGCTGGCACTCTATTTCTATCCGAAAGATAACACGCCCGGATGCACCGCCCAGGCCTGCAGCTTGCGCGACGGTTACAGCGCATTGCAGGAGGCAGGTTACGCCATTGTGGGTGTGAGTGTCGACAGTGGTGCATCCCATCAGAAATTCATCGATAAATACGCGCTTCCTTTCCCGTTAATTGCGGATACCGATAAAAAGCTGGTGGAGGAGTTTGGTGTGTGGCGGGAAAAAACGATGATGGGAAAGAAATTTATGGGAACGGTGCGGTCCACCTTCCTGGTGGATGAGCAGGGTTTCATCAGCCACATCATGGAAGGCCGCGCGGTGGATACCGGGAACCATGCTGCTCAGATTTTGGGAATAAAGTGAACTACTTTCCGGAAAAAAAATGAACCGGAGAAATTGAGGCTGCTCTGCCTGAGACAGCCGTAACAAAGTGGCAGGGAGGAAGTAACCCGCAGAAAAGGAAAAACAAATCAACAATAACATTATGGAACAAGAAAACGAGAACAAGAACAGTGAAAAACTGAAAGCGCTGCGCGCAGCGATGGACAAAATTGAAAAGACCTACGGCAAGGGATCCATCATGAAAATGGGTGATGAGAAGGTGGAAGAGGTTCCTGTCATCTCTTCCGGTTCCATCGGGTTGAATGTGGCGCTGGGCGTGGGTGGCTATCCCCGCGGAAGGGTCATCGAGATATACGGGCCCGAGTCATCGGGTAAAACCACCCTGGCTATCCATGCCATTGCAGAAGCACAAAAAGCGGGAGGTGTAGCCGCCTTTATCGATGCCGAGCATGCTTTCGACCGTTTCTATGCAGAAAAACTAGGTGTCAATACCGATGAACTGCTGATCTCCCAGCCCGGTAGCGGAGAAGAGGCCCTGGAAATCGCAGAACAGCTGATCCGCTCTTCGGCGGTGGATATCGTCGTGATCGACTCCGTGGCAGCGCTCACCCCAAAAAAGGAAATCGAAGGAGAAATGGGTGATTCCAACGTGGGTTTGCAGGCACGCCTCATGTCGCAGGCACTCAGGAAACTGACCTCAGCCATCAGCAAGACCAATACCACCTGTATTTTCATCAACCAGCTGCGCGAGAAGATTGGCATCATGTTCGGCAACCCGGAGACCACCACAGGAGGAAATGCCCTGAAGTTCTACGCTTCCGTGCGCCTGGATATCCGTGGGAACGGTTCACCCATCAAGGAGGGGGAAGAACAGATAGGAAAACCTACCCGTGTGAGAGTAGTGAAAAACAAAATGGCACCGCCCTTCCGTAAAGCGGAGTTCGATATCATGTATGGTGAGGGCATCTCCCGCACAGGTGAGATTATCGACCTGGGATCAGAACTGAATATCATCAAGAAAAGCGGATCGTGGTACAGCTATAACGACACCAAACTGGGACAGGGACGCGACGCAGCCAAGGCTGCCGTGAGGGACAATCCCGAACTGGCTGAAGAACTGGAAAAGCTGATCTTCGATGCGTTGAAAGCAAAATAAACCATTCCACAAGGCGAGATTCCGGTTACCGGATCTCGCTTTTACGATAGAGGCACCTTCATCATCCAATCCCATAACACCATCATGCAAAACTACAGAAGCTTAACAAAGGCGGAAACCGACTTGCTGGAAAAAAACGGATGCAGCTGTTCCGATTGGAGCACTGTGACGGTCAAGAATGGGTTTAACCCCAACTATGTCAGGGAGACGCAATTCTCCGGAAAAGTAGAGCTCGGTCT